>VOFB01001042.1_pt1 | contig 354000 bp, 425 predicted proteins | sample 5384141 | NCBI WGS metagenome assembly VOFB01 (sample SAMN12384721, study PRJNA508395) | human gut metagenome | isolation source: healthy gut A | host: Homo sapiens
GATTTTACAGAGCAGGACTTCCAGCTCGGACACTCTCTGCTTTGCGGCGGCAAGGCGTGTGCGCTGTTTCTTGACCTCTGCCGTCTGCTGGCTGGACTGCGCTTCTTGTACTACTCGGACAAACTCTGCTCGGTCATGCTTCGCATACTCGGCAATGGCTTTGAGCAGTTCGGAGACAAGGGACAGTACCACATCTTCATTGATACGGTGCTGTGTGGTGCAGAGCGTTCCGCAAGGGACTTTGGTGTACTGTGAGCAGGTGTATTGAGAAATGCGCTTGCCGTTGTTGGTGCGGTGGACATACATCTTGCCGCCGCAATCGGCACAATAGAGCAAGCCTGTCAGCGGTGCGACTTCGCCCCAGCCGTCCGGGTAGCGTTTGACCTTGCTGCGGATTTTCTGCACAAGGTCAAAGGTCTCTTGGTCGATGATCGGCTCGTGGGTGTTCTCAAAAATCGTCCACTCGTCCTCCGGGACATAATGGCTTTTCTTGTCCTTGAAATGCTTTCGGGTCTTGAAGTTGATGGTGTGTCCCAGATACTCACGCTTCTCCAGAATGTTGCAGATGGTGGAAGAACCCCAGCCGTACACATCTTTGAAAGTCTTATTTTTGTTCACACCCTCTCCAAACTGTGCAAGGTAAGCGGACGGAATGAGTATCTTTTTCCTCTTTCAGCTTATTTGCAATCTGATAGGGACCCATGCCCTCGACTGTCATAGCAAAGATACGCTTCACGACCTCGGCGGCTTCGGGGTCAACCAGCCATTGGTCACGCTTCTTGTTCCAGAGGTAGCCGTAAATAACCAAGCCTGTGAGGTGCTTGCCTGTCTTGCCTTTGGATTGGAAAGTGGAACGGATTTTACGGCTGGTGTCTCGTGCGTAATACTCGTTCATGATGTTGCGGAACGGGTAAAATCATCGTCCCCTCGTGCGCTGTCCACGCCGTCATTGATGGCGATAAGGCGTACTCCACGCTGGCGTAGGATTTCCATTATCTGACCGACTTTCAGATAGTCACGCCCCAGACGGCTCATGTCCTTTATGCAGAGGTAGTCCACATTCCCGGCTTCAACCTCTTTCATCATTGCCAAAAAACCGGGGCGGTCAAAACAGGTGCCGGAAATGCCATCGTCCGTAAAGTGGACGGTATTGGTAAAGCCCTGTTGTGCGGCGAAGTCCTCCAACAATTTTTTCTGATTGGATATGGAATTGCTCTCGCCTTGTAAATCATCGTCACGGCTCAAACGCTCGTACAATGCTGTGATTTTCTCGCTTCTTCTCATAGCTTGCGCTCCTTTCGTTGTTGTAGGTTATATGTTTTAAGAGACTTCCTAACCGACTGATTAAGAAGTCTCTTAAAGCATACAACACCGCTGGCCAATTTGTACTTTTTATACTGTTTGACCGCGAAGCAATCCGGCTTGCGCTTTTCGAGCCCGGCAAACATATAGTCCACCGCGTTCATAAAATCCTCGTCATCCTCCTTGACCTCCATGCCAGAAATCATATCCACAAGGGTGTTCATGTTCCGATCCTCGGCAGGCCCCTCGAAAATGATGTAGGCAATCAGGGCGCAGTACAAAAGCGTTTCCGATTTCGTCCAGAATGGATCGCCTTCCTTGCCTTCGCCCTTTGTGTTGGAAATCAGGGCATCCACGAATTTCAGAATATCGGCCTCATTGCGGATATACGCCAGCGGGTTATAGTGCATGGATTTTGAAAAATCTATGCTGTTGAATACCTTGATTTTGTACCCGCGTTTTTGCAGGAACCCCCCGACCTGTCCCAGCACACCGCCTTTGGGATCGACCACCACATAAGAGGAATGAGCCTGTAAAAGCTGGGGCGTGAGCCAGAAGCGGGTTTTGCCGGAGCCGGACGAGCCGATAATACAGCAATTCAGATTTCGGGCATTTGCGGGAATTTTCGGGCGGGTATTCATCGTGAGAAACTCCGTCCCGGTCAAAATCACGTTGTTTTCAAACTTCGGATCGACAAACGGTTTGATGTCTTTTTCCGTTCCCCACCGGGCGCTGCCGTATTCTGCATCCCGCCGGAACTTCTTGGCGTTCTTGCTTTTGAAATAGATCAGCAGCCGGAAAACGATTGCGCCCACAATGCCGACAAGCCAATCCAGCGGGGCAAGACCGGGTGCAAAGTCAGCAAAGGCCGGGCCAATCGTCTGGCCCAGCCCGATGAGCTTATGTGCAAAATCGTTACCCGCCGCCAGCCGGTAGGCCGTTCCCAGCTTGAGGAACGCCCACAGGATGAACAGATAGGGAATGTTCAGAATGAGATATTTTCTAATCTTATCTGTCCTCATGGGCCACCTCCTTTGCATGTTCTTTCTGTTTCGGCTTTTCTTTGGAAAGCTGATCCGCCGCCTGTTGCAGTTGTTCTCGGATGGGAACTCGGTTCGATTTTGCTTTGCTTAACACCTTCCGGGAATACTCAGAAAAGCAGGCGGTCATTGCGTCTGCCTGTCCAGCCTTGAAAAACAACAGGTATTTGTCCGGCCCGGTTTTATAGAACGCATAGTCTACATTCCATTTCCGGGCCACACGGTCAAAGGACTTGGCATCCCCGGATAGCTCGATGCTGTTTGTGGATGTACCGTGTGCCATGAGCTTTCGCACACTTTGCTTGCCGTGTGGTGTTTGCCGCCCACGGTATGCCTTGCGGATCTTCCGCCCCACCATACCCAGCACATACGCCAGTCCCCGCGCCGTCAGCTTGGTTGTTTTTACGGATATGGCTATCGCGCGCCGGGAAATATCTTCATCAATCAGTTACACCGCCTCCTTCCTTGGGACAATTTGTCTCGAAGTACCGTCACCGATCCCCACGGTCTTTTTTCTGCATTTGACGGTAGCCCTCCAGCGAAGAACCGTCTATGATTTCCTGATAGGCGGCCATTTGCTCCCGGATAGAGAGCTTCGGGAAAGAGAATACCTTATGTTCCTTGGGAATATCCTGCAAGCCGTGATACACTTCCACGAAATGATCGCTTTCTTTGACAACATAGCCGCCCGGGGCAAATGGCCGTTTACGAGGATGCAGACATCCCGACCATACGCCTCATAATCAACATACGGTTTTACCTGATCCGGCACATCCAACATTTCCAGATCGTCCACATAAATACGCCCCAGCGTTTCCTCATCGGATACGCCGGGGTAAAAGCCGTAACAGTCCAGATTTTGTGTCAGATTGATGATGTCCCGCACCGAAGAACAGTGATCGCCACTGTCGAGGACGGCCTCCAGTGTTTCCAGCTCCGATGAGGAGCTCGGAAAGCAGGCAGGCCAGATGATTAAGCTCATCCAGATTTTCATACTCGCTCAAATGGTCATAAAGCCCCAGCACATCCCCATCGAAAGAGGTAATAAAAATTTCCTGATAGCGGACGCCATCCACGCCGATCCGTTTCAAGAGAGCCTCCACCTCCTGGGCGGTTGTGGGAAATTTCAGTGTTTCACCCACAAGCTGGCCCTCGCTGTACTTTCCGGCGTTGGTAACGTAGGCTTCAAACAGGGTCGCCATCAGCGGCGGCCCTGCCCCTTGACGGTCAGGATACCCTCAAGGGTTGTTGCCGTAATTCCCAGCCGCTGGGCCACGGCAATATCATTTTTCATGGATTCGGTCATACTGTGCCCGCAAACAACCAGCACATGAGAACGGCGGAGCAGGTCACGGCTCATGTCGATGCCGCTTTTATGCTCCTCGGGAACAGCATCATTGAGAAACAGGGGCAAGTACAAAGGCGGACAAATAGGAGAAAAGCCTGCCTCATACACGGTGCGGCAATACTGCGCCGCCAGTTCTGCGTTTTCGCTATCGCCGCCGAGCCATGCAGCGGTGATATAAGCAAGGGGTCGTTTCATCGTTCATACCTCCGATATTTTAATAAGAAAGTTCAACCCAAACCCCACGCCCTTTCCCAGTCTTGGGAAAGGGGCGGCTCTGGATATACCCCCCCCCGCCGCTTGCCGGGGAAATAGCACAGCCGGGGCAGACCGTCAAGGGCGAGCCGCCGAAAACGGCGGTGCGCTGCACCCTTGACGGCCCACTCCCGGCTGTACTAAAAAACAGGCGGCGACGGGGGATATATACCACCAGAGCCTCTGCGCGAGGGCGGGGCCCTCGGGACAAAGTGTCTCGAAGTTGTTACTTGTCAAGTTCCTGCTTTTTCGGGGCTTTTGCCAGCTCCGGCGGCTGTTTTTCTTTCCAGTCATCCAGCAGGGACATAATCTGTTCTTTCATTTTGGCGGGAGTGACCTCCTTGCCAAAATACTTTTCCAGTTCCGCAGTAGAAATAATCACGCCTCGATCCTCCTTTTTCTGTTCTGATAAGATACCGTCAATGACATCGCCGTTGAGCTTGCCTTCCTTATCCAGCTCCCGGAGCCGTTTGGCCTGGGCCAGCGAGGGCGAAGCCTGCTCCCCGTCAATGGAAACAGCAATAAGCCTCTGATTTTTCGGTTTGATGTAGGAAAGCTCCACGGCAGGCATAAAGCCCATCTTTTTATCGTCTACCTTATCCAGAAGCTCCGGCACAAGGGAGTTGAGCCGCAAGTAGCGCATGACCTTTTTATAGTTCATTTCATGCGCCTCGCCTACAATCTCAACCGAGCGTTTCCCGACATCGCCTTCCGCAACATCTTTCAGCCGCCCGCCCTGATGCTTGATGTCCTCAACCTCGAGTTCCAGCAGCGCGGCCAATTCGCTGGGGAGCATCCCGTCACGCTGCTTGTTGCTGTCCTTCATGGCCTGTACCGCTTCGTGGTCGGTCATTTCACGGACGATAAAGGGCATTTCCTCCAGTCCAGCCAGCTCACTGCCGTGGGTACGGCGATGGCCCGCTACAATTTCATAGCCGTTTCCGTCTTTCTCCGGGCGGGCAAGACCGGGAACCATTACACCGTTTACGCGGATAGAAGCAACGATTTCCTGCATCTTCGCATCGTCCCGTACCTTAAAGGGGTGCGGACGGAATGTGTGAAACGGATGAACCTCGGAAAGTTTCAGATAAACCAGCTTGCCTTCCTCAACCGGGCGGGGCGGTGTGGTCGGCTCGGGAGCCGTCTGTTCCGCAGCAGCAGTTTCCTTCAGTGCCGTATCCTGTGCGGGCTTAATGGGCTCCTTGGCATCCGGGGCCTTTCCATCGCTTCGGGACACTTTGTCTCGTTTGGACGGCTTGGGCTTGTCAGGGGCCGTCTTATCCGCCTTGGGTGGGCGGCCCTTGCGGGCCCCAGCCGATTTCTCCGCTTTCTGATTTTCAGTCGCAGCCTTTTCCGCTTTCGGCGGACGGCCACGGCGCGGCTTTTTCGGTTCCTCCGTATTGGCGGGCTGCGGTGTTTCTCCGGGGGCTGCCGCCTCTGGCGTTTCGGGGGGTTCCGACTTTTCGACTTCGGCGCGGGCGTTCTGCCTCTTTTCCGCCATAAGTTCATTGATTTTGTCAAAGGACACAACCACATCGCCGGACTCAGGTATGGCAGGCCCGGTCTGTTCCTGCTGGGGCTCAGACGCTGCGGCCTGTTCGGGTGTGGCGATAGGCTCGGCGGCCTCCGGGGAAATATTCTCCGCAGGGCCAGTATTCAATTTTTTATCGGCCATTTACGATCCTCCTTTTCGTTAAAGTTGCACAAATTTGAACGCTAAAATTTTGTAGTTATTTTTGTGCCTCCTTTCCGTCTATCCACGCAAAAAAGCCGCCCGTTTTTCATGCCGGACGGCTTTTTGCGTAATGTGATAGATCAAATATTATTTTTTCTGGTTTGTAGGCTCCGAAAAGCCTTGTATTTACAGTGTTCCTAATAGGAAGTAATCATACGATAATTGTGCAACAAATCGGGATTTGTGGAGGTAAGGATGATAGTACCTGTAGATGAAACAAATCTTCTTCAAGCCGCAACCATCCATTCAATATCCTGGAAGGAATCGCATCGTGCATTTTGTACTCCTGATTTCATAGAAACACACACGCCAGATCGGCAACGGGAGTATTTGAGAAACAAGATGAACAACGGAACAAAGCTCTATATGCTTATAGAAGAAAAACCAATAGGGGTTGTTTCTGTAACAAAGGGTTTAATAGAGGATCTTTATATTCTTCCAGATATGCAAAACATGGGTTATGGAACGAAATTGTTACTATACGCAGTAGGCCAATGTACGGATACCCCTACGCTGTGGATTCTTGAGAATAATATAAATGCTGAGAGACTCTATCGTCGAATAGGCTTTAAGGAGACAGGGAGAAAGAACGCAATAACAAATAAACTTGATGAGATTGAGTTCGCATTGACATAAATTCCAGTTTGTCGAACCGATAAAATCCTTGTGCATGAGCGTGACCGTAAAGGCAGTATACAGACCACACAGGAGGTCGAGATTTACTTCAATTTCGTTGGGCGATTCGTTCCCCCGGCGTTTGGCGAAGTGGAGCTGACACCGGAAGAATTAGAAGAAATCCGCAAGCGTGAGGAGCGCAAGGACAGACTGCATCAGAACTACTTGAAGCGGAAAGCCAGCGGAGCGCAGAAGCGATACGAGGACAAAATCAAGGAGAGAAAAAAGGCAGAAATCGAAGCCAAGAAAGCCGCCATTCGTGCGGAGGACATTGCAAAGGGCGTGTTCGTCCCTGTCAGCAGTTTACCGCAGAGAGAGCCGCAGAAAGGGACGCAGATAGCGTGAACATAGCTTGTAGGTAGAACAAAGATTGTGTTATCCCGGAATGGTGGAAAAGTTCAAACTTCAAAGATATAATTTGATTTGAGAAGATGTAAGTAACACTTTCCAAAGGCATAGTTTGCGGGAGGTAGCGATATGAATAATAATGATTTGCTTAAATTTGGAAAATGCCTGCTCGTTGGAATCATTGTTGCCATAGGAGGCATGTTCTTTAGCGATTTGTATGGAAACATTTTCAACGGATCGGGGGATTATCGTTTATCCGTTATATTTGGTATCGGTCTGTATCTTTGCATCGTTATTGTTACTTGCACAGGCTTGATACTTAACCGTTTGGATAAAGATAAAACAAACGACAAAGATGATGAACACACGGACGAGTAAGTTTTTATTTCCAGAAGCCGAAAAATCCCTTTAGGAACGAAAGGGTGCACTTCTATACTCTCTATATCGAGAGTAGTGCGTTCTGCGGAGCTTCATTCTCCGCCAGCGAGTTTGAATTATATGCAGAAAACAATCCTCCGTATGATTGCAGGCATACGGAGGATTCGCTGTTTCAGGAACACGGCCCGATCCCGGCGGGGACTCTTTGTCTGTCAGATCGTTTCGACCTTGATGAGGTTCGTGTTGCCGGAAGCGCCGTTGGTGTTGCCGGCAGTCATGACGATGTTGTCGCCCTTGTGCAGGTGCATGGCCTTCTTGGCCGCGTGCAGGGCGTTGTAGAACAGCACGTCGGTCGAGGTAAACGTCTCCTCGCACAAGATCGGCTGGACGCCCCAGGAGAGCGCGAGCCGGTACCACACGCGCTCGTTCGTCGCCATGCCGACGATGTCGACCGGCACGCGGAAGCGCGAGACCATCCGGACCGTCGCGCCGGAGAGCGAGCTGACCACGATCGTCTTTGCGCCAATGTCGCAGGCCATGCAGCACGTCGCGTGCGAGATGGCGTCGACCATGTTCTTGATCTGGAACTCCTCCTTGCGGAACAGCGTCTCGTAGTCGATGTGCTTTTCCGTCTCCTCCACGATCTCGGCCATGGTCTGCACGGTCTTGACCGGGTACTTGCCCGCGGCGGACTCGCCGGAGAGCATGACCGCGCTCGTGCCGTCATAGACGGCGTTGGCCACGTCGGAGATCTCCGCACGGGTCGGGCGCGGGTTGTGGATCATGGATTCGAGCATTTCCGTGGCCGTGATGACCCGCTTGCCGAGCAGGCGGCACTTGGTGATGAGGTATTTCTGGATGGCCGGAAGCTCCGCAAACGGCACCTCCACGCCCAAGTCTCCGCGGCCGATCATGATGCCGGAACAGACCTCGCAGATCTCCTCCACATTGTCGATGCCCGTCTGGTTCTCGATCTTGGCGATGATCTCGATGTCCTGCCCGCCGTTCGCGTCGAGGAAGTTCCGCACATCCAGCACATCCTGCCGCCGCGAGACGAACGACGCTGCGACGAAATCGATCCCGTTCCGGATGCCGAACAGCAGATCGTCCTTATCGCGTTCGCTGAGATAGACCTGCTCGAGCACCTTGTGCGGGAAGGACATGCTCTTGCGGTCAGACAGCTCGCCGCCGACTACGACACGACAGTGGATCTCCGTGCCCTCGATGCGCTCGACCGTGAAGATCACGAGTCCGTTGTTGACCAATACCGTATCGTCGACCGAAAGATCGTTCGCCAGCCCCGCATAGCTGACGCCGACAATCGTCTCGTCGCCCTCGACCTGCCGGGTCGTGAAGGTAAAGGCGTTGCCGTCCTGGAGCAGGATCTTTTTGTTTTTGAAGGTACAGATGCGGTATTCCGGCCCCTTGGTGTCGAGCATGATGGCGATGGGCAGGCCGAGCGCCTTGCGGACCTTATGGATCATGTCAAATTTCTGCTGATGCTCCTCGTGTGTGCCGTGCGAAAAATTGAGCCGCGCGACGTTGAGTCCTGCCTTGCACATCTCTGCAAAGACTTCCTCCGAGCTGCTGGCCGGGCCGATGGTACAGACGATCTTCGTTTTTCTCATGATAAATGCCTTCTTTCCATGCTTCAGAACAATAAAAAACGGCAGAACCACATGGTCCTGCCGAAAAGCTGCATGCGCTCCGATGCGAATAGGACGCTTTCCAGCGCCTATGACAGACTCCACCGCTCGCATCGCCCGCATTTTAGCACATCCCGGGCCGCCTGTCAATGCGGCGAAAGCCCTGATTTTCAGCCCCTGCCGCGCTTCTTCTGCCGGTCAATTTGCCGGTGCAGCAGGTTCAGGGCGTCGGAGAGCGAGCCGATCGCGTCCATCAGCCCTGAGGATACGGCCTCTTCGCCGTATAAGACCGTGCCGACGTCCGTCGCGATCTCGTCGGTCGCCATCATATAGCGCAGAAAATCTTCACGGGAAATATGCGAATTTTTTGTCACGAAATTCACGATCTGGTCCTGGATCTGGTTGAAATACTGGTACGTCTGCGGCGCACCGACGACCAGCCCCGTCATCCGCACCGGATGCACGGTCATGCTGGCCGTGGGCACGATCAAACTTTTGCGCGCCGATACGGCCAGCGGGATGCCGATGGAATGCCCGCCGCCGAGCACGAGCGAGACCGTCGGCTTCTTCATCCCCGCGATCAGCTCCGCAATGGCGAGTCCCGCCTCGATGTCCCCGCCGACCGTGTTCAGAAGCAGCAGCAGACCGTCGATGTCCTCGCTTTCCTCCACGGCCGCGAGCAGGGGAATGACGTGCTCATACTTGGTCGTCTTGATGTTTTCCGGCAGCGCCTGATGGCCCTCGATCTGGCCGATGATCGTCAGCGTGTAGATCGTCCCGCGGGAGGTCTTCGTGGTGGACGCGCCGAGATCGACCAGCTCCTGCCGCGCCTGTTCTTCTTTTTTCGCTTCGCCCATGTTCCGTGCTCCTGTCTGTAAGATGTAGATAGTTTGAGCGCTTTTTTTCAAATCATGCGTGTGGGTTTTGCTCCTTGCCAGAAGGCTGGGAATCAGGTATAATGGTGGGGAAAGAGGTGCTTCAAATGACAAAAACCAATGTGATGCGCCTGCTGGACGCAGCGAAGATCCCGTACCGGGCGGAAGAGTACGCAGTCGACGAAAATGACCTCAACGGCATGCACGCGGCCGAGGGCATCGGCATGCCGCCCGAGCAGATCTTCAAAACGCTGGTGGCGAAGGGCGAGCGCGGCGGATACGCGGTGTTCTGTATCCCGGTCTGCTGCGAGCTGGACCTCAAAAAGGCGGCGAAGGCCGCGCACGACAAAAAGATCGAGCTCATCCACGTCAAGGACCTGCTGGCCACGACCGGCTATATCCGCGGCGGCTGCAGCCCCATCGGCATGAAAAAGCAGTTCCCCACCTTCATCGACGAGACCGCCCAGCTCTACGACGAGATCGGCGTCTCCGCCGGCTGCCGCGGCTGCCAGGTCCTGCTCGACCCCATGCAGCTCATGGATTATGTAAACGCAACCCTGTGCGACCTGACCGAATAACGAAAGGAGAACGCGATGCGATCCAAGAGCATGCTTGCGCTGTGCCTGCTTCTGCTTTTCCTGACGGCCTGTCAGAAGCAGACGTCGGACGACCCGATCGTCGCGTCCTACAAGGATACGCAGATTTTGCAGAGCGAAGTCGCGTATGAAAAGGAAAACCAGATCAACGTCACAGGAGACAAAACCGTCAGCGACGCGGACGCACTGGATCAGCTCCTGCTGAACCTCATCATGCTCGATGAGGCGGAGCAGCGCGGCCTTTCCGTCACACAGGAAGAGGTGGACGCGGAGCTGGCCGGCCAGCGGAAAAATTACGAAGAATACGAGGAAGTGCGAAGCTATATCGAGGAGTGGTGCACAAAAATGGGGATCACCACCGAGCAGTATTTTGACACGGTCGCGGAGCAGCTTCCCCGCAGGATGCTGCGGCAGAGACTGCGCGATACGCTCGGGCAGGAATACTGCCAGCAGCACGGGCTGGAATTTACAAAGGTGAACCCGCCGGAGCAGATGACCGAATACGTCGAGCAATATCTGGACGGTCTTCTGCAGGCGCACCGCTCGGAGATCAAGTATTACTAAGAAAGAAAGGGAGGCCGCTGTGAAACGCTATTTCCGCAGAAACTGCACGTCTGTCGTGCTGTTTCTTGTGTCCAATCTTCTCGCGGCCGTCTCGTCCGTCCTCATGTCGTTCCTGCTCGGCCTGTTCGCCGACAGTGCCATGGAGGGCGACCTCTCGCGTGTGTGGAAGATCGCGCTCGTGACGCTGGTTTACCTCTGCGTTGAGACGTTTTTCGCCTTTCTGCTGGACTATTCGCGCGATATCGTCGTCCAGCGCGTCGGCCGGGACCTCCGCGCCGACGCCGTGCGGAAGATCGAGTCGCTCAGCTATATGCAGAAAAGCGAGAAAGACGACGGCGCCTGCCTGTCTCTCGTGCAGAATGACGTCGACACCATCCAGCAGGATTACGTCGCGTCCTTGGGCGAGATTTATTTTCAGATCTGCTGCTTCCTGCTCGCGGTCGCCTCGGCCGCTGCCATCCAGCCGGTCATGACCCTGATCATGATCGCCGTCAGCGTGCTGACCGCCGCGTTTCCCAAGCTGACGGAAAAGCGCCTGCAGACGTATCAGGAGAACGAGCAGCAGGCGAAGGCCCGCTATCTGACGGCGATCACGCAGATCTTCTCTGGATTTTTCCAGCTGAAAATTTTCAACGCATTTTCAGGTGCCAACCGCGCCCATGACGAAGCAAACGAAAATCTTTACCGGAAAAAGCTCCGCTCCCGCCGCATCCGCAGGATCCTGTACGCGGGCGCGTATGGCTGCGGCAATCTGGTCGTGCTCGGCACGTGGGTGCTCGGCCTGTTTTTCGTTGCGCGCGGCGTCATCACGCTTCCGGCGCTCATCACCTTCGCGGGCCTCATGAACCTCGTCGCCGGGCCGGTGCAGATCATCAGCGAACGCTATTCCTCGACCATCGCCGCCTCGGCGGTCTGTAAGCGCGTGCTTGCCTTCCTGGACGAGCCGACAGATGAAGCGTCCGGCTGGGGCAGCCAGCCGCTGACGCAGATCGAAACGGTCAGCCTGAAAGAGATCTCCTGCCGTAAAGATGACCGTGAAGTTTTAAAGCATATTGATCTGACACTTCAGAAGGGCGACCGCATCGCGCTGCTCGGCGAGAGCGGGGCGGGGAAGTCGACGCTTTTGAAGGTGCTGGCCGCCATGTGCGGCGCGGAAGGCGAATACACCATCAACGGCCGCCCCTGCCATGCCTACCGGTACGCGGATTTCCGCCGGCAGGTCACGCTGCTGGCCCAGAAGACCTTCGTCTTCAGCGACTCCATCCGCGACAATCTCACCATGTTCTCCGGCACGGCGCAGCAGGATGAAGCGCTTGTAAAGACCCTTGCCGCTGCCGGTCTTTCCGAATGGTACGCCGACCGCGGCGCGTCCATGGATGCAGCGATCGGCGGGGAGGCGCACGCGCTCTCCGGCGGCGAGGAACGCAGGCTCGATCTTGCGCGGACGCTCTGGCGGCAGGGCAGTCTTGTCATGCTGGACGAGCCGACTGCCGGACTGGACGAAAAAACGCGCGTCGAGCTGGAAAAGCAGATCGCGCAGCTGCCGTGCGACATCCTGATCGTCGCTATGCACAATTATTCCCCGGAGTTTTTAGACAGCTTCACCAAGGTGCTCCGCATCCGGGACGGAGAACTGGAACCGTAAACCATCGGTCAATGATCGAACAGAATAAAAGGAGAAACCATCATGCATTTTACCTACAGAACCAGAGGCACCTGCTCGCAGCAGATCCTGTTTGACGTCGACGGCAAGACCGTCCGGAATATCGAATTCATCGGCGGCTGCAACGGCAACCTGCAGGGGATCTCCAAGCTTGTCGAGGGGATGGACATCGATACCGTCATCGAGCGGCTGGACGGCATCCACTGCGGCATGAAAGAGACCTCCTGTCCCGACCAGCTGGCGACCGCGCTGAAGCAGGCACGCGAAAAGCTGGCGGAAAACGCCTGATCTAGGTTGTCTCTGAAAACTGCCAACGCACCCGGACAGCGGGCCTTTTCACGCTGTGCTGCGTCATTTTTCCTTGAAATACGTCAGTATTCCTGCGAAAAAATGTCTTGCCCAGCGCGAAAATTCCTCGCTGCCGGTCACATCGTCAGTTTTCAGATACACCCCAACAAAAAACGCGCCCGGACGGCTCAAAAACCTCCGGGCGCGTTTTTTATGTGTTTTCCCTGACCCATTTGACGGCGAACTCCGCAAACCGGCTGGCGGCCGGGCCTGGCGCATCGGAGGCGGCGGCCAGCGCGATCGTGCGGCTGGCTGGCGGATCGATCGGGCGGATCTCCACGCCGTCCGTGTTGCCGCGCAGCAGCAGCGACGGCATGATGCTCACGCCCAGCCCCTGCCGGACCATGGCGATGACGGCGTAGTCGTCCTTCGTCTCAAAGCGGATGTTCGGCTTGACGCTCAGCGCGCGGAACGCGCGCCGCACATCGTGGTTGGAGGATTCCAGCAGCGAGATGAACGGCTCCTTTGCCAGCTCCTCCACCGGGCAGACCGGACCTGCGGCCAGCGGATGCCCCTCAGGCAGGACTGCGGCCAGCGCATCCTCATATAAAGGCACGCAGCTGCAGCCGGGGCGGGCAGGGAGCGTGGTGAACGCCAGATCGACGCTGCCCGTGCCGAGCCAGGTGTCGATATCGTGGTAATCGCCGTTGAACAGCTGAAAATCCACCTGCGGATACGCCTGCTGGAACTGCATCATCATCGCCGGCAGCCAGTGCGTGGCGACGCTCGTGAACGTGCCGATGCGGATCTTGCCGGTGACGAGCGTGTGGAGCGCGGCCGCCGCCTGCCGCAGCAGCTTTTCCTGCCGCACGATCTCATGGATGTAGGGCATCATCTGCTCGCCCTCGGGCGTGAGCCGCGCGCCGGTCCGTGTGCGCTTGAGCAGCGGCAGCTGCAGCTCCGCCTCGATGGCGGCGAGCATATGGCTGACGCCCGACTGCGTCAGCCCGAGCTCCTGCGCAGCCTTCGTCAGCGACGACAGCTCGACCGTTTTCTCCAGTACCTCATATTTCTTCGTATCCATGGAAAATTTCCTCTTGCATTTTTCACTTTAACGTGATATCATACGCGCATGTTATGCGATTCCTTGATATTATACATGATAAAACGTAATGTGTCAAGGGGAGAGAAAAAGGAGAAACAGTATGAGCGGAGCAAATTTGCAGCATCTGCTGGCCATGGTCCTGTATATGGCCGCAGTCGTGGGGATCGGTATCTATTTTGCCGGACGGGCGAACAAGGACGCGGAGTCCTATTTCCTCGGCGGCCGCAGCCTCGGCCCGTGGGTCACGGCATTCAGCGCGGAAGCCTCGGATATGTCCGGCTATCTGCTGATGGGCCTGCCCGGTCTCGCGTACTGGACGGGGCTTGCCGACGCGGGCTGGACCTGCATCGGCCTTGCCATCGGCACATATCTCAACTTCCTGATCGTCTCCAAGCGGCTGCGCCGCTATTCGATCGCCGTGGACGCTTTCACGCTCCCGGATTTCTTCTCGAACCGCTTCCATGAGAAGAAAAAGATCATCATGACGATCTGCTCGCTGATCATCATCATCTTCTTCAGCGTCTACGCGGCACAGTGCCTGTCGACCTGCGGCAAGCTGTTTGCGAACCTCTTCGGCTTCTCCTACGGCGGCATGATGATCGTCGCGGCCGTGTTCGTGCTGGCCTATACTTTCCTCGGCGGGTATCTGGCCGAGAGCGCGTCCGATTTCATGCAGGGCGTCGTGATGGTGACGGTCCTCGTGCTGATTCTCGTCCTGTCTGTCGTGTCCGCAGGCGGACTGCATACGGTCATCAATAACGCGAAGAACATCGACGGCTTCTTCTCCATGGTCCGCACGGCCACCCCGTCGACCACCGAGGTCAATGTCTTCGGCGCCAGCAAGCCCTACGGCGTGCTGTCCATCGCGTCCTGCCTGGCCTGGGGCCTTGGCTACTTCGGCATGCCGCAGGTCCTGCTCCGGTTCATGGGCATCCGTTCGGAGCATGAGCTGGGCCGCTCCCGCCGCGTGGCGATCATCTGGGTCGTCATCTCCATGGCCGCCGCCGTGTTCATCGGCGTCGTCGGCCGCAGCGTCGCGGGGCTCGATTACCTCTCCAACAACGACGCGGAGAACATCTTCATCGACGCCGCGACGTCCTATCTGCCGCCCATCCTCGCGGGCTTTGCCTGCGCGGGTGTCCTGGCCGCGGCCATCTCGTCCTCTGATTCCTATCTGCTGATCTCGGCCAGCGCCGTCAGCCAGAACCTCTACCGCGGCGTATTCAAGAAGGACGCCACCGAAAAGCAGGTCATGTGGTGCTCGCGCATCACGCTCGTCATCATCACCATCGTCGCCATGGCGATCGCTTGGAACTCCAATTCCACCATCTTCGGCATCACCTCGTTTGCCTGGGCCGGCTTCGGCGCGGCCTTTGGCCCGCTGATGCTGCTGAGCCTGTTCTGGAAGCGCACGACCTATCAGGGCGCGATCGCCGGCATGGTCGCGGGCGGCGCGATGGTCTTCTTCTGGAAGCTGGTTCTGAAGCCCCTCGGCGGCATGTTCGGCATCTATGAGCTGCTGCCCGCATTCATCTTCAGCGTTCTTGTGATCGTCATCGTCTCCCTCTGCACGGCAGAGCCCGACGCACAGATCACGGAGGAGTTCGACAAAGTCAAGTCCGGCAAGGGCCTGCAGTAAACAAAAACAGAAAAAATCGGCGGGTATCCGGCACGAAAGCCGGATACCCGCCGTCTTTTATCAAAAAACCTACCCGTAAGCGTCTTACGGGTAGGTTTTTGTCGCTTGCCTTATGAAAACAGGTAATGCTTCACGAGCTCCTGCAGCAGCTCATCGCGGTCGAGCTTGCAGATCAGGCTGCGGGCATTGTTGTAATTTGTGATGTAAGTGGGGTCCTCAGACAGGAGATAACCGACGATCTGGTTGATGGGGTTATAGCCTTTTTCGCTGAGTGCGCCATATACCGCGGTCAGGATCGTTTTCATTTCCTCACTGCTGTCCTCCGGTACCACAAATTTGATGGTGTTGTCATTCATAACGGTTAGCCTCCTTCTTTTGAGCTTGTGCCACTATCATAATATATTGTGCCCGGTTTGTAAATGCGTCCAACATTTCATTTGTGTTACAATTTCCCCAAAAGCACAAGATTTAGCGTCCGGCCGACAAAAAGGACGTGCCCATCGGGCACGTCCTTTTTCGCATAAAACTCAGCGCAGCGAAACGCCGAGGTCGTTTTTGAGCTTTTCGAGTACCGCGTTCATCACGCCGGTGGTGTCCTCGTCGGTGAGCGTGCGGTCGTCCGCGCGCAGCTCAAGACTGAAGGCGATGCTCTTCTTGCCCGGGGCAATGCCGGGGCCGCGGTAGATGTCGAACAGCTGGACCGAGCGCAGCAGCTTGCCGCCGGCCTTCTTAATGCAGGCTTCGAGCATGCCGACCGTCATCGATTCCTCGCAGACCAGCGCCAGATCGCGGCTGACCGTCGGGAACTTCGGCAGGCTGTGGAACACGCGCTCCGGCGCGAGAACGGCCTGCAGGCCCGTGAAGTCGAGCTCCGCAACGTAGACCTCGCCGCCGATGCCGTAGGTCTCTGCGACCAGCGGGTGGATCTGGCCGATGACGCCCATCTTCTTGCCGTCGATCACGATGTCGGCGCAGCGGCCGGGATGATAGCTCGGGTTCTTGGTGTCGGCGATATAGGTCGCCGGATGCACGTTCAGCTGGTCGAGGATCGCGTCGATCTCGCCCTTGAGCGTGAAGAAGTTCTCATGCTCGCCGTAGGTGCCGAAGATCATCCGCTTGGGCTCGTCGGGCAGCTTTTCGCCGTCCTTCGGCAGATAGATCTTGCCGATCTCATAGAGCTTCACGCCCTTGTTCTTGAACGCGAAGTTGCGGGAGAGGATATCCAGCATGCTGGGCAGGATGACCGTGCGCATGATGGAGGTATCTTCGCCCAGGGGGTTCACGAGCTTGACGGTCCTGCGCAGCGGGCTGTCAGCCGGGATGCGGATGGCGTCGAACGAAGCGGGGGAGACGAAGGAGTAGGTGATGATCTCGCTGTAGCCCATCGCTCTGGCCGCCGCGCCTGCAGCGTTTTCAAGCTTCTGCGCGTCCGAATAGCCGCCCATGGTGGTCGCGCCGCGCATCAGCGTGGTCTCGATGTTGTTGTAGCCGTAATAGCGCGCGACTTCCTCTGCAATATCTGCCATGCCGCGCAGATCCGGCCGCCACGACGGGACCTGGATCATGCCGTCCACGACCGGCACTTCCTCGCGGCGCAGATACCCGATCATATCCGCCTCGGGGATGTCGGTGCCGAGCAGGGCGTTGATGCGCTCCGGCTCGAGCTTGACCGTGACAGGCTGCGGGACATAGTTCAGCACGTCGATCATGCCGTCCATGACCTCGCCCGCGCCCAGCATCTCGACCAGCTCACACGCGCGGTTGACAGCCGGGACAGTCAGCATCGGGTCAATGTCCTTTTCAAACTTGGCCGAGGCGTCCGTGCGCATGCCGAGCGCCAGCGCCGTCTTGCGGATGGAGGAGCCGAGGAAGTTGGCGGATTCGAAGACCACGTCGACCGTATCGTCCACGATCTCACTGTTTTCGCCGCCCATGACGCCCGCCAGACCGACCGGCTTGGTCTCGTCCGCGATGACGAGCATGTCGGGCTGGAGATTGCGCACATTGCCGTCAAGCGTGGTGAGCGTCTTGTCCTCGCCCGCGCGGCGGACGACGATCTTGCCGCCCTTCACGTAGCGGTAGTCGAACGCGTGCATCGGCTGGCCGTACTCGACCATGACATAGTTGGTGATATCGACGATGTTGTTGATCGGGCGGATACCGGCCGAACGCAGGCGCTGGCGCATCCACTTGGGGCTGGGTGCGATCTTGACGTTGCGGACCATACGTGCCGTGTAGCGCGGGCACAGATCGTCCGCCTGTACGTCAACGTCCAGCAGCTCGCCCAGATCGCCCTCTGCGCCGCCCTTGACGACCGGCTCATGGTGCTTCATCGGCACGTTGAACGCCGCGGCGGTCTCACGCGCCAGACCGATGAGCGAGTAGCAGTCCGGGCGGTTGTTGGTGATCTCGAATTCCACGATGGAGTCGTCGTTGCCGATGACGATGTTCATGTCTTCGCCGACCGTGCAGCCCTCGTCGTTCAGGATCCAGATGCCGTCGGCATACGCCTCCGGGCAGTCATGCTCGGTGAGGCCCAGCTCTTTGTACGAGCACAGCATACCGCAGGACTCGACGCCGCGGAGCTTGCCCTTGGTGATGTGGATGCCGCCGGGCAGATACGAGTTGTGCTGCGCGACCGGGACGAGATCGCCCTCGTGCACGTTCTGTGCGCCGGTGACGATCTGCACAGGCTCGCCCGCGCCGCAGTCGACCATGCAAACCCACATATGATCGGAATTTTCGTGCTTCTTCATCGAAAGGACCTTGCCGACGACGACGTTCTTGATCTCGGCGTCCATGCGCTCGGTCGTCTCGACCTTCTGACCGGCGAGGGTCATGACAGAGTCATATTCTTTATCCGTAGCCGTGATGTCAACGAATTCGCGGAGCCATTTTCTTGAAATATTCATGTCATACCCTCCTTAGAACTGAGACAGGAAGCGGATGTCGTTCTCGAAGATCATGCGCATGTCGCTGATCTTGAACCGGCGCATGGCCATACGCTCCAGACCGATGCCGAAGGCAAAGCCGGAATAGATCTCCGGATCGATGCCGCAGCCGGCCAGCACCTTCGGGTGCACCATACCGGCGCCCAGCAGCTCGATCCAGCCCTCACCCTTGCAGGTCGGGCAGCCCTTGCCGCGGCAGTTGAAGCACTGCACGTCGACCTCGCAGCTCGGCTCGGTGAACGGGAAGTGGTGCGGGCGGAAGCGGACGACGGAGTCCTGACCGTACATGGCCTTGATGAGCGTCTCGAGCGTGCCCTTGAGGTCCGCCATCGTGATGCCCTTGTCGATGACCAGACCTTCGATCTGGTGGAACATCGGCGAGTGTGTCGCGTCGACCTCGTCCTTGCGGTACACGCGGCCGGGAGCCAGAATGCGGATGGGCGGCTGGCCGATGGCCTCCATGGCGCGGATCTGCATCGGGCTCGTCTGCGTGCGCAGGAGGACTTCCTCGTCGTCCGTCACGTAGAACGTGTCGCTGCGGTCGCGGGAAGGGTGGTTCTCGGCGATGTTGAGCTTGGTGAAGTTGTAGTCGGCAAGCTCGACCTCCGGGCCGTCAAGGATCTTGAAGCCCATGGAGATGAAGATATCCTTGGCCTCGTCGAGCGCCTTGTTCATCGGGTGCCGGTGGCCCAGCTGCACGGGCGTGCCGGGGATGGTAACGTCGATGGCCTCGGCCTCGAGCCGGGCCTCGAGCGCCTTCTCCTTGAGCTCCGCGCGGACCGTCTCGATCTTTTCCTCGATGGCCGCGCGGACGTTGTTTGCGACCTGACCCATGACCGGGCGCTCTTCCGCAGACAGCTTGCCCATCATCTTCAGAACGCCCGTCAGCTCGCCCTTCTTGCCGAGGAACCGCACGCGCAGCGCGTCCAGCTCACCGGCGTCCTTGACGCCGTCCAGCGCGCCGAGCGCTTCCTGCCGGATCTTTTCCAGTTGTTCTTTCATAAACGAATGCTCCTTTTCGTCATAATACAAAAAAATAAAGCCCTCCGTCCTGATAGGGGACGAAAGACCAGGCTTCCGCGGTACCACCCGCTGTTCGCAGAAAATCTGCGCTGCTTTTGGCCCGGTAACGGCGGCCATGCCGACGCGTCCTAGTAGGGAAGACCCGTTCAGACGGCAGCTCCCGAGAGAAAGCCCCAAATCTCCGCCGGCAGACGGCTCTCAGCACCCCGTCCTCTCTGCAGCCGGTCTTGGGAACCTCGATCACAGTTCCCTTGGAAATCAGGACAGCTCGTTCCTCGCTTTTCCAGATATCAGATGCATTTTAGCACAAAACCCCCCGTTTGGCAACAGCTTTTTCGGAAAAAAGCCTTTCCCGCAGGGGAAAGGCTTTTATAGGCTCAGACGGGGTCGCCTTCCGGGGCGCGGGCGTCGCCGAAGAAGAAGACGGCGACGGTCCCGGGGCCGGAGTGGGAGGCGACGATCGTGCCGATGTCGCAGATGCGGACCTCACCGTCCAGATGCGGGAAGGCGGCCTCCACGGCGGCCTTGGTCGCCAGCGCGTCCGACAGGCAGTTGGAGTGGCAGATGAAGGCCTTGCCGGCGTAATCTACGCCGCCCTGCGCGTGGCGCTTCATGGTCTCGACGGTGCGGGCGACGGCGTTTTTCTTGCCGCGGACCTTATCGTAGGCGATGATGCGGCCCTTGTCGTCCAGCCGCATGATCGGGCAGATGCCGAGCACCGTACCGATCGCGGCGGCCGCGCCGGACATGCGTCCGCTGCGGCGGTAGAATTTGAGCTCCGTGGAGTAGAACTGATGGTGTACGTTCTGCCGCATGGCCATCGTCCAGTCGGCGATCTCGTCCATGCTCTTTCCGGCGTCGCGCAGATCGGCTGCGCCGTCGACCAGCAGGCCGTAGCCGGAGGACGAGCAGAGCGAGTCGATCACGACGAGCTTCCGCTCCGGGTATTTTTCCCGCAGGCTCTCGGCGGCCAGCATAGCGTTCTGCACAGAGGCGGTCATGCCGGAGCCGAACGCGATATGCAGCACGTCGCCCTGCTGCAGCAGCGCATCGAAGAAGGATTCATACTGGAATTCGTTCAGCTGCGCGGTGGTCGGCAGCTTTCCCTCGTCCAGAAAGCCGTAGAATCGCGGCAGCGCCGCCGGGTCGCGGCCCATATCGTCCTCATAGCTGACGCCGTCGACCTGATAGGAGTAGAACAGCACGGGGATCCCGCGCGCTTCGCAGTAGGAATAGGGCAGATCGATGGTGGACTCACACGAAAGAATGAAGCTTGTGTCCATATCGCAACCTCCATAATGTTATTCCCTTCTATCATAACCGCACACGGCGTAAAAAGAAAACGGGCAATCGGAGCCGAATGCCTGTATGCCGTTCAGTGGGACGCCATGCCAAGGCTCTGCGTGACCATCGCGTCGAAGCCGCCGCGGTAGAGCGTACACAGCCGGTCGAACTGCGCCTGGATGTCATAGCGCATATCGTTCGACAGCCACTCGACGATCTGGCCATAGCATTCGCACTGCCAGAAACGGATCAGGATATCCTGATCCTCCTTGCTGATCGGCAGATCGCCGTAGGCGGCCGCTGCGTAGGCCTCGACCGTGTGGCGGCAGATCTGCATCAGATAGAATGCGACGGTGTCGTGGCTGATCGAGCGGTACATGTGCATAACGGCCCGCCGGTTTTCCGTCATGAACTGGACAGCGGCATGCAGGCAGGCTGCAGGGGATTCCGGATTGGCGTATTCCCGCACAATGTTGTCCGCTCGTTCGGTGATGATCTCGGTCGCAAGGGAGGGGATATCGGCAAAGTGGTAGTAGAACGTGTTGCGGTTGATCCCGCAGTCCTCCACGATGGCCTTGACGGTGACCCGACTGAGCGGACGCTCATTCAGGAGCTTCAGAAACGAGTTTTTGATGGCTTGCTTGGTGTAAGCGGACATATCAGACCTCCTGCGCCGCAATGCGAAACTGCGTATGAAAACACGCGTTAAGATACTATTAAGATACCAGACGGGACGTGGAAAGTCAATCGGCCGCGCTGCCGGCTTTTCGTCTGCCGCCCGGATGGCGCCGGATGACAGAACTTCCTTGTCAAGCGGGAAAAACTGTGATAGAATACATAAAATATATGGACACACAGGTGGGACAGAAATTTGGACGGATTTGTTTCGTGGCTCAGGCAGCTGCAGTTTGACGGCGTCTGGCAGACGGCGCTGCTGGTGGCGGCGTCGCTGCTGTGCATCACCTTTCATGAGACCTGCCACGGCCTCGCGGCTTACCGCCTCGGCGACCCGACGGCCAAACGCGCCGGGCGGCTGACGCTCAATCCGCTGCGGCACGTCGATATCGGCGGCCTTTTGATGATGGCGCTGTTCCGCTTCGGCTGGGCGAAGCCCGTGCCGGTCGATATGCGCAACTTCAAACACCCGAAGCGCGACATGGCCCTGACCGCCGCGGCAGGCCCGGTATCCAACGTGCTGCTGGCGTATCTGGCCGTGCTGCTGCGCAGCCTGTGCTCCGTATGGTACTACGTCTCCGGCTCTATGGCCGTGTATGCGCTGGCCCTGTTTTTCTACTATGTAGAGATCATCTCGGCCGGTCTTGCCGTGTTCAACGTTTTTCCGATCCCGCCGCTCGACGGATCGAAGGTGCTGTTTTCCTGCCTGTCAGACCGGGCGTATGACTGGCTGATGCGCTATGAGCGCTACGGCATGGCGCTTCTGACATTCCTGCTTCTGGCCGGGATACTCGATACACCGCTGGAATTTCTGCGCGACGGACTTCTGAACGGACTGGAAGCCATCGGTACCTGGCCGGTGCAGCTGCTGCTTGCGCTGCGCTGAGTTTACTTTGGGAGTTCTTACTGCATGGATGAACCGCGATACCACCTCGGCAGCGTCGTACACGCGAAGGGCGAGACGCTGGAGGATTTTGATGGCCCTCTGGACGTCATCCTCCTGCTGCTGAGCAAAAATAAAATAGAAATCCAGGATATCCAGATCTCCGCCATTCTGGAGCAGTATCTGGCCTATCTGGATGAAATGAAGCGGATGGATATGGAGATCGCCAGCGAGTTCATCGCCATGGCGTCCTACCTCATGTACATCAAGACACGCATGCTCCTGTCCAAAGCCGAGCAGGAAGAGGCACAGAGCGAGATGGACAAGCTCGTCGAATCCCTGCAGAAGCGGCAGCGGCAGGATGCCTATCAGCAGATCCAGAAGGCCGCAAAGCAGCTGGGCGCGCGCAATGAGCTGGGCCTCGGCCTGTTTACCAAGGGCCCGGAGCCCTATCAGCCGGACCAGACCTACCGCTACCGGCATGACCGCGCCGACCTCACCGCGGCCCTCGCCGCCATGCAGGACCGGACGGAGCGGCGTCTGCCGCCGCCGGTGAGCAACTTTGCCGGCATCGTCGGCACGGAGCCCTATCCCGTCACCCAGAAGGCCAAACAGGTCATCAGCCGCCTGATCTCCCACGGCGTGATGCGCTTTCTCGCCCTGTTCAAGGGCAGCCGCAGCCGCTCGGAGATCGTGGCGACCTTCCTCGCCGTGCTGGAGCTGTGCCGCCTGCGGTCCGTATCCGTGGGCGAGGACGAGAACGGCGAACCGTCGGTCACGTATCTGAAAACACCGGATGCGGACGTGCAGACGGATATTTCCTGACAGGAGGCAAACCTTGGAGCAGAACGATTTACAGCGGGCCCTGATGGCCGTCCTGTTCGCCGCGGGCGAGCCGGTCGATGCCAAGCGCCTGAGCCAGACGCTCGAGCACGACGAAGATGAGATCCACGCGGCCTGCAAGGCCCTGATGGACGAGCTGAGCTATACCCGCAGCGGCATCCGCATCGTGCGGCTGGAAAACGCCTATCAGATGTGCTCGTCGCCCGAGATGGCGGAATATGTGACAAAAACGCTTGAGACCCGCAAGCCGCCCAAGCTCTCGCCCTCGCAGCTCGAGACGCTGACGGTCATCGCCTACTACCAGCCCGCGACCAAGGCGCTGGTCGAGCAGATCCGCGGCGTCGACAGCGCCTACTGCGTCAGCGCGCTCGTGACCAAAAAGCTCATCCGCGAGTGCGGCAGGCTCAACGTGCCCGGCCGCCCCATCGTCTATGAGACGACGCCGGACTTCCTGCGCGTGTTCGGTCTGGAATCCCTCGCGGACCTGCCGCAGATCGAGAAGGTCGACCTCCATGTCGACCCGTCGCAGATCGACCCGATCGAGCAGAAGCCGGATGCGCCGCAGACGGAAGACCAGCTGCCTGCGCAGCAGGAGATCCCGCTATGACCTGGGCGTGGTGGATGACGCTGGCCGTGATCCTGGCTGTGCTGCTGCTGATCGGCTGCATCCCCGTGGGCGTTGACGCCGCCTACGGCGAGGGCGGCATCCGGCTGGCGGTGAAGATCTGGCTGTTTCGCCTGCAGCTCCTGCCGCAAAAACCGAAAAAGAAGAAAAAACCAGCCAAAAAGGCTGCTCCAAAGCAAAAAAAGCCAGCGCCGGAAAAACCGGCAGGGGAGAAAAAGCCCAACCCGCTGCTCTCCGGCGGCGTGGACGGCATTCTGGAGCTGCTGGACCTCGGCGTCCAGACGCTCGGCGATCTGCGCCGCAAGCTCCGCGTGGAGGAGCTGACGCTCCATGTCTGCATCGGCGGCAGCGATGATCCGGCGGCGGCCGCCATGCGCTACGGCCGGGCCTGGGCCGCGATCGGCGCGATCACGCCCGCGCTGGACCGGCTCTTCGTCATAAAAAAACGTGACATTCAGCCTGCGCTCGACTATAATGAGACCAGTATGAAAGTCGACGCGCGCCTGATCACCACGATCACCATCGGGCGTTCCCTCGCGCTGGCGCTGCATGCCGGCGTGCGGTTCCTGAAGATATTGAATCAACGAAAAAAGGCGGTGTAACTCCATGAATCATCCTCTGTCTGATATGATGACCAACTCCATGAGCAAGATCCGGGATATGATCGACGTCAATACCGTCGTCGGCGATCCCATCACGACGCCCGGCGGCGTGACCATCATCCCCGTGACGAAGGTCTCCATCGGCTATGGCGGCGGCGGCAGCGATTTCGCCATGAAAAACATGCCCGCGAACCGCGACAATCCCTTCGGCGGCGGCGCCGGCGCCGGGATCAAGATCACGCCGGTGGCGTTTCTGGTCATCCGCGGCGAAAACGTGCGGATGCTCCCGGTCGCGGAGCCCGCGTCCACGTCGGTCGACCGGCTGATCGAGCTGCTGCCCGACCTGCTGGAAAAAGGCGAGGCCTATTTTGCCGAAAAGAAAGCCGCGAAAGAGGCGGAAAAAGCAGCCGAAGAGGCATAAAACCCACGCGCCCTGCAAAAGCTTACGTCAGGGTGATGGATATGCTCGATTCGTATAAGCACAGACTGCGCAAAGCGGCGGCGGCATTCTGCGCCGCCGCCTTTTTGCTTGGCAGCGTCCCGGCTGCACGGGCCGCATCCGTCTGCCCGCCTCCGCAGGTCAGCGCCGCGTGCGCGGCTTTGATCGATGGGCGGACGGGTCAGACGCTCTATGAAAAGAACGCGGACCGCCGCGCCCTCATCGCAAGCACCACGAAGATCATGACGGGTCTGCTTGTCTGTGAGGCAGGGGAGACGGACCGGCGCGTGACGGTCCCGGCAGCTGCCGTGGGACTGGAGGGCTCCAGCATGTATCTGAAGCGGGGCGAGACGCTGACGCGGCGGGATCTGCTCTACGGCATGATGCTGCATTCCGGCAACGACGCGGCGCTGACGCTCGCCATCAGCGTATCCGGCAGCGAACAGGCCTTCGTCCGGCAGATGAATCTGCGCGCGCAGGCGCTCGGCCTGCGGCAGACGCATTTTGCCAATCCCCATGGACTCGACAGCGGCGAGAATTACTCGTCCGCGCGCGACCTTGCCGCGCTCGCGCAGGCAGCACTGCAGAACCAGCAGTTCCGCACGGTGGTCGGCACGAAGACGATCACCTGCGCCGGCCGGACGCTGACCAACCACAATAAGCTGCTCTGGCGCTACGACGGCTGCATCGGCGTCAAGACCGGCTATACCCGCCACGCGGGCCGCATTCTCGTCAGCGCCGCGGAACGGGGCGAGAGCCAGCTCATCGCCGTCACACTGGCCGACCCGGACGACTGGCGCGACCATGCAACGCTGCTGGACTACGGCTTTGCCGTTCTGGCGGCCCAGACGCCCGTCTATCCGCAGAACAGGAGGATCGTATGGAAGAACGACTGCAAAAAATTCTGGCGCGCTGCGCCGGCGTCTCCCGCCGCAAGGCTGAGGAGCTGATCGCGGACGGCCGCGTGCGCGTCAACGGCAATACCGTCCGCCTCGGCGAGCAGGCGGACGGGGAAGAGGACGTCATCGAGCTCGACGGCGTCCGCGTCCGGACGCGGCAGGAGCCGGAGAAGATCTACCGCATGCTCTGCAAGCCGCGCGGCTTCGTGACCACCATGCACGACGAAAAGGGCCGCCACTCCGTCGCCGAGCTGGTCGCGGACCTGCCGGAGCGCGTCTATCCCGTCGGTCGGCTCGACTGCAATTCTGAGGGATTGCTGCTCCTGACCAACGACGGTGAACTGGCCAACGCGCTGATGCACCCGAAAAAGCAGGTCGATAAGACCTATCTCGTCTGGGTCAGCAGCTACATAGCCGGCAGCGAGCGCTCGCTCGCGCAGCCGATCGGGATTGACGGCCGTATGACCAGCCCCGCCGAGGTGCAGCTGGTCAAAGCCGACGGATCCGTCGCGCTGCTCCGCATCACGATCCACGAGGGCCGCAACCGGCAGATCCGCCGCCTGTGCGAACGCGCAGGCCTGACCGTCACGCGCCTGCGCCGCATCCAGGAGGGCCCGCTGCAGCTCGGCGATCTCAGACCCGGCCAGTCCCGCCCGCTCACGCAGACGGAGCTGGAGCTTTTATTTGAAGAAATTCAGAAGTAACCCTTGACAAACCGGAAACTTTTGTGTATGATATCAGGGCTGTCCGGGGTTTGACACGGCCAGCCGATATCATGGAGTGGTATCGAAGCGGTCATAACGAGCACGACTGGAAATCGTGTGACGGTCAAAAGCCGTCCGAGGGTTCGAATCCCTCCCACTCCGCCACGAAATGCGGTAGTCCATGATACAATGGGCTACCGTACTTTTTTATTTTTTTGACGAAGAAGTCCTTATATCAAGCGTTTTTCCGAGTATGGGGGGTGCAAAAGTCCTCAATGCTCGGATTTTTCTATTTTACCGAAGGTGCGCTGCTGATTTTTGCTTTGCACCCCCTTATGGGAAAAATCAAAAAGTAGATAGATTTATCAAAAGGTTGCAGAGAAAAATCAAATTGTTGTTTCATGACATTTATTTGCTACGCATTTCCGCTCCTACAGGGAGAGATAAGGTACCATGAGCCGTTCTTCTTGTCTTTAAACGCTGCCATTCGATTCCATCCTTTCTCGCTGTTCTCTCGTTCCGTAGAACTTCTCATGGAAGAACTTGCGGTCGATCCTGCCTGCAATGGTGATGCAGCCGGTCTTTCGCAGCTCTTCGTTCAGCTCACGGATGAGCTTATACGCATACGGAACCGATACGCCCAGCTCTTCCGCAACTTCATTGACTCTCATAAAAATTTCTCCTGCCATAGGCAAAATACCTTCCTTTCCCGATTTGTGGTTGATTGCTTCGCCGTTCTATCCGCAGGACTCTGACAGGCAACCCTTTTCGGCGCTGTGCCGTTTTCTTTTCTCCTTGGCACGCTCATTTCATCGCCTGCTTCCCCGGAGAAAGTATCCCTTGGACGGTCATTCAGTTTTGCAATTTTTGGATTTTACCCCCCTCACTTTACAACGGACATTTTTTCTGTATTTGTTGACTATCCTAATTGTAAAATTTCTATGAATTAAGCTCATATGCTTAACTTGCAGCTATTGCTCTATACATATTAGTTTAAGTCAAGCTGGTTTGCAGGAAAATATTAAATAAATTTGCTTAGAATTATTTTGGCGAAATTAAACATATCCGCTATACTCGTTATCAAAGACAACTGACACAGGAGATGGCTATTATCCTTTTAGCTGCACTTCTTCGTTTGAACGGAATCAAAGCACAGCATATTACTTGCTTGCCATATGAAGATCCGTTTGAGGATTGTCATGTTGTAGTAGATTGTCTTTTGCCGTCCGGAAAGCGAATTATGCTTGATCCAACGTGGCGTCTGTATCTAAAAGACAAGGAAGGAAATTATGTGTCGCTTTCACATTTAAGAGAACTCTTGTTGGCCGATGAGCCAATTTTTGAGAACCAGACGGCGGATTATAATGGAACAGGATTTGCTAAAGAGTATCATAGGAACTATATGATAAAAAACACCTTCCGTTTTGCTCGTTGCACCTTGAATAAAGAGGGTGTTGATGGACGTACAGAAACTTCAAGATATATTGAATTGATTCCACAAGGCTATCCGATTGAAAACTTCTCCGAGAAGAAAAAAGCTGATTTTGTTTATAACGATATTGAGTTTTGGCAAATATGAGAGTCGCATTAACACAGGAGGCTACTAATGAATATTGTAACGAAAATGTTTCAACTTCTTAATGATTCTATATGCCTCGGATTGAGATACTCCCAACATCTTTACAACTTCATCAGCTTTAATAAACAAACATTCAGCCATGTTCTGAACCTCCTAAATCGTGATAAGGTTTCAAGTCCTTTCACTGATTCGGAATTTCAGAGGGGTAAAATTCAACCGGTATCAAAAAATCTTCGGAAAAATTTTTGATTTGCTCCTCGTTTCATGGTGTTTCAGAGAATACGGAGAATTACAGTAAAAAAAGCCCGCAAATTCGTTCTGAGAAAAACGAATTTGCGAGCTTTGAGAGACTTTGGTATTATTCTATACCCGGATAGTGGTGGTATCAATTTGGTATCAACGAGCGATTTTCGCTGATTAGAATCAAGTGATAGTTGTTCCCAAAAGAGGGACCTACTTGACTTTTGAACTCAATTGCGATAATTAGCTCTTTATTGTCAACAACAAGCAAATCCCACTTCTTGTTCGGACGGAAGAAACCTGGAAGCTCCAAATCAGAATTTGTATAGATGCACTGGTTTGGTACTCCGTTCAAAGTGAGCAAGTCAAACACAAGATCAACAAAACCATCAAGTTGTTTTCCGCCTGTGACTGCTCCCCGATTTCCTTGATCATGAACCCCATGAGCAGTTTGTCTTGAAATTTGCCCTGTACGTGTAGACCAAAAAAAATCCATTGCCCTCGCTATTCTTTGCTCTATATCGTTAGGCATTTTAAATACACTCATCATTCTTACTGCCTCCATTAGATTCAGACTCTGATAATTCCATTATATCACCTATATCACATTGCAAAGCGGTACAAATCTTCACGAGAACATCAGTTGTAACATTTTCATTTTTGCCGAGCTTTGCCATTGACGCATGGCTAATGCCTGCTGCTGCGCAAAGGTCTTTTTTCTTCATATCCTTATCAATTAGCAGCTTCCATAATTTCTTGTAACTTACAGCCATGTCCTTCACTCCAACAGTAAATTGAATTCATATTTTGATGAGCAAAAATCAGCTTTCGCTGAACTTGTTATCAGTATATCATACTTTGGATCAGGGAACAAGTACGTAATTACCAATATTTCTTGCTCACATACAATGTCCATAGGAGCTTGGCGGCTCCTATGGACATTAGCAGATAAATCACTTACTTTCGGTTTTATCTCGTCCTTTCAATCCATTCTTCTTGGCAAGCTCGCTTGCTGCGTGACGGCGCTCATCCGAATACGGAGAGGTCAATCGGACAGCGAATCGTCTGCGGTCGATCTCAAAGGTCAGACCGCCCTGTTCGTCATCGTCGGTCTGCCTGCACAAATCGGGATGTGCTACCGCGTACTGCGTCAGCCGCTTCTTGAGCGCGGTATTATGCGTTTGAATTTCGACGGTTTTACTGGCTTCGTCAAAATAGATGCAGGTCGTTTTCTGCCGTTTAGTCAGTCCGGTTTTCATATTGCCTCCGTTTCTGCCTGTTCTGCAAAAACAGGCGCGTTTTCAAGATTTTTTGTCGGCTCTACACCCGCAAAAACAGGCTGATTTTTGCATGGGGAGCGCCCAAATGATACGCGGCTCGATTCGGATGCTCCCATTCGATAAAATCCGTTTTTCTCAGCTCAACACGGCATCAGCGGGCATCGTCCCGCATTGCCGCTTTTTCTCTGCGTGGACGGAAGAAATGCCAGAGATGATTGCGCTGAATCACATCCTCGTAGCGTTGCACTTTTCCGCGAAGCTCTGCGTTCTCGCGTTCCAAGTCTGGTGTACGGAGCTTGCTGCGAACGGATTTGTACTCGGAAAGCTCATGTTGATAAGTAAAGAAACGTGGCTGTGTCTCAAATCGTGGATTCTGATGATTTTGACGCCTGCTGCCTTGCATCCGAACTCCATGCCGCGCTTTAAGGCATATTTGGACAGCGGAAAAATACGGCTGTCCGGTTCCAGTCCGTAAAGCTGCTTGAAATAGTCCTGCATCTCGTTGCAGAGAAAGTCCGGCATCTGGATCACGCGGTTGCTTTTTTTCGTTTTCGGCGTGGTGATAACGTCTTTGCCCTGTAGCCGCTGATAGGATTTATTGATGCGGAGCGTTTTCTTCTCAAAATCAAAGTCCGCAGGGGTCAGCGCCAGCAGCTCGCCCTCACGAATGCCGCACCAGTACAGGATTTCAAAAGCATAGTACAGCATGGGCTTGTCCATCATGGCGTCGATGAATTTGAGGTATTCTTCCTTCGTCCAGAACAGCATTTCCTTCGGCTGCTCGCTGCCCATATTTCCGGCCTTTGCAGCAGGATTGATCTGCAAGCCGTAATACTTGATGGCATGGTTGAAAATACAGCTCAGTTGGGTATGGACGTTCTTGAGATAGTCCGGGGAATAGCTTTCGCCGCTTGACTTGGTGTGCTGCCGTATCTCGTTCTGCCAGTCGATCACATCACGGGCGGTGATTTCCGAGAGCTTGCGTTTTTTGAAATACGGCAGAATCTTTGTGCGGATGATATGCTCCTTGCTGAGCCATGTGTTGAGCTTCAGCTTGGGCTTGACGTCCTTTTCATAGAGCGCCACAAAGCTTTCGAAGCTCATATTGACATCAGCCTGCTTCTGCATCAGAAACTCGCGCTCCCATGCCTGAGCCTCTTTTTTCGTGGCAAAGCCGCGCTTTAATTTCTGCTGGCGCTCACCGCGCCAGTCGGTATAGCGAAACTGCACATACCATGAGCCGTTCTTCTTGTCCTTAAACGCTGCCATTCGATCCCCTTCTTTCCTTCGGTTCTCTCGTCCCGTAGAACTTCTCATGGAAGAACTTGCGGTCGATCCTGCCTGCAATGGTGATGCAGCCGGTCTTTCGCAGCTCTTCGTTCAGCTCACGGATGAGCTTATACGCATACGGAACCGATACGCCAAGCTCTTCCGCAACTTCATTTACTCTCATAAAAATTTCTCCTGCCATAGGCAAAATACCTTCCTTTCCTGATTTGTGGTTGATTGCTTCGCCGTTCTATCCGCAGGACTCTGGCAGGCAACCCTTTTCGGCGCTGTGCCGTTTTCTTTTCTCCTTGGCACGCTCATTTCATCGCCTGCTTCCCCGGAGAAAGTATCCCTTGGGCGGTCATTCAATTTTGCGGCTTTTGGATTTCACTCCCTCACTTTACAACGGACATTTTTTCTGCATTTGTTGACTATCCTAATTGTAAAATTTCTATGAATTAAGCTAATATGCTTAACATACCACCATTGTACTATACATAACAGTTTAAGTCAAGCCGGTTTGCAGGAAAATGTTAAATAAATTTGCTTAGATTTTCCTTGACGAAATTAAACATATCTGCTATACTCGTTATCAAAGACAACCGACACAGGAGATGGCTATTATGGCGATTGGTGAACGCATCCACTTTTTCCGCACGATGCGGGGCATGACGCAGAAATACCTTGGCATGGCGCTGGGCTTTCCGGAAAAATCCGCAGATGTTCGCCTTGCGCAGTACGAGAATGGTTCCAGAACGCCCAAGGCGGATGTAACCGCTGCGCTGGCACAGGTGCTTGACGTTTCGCCCAAGGCGCTGGATGTACCGGACATTGACTCCTATACAGGGCTGATGCACACGCTGTTCACGCTGGAAGACCGGTACGGGCTTGAAGTCTGCGAGTGTGAGGATGAGGTGCATCTGCGCGTTCATATCCACAAAGGACGCGATGCAGCGGAGCTTCACAGAATGCTTACCGCATGGGGTGCAGTTGCCGCCAAGCTGAAAGCAGGCAAGATTACCAAAGAAGAATACGACCGCTGGCGCTACCGCTACCCTGAACTTGACACCTCTGGTCAGTGGCACAAGATTACGCCGTCGCAGGAGCTGAGTGATATGCTCCTTGCTGATCTCAAGGAACATAGCGAAGAATAACAAAAGGCTCTGCCGACCTTCTTTTACAGAAAGTCAGCAGAGCCTTTTTCGCTCTCATTATAGGATTGAATGCGATAGCAAACCTGCAAACCATTCGCTCGCCAAAACAAGAACAAACAAAATGGCTTTGGTATCTGCTATCATTTTGCTATCAAACAGGAAATGAGATTTTCATAAAGTGAGTGTTTTCAAGGCTTTTCAGCCTCTCATATTCACTTTTTTCTTATTCCCACTCGATCGTTGCGGGGGGCTTGCTGGTGATGTCGTAGCAGATGCGGTTGATGCCGCGGACTTCGTTGACGATGCGGACGGAGATGCGGTCGAGCACGTCGTAGGGGATGCGGGACCAGTCGGCGGTCATGAAGTCGCTCGTATTGACCGCGCGCAGCGCCAGCGTATAGTCATACGTCCGGCCGTCACCCATGACGCCGACGGAGCGCATGGAGGTGAGGACCGCGAAATACTGGCTGAGACTGCGGTCGAGCCCGGCCTTGGCGATCTCGTCGCGGAAGATGAAGTCGGCGTCGCGCAGCGTGTCGAGCTTTTCCTTCGTGATATCGCCGATGACGCGGATGGCAAGGCCGGGGCCGGGGAAGGGCTGACGCATGACCAGATACTCCGGCAGGCCCAGCTCGCGGCCGAGCTGCCGGACTTCGTCCTTGAAGAGCATCCGCAGCGGCTCGATGATCTCCTTGAAATCGACATAGTCGGGCAGACCGCCGACGTTGTGGTGGCTCTTGATCACCGCGGACTTGCCAAGGCCGGATTCGATGACGTCCGGATAGATCGTGCCCTGCACAAGATAATCGACGGCGCCGATCTTCTTGGCTTCGGCCTCAAACACACGGATGAATTCCTCGCCGATGATCTTGCGCTTCGTCTCCGGATCGGTGACGCCGGCGAGCTTCGAGAGGAACCGATCCTCCGCATTGACGCGGATGAAGTGGATATCCCATTTGCCGAAGGCGGCTTCGACCTCGTCGCCCTCATTCTTGCGCATCAGGCCATGGTCGACAAACACGCAGGTGAGCTGGGTGCCGATGGCCTCGGCCATCAGCGCTGCAGCGACAGAAGAGTCCACGCCGCCGGACAGCGCCAGCAGTGCGCGGCCGGAGCCGACCTTTTCGCGGATGGCGCGGATGGCGGTCTGGCGGTAATCCGCCATGGTCCAGTCGCCGGAGGCGCCGCAGACGGAATAGAGGAAGCGGCGCAAAATTTCGCTGCCCTGGACGGTATGCTGCACTTCCGGATGGAACTGCACGCCGTAGAGCTTCTTTTCCGGACAGGCCATAGCGGCCGTCGGGCAGACGGCGGTCTTCGCGGTGACGGTGAAGCCGTTGGGGACCTGCGAGATGTAGTCGCCGTGGCTCATCCACGTCACGGAGGACGCGGGCAGGCCATGGAAGATGGCACTTTCGGTGTCAAACTCGGTCAGCGTCTTGCCATATTCGCGGGCGGTCGCTTCCGTCGCTGCTGCAACGGTGCCACCCAGCGAATATGCCATGAGCTGGCATCCATAACAGATGCCAAGAACGGGGATCCCGAGCGAAAACAGCGCAGGATCCACGTGCAGGGAAACAGATTCATAGACGCTCTGCGGGCCGCCGGACAGGATGATGCCGATGGGGGCAAGCTTCCGGATCTCGTCAGGGGAGATGGAGCAGGGCTTGACCTCGCAGTAGACGTTCTGCTCACGCACGCGGCGTGCGATGAGCTGGCTGTACTGGGCGCCGAAATCCAGAATGAGGACAGTTTCCATTATGCCTCCTCCTCACGGAAGACGATGTTGCCCGGCTCTGCGCTTTCGATGATGGCGAGCGAATGCAGGTTGACACCCGCTGCGCGGAGCTTGTCGCCGCCGCCCTGGAAGCCCTTTTCCACGGCGCAGCCGATGCCGACCAACTCGGCGCCGGCGGCCTGGACGATCTCGCAGAGGCCGCGCAGCGCTTCGCCGCGGGCAAGGAAATCGTCGATCACGAGCACACGGTCGCCCGGGTGCAGCCATTCCTTGGAGACGAGCAGCGTGACCTTCTTCTTGTAGGTATAGGAAAAGATCTCACTCTGATACAGGCCGCCCTCGATGTTGTCGCTCTTGGCCTTTTTCGCATACACCATGGGCTTGCCGTACCGGTACGCGCAGATCGCGGAAAGGGCAATGCCGCTGGCTTCAGCTGTCAGAATGAGATCTACTTTGTCGAGATCAAAGAATTTCTGGAATTCATCAGCGATGCGTCCCATAAACGCACAGTCGACGCGATGGTTGAGAAACCCGTCGACCTTTACAATGTTTCCGGGCAGAATCTTGCCCTCCTTGACGATGCGATCCTTCAGCTCCTGCATAGCTTCCTCCAAAAACATAATAAAAATAGACAGCGGGGGATATACCTGCTGCCAATGACAAAAAGCCGCGCGCAGGAACAGACGACCTGCGTGTGCGAACTTCCAATAGTCGCAGCTCTGGCGCTGCGGTAGAAACATCCGGGCCATGTATCCGGAACTATATTGGCAACTGTATGAACTTGATTTCATGCTGGACTTTTCATCCTGTGCATATTATAATCGTTGTCGGATAATAAGTAAAATAGATGTTTTTAATCGTTGCGATTAACTCCATTAATAAACGTAATGACAGGAGGCAGCTATGGCAGTCAAATTGGAGCTTTACCGCGTCTTTCAGGAGGTCGCCCGCATGGGCAATATCTCCGCCGCGGCGCAGAATCTGTATATCTCCCAATCCGCGGTCAGCCAGTCCATCAAGCAGCTCGAAGAGCAGCTGCAGGTACGGCTGTTTTCCAGAAGCACGCGCGGCGTTGTGCTGACGAGCGAGGGGAAGATGCTGCTGGACTATGTCTCGCACGGCCTCGGCCTCATCCAGTGCGGCGAGGAAAAGCTCGCGCAGTCGCGCCAGCTGCTCACGGGCGAACTGATCATCGGCGCGAGCGACACGGTAACGAAGACCTATCTGGTCTCCCGGCTCGAGGCCTTTCATCAGAACTATCCGGCCATCCAGATCCGCATCCTCAACGGCACGAGCCAGATGGTCCTCGACTATCTGCACGCGGGGCAGGTCGACATCGCCTTTGCCAGCGAGCCGAAGGACAAGGACGCCTATTCCATCCGCCACTGCTTCGATACCCACCAGATCTTCGTCGCCGCGCCGAATTACGACTGTGATTTTGACCACGCCCACACGCTCGAGGAGATCGCGGCCTTCCCGCTCATCCTGCTCGAGCGCAAGGCGAGCTCCCGCGCCTATGTCGAGCAGTATTTCCAGCAGCACGGCGTCAGCCTGAAGCCGGAGATCGAGCTCGGCTCGCACAACCTGCTCATCTCGCTGGCGCGGATCGGCCTCGGCGTTGCGTGCGTGACGGAGGAATTTTCGCAGTCCGGCCTCGGCCGGGGTGTGATCCTGCCGGTCCGCACGGCGTTTGAGATCCCGCCGCGCTCGGTCTGCATGTGCACGCTGCGCGACGTCTCGCCGACCTCCGCGGCCAACCGCTTTATGGATTTCATCTCCGAAAGCGACAAAATGACCTACGATATCGGCCATTCCTACCACTTTACCAACGTCTGACGAACGAATCGCCGCCCGCCTCCCCACGGAGGCGGGCAGTGTGCATTTTGCGGAATGCACAAACGATACGGAAAAAAGCAAGGACAATTTGGCGGATTCACGATTGACTTTGCGCATTTAAAGCGGTATAGTAGCAAACATCAAAAGGACGCCGCACGCGCGGCAGAAAGGAGCTTATCATGGCCAAGCGTTATCCGAACAACAAGTCCATCCAGATGAGCTTCCTCTTTATTGAGGCCCGCGAGCAGATCACGGGCCTGTATTACCGCGCGCAAAAAAAGAGACTGTCCGTATAGACCGGTGTTTTTCTTCGTAACCAGAAGGAGGCTCTGTTCCGCGGACAGAGCCTCCTTTTTGTTTTGGACTGCAGCCGCAAGTACGCGGCGCAGCCCCATCCAATCCAGTTCATACATGAGAAAAGGAGCGAAATCAAAATGAAAAAGATGCTTGCACTGCTTCTGGCGCTCGTCATGGTCCTGAGCCTGGCCGCCTGCGCCTCCAGCCATCCCGCTGCTGCGTCCACCGAGACCGCAGAAACCACCGAAACGACCGAACCCGCCGCCGAAGAATCCGCCAAGGCTCCGGCCGAGAGCGGCAAGACCTACACCGTCGGCGTCTGCCAGCTGGTCCAGCATGAGGCGCTCGACGCTGCGACCCAGGGCTTTGTCGACGCGCTGAAAGAAGAACTCGGCGACGCCGTCACCGTCGACGTGCAGAACGCCTCCGGCGACTCCGTCAACTGCGGCACGATCGTCAACGGCTTTGTCTCCAAGGGCGTGGACCTCATCATGGCCAATGCAACCCCGGCGCTGACTGCCGCTGTCTCCGCTACGGCTGATATCCCCATCCTCGGTACGTCCATCACGGCCTATGGCGTCGCGCTGGATATCGATGACTTCAACGGCACTGTCGGCGGCAACGTCTCCGGCACGTCCGACCTGGCGGACTTGCAGGCGCAGGCCCAGATGATCCTCGACTGGTTCCCCGAGACCAAGACCGTCGGCCTGCTGTTCTGCTCGGCTGAGCCGAACTCTCGCTATCAGATCGACGAGGTCCGCAAGGCGCTCGAGGCCCAGGGCGTGACCTGCGAAGAATTTGCCTTCACCGACAGCAACGACGTCTCCTCCGTGACCCAGAAGGCCGCCGACTTCTCCGACGTTGTCTACATCCCGACCGATAACACCGCCGCCTCCAACACCGAGGCCATTGCCAACGTCCTGATCCCTGCCGGCGTTCCCGCCATCTGCGGCGAAGAGGGCCTCTGCCGCGGCTGCGGCGTGGCGACGCTGTCCATCAGCTACTACGATCTCGGCGTGACCACCGGCAAGATGGCCGCGAAGATCCTCAAGGGCGAGGCCGATATCTCTACAATGCCGGTCGAATACACCGACGCGACCCCGAAGTACAACGCTTCCGTCTGCGAGCAGCTCGGCATCACCCCGCTCGATGGCTATGAGGCGATCGACGGCTGAATCTGACACTTTGACCGGTCACGGGCATTTACCCGTGACCGGCGGAACTGCAAAAACCGTTTGCCCCTGCAATCGGCCGATAACCGGAACCCTTTGCCGGTCGATTGCAGGCGCAGACTGACAAGGAGAATGATTATGAGCTTCCTCTCTGCGCTACTCAATTCGCTGCCCGGCGCGGCGGCTCAGGGCCTCATCTGGGGCCTGATGGCCATCGGCGTGTACATCACCTTCCGTATTCTGGACGTTGCGGATCTGACCGTCGACGGCTCCATCGCCACCGGCGGCGCGGCCGCCGTCATGCTCATCCGCGCTGGGGTGAACCCGTGGCTGGCCCTGCTGTGCGCGTTTGCCTGCGGTATGCTGGCAGGCTTCGTGACGGGCATGTTCCACACCAAATGCGGCATCCCCGCGATCCTCTCCGGCATTCTGACGCAGCTCGCACTCTACTCCATCAACCTGCGCATCATGGACAGCAAAGCCAATCAGGCCGTCGGCGTGGATAAATATCCGCTGATGGTCTCGCAGCGCTATGTGCGCGAGCTGAGCCTGAAAAATCCGCTTCCGATCCTGCTTCTTTTCACGTTTGCCGTGATCGCGCTTCTGTACTGGTTCTTCGGCACGGAGCGCGGCTGCGCCATCCGCGCCACCGGCGCAAATCAGAACATGGCCCGCGCGCAGGGCATCAACACGAACGCGAACGTCGTTTTCGGCCTCATGCTCTCCAACGGCCTTGTCGCCCTGTCCGGCGCGCTGCTTGCGCAGTTCCAGGGCGCGGCGGATGTGAACATGGGCCGCGGCGCGATCGTCATCGGCCTGGCTGCCGTCATCATCGGCGAGGTCATCTTCGGCAAGCTCTTTACGAACTTCGGCCTCAAGCTGCTGGCCGTGTCGATCGGCGCGGTGATCTACTATTTCGTGCTCCAGATCGTCCTGCAGCTCGGCCTCAACACGAACGACCTCAAGCTCATCACGGCGCTGATCGTCGCGCTGTTCCTGGCCATCCCGTACTGGAAGGGCAAGATGTTCCGCGGCAAGGCAAAAAAGGAGGAAACACACCATGCTTGAACTCATCAATGTGTGCAAGACCTTTAACCCCGGCACCGTCAACGCAAAGACCGCGCTGAACGATCTGAACCTGACCCTCAACGACGGCGATTTCGTCACCGTCATCGGCGGCAACGGCGCGGGCAAGTCGACCATGCTGAACGCCATCGCGGGCTCCTTCCAGATCGACAGCGGTAAGATCGTCATCGACGGCACCGACGTCACCGGCCTGCCGGAGCATAAGCGCGCGGCCTTCCTCGGCCGTGTGTTCCAGGACCCGATGATGGGCACCGCGCCCACCATGCAGATCGAGGAAAATCTGGCCCTTGCCGCCCGCCGCGGGCAGCACCGCGGCCTCCGCTGGGGCATCACAAAGGCTGAGCGTGCCGAATACCAGAAGCGGCTGCATGCGCTGGACCTCGGTCTCGAGGACCGGATGACCGCGAAGGTCGGCCTGCTCTCCGGTGGCCAGCGGCAGGCGCTGACGCTTCTGATGGCGGCCCTGCAGCAGCCAAAGCTGCTGCTGCTCGACGAGCATACCGCGGCCCTCGACCCGCGCACGGCGGCCAAGGTCCTCGACCTGTCTGACCGCATCGTGCAGGAGCACGGGCTGACCACGCTCATGATCACCCACAACATGAAAGACGCCATCGCGCACGGCAACCGCCTTATCATGATGGACGCTGGTCAGGTCGTGGTGGACGTGTCCGGCGAGGAGAAGAAGAAGCTGACCGTGCCGGATCTGCTCGCCATGTTCTCCCGCGCCAGCGGCAGCGATGAGGCGAACGACAAAATGCTCCTTTCCTGAATCCGTTTTCAGGCCCCGGGACCGCAGCCCCGGGGCTTTTTCCGAAAAATCAAAAAACCTTCAGCAAAGGGGCTTGACATTCCGCCAGATATCCCGTATAATGCATCGGACACAAAAAAGGAGGAAACGACCATGCGCTATCTGCTTCAAAACGCACAGATCCTCTCCTCGGGCGGCGTATTTCGTGCCGCGGACGTTTTGCTTTCGGGCGGAAGAATTGTTTCCATTGGTGATCGTATTTCCTGTCCCGCAGATGCTGTTTCCATTGATCTTCATAAGGCTGTCTTATTTCCTGGTTTCGTTGATGTGCATGTACATCTTCGTGAACCGGGATTTTCTTATAAAGAGACGATCCGGACCGGCACGCTTGCCGCGGCCCACGGCGGCTTCGCCCACGTCGCGGCCATGCCGAATCTTGACCCCGTGCCGGACTGCGCCGCCGCGCTGGCCGTGCAGCGCGCGATCATCGAAAAGGACGCGCTCGTCCACGTCCATCCCTACGGCGCCGTCTCGGTCGGCGAAAAAGGGGAGCGGCTCGCGGATCTTGACGGGCTTGCGCCAGGTGTCATCGCGTTCTCCGACGACGGCCGCGGCGTGCAGTCAGAAAGCCTCATGCGCGAGGCCATGATGCAGTGCCGCTGCCTCGGTAAGATCCTTGCCGCGCACTGCGAGGACAACAGTCTCCTGCACGGCGGCTATATCCACGACGGCGCGTATGCCCGCGCCCACGGCCACCGCGGCATCTGCTCCGAGAGCGAGTGGGGGCCGATCGCCCGGGACCTCCGGCTCGCCGAAGAGACCGGCTGCGCATACCACGTCTGCCACGTCTCCACGAAGGAAAGCGTCGCCCTCATCCGCGCAGCCAAGCGCCGCGGCGTGGACGTCACCTGCGAGACCGCGCCGCATTACCTGACCTTCACCGACGAAGACCTGCAGGAGGACGGCCGGTTCAAGATGAACCCGCCCCTGCGCGCGCGGGAAGACCGCGACGCGCTGATCGAGGGCCTGCTCGACGGGACGATCGACATGCTGGTGACCGACCACGCCCCGCACAGCCGGGAAGAAAAGGCCCGGGGGCTGGAAAAGAGCGCCATGGGCGTCGTCGGGCTCGAGACGTCGTTTGCCGCAAGCTACACGGCGCTGGTCCAGACCGGCATCCTGCCGCTTGAAAAACTCGTCGACCTGATGCACGGCGCGCCGATGCGCCGCTTCGGCTGCGGCACGGAGCTGGCCGAGGGCCAGCCTGCCGACCTAACGGCCTTTGATCTGACCAAAACCTACACCGTCGACCCCGAAACGTTCCTGACCATGGGTCGGGCCACACCGTTTGCCGGACGTGCGCTGACGGGCGTGTGCAAGCTCACGATGATCGGCGGCAGCCCCATCTGGAAGGAGGAAACGCTTTGAAAGAAGTCCTGTTTACCATCACGGAGAACCGGCCGCTTGCCCCGCAGGTCTATGCCCTGCGCCTTTGCGGCGACACCTCGGCCATCACCGTGCCGGGGCAGTTTCTGGAGCTGCAGCTGCCGGGCTTTTTCCTGCGCCGCCCGCTGTCCGTCTGCGACTGGGATGATGCCGGCGTGACCATCCTCTACAAGGTCGTCGGTAAGGGCACCGACTGGCTCTCGCAGTGCCGGCCGGGGCAGACGCTCGGGGCGCTGACGGGCCTTGGCAACGGCTTCGATGTCGCCGCCTGCGGCGAGACCACGCTGCTCATCGGCGGCGGGATCGGCGTGCCGCCGATGTACAGCCTTGCCCGCCGCCTGCTCGCGGCAGGGAGGACACCCATCGCCATCCTCGGCTTCAACACCGCGCAGGAGCGGTTTTACGAAGAAGAATTCCGCGCCCTCGGCGTGCAGACCGTCGTCACGACGGCGGACGGCAGCTATGGCGTGCGCGGCTTTGTGACCGATGCTCTGCCGGAAGTCTACGATACCTTCTGCGCCTGCGGGCCGCTGCCGATGCTGCGCGCGCTCTGCCGCGCAGCGGACAAGCCGGGCTTTCTCAGCCTGGAGGCCCGGATGGGCTGCGGCTTCGGCGCCTGCATGGGCTGCACGATCGAAACGCTGAACGGCCCGAAGCGCGTCTGCCGCGAGGGCCCGGTATTCAGAAAGGAGGAGCTGCTATGGTAACGACGAGCGTCACGCTCTGCGGCCGGGAGCTGGAAAATCCTATCATCCCCGCCAGCGGCACCTTCGGCTACGGATATGAGTTCGCGGAGCTCTACGATATCAACTGCCTCGGTACATTTTCCTTTAAGGGCACGACCCTGCACCCGCGCACCGGCAACGCGCAGCCGCGCATCGCGGAAGCGCCGGGCGGGATGCTCAACGCCGTCGGCCTGCAGAATCCCGGCGTCGACGCGGTGATCGCCGAGGAGCTGCCGAAGCTGCAGCGTGTCTTCCGAAAGCCGGTCATGGCCAACGTCAGCGGCTTTTCCATCGAGGAATACGTCGAGGTCTGCCGGAGGCTGGACGCATGCGGGCAGGTCGGCTGGCTGGAGGTCAATATCTCCTGCCCGAACGTGCATGGCGGCGGCATGAGCTTCGGCACCGACCCGAAGGCCGCCGCAGCCGTGACCCGGGCCGTGAAGGACGCAGTCCAGAAGCCCGTGATCGTCAAGCTCTCGCCCAACGTCACGAGCATCGCCGACATCGCGAAGGCCTGCGAGGACGCGGGCGCCGACGCGGTCAGCCTCATCAACACGGTGCTTGGCATGCGCATCGACCTGCGCGGCAAGAAGCCGCTGCTGGCCAATAAGACCGGCGGCATGTCCGGCCCGGCCATCTTCCCGCTGGCGGTGCGGATGGTCTGGCAGGTCTATGAGGCCGTCCGCATCCCCATCATCGGCATGGGCGGCGTCCGAACGGCGGAGGACGTGCTCGAGCTTATGCTCGCCGGCGCGACGGCGGTCGAGGTCGGCGCGGCCAATCTGGTCGATCCCTTTGCCTGCCGCGATCTGGTAAACGATCTGCCGCGGGTCATGGAACAATATCACATACAAAATCTGAACGATATCATAGGAGGCGCACATCATGGGTAAAGACGTCATCATCGCCCTGGACTTTGACAGCAAGGAGAAAACGCTCGCGTTTCTCGACCGTTTCACCGGCAAAAAGCCGTTCGTGAAGATCGGCATGGAGCTCTTCTACGCCGAAGGCCCGTCCATCGTGCGCGAGATCAAGGCGCGCGGCCACAAGATCTTCCTCGATCTCAAGCTGCACGACATCCCCAACACCGTCAAAAAGGCCATGGCCGTCCTGTCCTCGCTGGACGTGGATATGGTGAACCTCCACGCGGCAGGCACCCGCGCCATGATGACCGCCGCGCTCGAGGGCCTGACCCGCGCCGACGGCACGCGCCCGCTGCTCATCGCCGTCACGCAGCTGACCTCCACCAGCCAGCAGAGCATGGAAGAGGAAATCGGCATCCACGCGCCGCTGGCCGACGTCGTCATCGACTACGCGAAAAACGCGCAGGCCGCAGGGCTTGACGGCGTGGTCTGCTCGCCGCTCGAGGCAGGGAAGATCCACGAGGCCTGCTCCGGCAGCTTCGTGACCGTCACGCCGGGCATCCGCTTCGCCGACGCGAAGACGGACGATCAGGTCCGCATCACCACCCCCGAAAAGGCCAGAGCCATCGGCTCGGATTATATCGTTGTCGGCCGCCCCATCACGCAGGCTGCCGACCCCGTCGCAGCCTACCAGCGCTGCCTGCAGGAATTCGTCGGATAACAGAAAGGAGCAGACTATGGAATCTACCGCACGCCGCATCGCAGAGGATCTGCTGTCGATCCGCGCCGTATTCTTCCGGCCGGACGAGCCGTTCACCTGGGCCAGCGGCATCAAAAGTCCCGTCTATTGTGACAACCGCCTCATCCTGACCGCCCCGGACGTCCGCACCGAGGTGGAGACCGCCCTCATGCAGACCATCCGCCGCGAATACCCGGACGCGGAGGTCCTCATGGGCACCAGCACCGCCGGGATCGCGCATGCTGCTATCACCGCGCAGATGATGGGCCTGCCGATGGGCTACGTCCGCTCGTCGAGCAAGGACCACGGCCGCCAGAACCAGATCGAAGGGCGGCTGGAAAAGGGCCAGAAGGTCGTCGTGGTGGAGGATCTGATCTCCACGGGCGGCAGTGTCCTTGAGGTCGTGAACGTGCTGCGGGAGGCCGGCGCGGAGGTGCTCGGCATCGTGAGCATCTTCACCTACGGCATGAAAAAGGGCCTGGAGCGGCTGGCCGCCGCCAAAGTCAGAAATGTCAGCCTGACGAACTTCGACGTGATCGCGCAGGTCGCCGCCGAACAGAAGTATATCAAACCCGAGGACGTCGCCCGGCTCCTGCAGTTCCGGAATGACCCCTCGGACGAATCTTGGATTGGAGGAACAAACTGATATGAACCACCTGATCGACATTCTGCAGCTCAGCACCCAGGAGATCGACGAACTGGTCGCCAAGGCCAACGACATCATCGCCCGCCCGGAGGCCTATGCCCACAAGTGCGACGGCAAGATCCTCGCCACGCTGTTCTTTGAGCCCTCCACCCGGACGCGCCTGAGCTTCGAGTCCGCCATGCTCTCGCTCGGCGGCAAGGTCCTCGGCTTCTCGTCCGCCAGCAGCTCGTCCGCGTCGAAGGGCGAGAGCGTCTCCGATACCATCCGCACCGTCAGCTGCTATTCCGACATCATCGCCATGCGCCACCCGAAAGAGGGCGCGCCGCTCGTCGCCTCCATGCACTCCGAGGTCCCCGTCATCAACGCCGGTGACGGCGGCCACAACCACCCGACGCAGACGCTCACGGACCTGCTCACCATCCAGCGCGAGAAGGGGAGATTCAACGACCTGACCGTGGGCTTCTGCGGCGACCTCAAGTTCGGCCGCACCGTCCACTCGCTCATCAGCGCACTCAGCCGCTATACGGGCATCAAGATCGTGCTCATCTCTCCGGAAGAACTGAAGCTGCCGAGCTACGTCAAGAACGAAGCACTCAAGAAGCACAACATCCCCTATGAGCAGACCACGGACCTCGAGGCCGTCATGCCGCAGCTCGATATCCTGTACATGACCCGCGTGCAGCGCGAGCGCTTCTTCAACGAAGAGGACTACCTGCGTCTGAAAGACAGCTACATCCTCACCCCGGAAAAGATCCGGACGGCGAAGCCGGATCTGTGCATCCTGCACCCGCTGCCCCGCGTCAACGAGATCTCCGTCGCCGTCGACGACGACCCCAGAGCCTGCTACTTCAAGCAGGTCAAAAACGGCCGCTACATCCGCATGGCGCTGATCCTCAAGCTGCTTGGTATTGAATAAGGGAGGGCTACCACATGATTATTGATGCGATTTCCAACGGTATTGTCATTGACCATATCTCCGCCGGCAAGGCGATGTACCTGTACAACATCCTCGGCCTCGACCAGCTCGACTGCTCCGTGGCGCTGCTCAAAAACGTCGTCAGCAGCAAGCTCGGCCGCAAGGATATCATCAAGATCGACCGCATCCTGGACCTCGACTGGGACGTGATCGGCTATGTCGACCCCGGCATCACCGTCAACATCATCAAGGATGGCCAGCGCGTGGAAAAGCGCCAGCTGAAGCTGCCGGAGCGGATCCGGAACGTCATCCGCTGCAAAAACCCGCGCTGCATCACCTCCGTCGAGCAGGAACTGCCGCAGATCTTCACGCTCACCGACCGTGAAAAGCGCACCTACCGCTGCCTCTACTGTGAGACCAAAGCCGAGCGGCAGTAAATAGAAGAAAGAAAAGCAGAGGGGGCAGCCCCTCTGCTTTTTTTGCGCCCGCCGCTTCAGACCTCCTGCGTGTAGCCCTGCAGCGCTTGCTGCAGGGCAGCGAGCGCCTTTTTTTCGATGCGGGAGACATAGGAGCGGCTGATGCCGCATTTCGCCGCGATCTCCCGCTGCGTGAGCGGTGTGCGGTCGCCAAGGCCGTAGCGCAGGGTGATGACCATCCGCTCCCGCGGCGACAGCACTGTGTCCATGACCTCGTAGAGCTTCCGGTAGGTCTGCCGTGCGCTGAGATCCTCGAACAGATCCTCATCCGAGCACAGCACATCCATCAGCGACAGCGCGTTCCCGTCCTTCCCGGTCTCAATGCAGTCCGAAAGCGAAACATCCCCCGCCGTCTTCCGCATCGACCGAAAATACATGAGGATCTCATTCGCTATCCTCTCCCAACGGATACATAGGTTGGTCAATGGGTGGCAAATCCGCCTCTCCATCCTCCGCAAAGAGGTAAACATAGGCATTTTTGCCGTCCCAGACCACCTTTTTGACGATGGTGCGCAGCAGGCGGCGTTTTTCCTCCAGCGTGGCAGAATCCACCGCGCTGGCGAAGGATTCGATCATTTCCTGATGGAAGGCGAACTCCTGATGGAGCATCCGGCTCTGTTCGGTGAGGGCTTCCAGCTCGGCAAGGCGCAGCTGCTGGGTCTCGCTCTCCTGATGGAGCGCGTCGATCTGCTCCATGACGTACTTCGCGGAGGTGTCGCTGGCAACGGACAGGGACTCCACCAGCCGTTTGATGCGCTCTTCCGTTTCGGTGTGCTTTTCCCGGAGCAGCGCCAGCTCTGCATCGTAACCCTCCTTGCTGCCGCTGATGACCTTTTTGGTCTGCGCCAGCAGCCGGGTAAGGGTCTCCTTGTCGGCGGACAGCTTACGAATTTCTTCGATGATTTTAGCGTCCAGCGTGTTGCCGTTGCAGTTCTTCATGGCGCAGACCGTGCCGTGGCTGCGCTCCTTGGTGGAGCACATGTAGGTGTAGATCAGCTCGCCCTCCGCGGTGCGGCGGTTGGTCAGCTTCGGGCGCATATAGTCGCCGCATTCGCCGCACTGTAAAAGGCCGGACAGCAGCGCCACGTTGCTGCGGGGTCTGCGGTAGCTCTTGGATTTGTTGACATCCAGCATGGCCTGCACCTGCATCCAGTCGCTGCCCGCGATGATGCCCGGATGCTTCCCCACCGCCACGATCCATTCCTCCATGGGACGGATCTGATTCGCCTTGCCGGGGCGCTGGAGCGTGCGGTTGTACGCCATGACACCGTGCTCGCCGTCGAATTCCGAACGCTCGGCAAATAGGTCAACATTGTTTTCTTTCAGATACTGATACGCCGTCTCGTCGGCGATCATGTAAACCGGGTTCGTGAGAATGCCTCGGATGGCAAAGCGGGTGAACTGCTTGCCGCGCTTCGTGACACAGCGATGCTCCAACAGATACTGGTCGGTCTTGCTGAGAGAGCCGGTCTCCATGAACACCTCGAAGATCGTCTTGACCAGCTGGATTTCCTCCGGAATGGGTTTGAGCTTGCAGGCTTTTTTCACCTTGCCGTCCACCGTCACGCTGGACAGGCTCTCCGAGGCGTAGCCCGTGGGCGTTGTGCCGCCCAGCCAGCGCCCGGTCTTGGACAGCTCATGCATATTGTCCCGGATGCGCTCGGCAATGGTCTCCCGCTCCAGCTGGGAGAACACGGACGCAATGTACATCATGGCGCGGCCCATGGGCGAGGACGTGTCAAACTGCTCACGGATGGAGATGAAGTCAATGTGCCGGACGCCCAAATCCTCGATGAGCTTGGCAAAGTCTCCGATGTTGCGGCTGATGCGGTCGAGGCGGTAGACCACGATGGCGGCAAATTCAATCTTCTGCGAGTCCTTCATCATCTTCTTGAACTGCGGGCGCTCCAGATTGCCGCCGGAAAAGCCCTCGTCCTCGTAGACCAGCACGTTTTCCGCCGCTTCCTCGCCAAAGTGCATGGCGATGTACTGACGGCAAAGCTCGATCTGATTCTCGATGCTCTCGCCCTTGCCGGTGAATTTGGACTTGCGGGAGTAGATGACGTATTGCTTCGGCGTATCTTTCGTTTTCATGGCGGCACCTCGCGTTATTCGTTAGGTTGGTAGATATATTATATCGGATTGGAATCCATTTGAAAAGGCACCGAGGCAAGAATTTGAAAAAAATATTGGATTTGAGAGCATCGCTCATACGAGCCGAGAAAATGATTGATGAAATGAGCGATGGAAAACCGCCGCCCCGATTTTTCGGTCGGGACGGCGGTTCAGTTATGCAAGGCTTCTCAGATATTCTTCCACGTTCTGATACTGAATGCCCTCAACCACTTGGCTGTCCCCACGGTAGAGGACAAGCTTCCCGGTGATTGGGCCGTAGCGGTGCTCGGTCTGGGTGCATTTTTGTTCGTCGATCAAATGGCGGTACTGCTGCGACGCAGCTTCTTCGCTGTGCTTGATCTCGAAAATCCGGCAGGAGCCTGCCTCCGGGTCAAACACCACCATGTCAAACTCGCCTACGGGGAATTGCAGGACAAACACCTGCTTTTTCGGGTTCGCCAGCTTGGTTTCCAGCAGGACGATGTCCTCCAGCATTCGCCCCTTGATCTCGGTCAGGATGCGCTCCTGCACAGCGGTACGCTCGGCTAAAGACAGCGCGCTGAACGTTTCATCCAGCAGCAAGCTGCGGATCAGCGCGTCCGCCTGCGCATAGCGGAGTCCCGGCTGCGCGATCACCGTGCGTCCGGACTTCGTGCTGACATCCGGCAGGTGCAGCACGTCGATCTCCCGCGTTAAGTCCAGCAAGTCCAGATACTCCTTGATCTCCGCCGCATGAACATCGTCCAGTTTTACGGTTTGTTCCGCCTTGTTGCGGATCTCCAGCAGCTTCCGCAGGCTGTCGGTGACAAGCGCAAGGTCGATGCGGTCGAGGATGTCCGTCGGGTTCCTCCGATCCCGGCGCAGGTTGCTGGCGGAAATGCCGAGGTCGTGGGACTTCCAATCCTGCGACAGTACCTCCAGCGTGAAGCGGTGGTTGATGTCCTCCACGACCCGGTTGATGGCGCTGGTCAGCTCACCCTTCTCGTATAAATCACGCAGATGGCGGAAGTGGCCCTCGTACTGATAGCAGCGCAGGGAGTGCTGGATGTTGCGGGCGATGGCGGTGTCCACATATTCGTCGGTGCTTTCCTTGCTGGCAAAGGTGGAGGTCTCGTTGTAGTGGACGCCGCCGAGACTCATGGTGCCGCCGTAGCGGATATACTCGTCGATGCCGTGAACGCCGAGGACGGATTCAAACTCGCGGTAAGGGATGAATGTGGTGTGAAGCAGAACGCAGCGGTCGTAAAGCTGCTCGTCCTCAGTAAAGAGGAAGCCCAGCGAGTCCGTGCCGGAGAGCACGATCTTCATGCCGCAGGCCGCAAACACGTCAGAAAACAGCGCCGCGCCCTCGATAAAATCCTCCATCAGCGTCACTTCGTCGAGGAACACATAGCGAAAGCCCTGCGCTTCCAGCAGCTTGAGATTGCGGTTCACGTCTGCCAGCGTGTCTTTTGCGGTAATCTGAATAAACGCTGCCTTGGCAAGCTCTGCGTCGTTCATCTCCGCAAAAATCTGGCGGATCATGGTGGTTTTCCCCGTCCGGCGCAGGCCGTAGAGGATGAACACCTTGTCCTGCGGCTCGCCGTAGACAAAGTCGTGCAGCTGCCGGAAGCACTCGCGTCTGCGATAGCCGCGAACAGATGCCGCGAAGGAACGCAGCGCCTCGCCGGTGCGGACATTGGTGGCAAACGCGGAAAGGTTCGCAGATTTCGCCTTGGGCAGCTGCTTTTTCAGCGCTTTCAGCTCCTGTTCCAGTTCCTTCCGCCGCTCGATTTGGGCGCGAAAATTTTCCAATTCGTCAGCAGGAATATACTTCTCCCGCCGCTTCTTGTTCTCCGTCCAACGGTGGTAGAAATAGTCCTTGCCGCTGACAGTCTTCTTCGTAACAGAGCCAGCGGGCAAAGCAGAAATCTGCTGTGCCAGCTCTGCCGCCCGTGCCTGCATTTCGGATAAGTCCATAGCGCACCTCCTGTTCATCGGTGGTATTCTACGCAGAATTATACCCTATTATGTCCTCGAAATCAAGGGTATAACGGGGTATAATTTTGATATGTTCTTATGGATTGTAAAATATTGTTTATGGCTGCAACAAAGCAGATTAGGTCTCTTCAAACATCAATAGCAGAGTTTCCTTCTATAAGTCGTGCCACATCATCCAACTCAATAAACATAACCTTTTTTCCACCTAGCTTTGCCAAAAAACGCAGTGTCCCCTTAAAAGAATTATCGAAGTACTGTGGAGCAATTACCGCAATAAGGTCAACGCGATTATCAACCAATCCCTGTTCCACAAATTGTCTGATGATTTCTTCCCCAGCTTTTGATGTCGAAAGAAGATGGGTATTCAACAAAACATCTACCGACTTCGAAGTACGCCCAGAATTCATCGTATTTTTCTTAATGATTCCTTTCATTTCATAGGCACACGATCCAACATTTATTTGCGCTGCAAACAATGCCTGCCATGGCAACATTTCGAGCTTTTTTGTCTTTTCTTGTTCGTTCATTGTATTCCTCCATTGTGCAGATGAGATGGTAATAAATGAGCGCAATGCTCATCATTATCCCACTACCAACTTATTCGTCTTCTTCAAGAACTTCGCTGGGATCGGGCGGTCCAGCTGCCAGGTGATATTCATCGGCCTGCTGCCCGTGTGCTTCACGTAATTCGCCGTGCCCAGATAGGTGTACGCCTCCGCGCCGCCGGTCATACGGTCCGCCTTAAACTCACGCACAAACAGCAGCACCTTGCTGCCGCGTTCCTTGTGGTGGATATAGCGCTGACCGGTGGACGAATTCTCCGCCGTGGTGCTCTGGCTCTGCCAATGAAACAAGCTCTCATTGATGGAATAATCGTTGTACATGGTGGTTGGCGAATAGTCCTTGTCCGCCTTGTTCAGCGTCACAAAGAACACATCGATGTTTTTCTCCGGCAGCCACTTCACGCCCTCACGCACGGTTGCCGGTTTCATAAAGTCCATCGCCACCAACAGTTGATCGCGGGTATAGGTGCAGTGCAGATCCAACGGGCAGTCGAAGCCCAGTTCCACCGGCTCGTCGATAAAGTCGATCTGCTCGAAGCGATAACGCAGCAGCTCCAAGAGTTCACCGAGCAGAACTGTGCTGTCAGACAGGGCATAGAGGTTACTAAGCACCTCTTCGTCGTCCCAGTCCTCCACCACCTTGCCCCAGACGGTGACATAGAACATCTGCATCATCCGCTTTTCCGCATCCGGAAGCGCTGCAAAATCAAGATTATCCAAACGCGGAAGGACGTCCAGCAGGAACGAAATCCAGCGGCGGGAGTCGATTACAGCAAGCTTTGCAAACGCTTTGGTCAGGATGTCCTCCAGCGGCTCCGAAAAGTCCTCGATGGCATCCGCTCTGGCGCAAATGCGAGAGAAGGAGGAAAACTTGTAGATCGCCCGCGGATCAAGATGGTAGTAATCCAAGAAGTTTTTGAGCGTCAGCTCCAGCCCACTGTCCTCCGCAAAGGAGGCTGCACGAGCCACCAACCCAGCCGTATTGCCATAGGACGCGCGGATATTCTCCAAAATGTATTTGGCCGCTTTCTTCTCCAACTGGATATAGCAGCCCTTGGGAACGGACACAAAGCCGTCCTTGATCTCCCGGCTCACGCTGCGGGTGGTATTCGACAGCAGCGCCGCAAACTTATCTTCAAAATTGTATTTTCTATTCGCCTGACCGATGAAGTCCAGCACGGTCAGGCATTCCTTGTCCTCAGATAGACGCAGGCCACGTCCCAGCTGCTGCAAGAAAATCGTCAACGACTCCGTGGGGCGCAGGAACAGAACCGTATTGACTTCCGGAATATCCACGCCCTCGTTGTAGATGTCCACGACGAAAATGAACCGCACCTCGCCGGACACCAAGCGCCGCTTGGCCGCCACTCTTTCCTCGTCCGAAGATTGCCCGGTGAGGCACATAGACGGAATGTTGTGGTCGTTAAAGTAGCGGCACATGAATTCCGCGTGATCGACCGTCACGCAGAAGCCGAGGCCCTTCACCTCGTCAATGTCCGTCACATATTTCAGCAGCGCCGTCACCACATGGTCGGCGCGGCGGTCGGCAACCGCCCCGCTGAACGTGTAGATGTGCTCCAGCTCGCTCTTTTGGTAGCCACCGGCAGACCATTTGAGCGCATCCAGATCCACCGTATCGGTAACGCCAAAATATTGGAACGGGCACAGGAGCTTTCGATCAATGGCTTCCGGCAGACGGATCTCCGCTGCAATGCGATTATGGAAGTAGGGCAGGATACTCTTGCCGTCCATACGCTCCGGAGTAGCGGTCAAGCCCAGCAGGATGCGCGGCTGGTAGTAGGACAAGAGAGGAAAACATCCGTGAGACAAAATCGTGACACTTCGATTCATTCTGTCCGTTGGTTATATAGAAGGGGAAAACAATTTTTCTCTCGACCCCTGTTTTTCTCTTGAAAATTGTCCGTTGTAAAGTGAAAGGCAAACAGCTTCGCTTCCAAGCCGCCCTTCAAACAAAGTTTTTCAAAATTGAAAGGAGAAACATTATGATCACTTACCACAACCGTACCCACATGACCGCTGTACCCACCCGCCTCCTGCTGGATACGAACCTCTCCGCAGAAGCCAAGCTCACCGGCGCGCTCTTGTACACCTTCGAGGACGGCGGTCTGAGTGCGCAGGAACTTGCAGATGTTCTGGGCCTTCCGCCCGAAAAAGTCGCTCCGGTTTTTGCTGAACTCACCGGCAACGGCTATCTGGAAATTCTGGAAGAAAACGGTGCATTCGGGCTGCACCTGAAGGGGTGATTCTCATGCCGGATCGCACGCGACCCATCCGCAAAGAAATCTGCCTGAACGAGCAGGAACTGAGCCTAATCCGCCACAAGATGAACCAACTCGGCACCTGTAATTTCGGCGCTTATGCCCGCAAGATGCTGATCGACGGCTACATCATCAAGGTTGATTACACTGAGCAGAAGAAGCTGGCCGCTGCCGTCAGCCGTGCCGCCTCGAACATCAACCAGATTTGCCGCCGCATCAATAGTACCGGGCGCTGCTATGAGGACGACGTTGCCGAACTGAAAGCGCGGCAGGCCGAGATCTGGGAGCTGCTGAAAACGCAACAAAAGGACGAGCTTTGACCACAACGGGGTTTTCCATGTGTGGGTTTTCCGTCACCGGTTTTTCGGACGGTGGACAAGCTGACGCTCCGGAGCGTTCCGCAGCCGGATTTCAGGACGACGGTTTTCGCGCCCTCCATCGGGGCTGAAATTCATCCTCTAACTAATAAGAAATAAATCAAGATACAAAAAAATCATCCATCAATCAATCAACACAAAAATGGATGGATTGATGGATGGGATAGGAGGTCAGATGAAAACTTTTCGCAAGCTCACGGCGCAGAGCCCGGCGGCGTCCTATGTGCCGCTTCCGAGGTTTCTTCTCCAAGACGAAGCCCTGCGGGACATCAGCAACGACGCGAAGGTGCTCTACGCGCTGCTGCTGGACAGAGCCAGCATTTCCCGGCAGAACGGCTACGTCGAGCCGGACGGCACGATTCGGCTGTACTTCACCTTGGAACAGGCGCAAACCAAGCTCCACCGCAGCCGCCAGAGCGCCACGCGGATCTTCCGGGAATTGGAGTACAGCGGCTTGATTATCCGAAAAAAGCAGGGCTTGGGCAAGCCCGCGCTTATTACGCTGAACTACCCAGCGGATGCCAACCTGATTGCCAAGGAGGAAACAAATGTACAGACCTGACCCCATCGAGCGACTGCCGGACGGCACGCTCTTTCGCCTGACGCCGGGACAGCTCCGCAGCGTGCGAGGACTTGCAAAGCGCTGCTGCAACTTCTTGGATGGCGACTGCCTGCTGCTGGACGGCGTCTGTCCGCAGCACATCTCCCGAAGCCTGCTTTGCCGGTGGTTTCGCCGCGCTGTGCTACCCCAGCAGCCCAAGCTGGAACAGGCCATTCTCAGCCCCAAGAAGCTACGCCGCTGCGAAGTCTGCGGCACGGGCATCCTCGCCCGCTCCGGCAGGGCAAAATACTGCCCTGCCTGCGCCAAGAAGGTTCACCGCCAGCAGAAGGCAAAATCCGCCCGCAAACGCCGGTCGGGCGTAGACAATTCGGGGACGAAAAGCCCTTGAATGGCAAGCATTCCCGCACCGCCAAAGCCGCGCGGCAATACGATTTCCCTCGCAGCCGCGAAATTGAATTCTATTTGTCTACATAGCAGCCGGAACACACGCATAGATTGAAGAAGAAAACGCTCCGGAAAGGAGGGCAGCCATGGAAGTATTTCTGATCTTTCCGAAATCAAAGCAGGCGCAGCAGGAGCTTGGGCAGGAGCTGGCGAAGTTCCAGTCCGAGCAGGCGCTGAAATCTATCCAGAAGCTGCCCTGTTCCACGGAGCAGAAGCTGGAACTGGTGGACGCAGCGGTGAAGCATCTGAAAGCGCAGCAATAATACATAGCAGTAAACGAGCAGACCAGCCTCAACAGCCGGTCTGCTCGTTTTGCTATGATTACATCTGCTTGAAATACTTCTCCCATGTGGATTTGAAAATCTGCACGCTTCCCTGTTCCCATCGCTTGAACTTTTGCAGCGGGACGCCAAGCTGCGCCGCATATGCCTTCTGCGTCAAGCCGAGCCGCTGTCGTATGGCTTTGATCTGCGCTCCCTGACCCCGCAGCAGAAACAGGTTATAGTCATCCAGCAAATCCTCCAGCGGCACTTCAAACAGCTCCGCCAGCTTCTCCATATACTCCTTCGGATAAAAGTCCCGCCCTGCCTCTTCGTAATGGATGTAGGTACTCCGGTCTATCCCGGCGTAGTCTGCAACATCTCTCTGGCGCAGACCTTTCTGGTAGCGAAGCCAGCGCAGCTTGTCCGCTGTTTCGGTGATTTCTGAGAAGTCCGGGAACTGCAAATTGAACTTTTCCGCGTCCTGAAACTTATGCGGCAGCACCACTGGGAACTGAAGAATTTGAAGCGGCGCAACTTTTAACGTACCTGCAACATTCGCAGCCAATACATAGCTGCGGACTTTCAAGCGGCAGAACATAGACCATTTTGCCCCAAAAGGTTCATGGTTTTCCACCTCAACCGCTGTTTGTTCTGTTACGATAGTATAGCATTCTCTACACATCTTGCGGCGTAGGTGGCGAGGCGGGCGCCTTTGGCGGCGTCGAAGGTGGAGATGCCTTTGATGAGGCCGATGGTGCCGATGGAGATCAGGTCTTCCTGATCGGCGGACTGAGAATAGTACTTTTTCATGATGTGCGCGACGAGGCGGAGGTTGCGTTCGATGAGGATGTTGCGGGCTTCCAGATCGCCCGCGGCGCTGCGCTGCAGGTACATGCGTTCTTCCTCGGCGGTCAGCGGCTTCGGAAACGAGCCGCCGCCCGAAATGCGCAGGGATGTGAGCATACTGCTGAGCATCAGCCATACTGCTGCGGAAAGCATAAGCTTTCACCTCCAGAGAAAGCCTATGTCCGACCGGCAAGTCCAGATTCCCGTTTACAAGAAATAAGAATTCTGTTATTCTGGAAAAAAGACTTGACTGTAAAGCCGCTTGATACGCTACAGTGACGGCAGGAGGGATGCATATGACCATTCGTGAGATCGAAGCGCTGTCCGGTATGACGCGCGCGAACATCCGTTTTTATGAATCCGAAGGACTGCTCACGCCGAACCGCATGGAAAACGGCTACCGCGATTATACAAGATCGGACCATGACACGCTGCATAAGATCCGGCTGCTGCGCGGAAAAGAAGGAAGAACCACTTGACTGGGAAGGGGAGTCTGAGCAGACGGCAAAGCCGTTTGGCTGGAAGCGCGGACTTGCCGCGATCCTGGCGGCGGCGGTCATGCTTGCCGCGGGCGTCTGCGGCTCCCTCGCGGCCATCGGCCCGCGCTATTGCGGTGAGATCACCGTCGAACAGTTCCCAGCCAACTTTAACCGCGGCGCATCCCAGCTCAGCACGCAGAATGCAGGAAAATTGACCAGGGACGGAGTCTGGACGAGCAGGGACACAAACACGTTTCTTTTGATGAATGTACCGTCGTTCGGCTATGAGACGGATGAAAACGGGAGGCTGCAAAGCGTTTGCATCGAGGCCGACGGCGGCGCTGCATTCGGTGCCCGGCCGACCGGACTGATGCAGCTGGCACTGTATGCTTTCGCGGGCGCGCAGAAGGGACATATCTGCTTCAACCGCGCAATCATGGATGTGACGAAACGGCTGAAAGCGCAGCCGCAGGAGACATTCAGTACCGTCGTGGACGGCGTAGCGGTCGATTATCAGTACCGCGCCGAGGGGAACTGGTACCGGCTGGTGATGACGAAAGCAGGGGTTGACAAATAGAGACTATCGTGATAGTCTACACATAGACGATTGCAATAGTCTGAAAGGAGGACACCCGATGAAGCTGTTCGATTCGGAGTGGAAGGTCATGGAGGTTTTGTGGCAGGACGGCGATACCACGGCGAAGGAGCTCTCGCTGCGGCTGGCCGGTTCCGCCGGGTGGAACAAGAACACGACCTATACTGTCATCAAGAAATGCGTGGAAAAGGGCGCCATCGAGCGGCGCGAGCCGAATTTCCTCTGCCATGCCTGCATCACGAAGGAGGCGGCGCAGCAGGAGGAGGCGGATACGCTGCTCGATAAGGTCTTCGGCGGCTCGGCAGAGCTGCTGTTCGCGTCGGTCCTGAGCGGGCGAAAGCTCAAGAAAGAGGAGCTGGAACGCCTGCGTGCGCTGGTGGAGGCGCAGGAGGGATGAGCGGGTTCCAAGCTGCGGTGGTGAGCGGCAATGTGATGATCCTCGTGATCGCGCTGCTGCGGTTGGCCGCCGGAAAACGGCTGCCGCGGGCGCTGTTTCCGGCGCTGTGGTGCGCGGCGGCGTTTCGGCTGCTGCTGCCGGTGCGGCTGCCGTCCGCGCTGAGCGTCTGGAATCTGACCGCAGGTGAAAGCCGTGCGGCCCGGACGGCCGCGCAAATCTCCGAACACCTGATGCCGTTTCCGTCCCTGACAGCGGCTCCCGCAGCGCAGGAGGCCGCGGCGCGGCTTTCTCTGCCCGGTTTGATCTGGGCGGCGGGGGCGCTGCTGCTGGGCGCGTATTTTCTTGTCGGCTGGCTCCGGTTCACGCGCCGGTTCGCCGGTGCGGCTCCGGTCGGGAACGAAACGGTCGACAGCTGTGTGGAAGCCTTCGGCTTCCGGCGTCCTCCTGTCATTCGCTGCACAACGGACAGCCGTGCGCCGCTGACCTATGGTGTCCGGCGGCCGGTCGTCCTGCTCCCGGCAGACCTGCTGGCCGACCGGGAGGCGCTGCGGATGATCCTGACCCATGAACTTGCGCATATCCGCCGCAGGGACTGCCTGCGGAAGCTCCTGTTTACCCTGTGTCTGTGCGTGTACTGGTGGAACCCGGTCTGCTGGGGGATGGTCCTGCTGGCCAACCGGGATCTGGAGCTGGCCTGCGACGCCCTGACGCTCCGCTATCTCGGCAGGGATCGGCGTAAAACGTACGCGCTGACACTTCTGGAGCTTGCCGCGCGGCAGGCGCAGCCGCATCCGCTCTGCAGCGGATTTGGAAAGCCCGCGGCGGAAGAAAGGATCCAGGCAATCATGAAAGCAAAGAAGATCCCAGTCTATCTGACCATTCTGGCCGTTGTGCTGGCGGCCGCCGTTGTGACGGTCTTCGCCACGCAGGCGGAACCGGCCGCTGCGCCGGAAGCCCCGGCCGCTCCGGTGCAGACGGCACAGCCGGAGGCGAAAACTCCGGACGAAGTCACGCTCGAGATCCCGCAGACGGCTGCCATCGAGGAAAGCCAGCCCGCGGACGCCGCACCCGAACCGGCGGCGCAGCTGCAGTACGTCTTCCCGCTGGAAGACGCGGACGCGGCTGTGCTGCAAAGCTTCGGTTACAGGGACGTCGCGGGTGTCAGCGTGGATGGAGCGGCCAAGCAGGCGTTCCACGCCGGCGTCGATCTGGAGGCGGCGGAGGGGAGCAGCGTGCTGGCCGTTGCAGACGGAACCGTTGCAGCTAGTACGTATGACATGGTCTACGGCAACCAGATCACCATCCGGCACGCGGACGGCATGCTGACGACCTACAGCCACCTGAGCGAGCGCCTCGTCTCGGAGGGCGACAGCGTCCGGCAGGGCCAGATCATCGGCCGTTCCGGCGCGACCGGTTGGGCGACAGGTCCGCACCTGCATCTGGGCGTGCAGGTGAACGGCGAATACGTCGATCCGCTGGAAGCCCTCGGATAAGCATTTCCCATCACAAACAACCAAAAAAGCCCCTGTACCGGAGCAACACCCGGTACAGGGGTCTTTGTTTTTTCAGGAATGCAGCGCCTGATGCTCTTTCAGAAGCTCTTCGTGCAGCTCCAGAATGGTCCAGCCCTTGTTTTCTTCGGTCAGGACGGCCTTGAGCGCCACGGGCGGAAGCTTGCTCTGCTTCATCGCCTGCAGAAACAGCTGCAGCCGCTCGTCGGTGAAGTGGGCGAAGACGAGAAGCTGACCGGAGAAATCCTCCTCGTCATAAAAGGTCTCGAAGCTGCTAAGATCGCCGGTTAGTGCGCCGACGGCATTGAGATACTCCCATTTTTCCACCACGCGGACCTTCGCGCCCAGCCGCATGGCCGCCATGCGGAGCTTGGAAAGCTGCTTGGCAGGGAAGTGGACGGCGAGAACGATCGGCGTCATGCCTGCACCTCCCCGGGCATCTGGCGCAGGAAGCCGGCCCACATGAGAAGCCCTGCCAGCGACCAGAAATAGGCCATCATATACGGCTCTTCGAAGATGTTCTCAAACCCGCAGTGGACCAACACGCCGCAGAGTCCCGCGAAGATCCCCGCGCACAGCGGATACAGGCGGCTGAGCCCCTGCTTTTTCTGCTGCGCCGTGCGGTAGAGCGCGCGGCAGGCGTTCGCAAGAAAGCCGAGCACGGTCAGAACGAATGCGGCCAGACCCGTATAGCCCATCTCGATCATGAGCTTGAGGTAGTAATTGTCGACGTAGAAATAGTCCTGATGGTCGATGACCTGATTCTGCATGGCGACGGCGCCGCCGAACATACCGAGCCCCACGCCGGTCAGCTTCCCGCGCTGCTCGAGCAGCGTCAGCGCGACGAGCTTGCGCCCGGCGCGGCCGCCGGAGGTATTGGCCTCGGCAAAATCAGCCGTGAACAAAAAGCCGATGCGGCTGCGCACGAACGGCAGCGTGCAGGCCACGCAGGCTGCGGCCAGCAGCAGCACGAGCAGCCGCCGGTCGACCAGCAGCACGAAGATCACGATCGCGAGCGCCAGCGCCATCCACGCGGCGCGGGACATCGTAAACAGGCAGCCGAAGCACATGCAGAACGCGCAGATCCACGCGGCGATCTGCAGCTTCCGGTTTTTCGTGCAGTAGGCCAGACCGGCCGCCATGGGGGCGAACATGGTCATGAAATCGCCCATGATGTTGGGGCTTCCGAAGATGGAGTACACGCGCGTGCGGACCGAGGTCTCCGTATGCGTCATCCAGCTCGAGGGGATGGGGACGGCAACGATATACTGGTACACGCCGTGCAGCGCGATCACCGTCGCAAGCACCACGAGCGCAAGATACACGCGCATAAAGTCCCTGTCGTCATGCACGAGGCGCGTGACGAGGAAGAACCAGAGCATGTACTGCACCGTCGCGCGGAAGCCGGAGATCTGGATGGAGTAGTACGGCGTGACGACGTTCATGAGAACGAAGCAGACCGTCAGGAATATGCACACCGGCAGATCCAACGGATTGCAGCCGGTCTGCAGCGGCGTTTCGCGGCCGAGGCGCTCATAGACCACGCAGCCCAGCGCCAGCAGCATCAGGCATTCATCCCAGCACGACGACAAGACCGGCACAGCCAGCAGATCGCGCAGCACATAGTCGATGACGACATACATGGAGAGCGCGAATAAGATCACGCCGTGCAGCCCGTCAGAAAACAGCCAGGAAAACAGGCGGCTGTTTTGCCCGCAGCGCACGAAAAAGCGCCAGATGCGGCAAAGCAGCGAGTGATCCAGGCAGTCCTTCAGCCCGTGCCGCGCGGCAAGGCGGGCGTTCAGCCGTTCAAAGCGCTTCGCTGCCCGGCTTTCGCGCGTCGGCGCGTCAGCGCTCGCCAGCCGCCGGATGCACCACGCGCGCGTCCGGCTCGAGCGCCACGTGCGGCCCAGAAAGGTCAGGACCTTGCTCGAATGCGCCAGCGCCGAAAACCAGCCGCCGATGGCGAGCAGCACCCGCCACAGAAGGCTCGATGTCAGCAGCTCAGCCATCGGTGACCTCCAGCGCACAGATCAGGCCTGTCAGCTCAAACTCGCTCGTCTTGAGGATGTATTCATAGCCCACGCGCACCTCCTGCGGCCCGACCTTGTAGACGTTGCCGGTGAAGGAAGCGTCGGCCTCGACGGTGATGAACAGCGTCTGGTGGCCATTGTCGGCGTTATAGGTCTCGCTGCGGACGTCTGTGATGGACGCGGCGATGACCTTGGAGTCGTTGACCAACGATTTGCCGGTCTGCGTTTCAGCATATGCGGCGATATCGGCAGGGACGTCTTCGATCTCGACGGTATAGACGGCCTTCTTTGCAGAGCCGGTCACGGCAGCCGCGGCCTTTCTGCCGCCCAGCTTCCATACAACGGCCGCGATCACAGCGACGATCAGGATCACGACCAGCAGGTCGATCAGGTTGATCTTGCCGAACAGACGGCCTTTTTCATCAATGAGTTTCATGCGGTACCTCCCAAAGAGTTTGCTTGATTTGCTTTCTTTCATAGGGTATAATCAAAGTGCCGGATACCGGCACGATATTCTATTTTACTGTATCTTACCGCAAGAAACAAGTGGTAATTCAAAAATGAGGGTTCCAATATGAAAGTGATAACACTGATCTCGGGCGGCGACATCGGCGGCGCGAAGACGCACGTGCTGTCGCTGCTGCATGGTCTTGGAAAGACGGAGCAGGTGCGGCTCGTCTGCTTCCGCGAGGGTGAATTTGCCGAGGACGCCCGGAAGCTTGGTATCGACACCTGCGTGATGGAGGTTTCCGTCGGCGCGGCTATCGGGCGGCTCACGCAGATGATCCGTGAGGAGGGCTTTCAGATTATCCATTGCCACGGCGCGCGCGCGAACCTCACCGGCGCGATCCTGCGCCGGAAGGTCCGCGTGCCGATCGTCACGACGGTCCATTCCGATTACCGGCTGGACTATCTCGGCAGGCCCCTGCACCGCCTGACCTACGGCACGATCAATACCATCGTGCTGCGCATGTTTGACTATCACATCGGCGTATCCGACGCGATGGCCCAGCTGCTCATCTCCCGAGGCTTTGACCCGCAGACGATGTTCGCCATCTACAACGGCATCGATTTTACCCCGGTCACGCCGAAGCTCGGGCGGGAGGACTATCTGCGCTCGGTTGGCCTGGAGGTGCAGGACGATACCGTCGTCTTCGGCATCGCCGCGCGGCTCGACCCGGTCAAGGATATGCCGACGCTCATCCGCGGCTTTTCCATCGCCGTCAAAGATCACCCGAATATCCGCCTGCTGATCGCGGGCGAGGGCGAGCAGCGCCAGATGCTTGAAGCGCTTGCCGCGCAGACCTGCCCACCGGGCACGGTCGTGTTCGCGGGCTGGGTCACGGATATGGACAGTTTTTACCACGCGCTCGACGTCAACACGCTCACGTCCATCTCCGAGACCTTCCCCTACGCCATCACCGAAGGCGCGCGCATGCGCTGCGCGACCATCGCGTCGAATGTCGGCGGCATCCCGTATATCATCGAGCACGGCGTGACCGGTCTGCTCTTTGAGCCGCAGAACGCGGAGGCGCTCGGCGCGTGCATGACGCGGCTGGCCGAATCGCGCGCCATGCGCGAGCAGCTGGGCGAGAATCTCTACGAAAAGGCTTCGCACGAATTCTCCATCGACGCAACGGTCGGCAAGCAGATCGAGATCTACCAGACCATCCTGCGCCGCACCGCGCAGCCGAAGAAGAAAAAATCCGGCGTGCTCATCTGCGGCGCCTACGGCAAGGGCAACGCCGGCGACGATGCGATCCTGAAGGCCATTCTCGCGCAGCTCAAGGCCATCGACCGGGATATGCCCATCTATGTCATGTCGCACGACCCGGCGCAGACGAGGCTGTGCTATCACGTCGGCTCGGTGCATGTGTTCGACCCGTTCGCGTTCTGGCCGCTCATGCGGAAGGCGAAGCTGTTCGTCTCCGGCGGCGGCAGTCTCATCCAGAATGAGACGAGCACGCGCTCACTCAACTATTATCTCACCACCATCCGCATGGCCCACGCCGCGGGCTGCCGCGTCATGATGTACGGCTGCGGCATCGGCCCGGTGAGCGGCGAGGCGAATCGCCGCCATACCGCCCGCATCCTCAACCGCTGCGTCGACCGCATCACGCTGCGGGAAGATCTTTCCCGCCGGGAGCTTGCGGACATGGGCGTGACAAAGCCGAAGATCACCGTCACGGCCGACCCGGCCCTGCTGCTGCAGCCGGCCTCCGGCGGCGCGGTGGACAGCTATTTCCTGAGCAATGACCTGGACCCGGACGGCAAGTACGCCATGTTCGTCCTGCGGCCGTGGAAAAATCTCTCGCAGCATCTGCAGGCGATCGTGGATACGGCTGATTATGTAAACAAGACCTATGGCCTGACGCCCGTTTTCGTCGCGCTGGAGCCGACGCGGGATCTGGAGATCAACCGCACCGCGGCCAGCATGCTGACCTGCAGGACCGTCGTATTGCCTGCGCCGCGGGACGAGCAGCTAACCATCGGCATGATGCAGAAGATGCGGGTGATCGTGTCCATGCGTCTGCATGCGCTGATCTTCGCGTCGTCCGTCGGCGCGCCGCTGGCCGCCATCTCGTATGACCCGAAGGTCACGGGCTTCATGGCCTACCTCGGTCAGGAGCACTGCATGGAGCTCGCGGACGTGACAAAGCCCGCGCTGTGCCGGCTGGTAGAGGACACCATGCAGGCAGCGCAGCCCTATTCGACGGACCGGCTGAAAACCCTCGCGGCGGAAAATGAGACGGCCGCGCGGGAGCTTCTGGAGGAACCGAAATGAGAAAGATCGTTTGTCTGGCCACCTCGCCGTGGTATCCCATCCCGACGCGCAAGCAGCAGGTAATGAGCCGCATCCCGGACGCCGAGATCCTGTATTTTGATCCGTCGGTCACGTATCTGGCCCCGCTGAAGGACAAAGCGGCAAGGCCCGGCCTCAGCAATTACAAAAAGGAGGGCGTGCACCCGCGGGAGAATATCACCGTCTACAGTCTGCCGCCGGTGCTGCCGTTCTTTTACAAATTCCGCTGGATCAACAAGCTCAACCAGCGCCGCATGGCGCGGTTCGTGTGCCGGAAGATGCAGGCGCACGGATTTACCGACGCCGTGCTCTGGGTCTACTCGCCGGTGACGGCGGATCTCGTGGATCTGGTGCCGCACAAGGGGCTGGTCTATGACTGTGTTGACCGGCATTCGGCCTACGGCGGGCTGATGGACCCCGCGCTCGTCGACCGGATGGAGCTGGAGCTGGCAGGGAAGACCGACCGGACCTTCGCCACCGCCGACGCGCTGGCCGAGCGGCTGCGTGCCGCGCAGCCGAACACGGTCATGATCCCGAACGGCGCGAATTTTGAGCGTTTTGTACAGGCAGCGCAGCCGCAGCCTGTGCCGGAGGATCTGCGGGACATCCCGCACCCCATCTTCGGCTTCGTCGGCGCGCTGCAGAGCTGCATTGAGTATGACTATCTGGAAGCAGCCGCGAAGGCCCGCCCGGACTGGAGCTTTGTGCTGATCGGCAAGGAGAAGCCGGGCGTTGACCTGACCGCGCTCCACGCGATGCCGAATGTTCATTTCCTCGGCCTCAAGCCGAACGAGCAGCTGCCGCAGTATCTGGCGCATTTTGACGCCTGCCTCAATCTGTTCGCCAAGAGCGACCTCAGCAAGGACGTCAGCCCGCTGAAATTCTATGAATATCTGGCGACGGGCCACCCCATCGTCTCGACCAGGCAGCCGGACCAGATCCTGCAGTACGCGCCGCTGATCAAGATCGCCGATAGCCCGGAAGAATTTATCGCGGCCTGCGAAGCGTCGCTGACAGACACGGCGCCGGAGCGGACGAAGGCCCGCATCGAGGCCGGCCGCGCCTGCTCGTGGGACAGCCGCGTGGCGCAGATGTGTGAGATCCTGCAGGAGCAGGGGATCCTATGAAAAAGCTGCTCATTACGGGGTTTGACCCCTTCGGCGGAGAGTCGGTCAATCCGGCCTATGAAGCCGTGCGCCTGCTGCCGGATGTGGTCGCTGGAATAAAGTTATGTAAACTGGAAGTGCCGACCGAGTTTGTCCGCAGCGGCGCGGTCCTGCGGGACGCGCTGGCGGCGGAGCGGCCGGACGCGGTGCTCTGCGTCGGGCAGGCCGGCGGCCGGGCAGCCATCACGCCGGAACGGGTCGCCATCAACCTGATGGACGCCCGCATCCCGGACAACGCGGGCTTCCAGCCCGTCGACCAGCCCGTCGTCCCGGGCGGGCCGGCCGCCTATTTTGCAACGCTCCCGGTCCGCCGCATGGCGGAGGCGATCGAAAAAGCCGGGCTTCCGGCCCAGATCTCCAATACAGCCGGGACCTACGTGTGCAACTGCCTGCTCTATACGCTGCTGCATACGGCCGCGGTGGAATACCCGGGGATGCCCGGCGGCTTCATCCACGTCCCGTACGCGCTCGAGCAGCTGCCGGGGAAGCCCGAGGGTACCCCCGGCCTTGCCCTGCAGCAGATCGCCCGGGGCCTGTCCTGCGCGATCGAAGCCATCGCAGAAGCATGGAGCTGACCCACAAGCGCCTTTTCCCGCAGAAAAGGTGCTTTTTGAGACCTGCACGCGGCCTGTGCCCGGAAACGATTGCTTTTTTCCGGAAAACGTGCTATCATACGCTGATACTGATCACGGAGAGCCGCGTATGAAGAAAACAAAACTGATCCGCGGCGCGATCATGGCCGTTTTTGTGCTGCTCGCGCTGCTGCTGGTCTATACCGTTGTAAAGCAGACGATGCCGGATATCATTCCGCTCCTGCAGTCCGGCGACGAAGAGGCGCTGGAGGCGTATCTGGAGCGCGATATGTCGTTCACGGGCATCTTGTGCATGGCCCTGCTGCAGATGGTGCAGGTCTGGTCGATCGTCATTTCCGGCGTGATCGTGAATGTCGCGGCGGGCGTGGTGTATGGCGTGTGGCGGGCATTCGCCATCTGCCTGATCTCCTCGTCGCTGGCGCACGGTATCAGCTTTACGGTCTGCCAGCATCTGGGCAAGTATCTCGATAAGATCCTGCCGGACACGGGCTCGTACAAGCTGGACCTGATCGCAAAATCGGACCACCCGGCCTACACCGTCGTGACGCTCTGCTTTCTGCCCATTCTCCCGAACGGCATCATCTCCATCGCTGCCAGCCGCTCGCGGCTGAAGCCGTGGGAATTTACGCTCGCCATGTTCTGCGGCAGCGCGTTCAGCGTGTTCGTCTACTGCTGGCTCGGCAGCAGCCTCGTGCAGGGCGACTGGATTGCCTCGGCGGTGCTGGTTGTGTTCATGCTGGCCGTGGCTTTTTTGATGTGGCGATATCAGAAGCAGATCCTGCACTTCACGGATCGGCTCATGGAAAAGAGGAAGAAACACCACGGGAAACAACACACTGACATTTCGGAAAGCTGAAGCGCGCGATCTTGACGCCGCGGAAGCGATCTATGATAAGATCCATGCCCGGGAGGATGCCGGGCTGACGACGATCGGCTGGATCACGGGGATCTATCCGATCCGGCAGGATGCGCAGAACGCGCTGGACCGGGGCGACCTGTATGTCTGCGAGCTTGACGGCCGCGTGGCGGCCTCCGGCATCATCAACCAGCGGCAGGTCGATGTCTATGCGGACGGGAACTGGCTGTATCCGGCCGAAGACCGCGAGGTCATGGTCCTGCACACGCTGACCGTGGATCCGGACCTGTCCGGGCGCGGCATCGGCCGGGCCTTTGCGCAGTTTTATGAGGACTGCGCGCGGCAGGCGGGCTGCACCGTCCTGCGTATCGATACGAACGAGAGAAATATCGCGGCGCGGCATCTGTACGCGAGCCTCGGCTATCGCGAAGCGGATATCGTGCCGTGTGATTTCAACCGGATTCCCAAAATTCATCTGGTACTGCTGGAAAAGAAGCTCTGAGAAGCGCGAAGCGCGGGAGGAGAAGGTATGGCAAGACCTGTATGGACAGCGCAATGCACCGCAGGCAGACTGGTCCGTGAGCTGCTGCCGGTCCGGCGGCGGGAGAGCCACAAGGGCGACTACGGCCGGGTCCTGCTGCTGTGCGGCTCGGAAGGGCTGACGGGCGCGGCCCGGCTCGCGGCAAAGGGCGCGCTCCGCACGGGAAGCGGTCTGGTATATCTCGGCGTGCCGGAAAAGATCTATCCGATCATAGCGGCGGGAGCCGGGAGCGAGATCGTCTTTCCGCTGCCCTGTGACGAGGAAGGACGGCTCTGCATGGCGTCGCTGCCTGCGATCACCGCACGTCTGGAAAATATGGACGCAGTGCTGCTCGGTCCGGGCCTCGGCCGCTCGGAGGAGCTGACGCGGCTCGTGCAGGCGGTCTTGCTGCGTTGCCGCGCGCCGCTGGTTCTGGACGCGGATGGCATAAACGCCGTCGCAGGACATATAGATGTTCTGCGCGGATGTGCCTGTCCGGTCGTGCTGACCCCGCATGACGGGGAATTTCTGCGGCTGGGCGGCGACCCGAAGGCGGATGACCGGACCCGGGAGGCGATGCGCCTTGCATCGCGGAGCCACGCTGTCGTGCTGCTCAAGGGCAGCCGGACGGTGATCACGGACGGCCTGAATACTTATGTCAACCACACCGGCAACCCCGGCCTTGCCACAGGCGGCAGCGGAGACGTGCTGGCGGGCATGATCGTTTCACTGCTCGGCCAGCATATCATGCCGCTCGAGGCGGCGGCCGCCGCGGCATGGCTGCACGGCGCTGCGGCAGACCTTGCGGCCCGGGAGCTGGGGGAATACGGCATGGTGCCGGAGGATCTGCTTTTGCGCATTCCGCGACTTTTACCGTAAGGGTGATTTTGTTGCGAAAAAAATTTGCGCTGCTTTTGACCTTGATCTCGATTTTTCTGACCGGCTGCGCGGCGAAAAGCCCCGCGCAGCAGCCGCTGACCTTCCGCACGGCCCTTCTGGAGGCGGGCGGCTGCAGCTTTACCGCGGCCGTGACCGCTGATTACGGCGAGACGACTGCAGACTTTACGCTGGAGGCCAGCTTTGCGCCCGATACCGGCGCTTCGCTCACCGTCACCGCGCCGGAGACCATCGCGGGCATCACTGCCCACGTCAAAGACAGCACCGCGGACGTCAGCTTCGACGATACGCAGCTCGGCCTCGGCAGTCTGGCGAACGGGCGGCTTGCGCCGCTGGCCGCGCCGTATGTGCTCGGGCAGAGCTGGGCAGGAGCCTATATCGACTCGACGGGGACGGAAGACGGCCTCCTGCGCGCGACGTACCGCCTCGGCTACGAGAAGCAGGAGCTGGTGGTCGATACCTGGTTCACGGAAGAACCGTTTACGCCGCAGTATGCGGAGATCAGCGCCGACGGACGGATGGTCCTGTCGATCCGGATCTCAAATTTTGCAATGCAATAGAGAAGGAAACCTGCATGAAGACACTCAAACGAACCTGGGCGGATATTTCGCTCGACAATCTGGAATACAACTACCGCTCCATCCGCGCCCACCTGCCGCAGGGCACGAAATTCCTCGGCGTGATGAAGGCGGACGCCTACGGCCACGGCGCGGTGCCGGTCAGCCGGGCGCTGGCGGATCTCGGCGCGGAATATCTGGCCGTTTCCAATCTGGAAGAGGCGGTGCAGATCCGCCGCGGCGAGGTCCGGCTGCCGATCCTGATCCTGGGCTACACCCCGGCAGAGTACGCGTCCAACATGATCTTCCTCGACATTACGCAGGAGGTTCACTCGCTCGAATACGCCAGAGAGCTCAACGAGGCGCTGGCCGGGACCAATTACATCCTGAACGTGCACCTGAAGCTCGACACGGGCATGACCCGCATCGGCTTTTTCGCCTACGACAATGAGCGGACGCTGGATGAGCTGCGGCAGGTCGCGCAGCTGCCGCACCTGCACATCGAGGGCGTGTTCATGCACTTCTGCGTCGCCGACAGCCGCGCGGAGGCGGACGTCTCGTTCACAAAGCTGCAGTACAAACGCTTCATGGACATGCTTTCGGCCATGGCGGGCGTCGGCATCCGGCCGGAGATCCGCCACTGCTGCAACTCCGGCGCGACGATCCTGTATCCGGAGTTCGCGCTCGATATGGTGCGGCCGGGCATCATCACCTACGGCAACGCTCCGTCCGACGAGCTCGAGGGCGCGCTCAGCCTGCGGCCGATGATGTCGCTGCATTCCATGATCGCGCAGGTCCGCACCGTCCCGGCTGGGACGGATATCAGCTATGGCCGGCTCTACCGGACGAAGGAGGAGACCCGCGTGGCGGTGCTGCCCATCGGCTATGCCGATGGCCTGAGCCGCCTGCTCACCGGCAAGGCGAGCTTTTATCTGCAGGGGCATCAGGTGCCGGTCATCGGGCGGATCTGCATGGACATGTGCATGATCGACGTTTCGGGCGTGCCGGAGGCGAAGCCCGGCGACGTGGTCACGATCTTCGGTTACGATGACGACGGGACGCTCCTGCCGTGCGAGCGCCTCGCCCGCGTGCAGGGGACGATCAACTATGAGCTTTTGTGCCAGATCAGCAAGCGCATCCCCCGCATCTGCCACCGCGGCGCGGAGACCTCGCAGATCCTGCAGTACATTGTTTGAGAAAACCCGCCATTTTTCGCCCCTTCCTGCATAGAATGGCATGGGAGCATCCGGACAGAAAAGAAAGCGAAGGGTTCTTTGTTTATTTTTGACCTCTGCGTGGGAGAATAGAAGCAGCGGCGCGAAATGCGCACGTACTTTTTCCGCGGAGTGTGAAGCAAATGGATACGAACGTGAAACGAGGCGACATTTTCTATGCCGACCTGAGCCCGGTCGTGGGCAGCGAGCAGGGCGGGTGCCGTCCGGTGCTGATCGTGCAGAACGACACCGGCAACAAGCATTCGCCGACCGTCATTGCGGCCGCCATCACGAGCCAGACCGGCAAGGCGCGGCTGCCGACGCACATCGCATTGACCGGCCACGACGTAGGCCTCAGTAAGGACTCCGTCATTCTGCTCGAGCAGATCCGCACCATTGACAAGCGCCGCCTGCGCGAGCATACCGGCCACGCGGACCGGAGCGTCATGGATCAGGTCGACTCGGCACTGGCCGTCAGCTTCGGGCTGCAGGGCAGCTGAGCGAAAAAAGCCTGTGATACGAAAAACACCTCCTGCATACGGTATGCAGGAGGTGTTTTTTATGCATGAGTATCCGATCGAGGGCGTGCAGGACGGGACCCTGCGGGCTGAAAAGGACGGCCTGTACTGGAAGATCGACGCTTCCTGCACCCGGGACTGGGACCATCCGATCCGCCTGCTCGCCGAGACGGACGGCGTCCGCGTGAATCTCGGCGTGCCGCAGCCAGAAGGGGAGAAGCTGCGGCTGCAGTGCCGGCTCTCCGCCCGCAGCTGCCCCTTGTCAGACAGCACCCGCGTCCGCACCGATCAGCAGCCGGAGCAGACGCTGCTGCCCTTTGAGCCGGAAAAGCCGTTTGACCACATCTCGGACTTTTCCGTCCTGCAGGTCGTGGAGCAGGACGGCAAGCCGTACTGGACGCAGCCGCAGCAGCCGGACACTGCCGAAGACGACGGCTGACGGTCCGGTAAACGCAGACCAGCCTGCCGCATATGTACGGCAGGCTGGTTTTTCTCAGCGCATTTTTTCCTTCAGATGGGACAGGCGGTCGAGCGCCTCGTACAGCGTTTCGTCCTTCTTGGCGAAGTGGACGCGGACGATGTTGTTGACGTTCTCATTGAAGAACGACGTGCCGGGCACGCAGGCGACGCCGACCTTCTCGGCCATTTCCAGGCAGAAGTCCACGTCGGACTCGCCCTTGCGCAGGTACGGGCCGATGTCGGCCAGCACAAAGTACGCGCCCTGCGGATCGGTAAAGGGGATGCCGATCTGCTTCAGACCGTCGGTGAACAGCTTCTTCATGTGGGCGTAGTGATCGCCGAATTCCTTGTAGTAGCTGTCCGGCATGTCGAGGCCGACCACAGCGGCCTCCATCAGCGGCGACGGCGCGCCGACGGTATTGAAGTCGTGGTACTGCTTGATGCGGTCCATGATGGGCTTCGGCGCGATGGCGTAGCCGAGACGCCAGCCGGTGATGGAGTAGGTCTTGGAAAGGCTCGAGCAGCTGACCGTGCGTTCCCACATGCCGGGCAGGCTGTTCATATAGATGTGCTTGTGGCCCTCGTAGACGATGTGCTCATACACCTCGTCCATGATGGCGAACGCGTCATACTTGATGCACAGCTCCGAGATGAGCTTCAGCTCGTCGTAAGTGAACACCTTGCCGGAGGGGTTCGACGGGTTGCAGATGAGGATGGCCTTTGCGCCCTGCTTGAACGCGTCTTCCAGCACGTTTGCATCGAAGTTGAACGCCGGCGGGACCAGCGGGACGAAGATCGGCTCACAGTCAGCCATGATGGCCTGCGCGCGGTAGTTCTCAAAATACGGGGAGAACATGATGATCTTGTCGCCGGGGTTCGTCAGGGCGAAGATCGTATCGACCATGGCCTCGGTCGAGCCGATGGTAACGACCATATCCGTCTCCGGATCGAGCGTGCGGCCCATGAAGTGGCCAGCCTTGCGGGCAAGCGCCTGCCGGAAATTCGGCGCGCCCATGGTGATGGGGTACTGGTGCGGGCCGAGCGCGCTGACCTCCGCCAGACGGTCCGTCAGGGCCTTGGGAGGGTCAAAATCGGGGAAGCCCTGCGCCAGGTTGATCGCGCCGCACGAAAGTGCCACGCGCGTCATGCGCCGGATGACGGAATCGGTGAATAACTTGTTTTTTCTGCTCATTTCCTGCATGGTGTTTGCCTGCCTTTCCTGGTTACTCTGCGGAGATGATGCCGAGCGTTTCCGCACCGGCGGGATGGATGCCGTTGGCAGCCAGCAGCGAGGAGACCGCTGCCGGATCTGCGACCCGGAGGATCATACAGGCCATGCCGTTCGGCTGGCCGAAGATCGAATACATGTAATGGACGTCGATGCTGTTTTCGGCCAGCAGCTGCAGCAGCGTGCTCAGCCCGCCGGGTGCATCCGGCACACCGACGGCGACGACGTCGCTCGTGGAGAAGATGAAGCCGTTTTCCCGCAGGACCCGGCAGGCCTCCGGCTCATGGCTGGCGATCAGGCGCAGGACGCCGTAGTCGCTCGTCTCTGCGATGTTGATCGCCCGCAGGTCCACGCCGTTTTTGGCGAGCAGAGCGGTGATCTCCGCCAGCTGACCGGCACGGTTCTCCAGAAATACGGAAATCTGATGAATTGCCATACGATCGTCCTCCTTAGATCTTGCGTTTGTCGATCACGCGGATGGCCTTGCCCTCGCTGCGGGCAATGGACTTCGGGGAGACGAGATGCACCTGCGCGTAGATGCCGAGCATCGCCTTGAGTGCGGCGACCAGACCCTTTTCGCGCTTCGTGATCTCGGCCAGAGAGTCGGAGAAGTGGTCGGGCGTCATCTCGACGAGCACGTCGAGCGTGTCGGAATTGTTCACGCGGTCGACCACGATCTGATAGTTGGAGGTATAACCCTGCTCGAGCAGGACTGTCTCGATCTGCGACGGGAAGACGTTGACGCCCTTGACGATCAGCATATCGTCGCTGCGGCCCATGGGCTTGCACATCTTGATATGTGTCCGCCCGCAGGGGCAGGCCTCGCGGCGCAGGATGCAGATATCGCGCGTGCGGTAGCGCAGCAGCGGGAACGCCTGCTTGGTGATCGAGGTGAAGACCAGCTCGCCCTGCGTGCCCTCCGGCAAAACCTCGCCGGTGTCAGGGTCGATGATCTCGGCGATGAAATGGTCCTCGTTGATGTGCATGCCGGTCTGTGCGCTGCACTCATAGGCCACGCCCGGGCCGGACAGCTCAGTCAGACCGTAGATATCATAGGCCTTGATGCCGAGGCTCTTCTGGATATCCTGCCGCATCTGCTCGCTCCAGGCCTCCGCGCCGAAGATACCGGCCTTCAGATGGATCTTGTCCTGCAGCCCGCGCTCGTGGATGGATTCTGCCAGATACGCTGCGTAGGACGGCGTGCAGCAGAGGATCGTCGAGCCGAGATCCTCCATGAACTGCAGCTGCCGGTCGGTATTGCCGGAGGACATGGGGAGCGTCAGGCAGCCGAGCTTCTGGCTGCCGCCGTTGAGGCCGAAGCCGCCGGTGAACAGGCCGTAGCCGTAGGCGACCTGGCAGACGTCTTCCGGTCCTGCGCCCGCGGCCGCCAGCGCTCTTGCGCAGCAGTCGTTCCAGAGGTCGATATCCTCCTTGGTGTAGAAGGCGACGACGCGCTTGCCGGTCGTGCCGGAGGTGGAGTGGATGCGGACGCATTTTTCCAGCGGCTCTGCAAGCAGACCGAAGGGATATGCATCCCGCAGATCCGCCTTGCTCAGAAACGGGAGCTTATACAGATCGTCGCGGCCGTGGATATCCTCCGGCGTGACGCCCTTTTCCTCCATCTTCGCGCGGTAGTAGGGGACCTTGTCCCAGACGTGCCGGACCTGCCGGACCAGACGCTCATCCTGCCAGGCCTTGATCTGCTCCTGACTCGCACATTCGATTTCTTTCTGATAATACCGTTCCATGGGTTCTCCTTGTGATCAGGCTTCTGCGCCGAGGGCGAAGGCCTTTCGGTTGAGTTCGAGGAATTTTGCCGGAACGCTCCTGCAGATGGCATCCTGCCACTGCGCGTCCGTGAAGTGGAAGTACTTGCTGAGCCTGCCGAGCAGGACCAGGTTGACGGCCTTGGCGGAGCCTGCCTGCAGTGCGAGGCCCAGCGCATCCATGGCGTCGAGCCGGATGGGGAGCACCGCGAGCTTCTGCTCGAGCGACTTCGGGTATTCCGCCGCGCCGGTGATGACGGGCATGGGATTGATCCGCTGCGTGTTGGTCAGCAGGATCCCGCCCTCCTTGAGGTATTCCACCCACCGGGCGGCCTCCAGCAGCTCGAAGGAGATGATGATATCGGCCTCTCCCTTGTCGATGATGGGGGAATAGACCTTCTCGCCGTAACGCACATAGGTCACGACGCTGCCGCCGCGCTGGCTCATGCCGTGGACCTCGCTGACCTTGACGTCATAGCCGTTTTCGAGCAGGATGCGGCCCAGCAGCTTGCTGGCGAGCAGCGTGCCCTGGCCGCCGACGCCGACGATCATGATGTTTCTGGATTCCATGACGATACCTCCTTCTCTTATTCGCCCAGCGCGCCCTTGCGGCACAGCTGGCGGCACAGGCCGCAGCCCGTGCAGAGGGTGTTGTCGATCTGCACCTTGCCGCCCATCACGCTGATGGCAGGACAGCCGAGCTTCATGCAGGCCTTGCAGCCCACGCACTTTTCGGGCTTGGCCTCGATGGGGCCGGGGTGCTTCACATATTTGAGCAGCGCGCACGGGCGGCGGGAGATGATGACCGACGGCTCATTCGCCGCAAGCTCCTCCTTGATCGCCTTGTCGCAGGCAGCAAGATCGTAAGGATCGACGACCTGCACGCGGCGGATGCCGACCGCATGACACAGCGCCTCCAGATCGATCTTCGTGCAGGGATCGCCTTTGAGGTTGAAGCCCGTGGTCGGGTTCTGCTGATGGCCGGTCATGCCGGTGATGGAGTTATCGAGGATGATGACGGTCGAGGTCGACTCATTATAGGCAATGTTGATGAGGCCTGTGACGCCGGAATGCATGAACGTCGAATCGCCGATGACGGCGACGGTATGGTTCGCATTTTCCTCGCCGGAGGCCTTGTTGAAGCCGTGCAGGCCGGAGACGGACGCGCCCATGCAGATCGTCGAGTCGATCGCGGCGAGCGGCGCAGCAGCGCCAAGCGTATAGCAGCCGATATCGCCGAGGACGGTCAGCTTGTTCTTCTTGAGCGTATAGAAAAGCCCTCTGTGCGGGCAGCCCGCGCACATGACCGGCGGCCGGGCCGGGATGGACTCGTCCAGCTTGTGACCGGTGTGGACAGCCATACCAAGCTTTTCGGCAATGTAGTTCTGGCTGAACTCGCCGATGCAGCCGAACAGCTCCTTGCCGACGACGTTCGAGACGCCGATGGAGCGGCAGTGCGCCTCAATGATGCCGTCGAGCTCCTCCACGACGATGACTTTCTCCACGCTCTTTGCGAACGCGCGGATCTTTTCGACCGGCAGGGGATGGATCATGCCGAGCTTCAGCACGGGGTACTTGTCGCCGCAGACCTCCTTGACGTACTGATAGCTGGTCGAGGACGAGATCAGGCCGATGGAATGGTCGGCGCCGCCCTCCACGCGGTTCAAGTCCGCGGTCTCCGCCCAGGCCTGCAGCGCGAGCGTCCGCTGCTCGACGATGGGGTGCCGCGCCTTGGCGCAGGCGGGCATCATGACGAACTTGGCGATATCCTTTTCATAGGGGATCGGGGCGACCTCCTGCCGTTCGGACGTCTCCACTACGCTCTGCGCGTGCGCGACGCGCGTGCACATCTTGAGCAGGACCGGCGTATCGAACTTCTCGGAGAGCTCGTAGGCCAGCTTGGCGAACGCCAGCGACTCCGCGGCGTCGGACGGCTCGAGCATCGGCAGCTTTGCGGCGATGGCATAGTGACGGGAATCCTGCTCGTTCTGAGACGAGTGCATGCCCGCGTCGTCCGCCACGCCGATGACCATGCCGCCGCGCACGCCGGTGTAGGACAGCGTGAACAGGGGATCGGCTGCGACGTTCAGGCCGACATGCTTCATGCCGCAGAAGCTGCGGCGGCCGGACAGGCTCGCGCCGAAGGCCGCTTCCATGGCGACCTTCTCGTTGGGTGCCCATTCGGCGTAGATCTCGGGGTATTTTGCTGCGCACTCGGTGATCTCTGTGCTGGGCGTGCCGGGATAGCTGGAGACAAAGCTGCATCCGGCCTCGAACAGACCGCGGGCAGCGGCTTCGTTGCCGAGCATCAGGGTTTTCATAGGGGATCCCTCCTGTTCGCGGCAAAGCCGCGTAAAATTTCTTTTTATTGTATTCTTTTTGACCCGATTCGTCAAGGTTCAGGCGCGGGTCTGTTCCTCGACCAACCGTCCGCCGCAGTAGATCTGCCGTAGGACCGGCTTCTCGATCTTTCCGGTCGGGTTGCGCGGGACCTTGGCGAAGATCACGCGGCGCGGGCGCTTGTAGCGCGGCAGCTCGCGGCAGAAGTCCTGAATCTCTTCCTCCGTGCAGCTGACGCCGTCCTTGAGCTCGATGATGGCCGCCGCGATCTCGCCGAGCCGCTGGTCGGGCAGGCCGATGACGGCCACGTCCTTGATCTTGCCGCAGCGGCGCAGGAAATCCTCGATCTGCACGGGGTAGAGGTTTTCGCCGCCGGAGATGATGACGTCCTTTTTGCGGTCGACCAGATAGATGAACCCGTCTTCGTCCTCGCGGGCCATATCGCCCGTCCAGAGCCAGTCACCGTGCAGGATCTCCGCGGTGGCCTCCGGGTTTTTATAATAGCATTTCATGACGCCGGGACCCTTGACGGCCAGCTCGCCGATCGCGCCCGGGGCGACGTCCTGCCCCTGCTCGTCGATGATGCGCGTCTGCCAGAGATACCCGGCCTTGCCGATGGCGCCGATCTTTTCGATGTTGTCCACGCCCAGATGGACGCAGCCGGGGCCAATGGACTCGGACAGGCCGTAGTTCGTGTCGTATTTGTGGTGCGGGAAATATTTGAGCCATCGCTTGATAAGGCTCGGCGGCACGGGCTGCGCGCCGATGTGCATGAGCCGCCACTGGTCGAGCAGGTAGTGGTCAAGATTGACGCGGCCGGACTCGATCGCGTCGAGAATGTCCTGCGCCCAGGGCACGAGCAGCCAGACGATCGTGCATTTTTCCTCCGTGATGGTCCGCAGGATCCATTCCGGCTTCACGCCCCGCAGCAAAACGGCCTTGCTGCCCGAGATCAGACTGCCGAACCAGTGCATCTTCGCGCCCGTATGGTAGAGCGGCGGGATGCAGAGGAAAACGTCGTCTTTGGTTTGGCCGTGGTGATGCTGCTCAGTCATGCAGGAACAGACGAGCGCCTTGTGCCGGTGCAGGATCGCCTTCGGGAAGCCAGTCGTGCCGGAGGAGAAGTAGATGGCGGCGTCATCGTCCTCACTGAGGGCGATGGGCGGGACGCTGGAGGAACAGAAGCCCATGAGCCTGCGGCAGTCCTCCGCGTAGCCCGGCACGTTCCGGCCGACGAACAGGCGGATCTTCACGCGGGTCAGGCTCTCCTGAATGGGATCGAGACGGCTGACGAATTCCGGCCCGAAGACCAGGACCTCCACGTCGGCCAGATCCAGACAGTAGGAGATCTCGTCCGAAGCGTAGCGGAAGTTGAGCGGCACCGCGATGCACCCGGCCTTGAGGATGCCGAAATAAATGGGCAGCCACTCCAGACAGTTCATTAGCAGAATGCCGACCTTCGTGCCGCGTTCCACGCCGCGGCTGAGCAGGAAGTTTGCGAACCGGTTGGCCCGGCGGTCAAAATCACGCCAGGAGAGCTCCCGCCGGTACGGCGCGTCGGGCTGCGCCTCGGCGATGAGGCTCGCTTCGCGCCAGGTGACAGCGCTGTCACGCTCCTCCGAGGGGTTGACCTCAACGAGCGCAGTGTCGGAACCATAGAGTCTTGCGTTCCGCTCGAGAAAATCCGTAATGACCATTTTCATGCTCCTTTTCTGCAGCGGAATAAGAAAAACGCCCGCTGCACATCTCAAAGTGCAGAGGACGAGAAGTTCCCGTGGTACCACCTCTATTTACCGCTTACGCGGCCTCACCGGGCACTGATATGCCCACTGCGCGTTATCGGGCGCACCCGTCTCCGCCTACTTGCGCCCGGCGCGTTCGGGAAGCTGCTCGGAAAGGTATTCCGCCCGGACGTCTGTACTGCCTTGCACCGGCCGGCAGCTCTCTGGACAGGAGCATCGGGACGTACTTGATTTCGTCATAGCATTCAACAGACAGAACTTTAGCACATTTTGTCGGTAAAGTCAAGCGGCCGTGCGCATTTTTGAGAGATGTTCCAAATGTAAGAAGCTGCCGCCCTGGAGGCCGGATTTCACTTGCATTGCAGAGCGGCAGAAGGTATAATAGAATTTAAATAGAGAAGCATTCTTTTTGTATGGATCCGGCGAGCTTCGTCCCGCTGGACAGCGCCTACCAAAGAAGAAAGAGAGGACCCGGATGGAGCAGCTTGCATCTTTTTTGAAACGATTCCAAACAGAACCTGCTGCGGATGCATACCGGTATCTCGGCTGCCACAGGCTGGAAGACGGGAGCGGCTATGTGTTCCGCGTCTGGGCGCCGCACGCCGCGGCCGTCCATGTCGTCGGTGATTTTAATTTCTGGAACACAGAGGATCTTCCCATGCGGAAGCTGGACGGCGGTGTGTGGGAAGCCGTCTCCGTCTACGCAAAAGAGGGACAGGCCTATAAATACTGCGTGCAGGGCCGCTCCGGCCGCACGGTCTACAAGACCGATCCCTACGGCAACCGCTGCTGCGCGCTGCCGGAGACCTCCAGCATCATCGACCCGCCGGACGGCTTCTGCTGGCATGACAGCGCCTACCGCGCCCGCATGGCAAAACAGTCGGCCATCCGCCGGCCGGTCAATATCTACGAGGTCCACACCGGATCCTGGAAGCGGCACGACGACGGCAGCTACCTGAGTTATGAAGAGCTGGCCGCGGAGCTCGTCCCCTACGTCAAGGACATGGGATACACCCATATCGAGCTCCTGCCGATCATGGAATACCCCTACGACCCCTCCTGGGGCTATCAGGTCACCTGCTACTTTGCTCCCACCCACCGCTACGGGACGCCGAAGCAGCTCATGCAGTTCGTCGACGCTTGCCATCAGGCGGGGATCGGCGTGATCCTCGACTGGGTCCCGGCGCATTTCCCGAAGGACGAAAACGGCCTGTTTGAGTTCGACGGCGAATGCTGCTACGAGCTCTCCGATCCCATGATGAACGAGCACCCGGACTGGACGACCCGGATCTACGACTACGGCAAGCCTGAGGTGCAGTCCTTCCTCATCTCCAACGCCTGTTATTGGCTTTCCTATTTTCACGTCGACGGGATTCGAGTCGATGCAGTTGCTTCCATGCTGTACCTGGACTATAATCGGAAGCAATTCAAGCCCAACCGCTTCGGCGGCCGGGAAAACCTCGAGGCCATTGACTTCCTGCGCAGGCTCAACGCGGCGGCCTTCCAGGTGAGTCCCGCGGTCATGATGATCGCGGAGGAATCCACGGCCTTCCCGCTGATCACCAGACCCGACTATGTCGGCGGTCTCGGCTTCCTCTTCAAGTGGAACATGGGTTGGATGAACGACATGCTCAAATATATGTCCCTCGACCCGCTGTGGCGCAAGGGCGACCATAACGCGCTGACGTTCTCCATGACCTACGCCTATTCCGAGAATTTCATCCTCCCGCTCAGCCACGACGAGGTCGTGCACGGCAAATGCTCGCTGATCGGCAAAATGCCGGGCAATTACGACGATAAATTCAACAACCTCCGCGCGTTTTTTGCCTACCAGATCGCGCATCCGGGCAAGAAGCTCAACTTTATGGGCAACGAATTCGCCCAGTTCATTGAGTGGAACTACACGCAGGGGCTTGACTGGCTGCTGCTGGACTACGAAAAGCACCGGAAGATGCAGCATTTCGTGCGTACGCTCAACCATTTCTATCTGGACCACCGCTGCCTCTGGGAAAACGACTCCGACTGGGACGGCTTCCGCTGGCTCTCGTGCGACGACCGCGACAATTCCATCGTCGCCTTCCGCCGCATCAGCCGCAAGGGCAAAGAGCTCATCGCCGTGTGCAATTTCTGCCCGGTCCTGCGGGAGGACTACAGCCTGCCGCTGCCGAAGGCCGGGTGGTACAAGCCCATCCTCAACACCGACGATGCCGCGTTCGGCGGCTTCGATTTCCAGCCCGCGCCGGTCCACGCCGTGCGCAAGGCGCAGGGCGAATACGCCTACAGCGGCACGTTCCGCGTCCCGCCGATGAGCGTCTGTTTCTATCAGCACGTAAGGGGCAATCCGGAAAAATAAAATAAAAAAATACAAATACAGAACAGAGGAACAAAGGAAGAATACAGGAGGAGATCCAGCTATGCAATTTCAGAAAAAACGTTGTGTCGCCATGCTCCTGGCAGGTGGTCAGGGCAGCCGTCTGATGGTCTTGACGGAGAACACGGCCAAACCTGCCGTTCCGTTCGGCGGCAAATACCGCATCATTGATTTCCCACTTTCCAACTGCGTAAACTCCAAGATCGACACGGTCGGCATTCTGACCCAGTATCAGCCGCTGGAGCTCAACGAGTACATCGGCAACGGCCAGCCGTGGGGTCTCAACTCCTCGCACGGCGGCGTGCAGGTCCTGCCGCCCTACGCCAAGAGCAAGAACTCCGAGTGGTACAAGGGCACGGCCAACGCCATCTATCAGAATATCCCGTTCATCGAGCGCTATAACCCGGACAACGTGCTGATCCTCTCCGGCGACCACATCTACAAAATGGACTACGCCGCCATGCTCCGCTTCCACGAGCAGCGCGACTCCGACTGCACCATCGCCGTGCGCGAGGTCCCACTGGCAGAGGCCTCCCGCTTCGGTATCATGAATACCCGCGAGGACGGCTCCATCTACGAATTCGAGGAGAAGCCCAAAAAGCCCAAGAGCACCAACGCGTCGATGGGCATCTACATCTTCAAGTGGAGCGTGCTGCGCGCCTTCCTGGAGGCCGACGAGGCCGACCGCACGAGCGAGAACGACTTCGGCAAAAATATCATCCCTGCCATCCTGAACGCGGGCCACAAGCTCTACGCCTACCGCTTCGATGGCTACTGGAAGGACGTCGGCACGATCTCGAGCCTGTGGGAGGCCAATATGGATCTGCTCGGCAAGCATCCGGCCTTCGACATCTACGGGACCGTCGGTCACAAGATCTACGCCAGAAACCAGGCCATGCCGTCGAGCTTCATCTCCAGATCCGCGGAGATCCGGGAGAGCTTCGTCGCCGAGGGCTGCAACATCGAGGGCTCGATCAACCATTCCATCATCTCCACCGGCTGCTCCGTCGGCAAGGGCGCGGAGATCACCGACAGCGTCATCATGCCGGACGTCGTGATCGAAAACGGCGCCGTCATCCGCAGCGCGATCATCGCCGAGGGCTGCCACATCAAGGCCGGCGCCCGCGTCGGCGACTATGTGGAGGGCGAAGAACGGAAGATCAGCGTCATCGGCAAGGATAAGATCATCGCAGAGGGCACCGTGATCGATGCCGGCGCGATCGTATAAGAGAGGAGGATACCGACATGGAAGCAATGGGCATTATTTTCTCCAATATCTATGACAACAACATGGGCGAGCTCACCCGCGAGCGGACCTCGGCCTCCATCCCGTTCGGCAGCCGCTACCGCCAGATCGACTTTGCCCTGTCCAACATGGCAAACTCCAAGATCAGCAACATCGGCATCGTCACAAAATACAACTACCAGTCACTGATGGACCACCTCGGCAACTGCGAGGAGTGGGACCTGAAGCTCGGCGAAGGCGTGCGCTTCCTGCCGCCGTACGCGACCGGCCATACCGGCGCCTACCGCGGCAAGCTCGAGGCGCTGCAGACCGCCATGCCGGTCCTCGACCGCTGCGACGCGGAGTATGTCGTGCTGTCGGACACCACGGTCCTGTGCGCCATCGACTTTGCCGCCGTGCTCGACGAGCATATCGCCTCCGGCTGCGACATCACCGTGATCGCCAAGGCGGGCTATGCCGACGGCAAACGGCGGCAGCCGCTGGCCGTGAAGCTCGGCGAGGACGGCAAGATCGTCGATCTGGCGGTGGACTACTGCGCGCCGTCCGATTACCTCGTCGGCATGAGCATGTTCATCATGCGCCGTGACAAGCTCATTCAGATCATCCGCGAGATGGTCCCGCACGGCAAATACCACTTCGAGCGGGATTTCATCCTGCCGGAGTATAACGCGGGCAATCTGAAGGTCAATGTCTACCCGTTCCACAATGTGGCGCTGTTCAACCAGAGCGTGGATGAGTATTTCGTCAATAACATGAAGCTGCTCGACGCCGACGTGCGCCGCAGCCTCTTCCGCAGCGAGATCCCCATCTACACCAAGGTCCGCGACGCCGTCCCGACGCTCTTCGGCTACAACGGCCAGGCGGCCAACTGCCTCATTGCCGATGGCTGCCATCTGTTCGGCAAGGCGGAAAACTCCGTCATCTTCCGCGAGGTCGACATTGAAGAGGGCGCGGAGGTCTGCGATTCGATCGTCATGCAGGGCAGCAGGATCGGCGCGGGCGCGTCCATCCGTTACTGCATTCTGGACAAAAATGTGACCATCCGCCCGGGCACCAAGCTGCTCGGCTCAAAAGACCATCCGCTGGTGGTCGACAAAGGAGATACCGTATGAAAATCGCAGTTGTTGCCTCTGAGGCCGCGCCGTTCGTCAAGACCGGCGGCCTCGGCGACGTGATGCAGGCGCTCCCGCTTGCACTTTCCAAGCAGAAAAATACCTATGTCAGCCTGTTTCTTCCGTATTACAGCCAGATCAAGTATTCCGAGAAATGGCCGGTGGAGTTCCTGGGCGCGTTCGATGTGCCGCTGGCCTGGCGGCGCGAGTATGTCGGCATTTTCCGGCTGAAGACCCGCCGGAAAAAGCTGCAGATCTATTTTATTGACAACGAGCACTACTTCAACCGCGGCGGCATCTACGGTTTTGCCGACGACGGCGAGCGCTACGCCTACTTCAGCAAGGCCGTGCTCGCGGCCATGAACTATCTCGAGCTCCGGCCCGACGTGGTCAGCTGCCATGACTGGCAGGCTGCTCTCATCCCGCTGCTGCTCAAGACCGAGTACCACGGCTGCTTCCCGGAGACGAAAAGCGTCTTCACCATCCATAACATCGAGTATCAGGGCAAGTGCAACCTGCAGTTCAACTATGACGTGCTGGGCCTCGGCGCAGGCTGCGACGAGATCCTGCGGTTTGACGACTGCACGAACTTCATGAAATCCGCCATCGTCATGGCCGACCGCGTCACGACCGTCTCCGAGACCTATGCGCAGGAGCTGCGGTATCCGTATTACTCCCATGGGCTCGACGGCGTGCTGCAGAGCCGCGGCAGCGATTTTTCCGGCATCACCAACGGCATTGACATGCAGGTGATCGACCCGGAGCATATGGAGCTGCTCGCCAAGAACTACACGGCAAAGACCCTGCGCGAGGGCAAGACCGCCAACAAGCTCGCCCTGCAGCAGCGCGTCGGTCTGCCGGAGGACAAGGACGTGGCGGTGCTCGCCATGGTGACGCGCCTTGTCGGCCACAAGGGCATCGACCTTCTGTGCTACATTGCCGAGCGGCTGCTGCAGCGGCGCGTGCAGCTCGTGATCATCGGCACGGGCGAGGAAAAATACGAGTGGTATCTGAATACTCTGCGTGACCGCTTCGGTGACAAGGTCTCCGTCAATCTGCTCTTTGACGGGGGACTGGCCAATCTGGTCTACGCGGCGTCGGATCTGTATCTCATGCCGTCGAAGTCCGAGCCCTGCGGCCTGTCGCAGCTCATCGCGATGCGCATGGGCTCCGTCCCGGTCGTCAACGCCACGGGCGGGCTCAAGGATACGGTCTGGCCCTACAACGAAGCGGATGAGACCGGCCGCGGCTTTACCTTCCAGAGCTACAACGCCGACGATTTCCTCGCCGCGATCGACCGCGCGCTCGCCCTTTACTACAACGAGCCTGAAAAATGGCTGCGGCTGGCGCAGAACGACATGGCCGTCGATTCGAGCTGGGACGTCCCGGCCCAGAAATACATGGCGCTGTTCCAGAACGTCTGCGGCCAGTAACAAAACGATATCTTAGACAGAAAAAGGATAACAAAGATCAATGACAAAAGAGAACCTTCTGCAGCATCTGCAGGAATGCTGCGACCGTATGTTTGGCTGCTCGCTGGAAATGGCCACGGAAAAGCAGGTCTACCGCGCTGTCTGCGTGGCAGTCCGGGAGCTTCTGGAGGATGAGCGCCGCGCGTTCGTCGAGCAGACCCGCGCGCAAGAAAACAAGCAGGTCTACTACATGTCGATGGAGTTTCTGGTCGGCACGAGCCTGCGCAACAACCTGTTCAACATGGGCCTTCTGGAGCCGGCAGGGGAGATCCTGAACGAGCTCGGCTTCAGCCTCGAGCGCCTGTGTGCGCTCGAGCCGGATGCCGGCCTCGGCAACGGCGGCCTCGGGCGGCTCGCCTCGTGCTATATGGACGCGGCGACGGGCCTGGGCTATCCGGTCACAGGCTTTTCCATCCGCTATGAGTTCGGCATCTTCCGCCAGAAGATCGTCGACGGCTGGCAGATGGAATTCCCGGACAACTGGCTCGAGATGGGCGATGTCTGGCTGCACCCGCGCAAGGATGATGCTGTGGAGGTCCGCTTCGGCGGCCAGGTCCACGAATGGATGGACGGCGGCAAGTTCAAGACGGCCCAGACCGGCTATCAGTCCGTCATCGCCGTGCCGCACGATCTGTACATCTCCGGCTATAACTCTACGGCTGTCAACAAGCTCACGCTCTGGAGTGCCAGCATGCCGCAGAGCTTCGACATGAACGCCTTCTCGCGCGGCGACTATGTCCGCGCGCTCGAGCAGAACACCATGGCCGAGGCGATCTCCAAGGTCCTCTATCCGGCGGACAACCACATCAACGGCAAGCGTCTGCGCCTGCGCCAGCAGTATCTGCTGGTCTCGAGCTCGCTGCAGTCGATCCTGAACGAGCACCTGAAGAACTATCACACGCTCGACAACCTTGCTGACAAGGTCGCCGTCCACATCAACGATACCCATCCGGCCCTGTGCGTGCCGGAGCTGATGCGGCTTCTCGTCGACGAGCACGACTACGGCTGGGACCGCGCGTGGGAGATCACCTGCGCCACGCTCTCCTACACCAACCATACCGTCATGGCCGAAGCGCTCGAGCGCTGGCCGGTCAGCCTGTTCCAGGAGCAGCTGCCGCGGATCTACTCGATCTGCCAGGAGATCAACCGCCGTCTCATGGAAAAGCTGCAGCGCGTCTACCCGAACGACCCTGGCAAGTGGAACTATATGGCCGTCATCGCCAACAACGAGGTCCGCATGGCGAACCTCTGCCTGACCTGCTGCCATAAGATCAACGGCGTTTCGCAGCTGCATACGGACATTCTGGAAAAGACTATTTTCCGCGATTATTATAATCTCGACCACAGCCGCTTCCTCAACATCACCAACGGCATCGCCTACCGCCGCTGGCTGTGCCAGTCGAACCCGGCCCTCTCCGGCTATCTGCAGACGCTCATCGGCGACGGCTTCCTGAAAGATGCCAATGCGCTCGAGGCACTCGAGCAGTACCGCGGCGATCTGGACGTGCTGGAAAATCTGCGGGCCATCAAGCGCAAGAACAAAGTCCGTCTGGCGGCCTACATCGCCGAGCACAACGGCGTCAACGTCGACCCCGACTCGATCTTCGACGTGCAGGTCAAGCGGCTGCATGAGTACAAGCGGCAGCTGCTGAACGTGCTCTACATCCTGACGCTCTACAACGAGATCAAAGATCATCCCGAAAAGCCGGTCTTCCCGCAGACGTTCATCTTTGCGGCCAAGGCCTCGGCGGGCTATTATCTGGCCAAGCAGATCATCTCGCTGATCGTGGCCGTCTCGAATCTGGTCAACTCTGACCCGCAGGTGCAGGGCAAGCTCAAGGTCGTCTTCATTGAGGACTACAAGGTTTCGCTCGCGGAGATCATCATCCCCGCCGCAGACCTCTCCGAGCAGATCTCCGTCGCGGGCAAGGAGGCCTCCGGCACGAGCAACATGAAGCTCATGATCAACGGCGCGGTCACCCTCGGCACGCTCGACGGCGCGAACGTCGAGATCCGCGATCGGGTCGGTGACGAGAACATGTTCCTCTTCGGCATGACCGCCGATGAGGTGCAGGCGCTGTGGCAGCGCGGCTATGACCCGCACCAGTTCCTGACGCCCGAGCTTGACCGGGTGCTGCAGATGCTTACCTCCGGCGCGCTTGGCCAGCGGTTTGACGATGTGGCGGCGTCCCTGCTCACGCCGCGCTTCGGCGCTGCCGACAGCTATATGACGGTCGCTGACTTTGAAAGCTACAAGGCCGCAAAGAAGCGCGCAGTCGAAGTCTATCAGGACCGGACGCGCTTCGCGCAAATGTCCCTCACCAATATCGCCAGAGCCGGCATCTTCTCCTCGGACCGCTCGGTCGAGCAGTACGCGAAGGAGATCTGGGACCTCTGATTTCTTCATACACCCCAGACAAAGACCGGCGGCAGCGCCGGCCTTTGCTTTGACCGATCAAAACGGACGGAGACCCATATGAGAATTCTATTCGACAGCAAGCTTTCGCAGTTCAAAACGCCCTTCGGCACGCTGCAGGAGAACGAGACCTGCACATTTCATATCCTGATCCCGTGCAGCTGCCGGACCACGGCGGCCGCGCTCGTCCTGCAGGCCGAAAATGGGCAGGAGCTGCGGCGTGTGCCGCTCACCAAGCAGTCGGACGACACGCTTTACGATACCTGGGGCGGGGAAATGGCCGTCTGCGAGGCCGGGCTCTACTTCTACTACTTCCATATCACCACGCAGGACGGCGCGTTCCGCCTCTTTAAGCAGGGACAGAGCGACACGAACATGGAGGCGGGCGGCCTCTGGCAGCTGAGCGTGCTGGCGGACAAATATCCCGTCCCGGCCAGCTGTGCGGGCGCCGTCATGTATCAGATCTTCCCGGACCGCTTCTGCCAGAGCGGCAGCTGCGATCTGACCGGGAAAATCACACCCTACTGGGTGCACGAAAACAAGGACGACGTACCGGTCTACCTGCCGGATGCCAACGGCGAGGTCCTGAACAACGATTTTTACGGCGGCAATCTGAACGGCATCCGGGAAAAGCTGCCGTACCTGCAGGAGCTTGGTGTGGAGATCCTGTACCTGAACCCAATCTTCTACGCCTGGTCGACGCACCGGTACGACACCTGCGACTATAAGCGGATCGACCCCATGCTCGGCACGGAGGAGGATTTCCGCGCGCTCTGCGCCGAGGCGCACGCGCATGGGATGAAGGTCATTCTGGACGGCGTGTTCAGCCACGTCGGCAGCCGCAGCGCATATTTCCAGCAGGCCATCCATGATCCGTCCTCGCCCTACCGCGGCTGGTTCCGGTTCCAGCACTATCCGGACGTCTACGACAGCTGGTGGGGCATCACGACGCTCCCGTGCGTCGACAAGATGAATCCGGATTTCATCCGCTACATGATCGACGACGAAGACAGCGTCGCAGTGCACTGGCTGAAGCTCGGCGCCGACGGCTGGCGGCTGGACGTAGTCGATGAGCTGCCGGACGCATTCCTTGCGCGCCTACGCGCGCGCATCCGCGCGTATAAGCCGGACGCGCTGCTGATCGGCGAGGTCTGGGAGGATGCGTCCAACAAGATCGCCTACGACCAGCGCCGCCGGTACTTTACCGACCGGCAGCTCGATTCCGTCATGAACTACCCGTGGCAGAAAGCAATCCTGCGCTATGTCCGCAGCGAGGACGACGGCACGGTGCTCGGCGACGCCATCCGAACGCTTGCGGAGAATTACCCGCCGGACGTGCTGCAGACGGTCATGAACATCCTCTCCACGCACGACACGCCGCGCGCGATCAACGCCATTCTCGACCCGCGCGACGGCGATCGGACGGACCTTGCTCAGCGGCATTTCACGCAGGAGCAGCTGCGCGAGGGCAGGCAGCGCCTCAAGCTGGCAGCCTTCCTGCAGTTCATGCTGCCGGGTATGCCCTGCATCTACTACGGCGACGAAGCCGGGATGACCGGCTACCGGGACCCCTTCAACCGGAAATTCTATCCCTGGGGCAGGGAAGACGGAAATTTAGTCTCGTTCTATCGCTCGCTGGCCCGCGTGAAAAAAAGTGCGCCCGCGCTGCGCAGCGGGACTGTCCTCGTGCTGGAGGCCGGCGGCGGCCGGCTCCTGCTGCTGCGGCAGTCGGCGGAGGGCAGCGTCGCAGTCTGCTGCAACCAGTCGCCGGAACCCTGGACGCTGCCGCACAGCGGCACGATCCTGCTTGGCGGCGGGATCATGGAATACACCGGTGAGACCGTCACGCTCGGCCAGGGCGGCTTCTGCGCGATGGAGCGCAAATAAAGATCAGACGAGAAAAGGGACGTACCAACTGGTACGTCCCTTTTCCTATCGTTTACTTTTTGAGCGTCAGGCGGTAATCTTCGCCGTCCTCGACGGCTGTGGCCTGATAGCCGCTGTGAGCGGCAAAGCGCTTGATGTTTTCCACGGCAGTCTCATTGTCGACCAGGACCTCGAGCGTATCGGGGTGCTCCGCTTCGAGCGCCTTCTGGACCATGACCACGGGCATGGGGCAGAGATATCCTCTTGCATCAACCATTCGTTTTCGCCTCCTGCTTCTTCATGCTGTTTACATAAGATACGACCAGCACGATCACGATGCCGAGAATGACCGCGACCTTGCCCTTCGTGGAGATGCCGCCAACGACATACTCACCAGCCTCGCTGACGGAGTCGGCATTGCCGGCCAGACCGAAGTTATGCGCGAACGCAGCGCCGACGATCATGCCGAACACCGTAACAGCGGAATCCGCGTTGCCGCTGCCGGCCAGAATGAGCTGACGCAGCGGGCAGCCGCCGAGCAGCACGGAGCCCCAACCGGCGAGCAGCATGCCGAGGAAGTTCCAGACGTGGCTGGAGTGCGCAACGGGCTGCGAGGTGAAGCCGAGCTTGAAGCTGCCGCCGATGAGGTTGCCGATCAGGACCGTGACGAAGATGGCGATGAAGCCCCACAGCAGGTGCATGTCCTTGAACATCATCGTGTCACGCAGACCGCCGACCATACACATCCGGGACTTCTGCGCCAGCGCGCCGACGACGAGGGCGATGACAAGCGCGATGAAAAACGGTGCATGCTTGGAGCCGGGGCCTTCTTCCGAGAGCTTGAAGAGGGTGGGGACAGCGATGAACAGGATCAGCAGGCCGGTCATCACAGCGGGGAGGACCGTGCCGTCGAGCGTCTTGGTGGTGTAGTTGCGCTGGAGCGTGAAGCCCTTGCGGATGAAGATCGTGCCGAGGAAGATACCGGCAGCAAAACCGGCAAGACCGACGACTGCGTTGAGATCGCCGCCGGCCAGACGCAGGACCATACGCAGCGGGCAGCCCAAAAAAGGCCAGCGCGCCGATCATGACGAAAGCGCCGAGCACGAACCGCAGGGCAGGCGAGGAACCGGCCTTGCCTTTCCATTCCTTCGTGGCGTTGGCCATCAGGAAGCTGCCGAGGACCAGACCGATAATCTCCGGACGGACATACTGCACCTTGGCCGCCGAATGCAGACCGACAGCGCCCGCGATATCACGCTCAAAGCAGGCGATGCAGAAGCCCATGTTGGCCGGGTTGCCGAGCGCCGTCAGCACAAGTGCCGCGATGCCGATGACAACGCCGGTCAGAATGACGAACAGATTCTCTTTTTTCATGTTCTCTTTCCTCCGATATTGTCGAATTGATTTCGATTGCTTTCGATATTCTGGAACGAGAATATCGAAAACGCAGCAAATACGGGCATTTCAGCCCGTATTCGTTATCTGTTATCAAGAATAACACGACTTTCCTCATCTGTCAATCCGTATTTCGTCCGATGATGTCGAAAAAATGAATATTCAAATGAGGGAATCGGGAAGGTCGGAGCCCTGTTCGAGATCGTCGGCCAGAAAGCGGCGGCGGATCTCATTGATGACGCGCTTCTTATCGCCGCTCCAGCAGGGCGCGAGCAGGTCTCGTTTGGCTCCGTCGCCGGTCAGCCGGTGGATGACCATCTCCCGCGGCAGCACGCGCAGACATGCCTCCAGCAGTGTGATATATGCGTCCAGCGTCAGCGTCTCAAAGGCGCCCGCTGCGTAGTCCGCAGCCAGATCCGTCCCGGTCAGAACGTGCAGCAGGTGCAGCTTGATGCCATCGGCGCCGCTGCGGCCGATATAGCGGGCCGTCTCCACCATCATCTCCGGCGTCTCGCCGGGCAGGCCCAGGATCTGATGCGTGATGACGCTGATGCCGCGCGCGTGCAGCGCCCGCACCGCCTCGTCATAGACGGAAAGGGGATAGCCGCGGCGGATATAGGCGGCCGTCGATGCATGGATGGTTTGCAGTCCGAGCTCGACCCAGACGGGCTTTTCCGCCCGGAGCTCAGCCAGCAGCGATAAGATCTCCGGCGGCAGGCAGTCCGGCCGCGTGGCGATGGAGAGCGCGCAGACCTCCGGCTGTCGAATCGCGGCCGCAAACAGCGGCCGCAGGACCTCCGCCGGGGCATAGGTATTGGTAAAGTCCTGAAAATAGGCGATATAGCGTGCGTCCGGCCCGGCCTTGGCGGCGACCAGACGCTTGGCCTGCGCCAGCTGCTCCGGGATAGAGAGGGAAGCGGACGCGGCAAATTCTCCGCTGCCGCTGCAGAAGACGCATCCGCGCGTGCCAATCGTCCCGTCTCGGTTCGGGCAGGTGCAGCCGGCGGAGAGCGCCAGCTTATAGACCTTGCAGCCAAAGGTCTCACGCAGATAGGCGTTCAGACTGCGATAATACATGGAGCCTCCTGTCAGTTCTCATAATTTATGCGCACCACAGAACGTGGTGCGCATAAAATTCAGGCTTTGGGTTGGTCAAGCGTTTCGTCCTGCATCACAGCTTCAAACTGTGCGCGGCTCATGTTCTCGTTCTCCATCAGGAAGCCGGCGATCTTATCGAGCCGTTCGGCATGATCGCGCAGGATCTGCTCGCAGCGCTGATAAGCCTCGCGCATGATCTTCTGGACCTGCGCGTCGATCTGCCCGGCGGTCTGCTCGGAATAGGGTTTGGTCTTCTCATAGTCGCGCCCGATAAAGACCTCCTGCCCGCCCGCGTAGCTGACGGGGCCGATGCTGTCGGACATGCCGTATTTTGCGACCATATCGCGGGCAATGCCGGTGGCGCGCTGCAGATCGTTCGACGCGCCGGTGGAAATATCGCAGAGCTTCTGCGCCTCTGCCACGCGGCCGCCGAGGAAGGAGACAATGGTCTCAAACATCTCGTTGCGCGAGGAATAGGAGCGGTCGTCCTGCGGCAGGCTGATGGTCATGCCGCCGGCCTGGGCGCGGGGGATGATGGTGATGAGGTGGACAGGATCCTGCGAGTCGAGGCAGTACATGCAGATCGCGTGTCCGGCCTCGTGGACGGCGGTGAGCATCTTTTCCGCGTGGCTGACCATGCGGCTCTTCTTTTCGGGGCCTGCAATGACCTTGATCATCGATGTCTCCAGATCCTGCTGGCTGATCGCGGCCTTGCCGCGCCGCGCGGCGAGGAGCGCGCCCTCGTTCAGAAGGTTGGCCAGATCCGCGCCGGTGAAACCGGCGGTCGCCTTGGCGACGGCGGGGAGATCGACATTGTCCGCCAGCGGCTTTTTCCGTGCATGGACCTGCAGGATCGCAAGCCGTCCGCGCCAGTCGGGCGCACCGACGTAGATCTGCCGGTCGAAGCGGCCCGGGCGGAGCAGGGCGGGATCGAGAATGTCCTTGCGGTTGGTCGCGGCGATGACGATGACGCCCTCGTTGGCCGAGAAACCGTCCATCTCGACGAGCAGCTGGTTGAGCGTCTGTTCGCGCTCGTCGTGGCCGCCGCCGAGGCCTGCGCCGCGCTGACGGCCGACCGCATCGATCTCATCGATGAAGACGATGGCCGGAGCCACCCGCTTGGCCTGCTCAAAGAGGTCGCGGACACGGCTCGCGCCGACGCCGACATAGAGCTCGACGAAGTCGGAGCCGGAAATGGACAAGAATGCGACATTCGCCTCTCCGGCGACTGCGCGGGCCAGCAGCGTCTTGCCGGTGCCCGGCGGGCCGACGAGCAGCACACCCTTCGGGATCTTCGCGCCGAGCTGCTTGAAGCGGTCCGGATCGCGGAGGAACTCCACGATCTCCGAGAGCTCTTCCTTTTCCTCGTCCGCACCGGCGACGTCCTGAAAGGTCACGGACTCGCCGGACGGGACGCCGAAGCGCGCGTTGGCGCGCGTGAACTGCGCCATGGCGTTCGGGCCGCTGCCGGAGCGGTTCATCAGGATGAACCACACGAACAGAAGCGCGATGCCGACGAGCAGATACGGCAGTGCCGTCTTCCAGATGGAATTGGCGGCGGGCAGATAGTTGTAGGACTTGAGAACACCTGCGGCGCTCTGCGCAGCAATGGTCTCGTCCAGGTCCTTGTGGAAGGTCTCGATGTCGCCGATCTTCGCCGTTGCGGTGCCGGCCTGCTCTGCGTCGCTTCCGTAGAGCGTCAGCGTCAGCGTATCGCCCTGCAGAACGAACGACTCGACCCGTTTGTTTTCAAACAGGTCGAGCACGTCAGAATATGCAAGCCTGCTGCCGTTTTGCGTAAGCAGGGACGAAGAGAGCACCACAAGCACCAGCGCCAGGACCGCAACGAGCAGAATGGTCTGCAGGGTTTTTGGCTGTTGGTTCACGGAGGTTCTCCTTTATGTGGAATAGACCGGTTTTCAGCGGTCCTGATAGACAGAGGGCTTCAGCACGCCAACGAACGGCAGGTTGCGGTAGTAATCCTCATAGTCCAGACCGAAGCCGACGACAAACGCGGGCGGGACGGTGAAGCAGGTGTAGTCCGGCTTCAGCTCGACCTTGCGGCCGGATGGCTTGTCGAGCAGCGTGCAGATCTTGATGGACGCGGGCTTGCGCTCATGGAACATCTCGCAGATCATCTTGAGCGTGCTGCCGGAATCGATGATATCCTCCAGAATGAGCACATGTCGGCCCTCGATATCATGGTCGATATCCTTGCGGAACGTCAGCTTGCCGGTGGATTCCGTGCCGCCCTCAAAGGATGTGATGCACATGAAATCCTCCTGCACGGGAATGCTGATGGCATTCGCCATTTCCGCGAAAAACGGAACGACGCCCTTGAGAACGCCGACCAGGATCGGGCACTTGCCGCGATAGTCGTCTGCGATCTGTGCGCCGACTTCCTTGATCCGCGCGTGGATCTCTTCTTCGGGGACCAGTACGCGCTCGATGTCCTGCAGCATGTCAGACTTGTTAATCATACATCTAATCCTCTTTCTCTGTTTCTTCGATTGTGATGATGACCGCGCGTTCGCCCGGAGCCGCGGCGCGGCCCAGATCGACGCCGATCCCATAAACGCCCAGAACACCGGATGCGTCAGCGGCCACCGGCATGAGCGCACGTCGTGCTGCGGGGACCTTGCGGTCGATCAGCAGCTTTTTGAGCGTTTTCGTGCCGCCTGCCGTGCGCATGACGTCATGCGCCTGACGCGGACGGATCGTGATCCGGGGAGTTTGCTCTATGGTATCATATTTGACTGCAAAAGTGGAGAGGGTTTTTGCTTTTTCCTGAAAATTTTCTTCGATCCGGCATTCGACGCGCAGCCCGAGCTCCGGAATCAGCACTGTCTCGCCCGGCGAAAGCGTCACGGGTGAAAAGGAAGCGGCAGGGGAGCGGTCCGTCAGGTACAGCCGGTCGTATTCCAGCCGCGCGGCAAAGCCGCCCGGCAGTGAGACGGATGCGGAGGGGCACGAAGCGAACAGCAGCCGGTCGACCGCGTCGATATGCCGCTGCGTCAGTTTGGGCGCATGGATCGACTCGAGCAGCAGCCGGACTGCGCGGGTGCGCACGGCCTCCGGCCAAGCGGAAAGCGCGCTGCGGCTGACGCCGTCCGGCAATTGAGCGGCCTGCAGCGCCTCGCGCGCCCGCGTATCAAGATATGCGTCATCCTTACGGAGCAGCGCGCAGGTCCGGAAGACGGTCTGTGCGACGGCGGGGTTTTCCTCTCGCAGAAGCGGGATCACGCGCTGGCGCAGCCGGTTGCGCCGGGCGTCCGGCAGGAGATTGGTGCTGTCAGTCACATAAGAAAAGCCGTGCTCGGCAAGATACGCCTCGATCTGCGCCCGCGTGCAGACCAGCATCGGCCGGATGAGCCGTCCGCGCTTCGGCGGAATGCCGGTCAGTCCGGCAAGGCCGGTCCCGCGCGTGAGGTTCAGGAGCACAGTCTCGAGATTGTCGTCCTGCGTGTGTGCCGTGGCGACAAGGCCGGGGAGTGTGTCAAAGAACGCGTAGCGGAGCTTGCGCGCAGCCTCTTCCAGAGATTCATGCGTCTGCGCCGCCCGCGCCTGCACGTCGCCGCCGCCCGTGTGCAGCGGCACGCCGAGCGAGGCGCACAGCTGCCGGACAAAGGCCTCGTCGCGGTCGGATTCCGCGCCGCGCAGGTGATGGTTGAAGTGCGCGGCCTCTACCCGGATGCCGAGCGTGTCCTGCAGTGACAGCAGCACGTGCAGCATGCTCACAGAATCCGCGCCGCCCGACACTGCGCATACGACCGTATCGCCGGGCTCCGTCATCCGCTGCGCCTGCATCCAGGCGAGGACCTCAGCCCTCATGCTTCCACTCCAGATCGGAGAAGGTGAAGAACTGCGGCCGCCACTGCAGCTTGACCGTGCCGGTCTCGCCGTGGCGGTTTTTGGCGATGATGCACTCGGCGATATTCTTGTCCTGCGTGTTGGGGTTATAATATTCGTCACGGTAGAGGAACAGGACGGAGTCGGCGTCCTGCTCGATGGCGCCGGATTCACGAAGGTCCGAGAGCATCGGGCGCTTGTCAGTTCTCGATTCGTTGGCACGCGAGAGCTGGCTCAGGCAGATGACCGGCACGTTCAGCTCCTTGGCCATGATCTTGAGCGCGCGAGAGATATCGCTGACGATCGTCACGCGGTTATCGCCGGATTTGCCGGGAGCCGCGGCGGTCATGAGCTGCAGATAGTCGATCAGGACCAGCCCGAGGTTATCGAGCCGGCGGCACTTGGCGTTGATCTCCGCGACGGTGATGGCGGGGTTGTCGTCTACGCGGATGTCCGTCTGGCTGAGCGCGGAGGAGGCGATGGAGAGCTTGCTCCAGTCGTCGTCTTCCAGATGGCCTGTGGTGAGCTTCTGGTTTTCCACGAAGCTTTCCGTAGACAAAAGACGCATGACCAGCTGCTCCCGCGACATTTCGAGCGAAAAGAAAGCGACGGTCTTCTCATACGTCTTCGCGACGTTGAGGCAGATGTTGAGTGCGATCGCTGTTTTGCCCATGCCGGGGCGGGCCGCGATCAGGATCAGGTCGGTCTTGTTGAGGCCGTTGATCTTGCGGTCAAGGTCGTGCAGGCCCGTGGACAGGCCCGGGATCTCGCTGCCGGAGGCAGCCAGCTCTTCCAGCCGGTCATAGACGTTGATCATGACCTTGCCGATGTGCTGCAGACTGTCGCCGGTGTTGCCGCGGCGCAGGGAATAGATCTTCTTTTCCGAGACCTCCAGCATCTCCTGCGCCGTGCCGACGCCCTCGTAGACCATATCCGTGATCTCCGACGAAGCGGCGGCCAGCGCGCGCAGCAGCGACTTGTCATGCACGATCGTGCAGTATTGCTTGACGTTGGCGGCGGTCGGCGTGATCTTCAGCAGCTGGGCGAGATAGTCGTAGCTGCGTTCCTCGTCGTACACGCCGCGCTCTTTCATTTTATTGAGGACGGTAACGGGGTCGATCTTCTCCGAGAAGTTGAACATCGTATAGATGGTCTCGTAGATCTCGCGGTTCTGCCGCAGGTAAAAATCCTCCGGCTGCAGCATACCGACGACGTCCGGTACGCAGCGCTCGTCGATGAGCATGGAGCCGAGCACAGACTGCTCCGCTTCCAGCGCCTGTGGCGTCTGCCGGGCAAGCAATTCCTCATCCATACGGTTCACATCCTTCCGGGAGCTTCAGAATATCAGGACCTGATCAGCCTTCCTTGACCTCGACCTTGAGGTCGGCATTGATCTCATAGCCGAGCTTGCACTTGACCGTGTACACGCCGACGGCCTTGATCGGCTCGTCAAGCACGATCTTGCGCTTGTCGAGCTTGATATCGGCCTGCTTTGCCAGCGCATCGGCAACTTCGGTGTTCGTGACAGAGCCGAACAGACGGCCCGCGCCGCCGCCCTTGGCGGTAACAACGACAGTCATGTCCTTCATCCGGTTGCGGATCTCGAGCGCTTCGGCGCGCTCCTTGGCCTGACGCTCCTGCGCGGCCTTGTCGTTCATTTTCATGGTGTTCACGTTATCGGCGGTCGCTTCCTGCGCGAGCTTGCGCGGCAGCAGGAAATTGCGGGCGTAGCCGTCGGAGACCTCGATCATCTGGCCGCGTTTGCCCTGGCCTCTTACATCCTGTGTCAAAATAACCTTCATGGTGGTGACTCCTTTCAGAGAGATATTTTTGAAAATCGTGTTTTATGCGTAAAATGCGTCGATCGCGCCGACAAGGTCCTGCAGGACCTGCCGCAGCGGTTTGCCCTTGATCTGCGCGCCGGCGGTCGCGCCGTTGCCGCCGCCGCCGAGCTTTTCGAGCACCACCTGCACGTTGCACGAGCCGATGGAGCGCGCGCTGATGATGACCTGTTCGCCGTCAGGGAAGAGGACGAACGAGGCAGTGATGCCGGAGATGTTTATGAGCTCATCGGCCGCCTGTGCGGCGATGGTGCGGGTGATAGTCTCGTCCAGACAGGCGATGGCGAGCTCGCCACGGTAGAGCCGGGCGGCCTGCACGACGCGGTAGCGGGTGAGCGTATCGTCCAGATCCGTCTGGAACAGCTTCTTGACCTCGACCGGGTCGGCGCCCGCCTTGCGCAGATAGGCCGCGGACTCAAACGTGCGCGAGCCGGTGCGGACGGAGAAATTTTTCGTATCCAGCACGATACCGGCCAGCAGCGCCTGCGCCTCGAGCGGCCGGACGTCGCGCTGGCTGACGGCGTACTGCAGAAGCTCCGTTACAAGCTCCGACGCGGAGGATGCATACGGCTCGTGCAGATTGAGGACCGGCTGCTCGATATAATCCGCCGCCCGGCGGTGGTGGTCGATGACCGCGACGCGGGAAATGGACTCGAGCAGCGGGCGGCACTCGACCTGCTCCGGCCGGTTGGTGTCGACGACGATGAGCAGGCTCCGGTTGTCCGCCTCGACCAGGGCATCCTGTCCGGAGATGAACAGATCCTCGTATCCGGGCGCAGCCTTGAGCTCAGCGATCAGGCTCTGGCAGGCGTTTTTCTGCAGGTCGATCACGATCCGGGCCGGGCGCTCCTTCACCCGGCACAGGCACAGAAGACCCACGGCCGAGCCGAGTGCGTCCAGATCCGCCATCCGGTGTCCCATGATATAGACCGTGCTCGACTGCCCGATGAGCTCAGACAGCGAACCCGCCATCACGCGGGATTTAACGCGTGTATGCCGCTCCGCTTCCTTGGTGCGGCCGCCGTAGAAGGTGAAGTTGAACCGGTCCTTGATGACGGCCTGGTCGCCGCCGCGGGAAAGGGACATCTCGATGGCGAGGGACGCGAAGCGGTAATTCTCCGCGAAGCTCCCGCCGTCCTTGCCGATGCCGAGCGAGATCGTCGCGGACATGCCGCCGGAGGTCGTGACGTGGCGCACGTCCTCCAGGATGCTGAACCGGCCGTCCTGCAGGCGGGCAAGATCCTTGCTCTCGAAGATCAGCAGATACCGGTTGCGTTCGATCTTGCGGCACAGCGCCTCCAGTCCCGCCGTCCAGTTGGCCACGACGTCGTTGAGCTGCGCGTCGAGCGTGGAGATGGCAGAGTCGGAGAGGTTGGCGGTCAGCTCGTCGTAGTTATCGATCAGGATGATCGAGACGATCGGCCGCGTGCGGAGGAATTCGTCGCGGACGTTGAACATCTCGGTCATGTCGGCAAAATAGATGGTCGCCAGCTGTACGGTCGTCGCGTCGTCTTCGGATTTGACGTAGTTGCCGTAGATGCGGTAGCGGCGGCCGCCGATGATCTGGTCGCCCGGCAGCTCGGAGCGGCCCTCGCGCAGCCAGCTGGTGGAGAAGCCGGGCACGACCGCGTCGAGCGTCTGATAGCACGCAGTATCGGAAAGGCCGGTGATGGTAAAGAAGCTGGGGTTGCCCCAGATGATCTCATTTTCCGGCAGCCGGATGACCGCCATCGGGAACGCGGAGCCCGCGTGAACGGAAATACCGACGGAATCCGTCGCCGTCTGCACGTAGCTCATCAGCTGCCGCTTGCGCCGGGAAAGCCTTGCGCGGCTGATGATAAACATGATGAGCGTGACGAACAGCGCGCCGCCCGCAAGGATATACTGCCCGACCGCGGCGGCCGCGGCGGTAAACAGCAGCATGGCCGCAAAGTACCAGCCCGTATTCGGATAAAGCAGACGTCCGACCGGCTTTTTCATAGACCGCCGCCTCCTGTCTTTGTATAATCAAGTTTACTATATCAAATTTTGCCGAAGGAATCAATTATAATCTATCATTCATTTGCTTAATTCATTTATGATATGGATAAAAGAACAAAAAAAGGTGTACTTTCCACGGAAAGTGTGTTATACTATGTATCAGCTATGACCTTCCATGGCTTTTTGCTTGGGATCGTGCGCCGCGCAGGCGCATCAAATAGATCAACTGCATACGGTATGGAGCGCAGGCGGCATTGGCGATGGGCAGAGCGAGACGGGGCACTGTCCGGCCAGCTGCATGGGCATGCGTTCCTGCGTCCTTTTTGCATTTGTTCCGCGCGGAGGATCCTCCGCGCAGCCGCATCCATACTTATATTATTTTAGGAAAGAGTGAAATCATTTGGCAGAAAAATTAAAGATCATTCCCCTTGGCGGTCTCAACGAGATCGGCAAGAATATGACCGTACTCGAATACGGCAAGGATATCATCATCGTCGACTGCGGTCTTGGCTTCCCGGATGAGGAAATGTACGGCGTCGACCTGGTCATTGCCGACATGACGTACCTTGTCAAAAACAAAGACAAGATCCGCGGCATGTTCCTGACCCACGGGCATGAGGACCATATCGGCGGCATCCCGTACGCCATGGAGCAGTTCAACTGCCCCATCCACGCCACGCGCCTGACCGCCGGCATCGTCCAGCTGAAGCTCGAGGAGCATCAGCTGCAGAATACCGTCCACCTGTTTACCCATGAAGCAGGGGAGAAGGTCAAGGCCGGCTGCTTCACCGTGGAGTTCATCCACGTGAACCATTCCATCGCCGACGCCGTTGCGTTCGCCATCAAAACGCCGGTCGGCACCATTGTCATGACGGGCGACTTCAAGATCGACGCCACCGCGGAAGACGGCATGATCGACCTGGCCCGCTTCGGCGCGCTCGGCAAAGAAGGTGTGCTGGCGCTGCTGTGCGACTCGACGAACGTCGAGCGGCAGGGCTATACGCCGTCGGAAAAGACCGTCGCGGCCAATTTTGAGCGCCAGTTCTCCGGCTGCAACAAGCGCATCATCGTCACGACCTTCGCCTCGAACGCTTTCCGGCTGCAGAGCCTGATCGCCACGGCGAAAAAATTCGGCCGCAAGGTCGCCGTGACCGGCCGCAGCATGGAAAACATCCTGAAGGTCTCCACGGAGCTCGGCTATCTGAAGATCCCGGCGGGCACGCTCGTCGACATCACGCAGATCAAGCAGATCCCCAACAACAAGCTCGTCATCGTCTCGACCGGCTCGCAGGGCGAAAATATGTCTGCCCTCTACCGCATGGCCTTCTCCGGCCACCGGCAGGTGGAGATCACGGCCTCTGACCGCGTCATCATCTCCGCCTCCGCGATCCCCGGCAACGAAAAATCCATCGGCAAGATCATCAATGAGCTCTACCGCAAGGGCGCAGAGGTCATCTATGACAAGCTCGAGGGCCTGCACGTCTCCGGCCACGCCTGCCAGGAGGAGCTGAAGATCATCCATGGGCTTCTGAAGCCCCGCTTCTTCATCCCCGTCCACGGCGAGCAGCGCCATCTGCAGGCGCATTCCCGTCTGGCCCAGTCGATGGGCATGGATCCCAAGAACATCTTCATCTCCGACATCGGCAAGGTGCTCGAGCTCACCAAGGCTACCTGCAAATGGGCGGGCACCGTTCCGGCGGGCAAGATCCTCGTCGACGGCACGGGCGTCGGCGACGTCGGCAGCGTCGTGCTGCGTGACCGCAAGCATCTGGCGCAGGACGGCATGCTGGTCGTGGTCGTCAACATCTCGAGCGAGGACGGCAGCGTCATCAGCGGGCCGGATATCATCACGCGCGGCTTCGTCTATGTCAAGGAATCGGAAAATCTGATGGAAGAGCTGCGCGTCATCGCCGCACACGCCATCGACCGCTGCAGCCAGAACGGCCGCAGCGACTGGAGCGTGCTGAAGGCCAACATCAAGAACGATCTGTCCGGCTACCTGTTCAAAACGACCAAGCGCAACCCGATGATCCTGCCCGTCATCATGGAGATCTGAGCCGAACGGCAGAAAGATACGGGCAAGGGTCAAGAAAAAACAGAAAAAATGTCAAATTGGCCTTGTCAAAACAGGCAGGATGGGGTTATAATAATACAGTTGCGCCGATGCGCAGCAATGTTACCAGATAAATGAGGATGAGCGATAGAATGGCTAATACGAAGAATCCGAAGCCCTCGACCGAGGATGCAATGGCTGCAGTATCCGCATTGATCGCAAGAGCAAAGCGGGACGGGAGCATTCAGGCGACGGAACTGACCGCGGAGCTGGAAAAGCTGGATCTGCCGGTCGAGAAAATTGAGCATATTTATGATACCTTTGACGCCATGGGCATCCAGATCGTGAGCCCGGAGCTGGAGCTGGACGTGTCCGACGATCTCGGCATGGACATGGACGAGGTCCCCGACGGCGACGACGAGGAGCTCGTCGACCCGCTGGAGCTTGCCGCAGAATACAATCTGGATGATCCGGTGCGCATGTATCTTAAGGAGATCGGCCAGGTCAAGCTGCTGACCGCCGACGAGGAGATCGAGCTGGCCAAGCGCGTCTCCGAGGGCGATAAGGCCGCCAAAGACCGTCTGACGGAGGCTAACCTGCGTCTGGTCGTATCCATCGCCAAGAAATATTCCGGCCGCGGCCTGCACATCCTGGATCTCATTCAGGAGGGCAATACCGGCCTCATCCGCGCCGTCGACAAGTTCGACTATACAAAGGGAAACAAATTCTCTACATATGCAACCTGGTGGATCCGGCAGGCCATTACCCGCGCGATCGCCGATCAGGCGCGTACCATCCGCGTCCCGGTGCATATGGTCGAGGTCATCAACAAGGCGACCCGCTGCAACCGCAAGCTCGTGCAGGAGCTCGGCCGCGAGCCGACGCTCGAGGAGATCGCCGCGGAGCTGAATCTCCCTATCGAGAAGATCATCGAGGCGAATCGCACGGCGGCCGACACGCTGTCGCTGGACATGCCGGTCGGCGACGAGGAGGATACGACCATCGGCTCCTTCGTCGAGGACGACAATACCCCCGGCCCCGTCGACGCCACGTCCAACGCGATGCTCTCCGAAGCGCTGACCGAGATCCTCGGCACGCTGACCGAGCGTGAGGCAGACGTGCTGCGCATGCGCTTCGGCATGTATGACGGCCGGACGCATACGCTCGAGGAGGTCGGCCAGATCTTCGGCGTTACCCGTGAACGCATCCGCCAGATCGAAAACAAAGCCATCCGCAAGCTCCGTCACCCGTCCCGGGCGAAGAAGATCAAGGATTTCTATTGCTGATACCAGAACGCCCTTGCAGAGTCCCTGCAAGGGCGTTTTTTGATCTGAATCTTCCAATTTGTGCAACCAATGTTCCCGTAATCCGTCTTTTATCATATCAGAGAAAAACAGGAGGGAAAACGATGCGAAATATCCGAAAGATCCTGGCGCTGCTCCTTGCGCTCTTTTTGACTGCCGCGCTCTGCGGCTGCGCAGCTTCCAGGATGGACGACGGGCTTGCCGGTACGTCCGGCAGTGATTCTGTCAAACCGGCGGACGCGACAGATTTTATGTCCTACGCGGGCCCGATCTTCCCGCTGACGCTGGCGCAGGCCGCTCCGGCGCTTTCCGCTGACCGGGAGATCCTGCTGGACTGCGAGCCCTATGCAGAGGAGTACGGGATCTGAAGCTGCCGTTACCGTGACAGACCGTTATACGATCCAAAACAGCTCCGGGGAGGCCTGTACGGCGACGGTGCTCTATCCCTTCGTCTCCAGCCTCAGCGGTCTGGAGGCACTCCGGCCGCAGCTGAGTGTGGATGGGGCTGGCACCGAAACTGCCATCTATCCCGGCGCGTTCCCCGGCTGGTTCGGCCCGGCCAGCCCGGAGCCGGAACAGGCGGAGCAGCGCTGGAATCTCCGCCACGCGGAAAGCTGGACCGAATATCAGACGCTGCTGTCCAGCAGTTATCAGACCGATGCGCTCGCACCGAAACCGCTGCCCGACCAGACCGTCTACGTCTATTCCTTTACCGCATCCGGCAATACAACGGCAAGCGCGGCGACGCTTGCGATCACGGTCGACGCAGATCCGGAACAGACGACGATCCTGACCTACGGGATCAACGGTTATGGCTTGGACGATGCGACCGGGCAGCCGCAGTACAGCTATTTTACAAACGAACACGGTCAGTCTCTGCATCTGCTTGCCGTACTCGGGCAGGATCTATCCGGCTATGCCATGCAGGGCTATACCGACGGAAGCTGCGAGCAGGGGAAGGAGCTGGATGCACTCGAAGGAACCGCAGCGCGCACGGAAATGACTCTTGCAGATTTTCTGCGGCAGACTGCCGCCGCCCAGCTCGGCACAGACGCCTCCAGCGCTGCTGTAGACCGGCTTGCGGCTGCTGCCGCGGAGCTTTTGACCGGATATGGCGTCTGCTCCGCCGCGCCCGCCGAGCGCTACAGCGTGGGAATGCTGGATTCTCTGCTTCAGGACGCGTACGTCATGCAGCGCATTTGCTATGCCGCGGCGGATGTGACCATTCCGACCGGCGGTACGGTCTGCATCGAAGTCATTTCCCGGAAACCGCACAGCTTTGATTTCTTTGGCTTCTATGACAATGCAGTTGACGGTTATGGAATTATGACAACTAAAAGCATACTGACACTGAAAAACCAGACCGCGCGTCTGGATACGCACGGTCTGGTCACGATCTACGGGCAGAATTTCGGGTTTGCGGAGCAGGGAAGCGCCGTCCCGCTGTCCGCGGAGACCGAATATTACTATCTCAATCTGACCGCTGCGGCAGAGGAGTCATAACCGCACGACGGGCTTGATGAGGTCCTGCGGCTTGTCCTTCATGAGCTGCAGCGCCTGCGGCAGCTTGTCCCAGCCGTCAAATACGTGGGTGATGAGTGGCTTCACGTCCAGCCGCCCGCTCGTCATGAGCGCGGCGAGCTTCTCCATCCGCAGCCGCCCGCCGGGCATGAGCCCGCCGTTGATCAGCTTGTGGCCCATGCCGACGCCCCAGTCCGCGCGCGGGATCTTCACATAGTCCCCGCTGCCGAGATAGTTGACGTTGCCGATCCGTCCGCCGGGCTTCAGGATCTTTACGACGGGGATGAACGTATCCACATCGCCGCCCGCGATGATCGCGCAGTCGACGCCCTTTCCACCGGTCAGCTCCAGCACCTGCTCGTCGATCGGGCCGTTTTTGTAGCTGATGAAGTCGGTCGCGCCGTATTTCCGCGCCGCCTCCACGCAGACCGGCCGCGTGCCGACCGCGAGGATCCGCGCTGCGCCCCGCAGCGCCGCACCGGCCACCGCCATGAGCCCGACCGGTCCGATACCGACGACGAGCACCGTATCGCCGAACTGCACATCCGCCAGCTCCGCGCCATGAAAGCCGGTCGGCACCATGTCGGAGAGCATGCACGCCTCCGTGATGTCCATCCCCTCCGGCAGATGCGCGAGGTTTCCATCCGCGTCGTTGACATGGAAAAACTCAGAAAATACGCCGTTTTTGATGTTGGAGAACTTCCAGCCCGCCAGCATCCCGCCGGAGTGCATGGCAAACCCGGCCTGCGCCTCCAGCGAGCTCCAGTCCGGCGTGATGGCGGGCACCAGTACCCGGTCGCCGGGTTGGAAGTCCCGCACGAGCTCGCCCACGGAAACGACCTCCGCGCAGCACTCGTGTCCCAGGATCATATCGTGCCGCTCGCCGACGGCACCCTCCCAGACCGTATGCACATCTGAGGTGCAGACCGCTGCAGCCAGCGGTCTGCAGACCGCGTCCATCGGCCCGCAGACCGGCTTCAGCTTCTCCACCCATCCGACCTTCCCGATCTCCAGCATCGCAAAGCCCTTCATTTACAGATCCCTGCCTTCCATTCAAGTCAGGATAGCTTTTGCCGAAAAACCGATATTATGTAAAACAGCCGGACCATATCCGGCTGTTTTTTCATCAAAAACAACATCGCAGCCCAGCAAAGCGGTTGTGATGTTGAACGAAGAAAGACCTTTGCTTGCCAAGCGCTGGCCGGAGATGGCGGCGAAGATCCAGAAGCGGCTGCTGGGCGAGGGCAAGATCACAAAGGCAATGATTGAGAGCTATGTGGATGCCTACGCCGGGATCTACGGCGACGACACGGACGCCTACGTCGAAGAGATCATCGCTGATACCTACGCCGGCATGAACCGAACGGAGCGCCTGATTACGCTGAACCTTGCAAATGATATCTGGGAAATTGCGAATGAACCCAGATATGAAAACAGCAAAGGCGAGTTCAAACAGACACGGATGCACGAGAGTTCGGAGCGCTGGCATTACTTCGTAAATGCAATCAACTATGTCGATGATGCACAGCCGGGTCGGAACGGCGTTTACGACTTCAACCTGGACGTCATGGAACGGGATGATGGTGATTTCGTCTATACCTTCTCACTAAAAAAAAGAAGAACCGACGCCCCCCGGACTTTCACTGCCGGGGTTGACGGCAAAAACGCCGCCGACGCAGGTTCTTCTAAAAACAGTATATCCAAAACGGGAGAAACTGTCAAGGAGAAAATGTCCGCGCAGGACGGGCGGTATCGGGATCTGATGGGGGAGAAGGCGGCGCAGTACACCAAAGGAATACTATGCGCATATCGCAAAATAAAGAAATCCCTTTCCAAAACTGGAGAGGGATTTCTTTATCGATGCACGATCATCCCAATTACGCCGTTCACAAAAACAATGCGTTCAGATAAGGATACATCTGGCACCCCAGAGACGATTCGAACGTCCGACCCTTCGCTTAGGAGGCGAATGCTCTATCCCCTGAGCTACTGGGGCTTATGAAGAATGAACTAATTTTACAATGGGAGAGCGGCTTTGTCAAGGTGGAGGAATATCGCGGCGCGGACGGCAATAGACTTGGACTGGAAGGGGGCGGACAGGTTGCTGAAGCAGGTGCTGCAGATCCTGCCGCGGGAGGCGGCGCAGGCGCTGGACGGGCTGAACGCGGCACAGGTCGAGGAGATCCGGCTGCGGTGTGGGCAGGTGCCCTCCATCCTGCGGCGAGGTGTGGAGCAGCCGCTTCCGCACTGCGAACGGACGCCGCAGCAGGAGCTGCAGCGCACGCTGCTTGCCGCCTCGGCCCAGTCGCAGTACGCCGTGCAGGAGCAGCTTCGGGAGGGATTTCTGAGCGTGCCGGGCGGCGTGCGGATCGGCGTATGCGGCAGCGCGGTCGTGCAGGACGGGCGCGTGACCGGGATCCGGGAGATATCGTCGCTCTGCATCCGCATCCCGCACGAGATCCGGCATCCGCCGGAGCAGCTTCTGCCGCTTTTATCGGCCTCCTGTCTGCTGGCCGGCCGCCCCGGCAGCGGCAAGACGACGCTGCTGCGCAGCTGCATCCGCGCGCTTTCGGCGGCGGGCAGCCGCGTCGGCGTTGTGGACGAGCGGCTGGAGCTGGCGGGTGCGGTGCATGGCGTGCCGCAGTTCGACCTCGGCCCGCACACGGACGTGCTCTCCGGCTGCCCGAAGGCCGCAGGCATGCAGATGCTGCTGCGCGGGATGAACCCGGAGTGGCTGGCCGTGGACGAGATCACAAGCCCCGCCGACCTCGCCGGGATCCGGCAGGCCTTCGGCTGCGGCGTGCGCATCCTTGCGACGATCCACGCTGGCTCCGCCGCGGAGCTGCGGGAAAAGCCCCTGTGCCGGGCCGTCCTCGGGGCCGGGATGTTTGAACAGGTATTGTTTCTGGATAACAACAGAGCGTTTCACGCGGAAAGGATCCGGTATGCTGAAACTGATCGGACTGAGTTTGATCCTCACAGCCTCGAGCGCGATGGGCCTTGGCCTGGCCAGGACCGTCCGGCGGCAGCAGGCGCAGACGCTGGCGTTCATTGACGCGGTGCTGCGTATCCGGCATGAGCTGCAGTACCGGCTCACGCCGCTGCCGGACGTGTTCCTGGCTCTGCAGGAGAGCCGGGAAGCGGCAGTCGCGGCCTTTTTCTCCGGGCTGGTCGGGAGCCTTTCGGCCGCGGATACCTGCACGGTCGGCTATGCCTGCCGGCAGGCGCTGCGGCGGACGGAGGGACTCTGCATCCCGGCCGGGGTGCGTACGGCGCTGATGAGTTTATTCGACACGCTGGGCAAATACGACCTGGACGGGAATCTGCAGGCGCTGGATCTGGCGCTCGGGCGTCTGCGTGAGGAGGCCCGACAGCTGCAGGGCAGCGCAGCGGCCCGCTGCAAGACGTATGTGACGCTCGGCGTGTGCACGGGACTGGCTGTTGCGGTGATCCTCATCTGATATGGATATTGATCTGATCTTCAAAATCGCGGCGGTCGGCATCATCGTGTCGATCCTCAACCAGGTCCTCGTCCGCTCCGGACGGGAGGAACAGGCAACCATGACCTCGCTGGCGGCGCTGGTCGTGGTGCTGATGATCGTCGTGCAGCGGATCGCAGAGCTGTTCGACATGGTCAAGACGCTGTTTGAATTCTGATGGAGACGGTCGGGAAGCTGATTGCGGCGGCGCTCATCTGCTGCGCGCTGAGTCTGCTGCTCAGAAAACAGGCGCCGGAATTGATGCTGGCGCTGTGCGCGGTGGTGTGCGCCCTGTGTTTTCTGACGGTCCTGCCGTTTTTCTCGCCGGTCCTCGCTTTTGTACGCAGACTCGAGGAGATCACCGGCCTTTCGCAGGCCGTGTTCGCCCCGCTTTTTAAGACGGCGGCCATCGGCCTTCTCTCGCAGCTCGCCGGGACGCTTTGCCGTGACAGCGGCCAGCAGGCGCTCGGGCAGACGATCGAGATCTGCAGCGGCTTTCTGTGCATCTATCTGGCGCTGCCGCTGCTGGAGATGGTGCTTTCTCTGCTGCAGACGATGATAGGAGGGTAGTATGCGGCGCGGATGGATCCTGCTACTGCTGCTGGCGGCGCTCGCGCTGCCGGTCTCGGCCGCGGACGTTCTGGAGCAGGAACGACAGATCCTGCAGGTCGACTCGCTGACAGATCCGCTGTCCGGCCAGACCCGCGAGGCGCTGGAAGACTACAGTCCGGCGTCGCAGACCGATCCGGCGTCCGCGATCCTGGATATTTTCAAATGGGCGTCGAATCTCTCCGTCGGTACGCTGCGGGAGGCGGTGCAGACCGGGGCGATGCTGCTGACGGCGGCCCTCATCTGCCAGTTGGTCCGGCAGGCCTATCCCAAAGACCGGCTGCAGCTGCAGTCGCTGACCGGCACGTTCGCGATCACGGCACTGTTTGCCGCAAGTATGAAAAGCATGATCGGTCTTGCTACCGGCGTGCTGGACGAGATGGAGGCGTATGCGAAGCTTCTGCTGCCGGTCATGTGCGGTGCGGCGTCTGCTGCGGGCGCGCTGAGTGGGGCAGGAAGCCTGTATATGGGCTCGTCGCTGTTTTTCAGCCTCCTGACGAGCCTGATCCGCGCGCTGCTGCTGCCGCTCGTCTATGCGTATCTCGGGCTCGCAGCAGTGGAATGCGGGCTGCCGGACGAGCGGCTCGGCAGCGTCCGCACGCTGCTCGGCTGGTGCATTTCGGCGCTTTTAAAGGGAGTGATGTATGTGTTCACGGCCTATCTCTCACTCACGGGCTTACTCTCCGGCAGCAGCGACGAGGCGGCGGTCAACGCGGCTAAATCGACGCTCTCGGCGGCGCTCCCGGTCGTGGGCGGCATCGCTGCCGACGCCTCAGAGGCGGTCCTGCAGAGCGCTAAGCTCCTGCGGGCGACGGCGGGAACGTTCGGGATCCTGGCCGTGCTGGCAATGGCGCTCGTGCCGTTTCTGAAGATCGCGATCTGCTATCTCACGATGAAGCTCACGGCCGCGGCCGCCGGGCTCGCGGCAGGGAAGGAGCACGCGGCGCTTCTTGGCGCGCAGACGAGCGCCATGGGGTATCTTCTGAGTATGGTCGGCTGCGCGGCGCTTCTGCTGCTGTTTTCGACGTGCTGCTTTATGAAGGTGGCGGCCGGATGATCGAAGCGGTACGCGGATACCTGCTGCGCATCACAGCAGGGGCGTTTGCCGGGGCGATCCTGCTCGCGGCGCTGCCGAAGGGGACGCCGCGGCGGGTGGCGGCCATGCTGTGCGGCCTTCTGATGCTGCTGCTCGCGCTCACGCCGCTGGCGGAGCTGGACTATGATTCTCTGGCAGAGGCGATCAGCCGGCTGGAGCTGGAAAAGGAGGAAGCAAGAACGGGTATTGAGATCCAGAATCAGGAGCTTGTGGCCAGCATCATATCCGGCCGCGTGCAGACATATATATTGGACAAAGCCTCGTCCCTCGGGATGCAGATCTCCGTGGAACTGGAGATGGAAACGCGGGCGGCGACGCCCTATCCCAGCGGGGTGACGATCCGCGGGACCGTCACCCCGGCGCAGAAGCAGCAGCTGCAGACCTATCTGGAGCAGACGTTTGCCATCGCGCCGGAACAGCAGGTATGGCTGCCGTGAGCGGGGGAAGGCTTGTGCAGCTGCGGAAGCAGGCGCCGCGGCTGCTGAAAAAATACCGGCTGCCGCTGCTCATCTTTCTGGCCGGGCTGATCCTCGCGGCATGGCCCGCGGGAAAAAAGCAGGAGGCGAAGAGCGTGCCGGTAGAAGCGGTGTCCGGGTTCGACCTGGATGCGACCACGAGCCAGCTCGAGCAGCTGCTTTCCGGCATTGCGGGCGCGGGGCGCGTCCGGCTCATGCTGACGCTTTCCGGGAGCGAAACAACGCTCTATCAGACGGACAGCCGCACCGTCACCTCCGCCGGGAGCACGACGACGCAGACCGAGACGGTCTTCCGCCAGACGGGCAGCAGCGAAAAGGAACCGGCGGCGCAGTCGGTCCTGTATCCGCAGTATCAGGGCGCGCTCGTCGTCTGCGACGGGGCAGACAGCGCAAGTGTGCGGCTTGCCATCATCCAGGCTGTCTCGAGCCTGACCGGGCTCGGTAGCAATAAAATTGCAGTGGTAAAAATGAAGGGGCAATAGGAGGAGTTCGTAATGAAAATCTGGAAGCGAAACGCGATCATCGCATCGGTATTGCTGCTGGTCTGCGCCGGCGCATACCTCAACTGGTCCAGGGCGCAGAAATCGGACGCGACGGATCTGACCGAGACGCTCTCGGCCGAACAGGTCATGGGCGAGGACACGCTCGTCGTCAATGACGGCGATGGCGTGCAGGCGGAGGCTGTCGCGGCATCGGGCGGGGAGCAGACGTCGAGCGCGGATTATTTCGCGCAGGTGCGGCTGAGTAGACAGGAATCGCGCGATTCCGCCGTCGAGCTGCTGGAGCAGACCATCGCTTATGACGAGGGCACGGAGGTCGGCGAGACGGCCTGCCAGACGCTCAACACCATCGTCGGCACGGCGCTGAGCGAGGCGCAGATCGAAAGCCTCGTGATCGCCAAGGGCTATGACGACTGCGTGACCTATATCAATGACGGTGTGGTCTGCGTGGCGGTCTCGGCCCCGGCGGACGGGCTGAGCGACGCAGACGCCGCGCTCATCTCGGACATCGTGACCTCACAGACCGACTATTCGCTCTCGCAGGTCCGCATCATCGAAGTCAAGCCCTGATCCTGCCGTCCGGATTTTCAGAAAGGGATTGCATTTTAGCGGTTTTGTGGTAAAATGAATCCAATATAAAAGCAGAACCTTTTCTGTATCCCTGAAACGGAGGAACCAGTATGGCTGAGAAGAACGAATACTTCACGCAGAAGCTCGAAAACGGGACGCTGCAGATCTCGGAAGACGTCGTCGCGTCCGTTGCGGCAGCTGCCGTTCTTGAGGTAGAGGGTGTTTGCGGCCTGTCCAGCAGCATCAGCACTGACATCGCCGAGATGCTCGGCATGAAGACGCTGGCCCGCGGCGTCCGCCTGACGCCGATCAAAGACGGCTCCGTCACGATCGAATGCGATGTCGTCGCCAAGTTCGGCCAGAGCGTCTTTTCGCTGGCCAAGACCGTGCAGGACGCCGTCAAGACGAGCGTGGAGTCGATCACCGGTCTTGCCGTCGCACAGGTCAACGTCAACATCTGCGGCATCGCCATGCCGAAGGAACTGAAAAAATAAGCCAAAAAGCAAACCCTTTGCTTGCGTAAAGGGTTTCTTTTTTGGAACTACGGAAGAAAGAGCAGCAAGGAGAAACATATGACCAGATCGAACGCCAGAGAGATCGCGTGCCATCTCGTCTTCGAGATGAATTTCAACAATATCACCGCCGGCGAAGCGCTGCAGACGCTCATGGACGACGGCTATTACCCGACGCTCAAGACCGAGACGGACGTCTATGCGGAAAAGCCAGACGGCAAGCAGCTTGAATACCTGACCAGCGTCGTGCAGGGCGTGCAGGCCAAACGTGAGGAGCTGGAGGGCTACATCTCCAAATACTCCGTCGGCTGGAGCCTCGGGCGCATCGCCAGAATGGCCGTGGCCATCATGGAGGTCTGCATGTACGAGGCGCTGTATATCGACGACGCGCCGGTGAGCGCTGCGATCAACGAGGCGGTCGAGCTCACGCGCAAGTATGAGAACGAGGACGTCGTGTCCTTCGTCAACGGGATCCTCGGCGGCTTTGCCCGCCAGATGGAGCAGCCATGCTGACGCTTGGCTTTGATACGAGCAACTATACCACTTCGGTGGCGGCTTTCGACGGCGTGGGCGGCAGGAACTGCTCACGCCTTTTGGACGTGAAGCCGGGAGAGCTGGGGCTGCGGCAGTCTGACGCGCTGTTTGCGCATGTCAAGCGGCTGCCGGAGCTGGTGCAGGCACTCTGCGCGTCGGTAGAGCTGAAAGACATCACGGCCATCGGCGTCAGCACGCGGCCGCGGGCCGTCGAAGGCTCGTATATGCCGTGCTTTCTGGCCGGCTGGTCGCAGGCGAGCTGCCTCGCGCAGATTCTCGGCGTGCCGCTGTACGAGTTTTCTCACCAGCAGGGGCATATCGCGGCGAGTCTGTGGTCGGCCGGGCGGCTCGATCTGATGCAGGTGCCGCATCTGGCCTGGCATCTGTCCGGCGGCACGACGGAGCTGCTGCTCGTCGAGCCGGATGGGAAGAATGTGAAGGCGGAAAAACTCGGCGGGACCAGCGATATCTCTGCCGGTCAGCTCATCGACCGCACCGGCAAGCTCCTCGGCCTGCCGTTCCCGGCCGGAAAATCCATTGACGCGCTGAGCCGGGGATCGGACTGTAGGGACCGCTACCGCGTGAAGCTGCACGGTCTGGAATTCTCGTTTTCCGGGATCCAGAACAAGGCGGAAGCCTTTTATGCGGCAACGAACAGCCCCGCCGATACGGCGAGATTCGTCATGAACTGCATCGTGACCTGCATTGCGGACGCGACGCGGGCCGCGTTGGCGGAAAAGCCCGGTCTGCCGGTCGTATTCTCCGGCGGCGTGGCCTCCAATTCCATGCTGCGCGAGCGGATGCGGGAGTTTTCGCCCGTCTTCGCCGAGCCGCAGTATTCCACCGACAACGCCATGGGCATCGCCGTGCTGACGGCCCTGCAGGAGGGACTGTAATGGAGCAGAACATCATTGCCGTCTCGCAGGTCAACGAATATATCAAATTTCTGCTCGACCGCGACGAGCTGCTCGGCAATATCTGCGTGCGCGGCGAGCTCAGCAACTATAAGGTCTATCCGTCCGGCCATCACTATTTTACGCTCAAGGACGCGGGGGGCGCGCTGCGCTGCGTCATGTTCCGCTCGAGCGCGCAGCGGCTGCGCTTCCGGCCGGAAAACGGGATGCAGGTGATCGCCTCCGGCCGCGTGACGGTCTTCCCGCGCGACGGCGCGTACCAGCTCTACTGCAATACGCTCACAGCCGACGGCGCGGGCGATCTTTACGTTGCGTTCGAACAGCTGAAGGAAAAGCTGGCCAAGGAGGGTCTTTTTGATCCCGCGCATAAGAAGCCGATCCCCAAATATCCTCATACCATCGCCATCATCACCTCCGCCGCCGGTGCGGCGATCATGGATATGCTCCGCATTCTCGGCAAGCGGTATCCGCTGACCAAGGTCAAGCTCCTGCCTGTACGCGTGCAGGGCGCGGAGGCCCCGGCGGAGATCGCGGGCGCGATCCGCTATGCCAACCGCTATCAGGTCGCGGACCTCATCATTACCGGCCGCGGCGGCGGCTCGATGGAGGATCTCTGGGCGTTCAACGACGAGCGCGTGGCCCGGGCCATTTATGATTCCGAGATCCCGGTCATTTCCGCCGTCGGGCACGAGCCGGACGTGACGATTGCCGACTACGTCGCCGATCTTCGCGCTGCGACGCCCAGCAACGCGGCGGAGCTTGCCGTGCCGGACCGGCAGGAGCTGCAGAAAAAGCTGCAGATGATGCAGGCTTCCATGCAGCAGAGCGTGCAGAAAAGCGTGAAGCTCGGCCGTCAGCGGCTTTCCGCGCTGGCAGAAAAGCGCGTGCTGCAAAGCCCGCTCAACTATCTGGAGGACCGCCGGGTCCTGCTCGATTTTCTTTCGACCCGTCTGCAGGCGGCGGAGCAGAAGACGCTGCATGAAAGCAAGCAGCGCTTTGTCCGCCTGACGGCTGCGCTTGACGCGATGAGCCCGCTGAAGGTCCTCTCCCGCGGCTACAGCATGGTGACGAACGAGGCGGGAGCGGTGATCAGCTGCGCGGCGGACGTCCGCGAGAACGAGACGATCCGCGTCAGCTTCAGCAGCGGCAGCCTGACGGCCCGCGTGGAACAAATACAGGAGGATGCGACATGAGTGCAAAATCGAAGACCTTTGAAGCCTCGATGGAGCGGCTGGAGACGATCGTCCGGCAGCTCGAGCAGGGCAACGTCCCGCTGGAAGAATCCCTGAAGCTCTTTCAGGAGGGGACGGCGCTTGTCCAGTCCTGTACAAAGCTGCTGGACGGCGCGGAAACCGAGATCGTGAAACTGATGAAAACCGCCGACGGTACGCCGGCAGAAACGGAGTATGTACGCGATGAGTGAATTTCGGGACCAGATTGCGCAGTATCGTGCTGCCATCGAAGAATTTCTGCAGGGGCAGTTCTGTGAGGATCTGCCGCAGAAGCGGCTGTTTGACGCCATGCGCTACAGTCTGCTTGCCGGCGGCAAGCGGATCCGCCCGGTGCTGACGCTGGAATTCTGCCGGATCTGCGGCGGCGACTGGCGCAGCGCGCTGCCGTTCGCCTGTGCGCTGGAGATGATCCACACCTATAGCCTCATCCATGACGATCTGCCGTGCATGGACAATGACGACTACCGCCGCGGACGGCTCACGAACCACAAGGTCTTCGGCGAAGCGCTGGCCGTGCTGGCCGGCGACGGTCTGCTCACCGCCGCGTTTGAGACCGCCGCGTCCGCAGCCACCGACCCGGCTGTAACGGTCAAGGCCATCCGCATCCTGGCGGAGCAGGCGGGCGAGCTTGGCATGGTCGGCGGTCAGGTCCTCGACATGGATGCCGAGGAGCAGGAGCTCACCGAGCAGGGCATCTACGACATCCAGTGCCGCAAGACGGGCGCGCTCATCCAGGCGGCCTGTCAGATTGGCGTCGTCGCCGCGGGCGGCACGCAGCAGCAGCTCGACGCCGCGAAGACCTACGCGCAGAACCTCGGCCTGGCCTTCCAGATCCGCGACGATATGCTCGACGTCCTCGGCGACGCGGCCAAGCTTGGCAAGGCGACCCACGTCGACGAAAACAAGAACACCTTCGTCCGTCTGTACGGCATCGGCGCGTGCTCGAAGATGATCGAGTCCGAGACGAAGACCGCCATCGACGCGCTCGGCTGCTTTGAAAATTCCGACTTCCTCGTCGAAATGGCACGGCAGCTGGCCCTGCGTGAATACTGATGCATTCGGCAGGGGCGAACGTTGCCTCTGTAACAGAAAGTTTATGAATATCCGCTTGTATATACACTTGTAATATGCTATACTGAACCTGCGATGGCGCAGTATCCTAGTCAGCCTTGCCGGTTGCGAGGAAGGGCCTAAAAATCCTTTGTTTGGCATACCTGTGAACCCCGTGGTGTCTGCTTCTTACGCCCAGTCTGGGGTGGATGCTGTGGGAAGGCGATTGCGCCTGCGGCGGACGGGCTATCTCCAATGGCATGGAGAAGATGACCCGGTCGCTGTGGAGACTGGATATTGTGCAGCGGCGAACTCCCTTCGTGGTATCCGACCGTTGTACGATACCGGATATGAACCTGCATTGCGGTGCTAACCGGCTTTATGCCGTGAACGCTGTGTGCAGAGTAGCCTGCCTTGCGTGGGCCGGCCGGGAAAGGGAAGCTGATGCGCCGAGCGCTCATGGCCTTGAGCACAGGCGATATTCCCTTGAAAGACGGTCTGCAAAAGAGGATAAGAGCCGGAAAAAGCTGTGGTGGAAATCACCTAGGCTGTCGAAAGGGCTTTTATGGGATTGCGGTACGGACTAAGTGGCAATCGGGTAGTGGTCATGGTGACAGACCAACGCGAGCATGAAAGGGGAACCACCTCCATCGGCGACGAGAGGATGCTCCCGGGGAAAACAAACCCGACCTAAGCCGTAAGATTAACCATAAGAGCTGCCATTGCACCTTGTAAATCCTGATGAAATGCCGCGGGTGCGGCATTTTGTCAGCATTTACTTTTTTTCTGGAGCTGCGCGCTAAATAGTTAACATAATCTTGGAGGCTGCCTTGGCTGCTGCAAAAAAGAAAAAGACCGGGAGATCTGCCCGGCCGGATTTTAGGTGGATCGCACTGATCTTTCTTGTGACGGTCCTGATCTCCGCACTCATGAGCTTCGTATCGTCCAACTTGCTGGAGGGTGCGGGGCTGATCCTGTCATTTGTGGTCCTGATCTGCATCGTACTGACGGGTATTCTGTTTGATATCATCGGCGTCGCCGTCACGGCGGCGGATGAGGTCCCGTTCCATGCGATGGCCTCGCGCAAGGTCCCGGAGGCAGAGGATGCGCTGCGGCTCATCCGCAACGCCGGGCGGGTCTCGTCGTTCTGCAACGACGTGATCGGCGACATCTGCGGCGTCATCTCCGGCTCCGCTGCGGCGGTCATCTCCGCACGCGTGCTGCTGCTCAGCAAAAGCGGCTCGGAGATCTTCATTACGCTGCTGCTGTCCGCCGTCGTCTCCGGAGTGACCGTCGGCGGGAAGGCCTGCGGAAAATCCCTCGCCATGAATTCCAGCACCGCCGTCGTGCGCACGGCTGCGAAGGTCCTCTGCTTCTTCCGGACACTTCCGCAGCGATTAGAGAAAAAAAGCGCAAAAAAATGAGGTTCTCATGCTGTTAGATACCATCCACTCAAGAGAAGATCTGCTCGCCGTGCCGGAGCAGCAGCTGCCGGCCCTGTGTGAGGAGATCCGGCAGTTTCTGGTGCAGAACGTCAGCCGGACCGGCGGCCATCTGGCCTCCAACCTCGGCATCGTGGAGACGACGGTCGCCATCCACCGCGTATTCGATACCAGCCGCGACCGGCTGGTGTTCGACGTCGGCCACCAGTGCTACGTCCATAAGATGCTGACCGGCCGCATGGACCGGTTCGATACGCTCCGCCAGCAGGGCGGGCTTTCCGGCTTCCCGAAGCCGTGCGAGAGCGTGCATGACGCGTTTATCGCCGGGCATGCGTCGAACGCGGTCTCCGTCGCGCTCGGCATGGCCCGCGCAAGGACGCTCGAGGGCGAAGACTATCACGTGCTGGCCCTGATGGGCGACGGCGCGCTGACCGGCGGCCTGGCCTACGAGGGCTTCAACAACGCGGGCGCGAGCCGCGAGCCGATGATCGTGCTGCTCAATGATAACGGCATGTCCATCACGCCGAATGTCGGCGCGATCTCCCGCTACCTTGCCCAGGCGCGGCTGCGGCCGCGGTATCTCGACTTCAAGCTCCGCTACCGGACGCTGACCGCGAAGAGCGGCTTCGGCCAGAAGCTCTATGCGCTGACGCACAAGATCAAGGAACGAATGCGCCGGAGCCTGCTCGGTACGACGCTGTTTGAAAACCTGGGCTTTACCTATCTCGGGCCAGTCGACGGACACGATGTTTCCAAAATCGAGACACTTCTGCGCACGGCGGCTGCGCTGCGCGAGCCGGTCCTGATCCACTTGATCACCCGGAAGGGCAAGGGCTACGAGCCCGCAGAAAAGACGCCGCAGGATTTCCACGGCATCGGCCGCTTCGACCCCGATACCGGGATGCCTGCCGTCTCTGCCGCGCCGACGTTTTCCGATATCTTCGGGCAGGAGCTCTGCCGGATGGCGGCCAGCGACCAGACGGTCTGCGCCATCACGGCTGCCATGCAGCACGGCACGGGGCTCGACCCGTTTGCTTCCGATTTCCCCGCACGCTTTTTTGACGTCGGCATCGCCGAGGGGCATGCGGTCTGCATGGCCGCTGGCCTTGCCAAGCAGGGGATGAAGCCGGTCGCCGCGCTATATTCCACGTTTTTGCAGCGTGCGTATGATATGCTGCTGCACGATGTCGCCCTGCAGCAGCTGCACGTCGTGCTGGCAGTCGACCGCTGCGGGATCGTCGGCGAAGATGGCGAGACCCACCAAGGCATGTTTGACGTCGGCTATCTGCGGCAGGTGCCTGGGCTGAAGATCTTCAGCCCGGCCAGCTTCGCAGAGCTGCGCGAGGATCTGCACGCGGCGCTCTACGCCTGTACCGGTCCAGCGGCCATCCGCTACCCGCGCGGCGGGGAGGGGAGCTATACGGCTGCGGCTGCCGGCACGCTTCTGCGCGAGGGCTACAGCTGCACCGTCATCTGCTACGGCACGATGATCAACGCTGTGCTCGCCGCCGCTGATACGCTGCAGGCCGCGGGCTACCGGCCGGAGATCCTCAAGCTGCGGACCATTTCCCCGGTCGACTGGGCCGCGATCGAAGCCTCGGCCCGGAAGACCCGGCGCGTATTCGTATTGGAAGAGACGTCAGATCGCGAATGTCTGGCGGACGAGATCTTCGCGCACCTGATCGAGGCCGGGATCCCGGCGGTGTGCCGCAAGCGCAATCTCGGCCGGAGATTCGTCCCGCACGGCGCGCCGGCGGCGCTGCTTGCCGCAGCCGGACTCGACGCGGATTCCATCACAACGATGATGCAGGAGGAGCTTTCCCGATGAAGCATAAGGAACGGCTGGATGTGCTGCTGGTCGCGCGCAATCTGGCGGAATCGAGAAGCAAGGCGCAGGCCATGATCATGGCTGGCGAGGTTTATGTAAACGAGCAGAAGGCCGACAAGGCCGGGCTCGAGGTCAATATCGACGAAGATCCGGTGATCGAGGTCCGCGGCAGCGCCTGTCCGTACGTCAGCCGCGGCGGACTGAAGCTTGAAAAGGCGCTGCGCGATTTCGGCGTTGACCCGACGGGCTTCGTGTGCAGCGACTCGGGCGCCTCGACCGGCGGCTTTACCGACTGCCTGCTGCAGCAGGGGGCCAGCAAGGTCTTCGCCATCGACGTCGGCTACGGCCAGCTGGCGTGGAAGATCCGCTCCGACCCCCGCGTCGTCGTGATGGAGCGGACCAACATCCGCTATGTCACGCCGGAGCAGCTCGGCGAGCCGCTGGATCTGTCGGTGGTGGACGTGTCGTTCATCTCGCTGAAGATCGTCCTTCCGGCCATCCAGAAGCTGCTCAAGCCCACCGGCCAGGTGCTGTGCCTCATCAAGCCGCAGTTTGAGGCCGGAAAAGAGAACGTCGGGAAGAAGGGCGTTGTGCGCGACCCGGCCGTCCACGCGGATGTGCTGCAAAGCTTCCTCGCGCTGGCCGATTCCCTGCATTTTACCGTCCGGAACCTGACGTTTTCTCCGGTCAAGGGCCCGGAGGGCAATATCGAATTCCTCGCGCATCTTTCCATGCAGCCGGGACAAGCACAGATCCCGGACGTCGCCGCGCTCGTCGCGCAGGCGCATGAGACACTGAAGGGGTAACCGCACCATGAAGATCGTCGTTTCGCCGAATCCCTATCGGGACAAACAATTCAAACACGCCCGGCAGGCCTGCCAGATCCTGAAGGAGACGGGCGCCGAGGTCTCGCTCTGCCTGCCGTTCGATGTGGACCGGAGCTTTGAGATCCCGTCGGACCTCCGCTTCCGCGAGATCCAGAAGGAGATCCGGACCGCGGATATGCTCATCTGCTTCGGCGGCGACGGGACGATCCTGCATTCCTCGAAGATCGCCACCGAGCATGGCCTCCCCATCCTCGGCGTCAATATCGGCACGATGGGCTTCATCGCCGAGCTCGAGGCTTCGGAAATGGAGCTGCTGCGCAAGATCCCGCAGGGGGATTACACCGTGGAGCCGCGGACGATGCTGGACGTCAGCGTGGTCAGCGGCAAGCAGACTCTGTTCCATGAGACGGCGCTCAACGACGCGGTCATCACCAAGGGCGCCATCGCCCGCGTGGTGCAGCTCTCCATCACCTGCGATGGGGTGGAGGCCACCAGCTTCTCCGGCGACGGCGTGATCCTCTGTACGCCGACCGGGTCAACAGCCTATTCCATGTCCGCCGGCGGGCCGATCGTCGAGCCGTCCGCAAAGAACTTCCTGATCACGCCCATCTGCGCGCACGCCATGCTGGCCAAGAGCATCGTCGTCGCACCGGACCGCGTGATCGCAGTCCGGGTCGGCAAGGTCGGGCGGCACAACGCCTTCCTCTCCGTCGACGGCGGACGGGCCTTCCGTCTGAACGTCGGCGACGAGATCGTGGTAAAAAGCTCGCAGAAGGTCACCCGGCTGGTTCGGCTGAAGGATATCAGCTTTTTTGAGATCCTGAACAAGAAATTCATTGAAAAAATGAGGTAAGCCCCTATGAAATCAAAACGCCAGGAAAAAATTCTGGAGCTCATCCATGACCACAGCGTGCAGACGCAGGAGCAGCTGCTCGCAGAGCTGAACGACGCGGGCTTCCGGACCACGCAGGCGACGATCTCCCGCGATATCAAGCAGCTGCGCATCATCAAGGAGCTCGGACCGGACGGTGTCTACCGCTATTCCACCACGCCGAAGCCCGTGGAGCATACGTTCTCGGCCAAGCTGAATCTCATCTTCCGGCAGTGCATCACCAGCGTGGATTACGCCCAGAACATGATCGTCATCAAGACCATGCCGGGTCTTGCCAACGGCGCGGCCGCCGCGATCGACAAGCTGAACATCCCGGAGATGCTCGGCACGCTCGCCGGTGACGACACCTGCTTTGTCGTTTTGAAGGACACGCAGTCGGCAGCCAGCCTCTGCGCCGAGATCCGGGAGCAGATCGTGCACTGACGCCGCTGCCCGGACAGAACAGGAGGGAAACCGATGCTTTCTACCCTGCACATCGAAAATATTGCCGTCATTGAACAGGCAGAGATCTCTTTTGACAGCGGCTTCAATGTCCTCACCGGCGAGACCGGCGCGGGCAAGTCGATCGTCATTGACGCGATCTCTGCCATTTTGGGTGAACGGGCCTCCCGCGAGATGATCCGCACCGGCGCGCAGAAGGCGTTTGTCAGCGCCATCTTTACCGGCGTGCCGGAGCTGCCGTGGTTCGCGGAGAATCAGGTCCCGTATGAGCCGGAGCTCGGCATCTCCCGCGAGATCTTCGCCGACGGGAAGAACAGCTGCCGCGTGGGCGGCAAGCCCGTCACGGTCTCCACGCTCCGCAGGCTCGGCGTCCAGCTCATCCAGATCCATGGGCAGAACGACTCTCAGCAGCTGTTTGACGAGGCGACGCATATCGGGTATCTGGACCTGTTTGCGCACGACGAAGCGCTGCTGGAAAGCTACCGGCAGGCCTATGACAAGGTCAGCGCCGTCCGGCAGGAGATCCGTCGGCTGTCGATGGACGAGTCAGAGAAGCTGCGGCTGGTCGAGACTCTGAAATTCCAGATCGACGAGATCGAGCGCGCAGAGCTGCAGCCCGGCGAGGAAGAGGAGCTGCTCGAACGCCGGAAGGTCCTGCAGAACGCAGAAAAGCTGACCGACGCGATCGAATCGGCCGTGGCCGCGCTCTACGGCGACGAATCCTCCGACGGCGCGTCCGCCATGATCGCCAACGCCGCGCACGCGCTGGAAAAGGTCAGCCGCGTGTCCGATGAGATGCGCGCGCTCAGCGGCAAGCTCAACGACCTCATGTACACCGCGCAGGACATCGCCGACGAGCTGCGCGACAAAAAAGACGATCTGACCTACTCCGCGGACGAGCTCGAGCAGATCGAAGAGCGGCTCGATACGCTCCATAAGCTCAAGCGCAAATACGGCGGCAGCGTGGAGGATGTTCTGGCATTTCTGGAAAAAGCGAAACGGCAGCTCGACGAGGTGGAATTCGCCACCGACCGCATCGAGCAGCTGCAGAAAAAGCTCTCCGGCCTGCAGAAAACGCTGCTGGAGCAGGGCACGGCACTGACCGAAGCCCGCAAAGCGGCCGCGCAGCGCCTGCAGCGTGAGATCTCCTCTGAGCTCATGCAGCTCGATATGCCGAAGATCCGCTTCGTCTGCGAGTTTTCGGAGCAGACGCCGCAGGAAAACGGCCTGGACGCCGTCCGCTTCCTGATGTCCGCCAACGTCGGCGAGGCGCTGCGGCCGCTGTCGAAGGTCGCCTCCGGCGGCGAGCTGGCGCGTATCATGCTGGCAATGAAAAACGTGCTGGCGGTCGAGGATTCCGTCGGGACCATGATCTTCGACGAGGTCGACGCGGGCGTCAGCGGCCGGGCGGCACAGAAGGTCGCGTACAAGCTCTGGACGGTCGCGAAGGGCCGTCAGGTCCTGTGCGTGACGCACCTGCCGCAGATCGCGGCCATGGCCGATACGGAATTCACGGTCGAAAAACGCGTGGAAAATGAACGGACGTACACAAGCGTCCTGCGGCTGGACGCAGCTGGGCGCAGGCAGGAGCTGGCCCGCCTCATTGGCGGCAGCATGATCACCGAAACGACGCTGGCCGGTGCGGCAGAGCTTCTGCGGCTGGCCGGGCAGACAAAGAGGGGAGAACAGATATGAAGCTTCGCAGACTTTTGATCGGTTTTCTGACCGTGCTGCTTCTGAGCGCGGCTGTCAGCGCGGCGGAGTATTCCGACGTGTCGGACACCCACTGGGCGAATGAGCAGATCGTGTATCTTCAGGATGAGATCACCGGCTATCCGGACGGCACGTTCCGACCGGAAAAGACCGTCTCCCGCGCAGAATTCCTCACGCTGTTCGCCCGCATCGCGTTCCCGGACGAGTGGAAGCAGGCGGAAGGAGACGAATGGTGGAAAGCTGCCTATGACGTCTGCACGTCGCATCGGCTTCTGGACGACACGGCTGGCAGCCGCTCCGAGGCCATGCCGCGCGGCGATCTCGCCGCGCTTCTCGACCGGTTCTGCTCCGGCTGGGGCGGCGTGCATGAACGCGCTGACGCGGCAAACCAGCTCAACATCAACTGGACTGAGCAGCGCATGGAGTCTCCGGAGCGGCAGCCGCTGTGGCCTGATGCTGCGGAGTATGGAAACAGCGTGCTCGTCTGCGCCAATCAGGGACTTCTGACCGGCTATCCGGATGGAAGTTTCAAGCCAGGCAAAGGCGTTACACGTGCAGAGGCCGCGGCGATCCTTGCCCGCCTCAAAGCGCAGCTGGCACTCCGGGAAAAGGGCTGTGAATACGTCTGCACAGTCGGGGCGTACTGGCTGATGCAGTATTCCCTTTCTGGTTCCGTCGGCCTCGGACTTTACGAACCGCTTACAGGTAAGACGGTTCAGACAGTCGGCCTTTGGAAAGCAGCGCAGGGAGTCAACGGCTATGTCGCGTTCGACCGTCTGCTGAGCGGCTCCGACGGTATGTATGTCTGGGGACGCGCGGGTCTCTATAAGCGCAGCGGCAATACGCTCGAGCAGATCGTGGCCGAGCCTGTGCTGGATTTCTGCTGGTACGGGGACAATACGCTCTATTATCTGAGCTGGGACGATACCAAGCCGATACCGGCATATTCTTACGCGGCCGCATATTTCCCCTGCGCCTCGAGAGTGATGAAGCTGGAAAACCCGGGACAGAATGCCGTGCACACCATCCTTGCCGAACGCGACGAGAGCAGCCCAACGCAGAATCTAACCGATATCTATGTGGAATACGGAACGCTATATGTTGCAGGCTCGTACTGCATGGGCATTGCGGATCTGCACGCTGCGCTCTACGAGGTCAAAGACGGTAAGCTTGTCGCGCTGTTTGGCGAATATTGATTGACAAATCGGAACAAATCCGCTATACTGCATCTGTAATACAGTTACAGTGACGAAGGGAAGAAGTACCCTGACAGGTCCCGTCTCCAGAGAGCTTTCGGTCGGTGCAAGAAAGCAGACGGCGTCAGGCGAATACATCCCGGAGCTGCCCTCTGAAACGCAGGATGCTGCGCAGTAGGGGTGTGTCGGGTGCGCCCGTTATCGCGCAGGGGCGTATTGGCGCTCCGTAAGGCCGTTTCCGCAAGGGACCGGTGAACCAGAGGTGGTACCGCGAATATTCGCCCTCTGCTCGCAAAGAGCAGAGGGCGTTTCTGACAGAAGGGAGCCTTTTATGCGCCAGAAAACCTGCTCCGCCTGCGGCGGCAAGATGCAGAGCCTCGGCAATATGGAGCTGCAGAAGGGAAGATTCAGCATGCTCTTCGGCAATCTGAGCCAGATCATGTCCGGTGCGCTGGACGTGGACGTCGAATGCTGCGAGCGCTGCAAAAAGCTCGAATTCTATCTGCTGGGCGACCCGGAGGAGCCGGAGACGAGCGGCATCGAGCAGATCACCTGCCCCTACTGCGGCGACATGCACGACATGGACGACGCCATCTGCCCACACTGCGGCAGACGGCTGATGGAACTGTAAAAAACTATTTGATCATAGAAGGAGAAATCACAATGGGTATTTATGAAGAACTGCAAGCCAGAGGGCTTGTCAAGCAGGTCACGAATGAGTCGGAGATTCGCGAAATGGTCAACGCGGGCAAGGCCAAGTTCTATATCGGCTTCGACTGCACGGCAGATTCCCTGACCGCCGGCCATTTTATGGCGCTGACACTTATGAAGCGCCTGCAGATGGCGGGCAACCAGCCCGTCGCGCTCATCGGCGGCGGCACGACCATGATCGGCGACCCCTCCGGCCGCACCGATATGCGCAAGATGCTGACCAAGGAGGATATCGACCACAACGCCGAATGCTTCAAGCGTCAGATGGAGCGCTTCATCGAATTCGGGCCGGGCAAGGCCATCATGGTCAACAACGCCGACTGGCTGCTGAACCTCAACTATATCGAGCTTCTGCGCGAGGTCGGCGCATGCTTCTCCGTTAATAATATGCTCCGCGCCGAGTGCTACAAGCAGCGTATGGAAAAGGGCCTGAGCTTCTTTGAATTCAACTACATGATCATGCAGTCCTACGATTTCTACTACCTGTTCCAGCACTACAACTGCAACATGCAGTTCGGCGGCGACGATCAGTGGTCAAACATGCTGGGCGGAACGGAGCTTATCCGCCGCAAGCTCGGCAAGGACGCGCACGCCATGACCATCACGCTTCTGACCGACTCGCAGGGCAAGAAGATGGGCAAGACCGCGGGCAATGCTGTCTGGCTTGACCCGAACAAGACCAGCCCCTTCGAATTCTATCAGTACTGGCGCAACGTCGACGATGCCGACGTCATGAAGTGCATCCGTATGCTGACCTTCCTGCCTCTCGAGCAGATCGACGAGATGGACAAGTGGGAGGGCAGCCAGCTCAACAAGGCGAAGGAGATCCTCGCCTACGAGCTGACGCAGATGGTGCACGGCGAGGAGGAGGCCAAGAAGGCCGAGGCCAGCGCCAAGGCCCTCTTCGGCGGCAGCGGCAGCAGTGAGAACATGCCGTCGACTGAGCTGGTGGACGACGATTTCACCGATGGCAGGATCGACACCCTGACGCTGCTCGTCAAGTGTGGTCTGGCCGCGTCAAAAGGCGAGGGCCGTCGCCTTGTGCAGCAGGGCGGCATCAGCGTGAACGACGAAAAGGTCACCGACTTCGCCACCATGTTCGAAAAGACCACCTTCACCGGCGACGGTGCCGTCATCCGCAAGGGCAAGAAGGTCTTCCACAAGGCATTTGTAAAATAATTTTATGTTAACCGCCCGGTGCGAGTCGCCGGGCGGTTTTTACAAGAACGGCGCAAGGAGACGACATGGATCAGGAAACTCTGAAGCTTCGGCGGCTATCCGCACAATATCTGCTTGCACCCGATTCCCGCCTGCATGTCGTGCGCGCGATGGACGGCTTTCAGGCGCAGTTTCTTTCCAACGCGATGCACGCCATGCGCCTGCGAAGCGCGGATCCTGACGCGGGTTATGCCGCGGACGGACTGGTAAAGAGCTGGACGCTCCGCGGGACAATGCACCTGTTTGCGGAAGCGGATCTTCCACTTTTTCTGCACGACGGCTGCCGGTATCACAGCCGGGACTGGACGGTCCCGTCCTTCTGGAACCAGCGCCCGGACTGGGCACTGACGCCGCAGCGGCAGGCGTATTTCTCGGATCTGATCGTAGACACGCTCACACAGGGACCGATGACGCGCGAGGCGCTCAAGGTCCGCTGCCGCGCTGCCGGGATGACGGAGGCGGAGGAAGCATCGATGTTCCACCCCTGGGGCGGCGGGATCCGGGAGCTGTGCGAGCGAGGTTTTCTCTGCGGCACGGCCAGCGAGGAAAAAGCCTTCCGGCTCTGCCCGCCGTTCGTACCGATGGCTGAGGAAACTGCACTGCAGGAGCAGCTGCGGCGGTATCTGGCAAGCTTCGGCCCGGTCTCGCTCCGGGACGCCGCCTACTTTTTTGCCCTCCCGCAGACGAGGCTCCGGGCACTTCTCATGCAGCTGCCGGTCAGCGCCGACAGCTTTGACGGGCAAACGCTTTATTCGCTGGACGACGGCAGGGAAGCGGGAGATGCGCTCCCGGACTGCCTGCTGCTGGCGGGCTTTGACCCGCTGATGCTGGGGTATGAGAAAAAGCAGAGCATTTTTCTTCCGCCGGAATATCTGCGCGGCATTTTCAGCCTGTCCGGCATCGTTATGCCGCCGGTCCTGCTGCGGGGCACGGTCGCGGGCCGGTGGAAACGCAGCGGAAAACGGCTGCAGATCACCACATTCCGGCCATTTACGCCAGAAGAACGGCGATGGGTCAAAACGGCCGCGGCGCAGCTCTGGCCGGAAGCGGAGGTTTTCTTTCCGGCGGAATAAACCGCCCTTTTCAAACGGAAAAAACCATGCTATACTTTTCCTGAGCCTCATACGCTGATATGGGGTGATGAAATGAAAAAATGGGTACAAATCGTTCTGCCGGTGATGCTGTTTGCGACGGTGCTGTATTTCTGCGTGTTCGCAGTCGTGTTCTATCAGAGCGAGCAGACGGCCGCGCTCCTTGGTTCGGGTACGACCGTCGTGCTCGACGCCGGACACGGCGGGGAGGATGGCGGCGCGACCGGCGTGAGCGGCACGTCAGAGGCGGCACTGAATCTGGAGATCTCGCTGCGGGTGCGCGATCTGCTGCGGCTTTGCGGCGTGCAGGTCTCGATGATTCGGGAGACGGATACCGCCGTCTATTCCGACGGCTGCCGCACGATCGCCGAGAAAAAGGTCTCGGACATCAAAAACCGAACTTCCATGGTCAACCAGACCGAGCAGCCGCTGCTGCTCAGCATCCATCAGAATTTTTTTACCGAGGGCAAATACCATGGCGCGCTGGTCTTCTACGCCAGAACGCCCGGCAGCCAACAGCTCGCGGAGCAGCTGCAGAGCAATCTCGCCCTCGGGCTGGAGCCGGACAATCACCGGCAGTGCAAAAAATCCGACGGCGTGTACCTGATGGAGCATATCGACTGCACAGGCGTGCTGGTCGAGTGCGGGTTTTTGTCCAACTACGAGGAAGAACAGCGGCTGCTGCAGCCGGAATATCAGAAAAAGCTGGCCGCCGTGATTGCGGGAACGCTCTCGGTCTGGCTTTCAGAGGAGCATCCGAATGAAATCTAAAACCGTCTTTATCTGCAAGCAGTGCGGCAATGAGACGCCGCGCTGGCAGGGCCAGTGCCCCGCGTGCGGGGCCTGGAACTCGATCATTGAATTTGAGGATAAAAAGACGCCTGCCGCCAAGGCGGCAGGCCGGTCGGGTCTTTCCCGCTCCGCGCCGAAAAAGCTCAAAGAGGTGACAGGGGAGCAGGAGATCCGCTTTTCCACCGGCATGCACGAGCTTGACCGGGTATTGGGCGGCGGCGGGGTCCGCGGGTCGCTGATTTTGGTCGGCGGCGCGCCTGGCATCGGCAAATCGACGCTGCTGCTGCAGATCTGCGCGTACCTGGGAAAAACGCTGCGGATCCTCTATGTCTCCGGCGAGGAATCGGAAAAGCAGATCAAGCTGCGCGCCGACCGTCTGCAGGTCGCGTCGGACGAGCTGTACATCCTCTCGGAAACCGATCTGACCGAGATCCTGAGCGCGGTGGATGAAGTCCAGCCGGACATTCTCATTGCTGACTCCATCCAGACGCTCTATACCCCGGAAAATACCTCTGCCCCCGGCAGCATTTCGCAGGTCAAGGACTGCACCATGGCGCTCATGCAGCTGGCAAAGAGCAGCGGCGTGACGGTCTTTGTCGTCGGTCACGTCAACAAAGAGGGCGCGATCGCCGGGCCGAAGGTGCTCGAGCACATGGTCGACTGTGAGCTGTTCTTCGAAGGTGAGCATGCAAGCAGCTACCGCATTCTGCGGGCGGCAAAAAACCGCTTTGGCTCGACAAACGAGATCGGCGTCTTTGAGATGGAGGGCAGGGGACTCGTTGAGGTCCCGAACCCCTCGGAGATGCTGCTGGCCGGTCGGCCGCTCGGCGCGCCCGGCACCTGCGTCGCCTGCGTGATGGAGGGCACGCGCCCGGTCCTCGCGGAAATTCAGGCGCTCGTCACCCGGACGAACTTCAATGTGCCCCGCCGCACGGCGGACGGCTTTGACTTTAACCGTGCGAACCTCATGCTGGCCGTGCTCGAAAAGCGCGGCGGCGTGAATATCGGCATGTCGGACGCCTATGTGAACGTCATCGGCGGTCTGCAGCTGGACGAGCCCGCGGCGGACCTGGCACTGGTGCTGGCCGCGGCCTCGAGCTTCCGTGACAAGCCCATCGATCCGTCGACGGCAGCCATCGGCGAGGTCGGCCTGACCGGAGAGATCCGCGCCGTGACCGGCCTGCAGCAGCGCCTGACCGAGGCAGCCCGCACGGGCTTCAAGACCTGCATCATTCCACGCCACGGCACGGCCAATCTCACCGCGCCGGACGGCGTGGAGCTGCTGCGCGTGCGCAATATCCGCGAAGCCATCGAGCTCGCACTGGCATAGGAGGAACACAGATGGAAGTCCATAAGCTATTGGAGACCTTACATATCGCCGAGCGGCTCAAGGACGAGCTGCGCCACTGCGACACGTCGAAGGGCCGGCGCGAGAGCGTCGCCGAGCACAGCTGGCGCATCGCGCTCATGGCGCTTTTCATGCAGGACGAATTCCCGGAGCTGGATATCAACAAGGTCATCCGGATGTGCCTGATCCACGATCTTGGCGAGTGCTTCACCGGTGATATCCCGACGTTTTTGAAGACGGCGGAAGACGAGCAGAAGGAAGACCGGGTGCTGGCCGACTGGGTCGCGTCGCTGCCGGAGCCGTATTGCCGCGAGCTTGCGGCGCTGTATGCCGAGATGAACGCCCTGCAGACCGGGGAGGCGAGGCTCTATAAGTCCCTGGACAAGCTGGAGGCCGTCATCCAGCACAATGAGGCCGATATCTCCACCTGGGAGCCGCACGAGTATGATCTCAACCTGACCTACGCCGACGACATCGTGGCCTTCAGCCCGTATCTGCGGAGTCTGCGCGAGGCCATCCGCGACGATACGAAGCAGAAGATCGCGGACGCACAGAAAACAGAATGAGAAAAGCCCCGGAACCGTAAGGTTCCGGGGCATATTTTGTAGATCCGCCTCGTCAGGCGTCTTTGACCATATGATAGAAGATCCCATCACCGGCAGAGGTCGTCCGGCGGATCGGCTCGCCTGCGATGCGGAAGCCGGCTTTTTCGTAACACCGGACTGCCCGGCGGTTCCACGTGCGGACCTCGAGATACAGCGGTTTTCCCGGAAACAGACTCCGGCAGATGCTGCACGCGATCCGCGTCATCTGCTGCCCGTAGCCCTTGCCGCAGTGCTCCGGCGCGGCGCCGATGCCAAAGAAGACCTCCGTTTCCTCCTCATAGAGATTGATGAACCCGACAAGGTCCGTCCCGTCATAGAAGGAATAAAAGTGATTCTTCGGGTTGGCAAAGCCGAAGCCGGTCTGCTTCTGCTGCGCATAGGGCGTGCTGTTATAGACGGCATAGTCGCCGTCATACTTCCACGCCGTGATGCGGTATTTTTCTTCTTCGGTCGTTTTATGATAGGTAAGCATTGTCCCTCCTGCATGGAGATCCCCGCTTACGCGTCCATTTGATCCTGCTTAATAGGCGACTTCCTGGTTGGCCGGCGTCTCCAGCAGCTCCGGGTTTTCCAGCAGCGTCTTGAGCAGCCGGATGGTCTTGGAGTAGTAATAGCCGTCTGCCAGGCGCTCGTCGATCGTAAGACCCAGATCCAGCATCTCGCGCATTTCGATCGTGCCGTCCTCATGATAGACCGGGCGCTTCGACTTTTCACCGATGATGCAGAACACCGAGCAGGTACCCCAGTTGGTCAGGTGATGATAGCCGCAGTTGAGCTTGATGGAGCCGAGGTTCGAGATGACGCAGGTCGTATAGTACGGGTCGGTCTCAATGATGCTCGCCGGGATCCAGCCGTGGATATCCAGCCGCGTCAGGATCCAGACCAGGAACTTGCCGAGCCAGCGCGGCATGTGGTTGAAAAAGTCCATGCTGTCTGTCGACGAGTCGACCTTATGTACGTCCTTGCAGTCCAGGATCTGATGGCGAAGATCCTCGTGGATGGAATCGACGTCGGAGTCGTCCTTCGCGTGGATGACCGCGAGCGCCTCGGCGGCCTCATCGGCAAACTGCTTCTTGACGACGAAGGACATCGAGACCTCGTTGCGCTGGTAGAAGTTCTTGTTGGCGATAAAGCGGTTCATCTTCGGCCGCAGCGTGATCGTCTTGACGAGCGCGGCCACGATCAGATGGAACATCGTATAGGGGAATTCCGTTTCTGTTTCATTCTTTTTCTTGAGATACGCGTTCATATTGGTGAGGTCGATCGTCTCGCGGATGTAGGCCTCATTGTCGCAGCGGTTCGGGTAGATCAGCGGCGTAATGAAGTGCATCCCGTCGAGATCACGGAGCAGCACACCATCTTTCCGGTCGCCCCAGCGACGTTTTTTCTTTTCCATTTCAAATCACACACCTTTTTGACGGAATCCCGTCAGCAATGCCTATACGATACCAAAGAACGACAGGAAATGCAAGCCTGAGGGCCAAAATTCAGGCGAAAAGCGGCATTTGACACACATCTGTTTCTCCAACGCGGGCACTTGTCAGGAACGTGTGTTTGTACTTGTAGAAGTTTCACAAAACATTCGGCGAAATTCACCCGTTTTTTCATATTTCACTACTTGACAGTATTAAAGCGGCAGAGTATAATGAGCCCATCATTTCAAGGAGGTGCGCACGATGATGCAGTTCACGGCAAAGCAGAATACCGCTTGTTCCGATGCGTCCAGCTGCGCACCGGCTACCTGCTGTGCAGCTTCTGCATGCACGGCTGATTCTGCCGCATTCTGCAAGGACACTGCTATTCTGGCAGTGTCCTTTTTCATTATTATTCTTGTATCCATTTGCCTTTGCATTCTGGGCCTTCGCGGCCTGCTGGTACGTCTGGTACTGGCGTGGGGCCTTGTAATTATTATGATGCACAACAGCAAAAGCGCAAAAAGCAACAGCGAGACGGATACCCCTGAAGCGGCCTGAGCGGCCGGATGAATCAGGCATTCGAAGCGGTTCTGCTTTTTGCAGAGCCGCTTTTTTGAATTGCATACAGTAAAAACAAAGTGAGGTAAATGAAAATGAAAAAAGCAATGAAACTCGTAAGCCTCGTGCTGGCAGTCGTCATGCTGCTCGGCTGCCTCGCAGCCTGCTCCTCCAAGTCGGCTACCACGGATTCGACCGCATCCACCGACACGGCGTCCACTGACACCGCTGCTTCCGATTCCAGCGAAGCTTCTTCTGACGGCGGCGAGATCGTTATCGCCCTCATCAGCAACACCACCGGCGACTACGCCCAGTACGGCCAGCCCGTCCGTGACGGCGCAATGCTCTACATCAACCAGCTGAACGCCAACGGCGGCATCAACGGCAAGCAGGTCAAGGTCCTGGAGTACGACGACAAGGGCGACGGCGTTGAGGCTGTCAACGCTTACAACCTTGCCTGCGACAACGGCATCACCGCCGTCTTCGGCGCAACGCTGACCGGCCCGACCATCGCTCTGGCTGACGCGACCTACGAAGACAACATGCCGCAGGTCACCGCCTCTGCAACGGCTTCCGGCGTCACCATGATCGACCCGGATGATCCCGACAGCGAGATCCGTCAGAACGTCTTCCGCGCCTGCTTCATCGACCCCTATCAGGGCAAGAAGATGGCCGATTACGCCGTTGAAAAGCTGAGCGCCAAGACCGCCGCGATCTTCTACCAGACCGGCAGCGACTACTCCGAAGGCCTGATGAACGCATTCGCTGAAGAGGCGAAGGCCATTGGTCTGGAGATCGTCGACACCGAAGCTTTCGCCGAGGGCGACAAGGACTTCAAGGCTCAGATGACCAACATCGCTGCTGCTGCTCCCGACGTTGTCTTTGCTCCGATCTACTACGCTGAGGCTGGCCTGGCCATCACGGCTGCCCGCGCTGCCGGCTGCACCGCGACCTTTATGGGCGGCGACGGCTTCGGCTCCGTCAAGAACTACGCTTCCGCTGACGACCTCGAAGGCTCCGTCTACTGCTCCGGCTACGCGCCCGGCACCGACTCCGTCAAGCAGTTCGAAGAGGACTACAAGGCTGCTTACAACGTCGACGAGATCCCCAACATGTTTGCGCCTCTGGCCTATGACGCCGCCATGCTGCTCTGCGAAGGTCTGAAGGCTGCCGAAGCACAGGGCCTGACCGCCGGCACTGACGAGTACAAGCAGGCTGTCATCGACGCCATCAAGACCATGGACGGCACCGAGGGCATCACCGGCTCCTACGCGTTCGACGAGTTCAACAACCCCATCAAGCCCGTTGCCATCATCGAGCTGACCGGCGGCGACGAGGTCTATCAGGAAATGTTCTAATTTCCCTGATACGGCTTGCAAAATTCGGGAAACCAGTATATTATAGTTACAATTTGTCGGCCCCTGACGAAGGGGCCGACGCAAAAGCCGGGCAGGTACGGAAGCTCTTCCGTGCCTGCCCCCGGCGGACATCGGATGGACGATTCCAACTCGGTTTGGCGTCGGCCATCGGATGTCCGCAAAGAGAAGGGAAAGTGAGGTATCAACATGAACCTGTCGTTGCTGCTCTCGCAGCTGTTCAACGGCCTGCAGACAGGCTCGATCTACGCGCTGGTGGCCCTTGGCTACAGCATGGTCTACGGTATTATCCTGCTTCTGAACTTCGCACACGGCGATATCATCATGGTCGGCGCCTACGCCGCCTTCTACGCTATGACGACGTTCCACATGCACCCCATCGTATCTGTTGTCATCGCCGTCATTACCAGCACGCTGCTTGGTGTCGTGATCGAAAAGGTCGCCTATACGCCGCTGCGCAAAGCGCCGCGTCTGAGCCTGCTGATCACCGCCATCGGTATCTCCTTCCTGCTGGAAAACGGCGCGCAGCTGCTCTTTGGCTCCGATACGAAGAGTATGGACCCCATTGTCCCGGGCAATATCTCGCTCGGCTCGGTCACCATCAGCAACGCCGCACTGCTGACTATCCTTGTGACGATCGTTGCGATGGCGGCCCTGACGCTCATCGTCCAGAAGACCAAGCTCGGCAAGGCCATGCGCGCGGTCTCTGAGGATATGGGTGCGGCCCAGCTCATGGGCATCAGCCTGAACCGGACGATCTCCTTTACCTTTGCCATCGGCTCCGCGCTGGCCGGCATCGGCTCCGTCCTGTATCTGTGCGCCTACCAGCAGGCATCGCCCACCATGGGCTCGATGCTCGGCCTGAAGGCGTTCGTCGCAGCCGTTCTCGGCGGCATCGGCTCGATCCCCGGCGCGATGATCGGCGGCTTCGCCATCGGTCTTCTCGAGGCGCTGGTCTCCGCGGTCGGCCTGTCCGTGTGGAAAGACGGCGTTGTGTTCGCCATCCTGATCGTCGTGCTGCTCGTCAAGCCGACCGGCATTCTCGGCCGTCCGCAGACGGAAAAAGTGTAAGGGAGGGGAGTCGGACTATGAAAAAGAATCGATCTGCCATCCGCATTCCCATGCCGCTGCGCTATGTGATCAACCTGATCCTCATCGTCGCGGTCTGGTTCGTCCTCAATTCGCTGATCCAGAGCGGCGTCATCACCAACTACTGGAGCGGCATTCTCATCACCGTCGGCATCAACATCATCCTTGCGACCTCTCTGAACGTCGCGACCGGCTATCTTGGCCAGCTCCCGCTGGGCCATGCAGGCTTCATGGCGGTCGGCGCTTACGCCGGCGGCATCTTCATGAAGGCCATGCCGGTGCAGGAGCTGCTCAAGTCCGGCAACACGGGCGCTGCGATCCCGTACATCCTGCTGGCACTGCTCATCAGCGCGATCGTGGCCGGGATCTTCGGCATCATCATCGGCATCCCGGCGCTGCGTCTGCGCGGCGACTATCTGGCCATCATCACTCTGGGCTTCGGCGAGATCATCCGTGTCATCCTGACGAATATCGACTCCGTCATCGGCACGGACTTCACCTACGGCGCAGCCGGTCTGAAGCGCATCCCGAAGTATTCCTCGTTCACGCTGGTCTTTATCTGCGTGGTCGTCTGCTGCTACATCATCCACACCGTCATGAAATCCCGCCACGGCCGCGCGATCCTCTCCATCCGCGAAGATGAGATCGCGTCGGAGAGCGTAGGCGTCCAGACGACGTACTACAAGACGTTTGCTTTCGTCCTGTCCGCCATGATGGCCGGTATCGCCGGCTGCCTGTACGCGGGCTATCTCGGCTCTTTGTATCCGTCGACCTTCAAGTTCATGAAGTCCATCGAGATCCTCGTCATGGTCGTGCTCGGCGGCATGGGCTCGATGCTCGGCTCGATCCTCTCGGCCACAGTCCTGACCATCCTGCCGGAGCTGCTGCGTTCGTTCTCTGACTACCGCATGGTCGTCTACTCGCTGGCGCTGGTCGTGATGATGATCTTCCGTCCGAAGGGTCTGCTCGGCAGCTACGATTTCTCGCTGTCCCGCAGCCTGGAGAAGTTCCTGAACCGTTTGACCGGACGCACCACAAAAACGCAGAAGGAGGCGGCAGAAAATGAGTAACAAATGGGTCAACCCGCAGCCGAAGCTCGTCCCGCAGCCGTACACCAACCTGCTGACCGAGCGCGATATCGGCCGGCCTCCTATCCTGGAGACCCGGCACCTCGGCATTGATTTCGGCGGTCTGACCGCTGTCGCTGATTTTAACCTCGCCATTGGCCGCACGGAGATCACCGGCCTCATCGGTCCGAACGGCGCCGGCAAGACCACGATCTTCAACCTGCTCACCAATGTCTATAAGCCCACGCGCGGCTCCATCCTGCTCGACGGCGTTTCGACGGCAGGGAAGAGCACGATCGAGGTCAACCACATGGGCATCGCCCGTACCTTCCAGAATATCCGTCTGTTCCGGAATCTGACCGTGCTGGACAACGTGCTCATCGGCCTCAATAACGAGATGAAATATTCCGCCGCTTCCGCCATCCTGCGTCTGCCGGAATACTGGAAGCGCGAGCGCATCGCCAAGGAGCGTACGCTGGAGCTGCTGAGCATCTTCAACATGGAAAACGTCGCCGATCATCTGGCCGGCAGTCTTCCGTACGGCGCGCAGCGCCGGCTGGAGATCGTCCGTGCGCTGGCAACGAATCCGTGCCTGCTGCTGCTCGACGAGCCGGCCGCCGGTATGAACCCCTCCGAGACCAGCGAGCTCATGGAGAACATCGTCAAGATCCGCGACACCTTCGGCATCGCCATCATGCTCATCGAGCATGACATGAATCTCGTCATGGGCATCTGCGAAGGTATCTGCGTTCTGAACTTCGGTAAGATCATCGCAAAGGGCACGCCCGATGATATCCAGGCCAACCCGGCCGTCATCGAAGCGTACCTCGGCAAAAAGAAGGAGGGCTGAGACATGCTGCTTTCCGTCAATGATATTCACGTCTACTATGGTGCGATCCACGCCGTCAAGGGCGTTTCCCTTGAGGTCAACGAAGGCGAGGTCGTTACGCTGATCGGCGCGAACGGCGCCGGTAAGAGCACCGTCCTGAATACGATCTCCGGTCTTCTGCGCGCAAAATCCGGCACGATCGACTTCATGGGCACGCCGATCAATACAATGGCCCCCAACAAGATCGTGCAGCTTGGCCTGGCGCAGTGCCCGGAAGGCCGCCGTGTGTTCGCGCACATGACCGTCGAGGAAAACCTCGAAATGGGCGCTTATACCCGCCCCAACAGCACCATTGAGGGCAATCTGGAGCACGTCTACGAGCTGTTCCCGCGTCTGAAGGAACGCCGGAAGCAGGTCGGCGGTACGCTCTCCGGCGGCGAGCAGCAGATGCTTGCCATGGGCCGCGCAATGATGTCCGAGCCGAAGCTGCTGATGCTGGACGAGCCGTCCATGGGCCTGGCTCCGATCCTGGTCGAGCAGATCTTCGATATCATCCGCGAGCTGCACAAGTCCGGCGCCACGATCCTGCTCGTCGAGCAGAACGCGCAGATGGCGCTGCAGGTCGCAAACCGCGCCTACGTCCTTGAGACCGGCAAGATCACCCTCGCCGGCTCCGGCAAAGAGCTTCTGGAAAGCGACTCCATCAAAAAAGCCTATCTGGGCGGTTGATTTTCAAAGCATACAAACAGACAGTACACAGTTTCCGCTGTGTACTGTCTGTTTTTTGCGATATCCGATATCAATTGCGTTTTTGGGGATCTATGTTATAATAAGGAAGAATCATAATTTGCATCCAAATACAAAACGAAAAGGGTGGTTTTTTTATGAAAATGAAACGTGTATGGAGGGTTCACGCTTCCTAACCCTCCGAATCATTTTTTGGAGGAAACAACATGAAAAACCAGATCACCATCCGTGAAGCGATCACCGAGGCCGACATCGCAGCCTTTTGGGAGCAGCTTCACACCTATCACATGCGGGACATTTTTCCAGATCCGGAAAACGAAAATCGCAAACATTTTCTGGACGATAGCGAATACCGTGCGCAGATCCAGCGCGTGCACGACCGGCCGCAGGACCGCTGCTATTACCTGTTCTTTCATCGGGACGGGCAGGACATCGGCTTTGCGCTGCCGGCGATCTTCACCTCGGAGGACGGGAAATGCTTCATTCTGGAGTTCTGCGTTTTCCCGGCGTTCCGGGGTAGCGGAACAGGCCGAACCTGCGCCGATGCACTTCTAAGCTGGGCAAAGATGCGCGGCGCGCGCTATGCGGAGCTGAACTACGGCGGGGATGAACGCCGCCTCCGGTTCTGGAAACGCGTCGGTTTCGTTGAAAACGGCGCTGACGAGTGGGGAGAACCGCTGATGCTCCTGCCGCCTGCAGATCCGGTGCCGTTTACCGTGGAGGTTTTGGAGGACCCGGATGACTGGCAGCTGCGGAAGCTGGAAAATGGCTTCAAACGGGAGATCGGCGAAGACGTGCTTACAAGTTCCCAGCAGAAACGGCTTCAGCAAGCCGTCAAAGAGGGTAGCATCACGTTTTTTATCGCCAAACGCGGCTATCGCGCCGTGGGCATGTGCAGCGTTGCTGCATACTACTCGACGTTCTCCTGCGCAAACACGGGCGTATATGAGGATTTTTATGTCGAACCTGCCTTCCGTGGCAAGGGCATTGCGCGAAAATTGGCAGAAGCGGCACAGCGCTGGTGCCAGGAACATGGGATCGCGAGCTTAACGGTATGCTGCGCCCCGTGTGACGAGGCAATGTATCGGGCGCTCGGCTTTGATACAGGCCTTGGAAAGACCCTCGCACATATCGAATAACTAAAAAAACGGACAGCATGCATTCCATTGCATGCTGTCCATTTTTATATTTTCAGCTTGGAGAGGGGATTGGCCTCTGCGGCGATCTTCTTGTCCGTGTTTTCGATGTGGGTGTAGATCTGCGTCGTGTTCAGGTTTTCGTGTCCCAGGACCTCCTGCAGCGTTTTCAGATCGACGCCGTTGGCCAGCATCAGCGTTGCCGCCGTGTGGCGGAGCTTGTGTGCGGAAAACTGCGACGCGTCCAGTCCGGATTCCAGCAGGTGCTTCTTGACCAGCCGGTGGACCGCGGAGACGCTGATGCGGTTTTTATCCCGGGAGCCGAACAGTGCCTTGTTGTCCGTGAGGACGATGCTGTTCCGTTCTTCCAGATAGCGGTCGATCGCCCTGCGGCAGGACGAGCCCATGTAGACGATCCGTTCCTTGTTGCCCTTGCCGACAACGCGGATGCGGTCTTCATAGACGTCTGTCAGATTCAGCCCGACCAGCTCCGAGCGCCGGATCCCGCAGTTGAGAAACAGCATCAGGATCGCAAAATCCCGGTTTTTGTTCGGGCCGTCGACAGCTTTCAGCAGCGCGGTAGATTCTTCCAGCGTCAGGTATTTCGGCAGGCTGCGGCGGATCTTGGGGAACTCGATATCCTTGACCGGGTTATTCTGGATCTGCTTGGTGCTGACCGTCAGATACTTATAGAGCGCCTTGATCGCCGAAAGCTTGCGCGCGCGGGAAGCGGCCGCGATCCCGGCGTCATTCGGGCCTTCGCGGTTCTGGCGGTCGTTCGTCAGGTAGGACAGGAAATCAAAGATCTCCGACGAGGTAACGGTGTTCAAAACCGCCGCGTCGATCCATTTGATATCGATGGAATCCAGCGGCGTATTGTACGGCAGCTCCCGGCGCATCAGCGTCAGGAAGCGAAAGAACATCCGCAGATCCAGATGATATTCCTCGACGGTACGTCTGGACTGGCCCTTGATCGATTCATGATACGACAGAAAATCCCGCAGCACCTGCGGACACTCAGCATAACTCTGCATCCCAAAAACTCCTTTCGCCACCATCCAGCGGCTCAGCTGCCTTTATTATAGCACATCTCTGCTCCGAACGCAACAAAATCTTTATTTTGTTGCGTTCATCGTGCAGGTCTCTCATGCATCGGTCTGACAAGCGTCCGCGGCTGGGGGTCTCCCCTCTGGGGCTCGGTCTTTCTGGGGCTGGATTTGTAGGTGCTTTTTCTGTTGGGTCTGGGCTTCATCAAACCTTAAGATTTCCTTCATTGGATGTTTCCGTCCGGCTACGGGCGGACGTGATATACTGGAGGCACAAGAAATCACAAAGGAGAAAAAAGCTATGAACACGGCAGTTACTGTGTTTTTTCTGATCCTCAGGGTGTTTTCCCTGTACTTTCTGGCGGTGTCGCTGTTTGGCCTGTGCAGACGGCGCACGCCGGAGCCTGCTGCCAGACTTCGGCGGTTTGCGGTCCTGATCGCGGCCAGAAACGAGGAAAGCTGCATCGCCGGGTTGATCGAGAGCCTGCGGGCGCAGCACTATCCCCCGGAGCTCGTTGATATCTGGGTGCTTCCCAACAACTGCACCGACCGCACCGCGGAAGCCGCGCTCCGTGCCGGGGCCCAGGTACTGGAAATGCCTTCCTCTGTCCGCTCCAAGGGAGCCGCGCTGCACACTGCAGCAAAAGCGCTGCTGCGCAGCGCGCGGAATTATGACGCTTTTTGCGTGTTTGACGCGGATAATGAGGCGGATCCTGCGTTTTTATCGGAAATGAACCGCGCACTGGACCGTAGTGCGATCGTCAAGAGCCGCATTCTCGCCAAAAACCGGACACAGGCCGGGATCAGCGCCTGCTATGAGATCTACTTCTGCAGCGCCAATCATTTTCTGAACCGCGCCAGAGAGGCCGTGGGCCTGTCGGCCCGCGTGATCGGCACCGGTTTTGCGATCCGGCGGGATCTGCTGGAGGCGCTGGGCGGGTTCCCCTGCCGCACGCTGACGGAGGACGCCGAGCTGTACGCGGCCTGTCTCTGCCGCGGCGCACGGATCGGCTACTGCGAAACGGCCGTTACATACGATGAAGAACCAGTCACATGGCGTGCGTCTCTCGTGCAGCGCAGACGTTGGATGAGCGGTATTCTGCAGGTCGCGCGCCTGACGCTGCCGGAGCTGCTCGCGAATTTCCTGCGGCAGCCAAGCCTCAACTGTCTGGACGGGCTCCTGCAGCTCAGCTTCCCCTTTCTGCAGGCGCTGACGCCGTTTTTTGCGCTCGAGGCGCTGCTTGCCGGAAGCATTTCCCTGCAGGGGCTGCCGGTCAGTTTGCTGACAGCTTATGCCGGCTGTCTGGCCGCGGCTGTCGCCGCGCTGGCACTGGAACGGCGGCTGGATCGGAAGCTGGTAGGCGGGATGCTCCTCTACCCTGTTTTCATGGCCTGCTTCCTGCCGCTGCAGACGCTGGCTCTGTTCAAAACGCAGACCATCTGGCATGAGATCCGGCATTCCGGCGTGCGGCTTGCCGCAGAGGTCGATCTGCGCCGGGGAAAGATCGCCTGAAGCGGCGATCATCCCAGCGCGTAGATCACGCGGTATAAGAACTGCCGCCAAAAGCGCTTGTCGGCCAGCAGCTGTCTGGTCAGCTGGTCCGCATGGTCCTGCAGCGGCTGCAGCTCTTCCCTGCTCAGCTTATGGTGGCTGAAGCGTGCCTTTTCGGCGACCTCCAGAAATTCTGCTGGGACCTCCGTTTTGGTCCGCCTGGCCAGCCAGCAGATATGGTGATACAGCGTGACCGCGCGGCGATTGCCGGAGCCCTGCCCGATCGCAGCCCTGCGGATGCTGAACAGCAGCGCCCGCCAGATCAGCAGCGCCGCGGCGGCGGCCAGAATTGGCCAGAGATAACGGAAGAAATGGAATGTTTTTGAACTCTCCTGGTTTTTTCCGGTCGGTTTATCAGACGTTTCCGGAGAAACTTCCGGCGCATCCGGCGTTGTTTCTGTCGTAGAGGTCTCCAGGACCTGCTGGACTTGATTTTCCTCCTGCGTCGGGGCCGGATCGGTTTCCGACGAATTATCTGGCTGCAGGGTAAGAATGTGAGAGTCCTGCATAGCGGGCGTCGGGTCGAGCACGTACCAGCCTAGGCCGTCGACATAGTATTCCACCCAGGCGTGCGCGTCATCGGTCGTTACGGTCGTCCAGCTTCCGGCGGTCACATTCGTGGAAAAGCCGGTCACATAGCGAGCCGGGACGTCCATGCACCGCAGCAGGATCGCCGCCGCAGTCGCAAAATGGACACAGTAGCCCGTTTCACTCTCGTGCAGGAACCAGGAGACAAAGTCCTCCCCATCCGGCACGGCGGGCGTATTCAGATCATACCGCGCGCTGGACGATACATAGCTCTGCACAGCGGCAAGGATCCGATGTGGATCGTCACCCGGCTGTACACCGAGCTGCGGCAGGATATCAGCAAGCGCCTGACGCGTCTGGTCCGGCACTTGCGTATAGGTTTCGTGAACAAAGGCCTCATAGGTCTCATCCGGAACATCGGTATGTGCGTCGGTATAAAGGACCGCGTAGCTCGTCCGCTGCGAAGAATTCCTGATGTATGCATCGTGATACGGGGCGGCTCCCTCCGGAAGGGTCAGCGGATAGTACGGCGTATAATAGACGCCGGATTTCATCTCTGTCTCGATCGACATGCTGTAGGCGGCGGAGACAGCAGAGAATCCCGCCTCCTCTTCCTCACTGGCTGCGATACGGACCGCCCCTGCCGTCAGGGCGGACACCGCGTCTCCGGCTTCTGCATAGTCCCGTTCAGACAGGGCCTTCCAGCGGTTCTCTTCGTAGACAGCCAGAGAATCCCCCCGCAGATGACACAGGCCGCTTGTCTGCCCCTGCACGCGCATGACTGTGCGGCCGTACTGCCGCTGCGGGCCGACGCGGTTGAGATTCACGCCCGTGACGCTCGAATCCCAGAGGTAGCTGCCGAGCGTGCTGGGGCTGATCGGCGAGGTGAAGCGCACCTGCCCGGTCTGCGCGTCGCGGCGGAAGAGCGTGAGCTTGTCTGCCGCATCCGCAAGCGTCTGCTGCAGAGAATCCGACCACTTCTCACGCTCGTATGTCTTTGCCGGGAACAGAACGGCCAGCAGCCCGACCAGCAGCGCCAGCGGCACAGCCAGCAGCAGGGCCAGTCGGTTGCCCTCGCTCTCCTGCCGCGCGCGCAGCAGCTGGCTGAGCAGTAGCAGCGCCAGGACGCCCACCACAAGCAGGATCGCCCAGGCAGCCGGCGGCGTCTGCAAAATGACCAGACACAAAACCAGCACCGGCAGCACGCCTGCCAGCAGGTAGGCCAGATGCTCCCCGCGCATGACAGTCCAGCTGCAAAGCAGTGCGTAGAGCGCGGCGATCAGGATCAGGACCAGCGTCGCATCGACGCCGGAGGCGTCCTCTGTCAGGCTGACAGCCTGCAGGCCGGGGATCGCATCGGCGTAGTTGCTGCTGACGGCATACACGAGCGCAGACAGGCTCTGCCGCAGCTCCGCGCGGAGCAGATATCCGCCCGCCCCCGCCAGAAGCAGGACGACAAGCAGCCAGATCCAGCTCTTTTTCAGCAGAAATACCGCGGAAAACAGCGCCGCCGCGAGGAAACACGCAAGCAGCAGCCGCACCGGGTCGGCCGGGACGGCAAACGACGTGATTACGCAGAAGCACAGCCCGATAGATAGTCCCGCGGCGCAGAGCAGCGCGGCCGGGAACGCGTATCTGGATGGTCTCATACGGACACCTCCTGCGCGGCCGACTGGATGTGATAGCGCCAGTCCGCGTTCGGATACAGCCGCTGCGCGATCGTCGGCGTGTCGCCGGTCAGGTGCGTCTGCAGCAGCGCCCGGAGCAGCTCCTGCAGATCTTGCGGCGCGCGGATCTGCTTTGTCTGCGGCTCGAGGGTATCGGGGTCGAGCCAGTCGATCTGGTGGACGACTTCCCTGTCCGTCAGCCAGCTGGACAGCCACAGCAGCTGCCGCAGCGTACTGTCGAGCTGCGCCCGGCTGCCGGAAAAATCGAAGCTCAGGACGATCAGCCCGCGGTTCGGCTCCTCTGCCTCGCGGACGATCAGCTTGTCCGTCTTGGCTGAGAGCTTCCAGTGGATCTCATGCAGGCTGTCGCCCGGGCGGTATTCGCGCAGATCGTGGATCTCGGAAAAGCCGCCGCCCGGCTTTGGATGATAGGAACGGTATTGGAACTGGCTGAGATTCGGCAGCTCCGCGGGTTCCAGCGGCTCCGGCTCGACCGCGATGCTGCACGCAGTCGGCAGCTGCAGCGGCAGGCCGACGAGCCCCAGCGCGTCATAGACCCGCGCCCGGTCGACACGGAAGGTCTGCTGGCCCGCATGGCGCGTATCGACGCGCAGGGAGAAGCGGAGCGTCCCTGCAAGGGTCAGCCATTCGGCCTGCTGCGTGCCGCCCACGGCGTCACAGACCAGCAGATGCAGCCTGCAGCAGCTGACCGGCAGCCGGGCTGCAGATGAGGGCTGAAGCGTAAACTGTGCGTCCTGCCCACAGAAGCAGCGCAGCGGCAGCTGCGGCGTATAGGCGGCACGGAGCATGGCCGGGAGGCTGACGAGCAGCGAGAAAACCGGCAGCAGCACCGAAAACAGGAGCAGAAAGAAGGAGAACCAGCCGGTATAAAAGCTGTGAAACACGACGGCTGCCAGCAAGAACAGCCCGTAAAAGATCCGGTTTCTGGCCATCGCTCACAGCCTGGGGGCCGGGACCTGGCGCAGGATCTCCGCAAGGATCTGCTCCGGGCCGATCTGCCGCGCGTCCGCCTCCGGGGCCAGCAGCAGGCGGTGCGCGATGACCTGCGGGAACGTGACCTGAATGTCCTTCGGCACGACATAGTCCCGCCGCTGGACGTAGGCAACGGCCTTGGCCATGGCGGTCAGCGACAGCGTCGCACGCGGGCTCGCGCCGCGCAGGATCAGTGGATGGCCGCGCGTCGCGCCGATCAGGGCGACGATGTATTCTACCAGCTCTTTTTTGATGTAAACCGCGGCGGCTTCGTCCTGCATGGCAACGAGCTCCTGCCGGGACAGGACCTGCTCGACTGTCTGCAGCGGGTTGACGCCCTGCCGCGCGAGCACCATGCTGCATTCGTCCGCCGGCTCCGGATAGCCGATGGACAGCCGGACGGTAAAACGGTCCATCTGCGAGTCCGGCAGCAGCTGCGTACCGGCGGCTCCCGTCGGATTTTGCGTGGCAAAGACGATAAACGGCTGCGGGATCGGATGGCTGACGCCGTCAACGGTGACCTGCCCCTCCTCCATGGCCTCGAGCAGCGCAGACTGCGTGCGGGACGTCGCCCGGTTGAGCTCATCCGCGAGGAACAGATTGCAGAGCACCGCACCGGGCTGATAGACGAGCTTGCCGCTCTCCTTCTGATAGACGGAATAGCCGGTGATATCGGACGGCAGCACGTCCGGCGTAAACTGCACGCGCCCGTAATCGAGCCCTAGCGCGCGGGAAAACGCCAGCGCCATGGTCGTCTTGCCGACGCCCGGAATATCCTCGAGCAGCACATGGCCCCGGGCCAGCAGCACCGTCAGCACCCAGACCAGAACGCGGTCCTTGCCGCATACCGCTTTTTTGACTTCTTCCAGAATTCTGCTTGTCTGATTCAAGCCTCTGCCTCCTTTTCGCGTGGAGATGGTAATAAATAAAGTATAGCACACCCGCGCGGAAGAAAACATAAATTTTTCCTGAAGATTTCAAAACCCCGTGACCCTGCGTACAGCGGGCATAAAAATTCGGCCATTTCGTGCAAATGCCTGTTTACATTTTTTTAAAACTGCGGTATGATGGGAAAAATCAGATTTGAAAGGAAGCTATACCATGGCAAATGCAGTCAAACGGATCGGTGTGCTGACCTCCGGCGGCGATGCGCCCGGCATGAACGCGGCCATCCGCTCTGTCGTCCGCGCCTGCACGTATATGGGCATTGAGTGCGTCGGCATCCGCCGCGGCTACAACGGCCTGATCAACGGAGATTTTACCGTCCTGAAGAATGACAACGTTGCGCATATCATCAACCGCGGCGGCACCATGCTCTACACCGCCCGCAGCGACGAATTCCGCACGCTGGAGGGCCAGAAAAAGGCCGCAGCGACCTGCAAGCTGCTGGGGCTGGACGGGATCGTCTCCATCGGCGGCGACGGCTCGTTCCGCGGTCTGGTGGAGCTGGCCAAGCAGGGCATCTCTGTTGTCGGCGTCCCGGCGACCATCGACAACGATATCGTCTGCACGGATTACACGATCGGCTACGACACCGCCGCCAATACGGCCGTGGAGGCCATCGATCGTCTGCGTGACACGATGCAGTCCCACGAGCGCTGCTCCGTGGTCGAGGTCATGGGCCGCAACGCGGGCCATCTGGCGCTCTATGTCGGTCTGGCTACGGGCGCGACGGCTGTTCTGGTGCCGGAAAAGCCGGTCGATTTTGACCGGGACGTCATCGACCGGATCCGCCAGGCGCGCCTGGCCGGCAACACGCACTTCATGATCATCGTGGCCGAGGGCGCGGGCAGCGCGATTGAGATCGGCAAGGGGATCCACGAGGAGCTGGGGCTCGACCCCCGTGTGACCATCCTCGGTCATATCCAGCGCGGCGGCACGCCGTCGGCGCGGGACCGCGTCATGGCCAGCCGCATGGGCTATCACGCCGTCAAGACGCTGGCCGACGGCAAGACGAACCGCGTCATCTGCGCGCGGGCCGGTCAGATGGTCGACATCGATATCACCGAGGGCCTTTCCATGAAGAAGGGGCTCAACGAGCAGCAGTACGAGGTGCTGCAGGCAATGACGGGCATCGACAACTGAATCCGGACAAAAAAATCGGGGCGTGCTGCACTGCAGCACGCCCTTTTTCTATCCCGGAGCAACTGTTCAGGCACCTGCCATTCTCCTCTCTCTCATAAAAAACGCAAATGCCGCTCTCATGGGATGGGTCAGACTAGGCCTTCGGGTGATATTTGTTGTACACCGCTTTCAGATTCTGCTTCACAAGCTGCGTATAGACCTGGGTGGAGGAAATATCGCTGTGGCCGAGCATCTGCTGAATGGAGCGCAGGTCTGCGCCGTTTTCCAGCAGGTGGGCCGCAAAGCTGTGGCGAAGCGTATGCGGGGTGATATCCTTGTCGATATGCGCCTTTTCCTGATAATACTTGATGATCTTCCAGAAGCCCTGGCGGCTCATGCGCTCGCCAGAGACGTTCACGAACAGCGAATGCTCGGTCGGCACGGCGATCATCTTGGGCCGGACCGAGTCGATGTATTCATGCAGCGACTGCAGCGCTTCCGGATAGATCGGGATGATGCGCGTCTTCTCGCCGCTTTCGCAGCGGATGAAGCTGCCGGGCAGACTGACATCGTCGATGTTGAGGCCGATGAGCTCGCTGACACGGATGCCCGTGGCGTACAGGACCTCGAGCATGGCCTTGTCGCGGCAGCCCTTCATCTCTGTGACCTTCGGCTGCTGCAGCAGAAGCTCGACCTCTTTGCCGGTCAGGATCTGCGGCAGCTTTTTTTCTGCCTTGTCGATCTTGATGTTGTGGATCGGGTTCTCCTCGATCTCACGGTTCTGGACGGCGAATATGTACAGACTCTTGATGGAGGCCAGCGCACGGGAGATCGTCGCGGCGGATTTTCCGTTGGCCTTCATGCTGTTCATGTAGCCGGAAACCACGTCCTGATCGGCGTCCAGCACATCGATGCCTTCGGAGCCCAGATATGACGCATACTGGCGAAGATCGCGCATGTAGGATGCGACGGTATTGTCAGACGCGTGTTTGGTGTGGATGAGGTAATCCTCATATCGCATAATAATGTTACTCATGCGAAGGTCCTTCCGAAAATGATCGATGGGAGCTTTGTCGCATATTCATGAGAATCCAGAAAAACCAAACGGAAACCGGAAACTTCAGAATTCTTAAGGAATTATGCGAGCAAAATTATTTCTACCTGCGCTTCAACAGGAAGTGTTGTTACTATACCGCAAACATCGGAAGATTTCAAGGAAAAAGATGCATTTTCGAAATTTTTGTAAATTATGACTAGGAATTATGTTAATGATATTATGTCAATAAAGTAACTGCAGTGCCGCGAGTCACCCGTACTTTTTACAAAAAGCACAACATATAGTGCCGGAATTCATGCGTAAAATCGAAATCTTGAAATGACAGCAGTCCTGCACGTTGATGCATGAAATGTAAATATAATTTACTTTTTGACGCATGCAGGAACGCCGTCATCTTCTTCTGCGCCGGGCAGGCTTTCGCTGCGTGCTCCCTGCGATCCCGCCCAAAGCCGCCGCGACAAGCATTGCAAGCATCCCGGGCAGGATCTGCACCTCCCGATTGCCGAAGAACAGCAGCCGGGCCAGCATACAGACCGCCAGGCAGCACACGCCGACCACGATGGCCGCCGGCAGCTTCTGCCCGGCGGCATGCCGTGCCGTCAGCCAGGCGCCGGGAAAAACGCCGAGAAAGCTGATCACCACAGCGGCCGCCGAAAGCTGCCGCTGGCCGATCACCCCGCCGAGCATCAGCCCCGCCCCCAGCGCCGACAGCGCGAGCAGCGCTGCGCACATGACCGCCAGCCCCTGCAGAACCGTCCGCAGAAAGCCGCCGTTCCAGAGCTTTGATTTCATAACCGCTCCCCTCCTCTATTCACTGTTCGCTTCGTTACTCCAAGCGTATGTTTGTCCGGGCATAAAAAGAACCGGCTGAAGTCTAAGCTTCAGCCGGTCAGTATGCAGGTCCGGGCCGGAAGGGTTACTTTTCCTTCTTGGCCTTTTCTTTCTCTGCCTTGCGGGCAGCCAGAGCGGCAGCCTTCTGCTTGGCAGCTTCCTTTTCCGCCGTGTTGTTGGTGGAAACAGCGAACTTGGCGAACTCCACGCGGACGCGGTCGGTCGTGGTCTCGATGACGATGGAATCGTCCTTGATGGAGACGATGTCGCCGATGATGCCGCCGATGGTCGTGATGTTGTCGCCGACCTTCAGGGAATCACGCATCTGCTGGGCTTCTTTTTTGCGCTTGTTTTCCGGGCGGATCATAAAGAAGTAGAACACCGCGATCAGAACGACGAACATGAGAATCATGGACGCGCTGCTGCCGGCGGCGGCCGTACCGGCTGCCGACTCTAAGAAAAGGTACATGGTCTTTCCTCCAAAATTGAATTTCATTTATTATATCGTGCCGACGGCAACTTTTCAAGTCAGCCCGGCAGGATTTCTGAATTTTTTCGTAAGTTTATATTTTTTCCGACAGTTTCGCGGAATATTCCGCGCGGAAATCGCCGAAGGTCCCCGCGTCGAGACTGTCGCGGATGCGTTTGGTCAGCGTATTGTAGAAGTACAGGTTGTGCATGACCGAAAGCCGCATGGCGAGCATCTCTTCCGCCTTGAACAGGTGGTGCAAATAGGCACGGGAATAGCGCCTGCAGACCGGGCAGTCGCACTGCGGGTCGATGGGGCCGTCGTCGCGGATGTACTTGGCGTTTTTCAGGTTGATGCTCCCCTGCCAGGTAAACAGCTTCGCGTGCCGCGCGTTGCGTGCGGGCATGACGCAGTCGAAGAAGTCCACGCCCCGGGCGACAGACTCGATGATATTCGACGGCGTGCCGACGCCCATGAGGTAGCGCGGCCGGTCCTTCGGCATGTAGGGCTCGACGGCCTCGATGATCTCGTACATGACCTCCGTCGGCTCGCCGACGGCAAGTCCGCCGATGGCATAGCCCGGCAGGTCGAGCTTGGCGATCTCCTTCATGTGCCAGATCCGCAGATCCTTGAAGGTTGCGCCCTGGTTGATGCCCCAGAGCTGCTGGCCGGGATTGACCGCGCCCGGCTCAGCGTTGTACCGGGTCAGCGCTTCCTTGCACCGCGCGAGCCAGCGGGCCGTGCGCTCGCAGGAGGCCTTGGCGTAGGGGTACGTCGCCGGGTTTTCCACGCACTCGTCAAAGGCCATGGCGATATCGGAGCCGAGGTTGGACTGGATCCGCATGCTCTCCTCCGGGCCCATAAAGATCTTGTGCCCGTCCAGATGGGAGGCGAAGGTCACGCCCTCCTCCTTGATCTTCCGCAAGCCCGCCAGCGAGAAGACCTGAAAGCCGCCGGAATCGGTCAGGATGGGTCCGCCCCACGTCATGAACTTGTGCAGGCCGCCCATGTCACGCACCACCTCGTCGCCGGGACGCAGGTGCAGATGATAGGTGTTGGAAAGCTCGACCTGCGTGCCGATCGTCTCGAGATCGGCGGCCGACAGTGCGCCCTTGATGGCCGCCTGCGTGCCGACATTCATAAAGACCGGCGTCTGGACTGTCCCATGCGGGCAGCTGAACTCTCCCCGGCGCGCCGCGCCGTCCGTTTTCAATACTTTAAACATCGTGTTCCTCTTCCATCAATAAATATACATCGCATCACCGATGCTCACGCGAAGCGTGATTTTCGGATTTTCTGCATAGCAATTCATCGTTCCCTCTATACTTTGCAGATGCAAGGCGCAGCAGTCAAGACCGCCGCGCCACATTCTGCAATCTTTCTCGTATTTTCAGACGGTGGGTGTCTGGGGCTGCTTCCCTATTTCGGAGCAGAACGCCAGATAGTCGTCCACTGCCTTATGAAACTCTTCCTCCAAGCCATCTGCATTTGCGGACTCGAAGTTCACTAAGTCGTTGATGCCGAGGAGCCTTCCAAAGAAGGCCCCGTCCTCGGCGGAGTATTCGGGCCTTGCCGAATACCCCTTGTACGTCATCGCCGCCTGCTTCATAGTTCAGAACAGGTCGCTGTGTGTTCCAGTTCTGGACAGGAACAGCACCAACTCATTCTCCCTAACTTGATATACCAACAGCCAGTCAGGCGTGATGTGGCACTCACGGAACCCGTCATAATCGCCACTCAGAAGATGATCTCTATATCGCTCTTCCAACGGCTCCCGCATGGCAAGTCTGTTTACCACATCTTCCAACAGACTGATCCTGTATCCTCTTTTTAGGGCGACCTTCAAGTCTCTTTTGAATCGGTTGGAAGATACGATCTCAAGCATCCGCTTCTACCTCCCGCAGCAGGTCGGAAAAAGAGCTGTACCGCTTATAGGCGGACGGGTTCTTTGCCATCTCCTCCGCTTCCTTCATTGCAGCCACGGTGTCCGCATTGGGAACCTCGCGCTGGATAGCAAACGGGATGCAGTTCTCGCGGATCGACTGCCGCAGAAAGATATTGATTGCGGTGGACAGGTCAAGGCCGAAGTCTGCGAACAGAGCTTGAGCCTGTGCTTTCACATCGGCGTCAATGGAAATGCTGGTTGATACTTTCGCCATCTGAAATCACTCCTTTAATTTGTTTAGTATATTATATCACATTATACCTCGAAGTCAATATGTTATACATATTTTATGGCAAGAATAGCAAAGAGGCCGGGGAAAACCCCGGCCTCTCTCCTACTCAGTCTTCGGTTTTCAAGGTGCCAACACGCCGCCGAACGTCATTGACGGCGTAGATGGCATCCACCACTCGGCAATCTCCAGCCAGACGGTCGAGGTCATCCGACACCTTCCTGATGGCGTCCCAAAGGGCATAGAAGGCATCCGTCGCCATGTCGGCTCGCGCTCTGTCAGCCGGCGCCACATCCAGCTCCAGATAGGTATTCTCGAAAGCAAACATGATGGCCTCCACCTTTGCGATGTCGAAAATTGCCTCGTTCAGATTTCTGTTCATTTTCTTTACTCCTTCGTGATGTATTGGCACTCGTACACCGGGGTAAAGACTTCATTCATAGCTGCACTGTCGGCTGCTCTCATGGGTGGGGAGTTGTTACGGGCCCTGTGCGAGCGTCGAGAGCAACGTCCGTGCCTCTTTTTGCTTTCCGCTTCTGTATTTACTTTGCAACGTGAGCCGTCACGAATCGGCCCAGCATTTCTCTCGCGTCCTCCACCCTGCCGGCAGCGCAGACGTCGAAGATGTACGCGCAGTCCTTGGCTGACATGATATGCTCTGGCAGCGTGTCGTCGCGGATCGTGTCAAGGAACAGTTCCTCGCGCTCATGGAGTGTCAGGTGCGTCTCCCGGACTATGCGGCAAATCTGCTTTGCGAGGCGATCCTCAATGACCGGCTCAGCGTACACGCCGCTCGTGGCGAAGTAGAACGTCAGCATTCCCAGCTTCAGGGCATCGGTGTATCGCTTCTCGCTCTCAAGGATCTCAGCCATCTCCATCAGCCATTCGACAGCCTGCGCGATCTGGCCGGCGCGGATGCAGTCGTTGTACTGTCGTGCGGCGGCCTCGTAGCCACCGTGCTCGCCTGTTGTCATAGTCATTCCCTCCGTTATCAAAGAGGCCAAAAGCGTTCGCAAAGCCTCTGTATTTGTGATTATACCACCAGTAAATGTGATTGTGAAGTCAGGACGCCGTCAGGAATCGCCAGAAATCGTCAGGAGCGCGTCTGTTTCGCTTCCGTGGGTGTGTTGGTTGGTATCTGCAAAATCGCCGTACACGGCCTCTACGCCGTTTTTACGCAGACCGTCTATGATGGCCTCTTCCGACGGAAAGAAACGGAGAGCTGCCGACTCGTTTCCGTTAATCCGTACCGACAGCTCTCCAGTATCAGGCCACGAAAACCGCAGCTCACTTTTCATCAGGGTCGTCCATCACGCACTGCTCCCCGTTGGGGAACATCTGACTTCCAATGCGATTGTACTCCTCGAAAATCTTGTCAAACGCCTCCTGCCAGACCTCGTCGTGGTCGTGCTCAACGCCGACCGCTACATGGGCAAGTTCGTGTGCAAGGATTTCGACCGCGTTGGCGACCTCAAGGCTCGGCTTGACGAAGACAGCAACAGATCCATCATCGGCAAAGTCAGTCAGGCCGTACACGGGCTTGCCATCCTCTTCGTCGCGGATCTGCGGCTCCCAGTAAATCTCGCAGTCCTTGTCTGGGTACAACTTCTTGAACGCTCCCCAGACCATAGCGAACATATCGTTCTGGAACGGCGCGATCAGCCGGTCTTTCAGATCCAGCGGAGAGAGCCGCGTCTCCTCGTACATCCGCAGGCGCTCTCTGGTCTCTGCGAAGGCCCACGCCATCGTGTAGAGCAGGGCAACCACGCCCTCAATCGTATCAATGCCGTCGAACAGCCACTCAGAGGTCGCACACGAAAGCTCCAAATCGTCTTTGAGGCGTACGTTCTCCAAGGTTTCGGGGCTGTACTTCTGCAGAATGTCCCGCGTCACGTTGCTCAGGGTCGCGTCTGAGAAGTCAGGCGCCGGCCCATAGCCGCGGACGTAAACCTCTTCGTCCTTGATGAACACCAAGTTCAGCGCCGCCTCCACATTGTCCTGCGGGTCGTCGGTCACAATGGGCACATACTTTTTCATTTCACTTCCTCCTTCTCCTGCTCCCAGCGCAGGAACTCGACGCTTCCGATGACCCACTTCAGGGTCTTCCCGCCGTACATTTTCTGCAACTGCTCAAGCACGTTTTCGGGGACGCTGAAGCTGTCGCAGACGCAGACCGCCGGCACCTCGCCTCGGCTGTTGCGCACCAGCACCAGATCATCCTTCTTCAAGTCTCTCTCCTCGGGTACTCCGAAAAGGTAGTGCTGCGCATCGTTCAGGTGATGCACGATGACGATTTTCATTTGAAATCACCTCCTTCGTCGCGGATCAAGCCCTGCATACGGGCCGCAGACAGCAGTTCTCCGAGCACCGCCTGCATCTTCCGAGGCCGATCCTCTTCGCTTGCACGGTTTGCTTCCGCAGCCCGCCACGCCAGTTGGCTGAGCACCCCTCTCAGGTGGATCATCCGGTCGTGGTCTTCCTTGGCAGAGGCAGCCATTCGCAACGCCTCCGCCATATCCTCGTTGTTCCGTCTGGCCGTGTCGTAACGGGTAATGCCAGTCTCCTGATAGTTCTGGAACGCCGTGTCAGCCTTGCACTGATACCGCTCTGCCAGCTCCATCAATTTCTTTTTGTCCATGTCTTGCTCCTTTCTACACCGCCACCATGTCCAGCAGGGCGGCCATTGTCGTGATGGTGTCGCCCACTTTGGCGACGTATTCGGGGAAGTTTGCCCTTGCAACAGCCGCGGCCATCGGCGGGCAAACGGCGTTGCCACAGCGGGCGACCTGTTCGTTCTTCGGGTACGGGTTGCCCATATAATCGCGGTCGATGATGTAATCGGGTGGGAACCCCATCGCATTGTAAAGCTCTCTCGGGGAGAGCATCCGCAGGCCGATGTCTGCGATGAAGTAGAGCGTCCCGCCGATGCTCAAAAGCAGCAGGTCGTCATCGGCCAGCTTATAGCCGCAGTAGCGGTTCAGCAGTTCGCGGATCAGCGGCCAGCGATACAGATTCTCGTCCGGGCCAGCCTTGCAAAGCAACGTGTCGCAGAGGGCGAAGGTTCCTCCGCCGCAAGCCTTTTTCTGGCCCGCACCTGCAGTTACAGTCTGCATCGGTTCTGCGGGGCTGCTCCCCAAATTGTCCCCTTTGAACTTCACCACATGGGCCGCGCACACCGCATTGTGGTCGATGGCCGTCACCGTCGGAAGCGGCTCTTCCATCTTCTCACCGACCACACCGCTGTAATACTTCACCAGATTTGCGCAGGTCAGGCCGTAGCGGTTCGAGGCATCCACGGTGGGGATCGGAGCGCCGAGGCCAGAGGCTCGGACGTTTTCTGTCTGCTCGGTGTGGTACTGAATGAGCGAGGGCGCCACGATACCGCCCGTATGCTTGGCGGTAATGGTTTTGTATGGGTCGCGCGCATCGGCGACATGGCCGCCTCCTGCGTGGTTACACTCGGCCAGATACGGGGTCACAAGCATCTGGTTCCCTGCGGTCGTCACGGTATGTACCGGATCGCCGGCAGGCGCTCCGACGCTGTTGCTGGTGTTCGTCGCCGTGAACGGTGCCAGCACCGGCTTGCAGAGGTTGTGCTTGCCGCTCCCGACCACCGTAGGCAGCGGTTCCTCGATGTCGTGTACCCGTGGGGCCTGTCCCTTTCGTTCTCCATAGCCGGTCGGGACGATATACGGCTGGCCGCTCTTGATGGTGAATTTATCCACGCCGCGGATGATGCGCCGCATGGTGTTGTCCGCCAGAGGCCGCACCGCCTTCAAATTGTACCGCTCCTTGATTTCCTCCTTGGTGTCGAAGATGGACGGGCAAGGTAGGCTCCAGTCGATGATTTCCGCCGCGCTGCGCCACGGTTTCAGCCTGCCACTCTTCACGGCTTCGCTGTCCCGCGGAGCGTGGGTCGGTTCGGGCCACACGATGGGCTTGCCGTCACAGCGGGCAATCAGAACGAACCGCTTGCGGCTGGTCGGTGCGCCGTAGTCAGCCGCCACCAGCTCACGCCATTCGACCTCGTAGCCGAGATCCCGAAGCTGGCCGATGAACTTTCTGAACGTCGTGCCTGCCAGCTTCTTTACAGGCTTGCCCTTTCTGACCGGCCCCCATGTCTGGAACTCTTCGACATTTTCGAGGAAGATCACTCGCGGCCGCACCAAAGCGGCCCATCTCAGGGTGATCCACGCAAGACCACGGATTTTCTTATCAACGAGAGCCGCGCCCTTGGCCTTGCTGAAATGCTTGCAGTCGGGCGAGAACCACGCACCGCCCACGGGACGCCCGCGGCATACGTCACGCGGGTCAACATCCCAAACGGACGCCTGATAATGCTCCGTGTACGGGTGGTTCGTCTTGTGCATCAGGATCGCCGCAGGGTCGTGGTTGATAGCCGCTGCCACCGTAATGCCGAGGCCAACCTCCATGCCTGTCGATGCGCCACCGCCGCCCGCAAAGCTGTCAACGAAGATCTCGTCGTCGATGCCGATTTGTGCGCAATTTCTCATATCTTCCACTCCCCCTCGTGCGGCTGAAGGAACCAGAAGGTCGCCGAGAGCTGCAGGTCGTTGTTCTCTTCTTCCCGCCTCTCATAAACGACAGCATCATGTTCCATCACATATTCCGCGATGTTGTGCGCAGTCTCCACTCGGAGCATCTTCTCCATTTCAGCCTCGTGCGTTCTGGCAAAGGCAGGCACGATCTTCACCGTCCTGACCGTCTGGATGTCGTAATGGAGAACCTGCACGACAGGTGCAGGAAACATCGCCTCTGCGCGTGTCAGGCCGCCGAGCGCATGGATAATTTTTGCCTTCAGCCTGTCAAACCATTTCATGTGTGGCCTCCTTCATCAGCTTCCCGTTCTGAACTCGGTATGCTTTGTCGTCCCAATACTCAGTCGCGCCGACCTTGCGGGTGTCGTCCCCGTAAAACTTCTTCCACGACGGCAAGCTGTCGTTTACGGCGTCGAAATGCAGGCCCCATCTGGCGCAGGCTTCGAGCGCGTTCTCAAGCAGTTCTCCCTCTCGGCACGTCCAGAGAATGAGGCCCGCACCGGCGATTTGCTCTGCCGCCGCTGCGACGATAATCTCCCAGTTCGGAGCGCCGATGTCCGGGTATGCGTTTGCGCAAAGGCAGCCGTCAAAGTCAATGGCTATTGCCTTCGGCAATGTCTGCGCATACTGCTTCCGACGCTCTGCATCGTCTGCCCGCATCTGCTCCAGCACCTCCTTTGCCAGTTTCGTCGTGCATCTTCTGCCCTCTCTTAATTTCTCCAGCGGGCATTCCCTGCAGTTCAGTTCAGCGCAGCACCTCAGCGTCTTCACGATAGCCCCTCGTCTCATGCCAGCGCCTCCTCTCTGCCGATCTGCTGGAACTTGTAGACGAAGACCCACGGGTTCGCATACCATCCCAACTCGTCGAGTTGGTCTGCAGAGATGGTGCTGTTCCAGAGATCCCGAAAATCCATGCGCATCGCTCTGTACGGCTGGTTCCGGTCAATGCCTTCAGCCTTCAACCCGCCGCCGTTGATGTCTCCGAGCCTCTCCACGGAAACGTCCACGATTTTCAGGAATGTCCTCGCCGCCTCTTTTGGCATGAAAATCGAGGGGTTCCACTTGGAGTCGGTACTCCACTTAGCGATAAACTGGTCAAACGCCTCTCTGGATTCCGAGTCGGAGCATCCGCCGGGGAACTGGATTTTCCCGAGCGGGCCACCTGCTCGGAACTCGATCTTTGCATCCGCCTCGAAGCGGTGCGCAGACTGAACGCGCCATGTCTCTCTGATACAGAGCACGTCGTCGAACCAGAACTTCGGCTTGACGGTCTCCGCCCAATCGCAGAAGATGCCGCCGGCGCCGTTGTTTCCGCACATCAGGTCGAACGTCCGGTTCTCTTCATCGCAGTCGAGGACGAACCGTGCGCCCTCAGGCTGCGGGAGAACTACGCGCCGTGTCTCGGTCTTTTCACCGGCCATAATTTTCTGCACCATTGACGTGTTGAACAGGATCGGTTTCAGTTTCGCCACTTGCTATCCCTCCTTCTTGTAAAGCGGGTCATCCTTGCCGAGCACGGGGTAGTCTACCTGCCCGCCTTTTTTGATGACAACCCGATATTTTTTGTTGATCCCCCGCCGTGCCCGGTTTGCCAAAGCGTAAAAGCTGTCGAGGCTGGCACACCCGAGGGCCTTCCGACACTCGGCCGCGTTGCCTCTGGTCAGCAGCTCGCCGCTGTATCGGTCATAGATTTCGTAGTAATTCATCGCTCCACCTTCTCAACGCTGCCCATCGGCACCAGCCGTTTCTTGTTCTCGGCGTAGTAGACGATGGCGAACGGCTTCGGATTGGTTGAGCTGCATCGGAATCCGCTTCTTCCGTACGGCGGTTCGTTCCATTCGCAGAACAATTCCGTGCAGAGCCATGTCACGCCGACGAAGACTCCGGTGAACAAAGCTGTTTTCGTGACGAACTTCTCGCAGGACTCGTAATCTTCAATCTCCTCGCCCTCCGTTGCGTCTTTCCTCCACAGTAGCGCCTTTCCTGCGTCTCCGTTGTCGATCTCGAAGTGATTACCGCTTGGCCTGATGTACGCGCTGCATGATACTCGATCTCCGAGCCGCAGCTTCGGCATTTCAGTCGTACTCGTAGTCACCCAGCTTCACCTCCATTTTGCAGTCGGGGCATTCGACGTAGCCCCAGTCATCACCCCAGCACTCAGGGGCATCGAGTTCTCGCCACGGAACCGTGACTTCTCTGCCACAGTGCGGGCAAGTAAATGTGACCGATACCGGCTTCACGTCGATGTGGAAGCCTACTGCTTTGCTCATGGCCGCGCCTCCTTTCTTTGCGGTATTTTGAATTAGCCAAGCGGCAACCAGAGGGTAGAGCAAGGCTCTACATCCTCTGGAGCATCACGCAATGATGAAAGTATTGCCGCCCTCGGCTGGAATCGCTCTATTCGGGTCTTACAGCGGCTTTCTGATCTTGACGATGCGGGTAACAACATCTGTGCCGCTTTCGCGGAACGCCCCCGGCTCCAGCTTGATCGTCTGAGCGTACACGCTGTCGAGGAAGTCTCTGAACTCTACGGACTTCTTATCGCTGCGGAAGAATGTGCTCTCGCACATGATGGCAACCAGAACGCCGCCGGCATCCAGCAGATCGTAGGCGTGACGCACATGGTCGATGTCCTGATGGCGCGTAAAGGGCGGGTTCATCACGACGCAGTTGATAGTGCCGATTTCCTTCTTCGTCACGTCCAGAAAATCGCGGTAGTTCACGCCATAGGGCTTCTCGGACAGATACCGCTTCATGTCGGTATTCAGCTCGATACAGCACATACCGGCGGGCAAATGCTCCCAAATGACATCCGCCAGTTGGCCGTTGCCGCAGGACGGCTCCAGTACCTCGGATGCGCTGTCGATCTCGGCCATCTCGCACATTCGCTCGGCGACGGCGCGAGGCGTCGGGAAGAACTGATACTCTCGCTTCAGGTCTTTCACTTCCTGCGTGAGCAGGACGTTCTCCAGCATCTCCGCCACATCGTCATCCTCGGCGAAGACGTGGGCTTTTGCCTTTCGGTTCCACTTGCCGCCCATGTTCTCCAGAACCTTGTTGACCTCCGTGTAAGTCTTGCGGTCAAGCTGAACACTCGGCAGGTAAAGCAGGTTGCCGTCCGCTCTGCACTCGCCCAGCACATTCAGCACATTCTCAGGAATTTTCGCCATTTGTTTCGTCCTCCTTATTTTCCACCGGCCGTGCTCCAATGAACTCCTCGGCCAGTTGTTGATACTCTTCTGGCGTGATATATCCACGCCGCTTCTGCTGCTTCCAGTAGGCCATGATCTCGTCGTACCGAGTCTTCAGCGAAGCGTATCGGCCATAGGCACCGTTCAGCTCGTGGCAGACCCGCTCCAGCTCAATTCGCTTCTCTGCAAAATTCTCGGCCAGTTCCAAGCTCGGCGCCCGCCCAAGCCTCGCAGACCCACAGGCGCAACACATCTTCGGGGCTATGCCCTGCACGGCAAAGGCAGCTCCGCAGTCAAGGCATATCCACTTTTGCTGCCGTCCTCTTGCCATTCAGGCTACCTCCTATCACACAGGTTTTTTCCACCGGCATCCGCGGCAGGCTCCTTCGTGTTCCTGCTTGTACTTACCGCACATATAGCACAGTTCATTGACAGCCGTGCGGTACTCTTGCTCCAGCTTGCGGATCTCGGCCGGTTCGCGGTCGGTGTCTTCATAGTCGGCCAGCCGGTAGAACACAGCCTCGACCGTCGTGCTGGTCGGCTGCGACACCGTGCCGTCGCTGTTGCGTATCGTCAGGCGTTCCACCGTCACACCTCCTGATACCGGATGGGCCTCTCGCCGCGCTCGTCGAAGTCGAGGCAGGCTTTTTTCGACTGGCAACAGTAAAGCGGCGTCCCAGCTCGCGGGTAGTGTTTGTTCTTGCGAACCTCGCAGATGCCTGACGCCTTCATAGGCTCTCTGAGGAAGTGGTGACACTGGCCGCAACATTGGCCGAGGCTTTCGGGTCTGACTTTCAGGCGCCCCTCCTTCTCCGCTTTGAGCAGGTCGAGAACGTGCTGAAGGCTCATGCCGTCTCGGATCAGCTCGTCCTCAAACTTCCTGTACTCCGCGCAGGCTTCAGCCGGGATGTTCGCATCCTCGTACATTCTCAACACTCCGAGCGCCTTTTCAACCGTTTTGATCTCCTCGGGCTCGAAGCAAAAGTCCTGCTCATTGATGATGTCTTGCAGTTTCTTCGCGTATTTCTCCATCTTTACGCCTCCATCTGTTCAATTTGAGCGCACAGTTCGTCCGTTACGTCATTGCCATAGCTGAGCTCTTCGTAACCACTGCCGCCACCATCGCTCAATTTCTCCACGTCTATCCCGTTCCGTTCCAACCAGAGTCCCACTTCACGGTCAAGATTGCTGGCCATTCCTGCGTAGAGTGCAATCCGGTGCATCTTCTCGCGGATATACTTCGGCACTTTCATTCCGTCTCTTCACGCTCCTCTCAATCGCAGTCCACATACCACCATCCGGTGCATCTGTCTTCTTCGCCAGACCGTGCATCTTCTGCCGGGTCATAATACCCGGTATGGAAAACAACTTCTTCGCCCTGTGCAGCGTAGAGTTGGAAGAGCAGGTCGCACATGGCATCCGCAATGGCTTCCGTCTTGCACATCAGCTCGTCGCCGTTTCCCCAAACCTCGCCATCTGAATAGTCCCGCATCCGACTCAGGAACAGCTCGAACCAGTCGATTTTTTCCCGCGTGTCAATGTGTTTGACGGGCGGATGGTCTGCCGTCCAGAAGTCAACTCCTTGGAAGTTATCAGCGTCGAGGATATACTCGCCATTTTTCCAGCGGCGTTCAACTTCGCGCAGGGCCGCCTCCTCGCTTTCTGACTCCACCGCCACCTGTGTCTCAAGTGTCTCGCGGATGTTGATGCTGAACTCTCTCGCTTGCGCCTCAATCTCGTCAGCGGACTTCTGTGCTTTCAGTTCAAACTCTGACGGCATAAATGGCATCGGGCGTTCTGTGTCCCACAGCGGAGGCAATTCCATGCACCGCCATTTACCGCCTCCAGCCGGCACCTCCACTGTCACGCGCCCTTCCCTGTCGGCCTCGGCCAGCTCGCGCAGGCGGGTATAACCTCCGCCGATGCTGTTCAACGCATCCATCATTGCGCACCACTCGAACTTCATACTGAGGACTTCCTGCGGCGTCAGCTCCGTGTCCAAATATTCCCGCAGCAGCGGGCAGTGCGCCGCCGGGACCGCCGTGCAGAATCCGCCGACCGCGGTGCAATTCCCGTTATCTGTGTGCCGGTATTTGCATCTCAAGCAATTCACGTCTCCCAATGTTTTGCCTCCCTTCTCAGTAATCGAAACAGGCCATATAGAAGTGAATTTTCCCATCCTTGATTTCGTGGGTGCAGCACTTCCACAGGTCGTGGTAGAGGAACCACACGGTTCCCATCTCGTTCAGGTATTCCAGATTGAAGTCCTTCAGGTACTTTCTGAGGACGTCGTTCACACTCTCGCTGCCCTTCTGCAGTTCCAGAGGAACATTGAACCACGGAACCTCTGCGGTGATGGGGCCACGGGGCTTGCGCTTCTGGAAGTCAGCGCACAGATCATCAAACCTCGCCATCGTCCCCGCCTCCGCAATATTCGTTGTAGATGCGCTTCAGCTCTCGCGCAACGATGCCGTCCTCGATGTCCTCCAGCAGATCATCGAGATTCCACCGCGCCAACTCAAGCCGCTGCCTTACCTGCTCTTTGTTGGCGCGGCGGTATTCCACTGGCAGGTCGGGGGCATTTTTGAGGATGCTCTGGCACAGCTCGATTTCGCCACAAAGCTCTTCGAGCCGATGGGCCACCCGAGAAACCACGCAGTCGTCATGCACGAGCAGGGTCTTTCCTTTTCCAATCATTCCGCATTCTCCTTTCCTACGAAAATGCCGGCGTACACAGCGCCGTCAATCAGGTAATGGTAGAACTGGTGTCCCTCAGGAACCTCGTCTACCGCCAGCTTCGTCTTCCGCATCACCAGCGGATGGGTGCCGACCATGACAACATACTCGCCATCTGGCACGAGCTGCTTCATCCACTCGCTCGGCTTTTCCGAGCTGTGCGTCGTGTGGTCGAACAGGCTGATAGCCGGCGTTCCCGTAATGGGCAGAGGTGCAAAGAGCGTCATCTGTTCCCACGCTCCACCGGCAATCATGCCGTTACTCATACTGCGCACGTCCCTTCTTGGCCTCGGCCATGATTTCCTCGATGTTGTTTCGGAGCAAGAAGCGGTAGTCCTGCATCCGCTCCTCCAAAATCTCGGCCGCCTCTCTGCGAACAGCCTCAGGTGTGATGCTCTCGCAGTTGCAATGTACGGCCAGAATCAGATCCTTGAACGTGAACCCGTCGAGGATGTTGTCCTCGGCGCTCACATCGTCACCCAGCTTCCATCTCTTGCTTTCAGTCTCCATCCCTGTTTCCTCCAAATACCGCCTCAATGGCTTCGTACCAAGTCGTATTCTCGCCGACGTTGCAATCGGTCTTCTGGAAGAAGTAACTCACGATCTCAGGGATGCTCTCCTTAGCCTCCTCGAAGGTGATACCGTAACTGGTTTCAAACTCTTTCTCGTATTCGGCTCGGTCTTCGTCGGAAACGGCGTCCAGATCTTCGATACCGAACGCATACGAGGTCAGCATACGGAGCGCGTCCGCTTTGCGATACTGCATCTCCTGATACCGGTACGCCGCCTCGATTTCTTCCGGGGCCATCCGGTAGGACTTGCCATAATACTCGAAGTCGATCAGCTCTCTGGTGTTTTCCATCGTAATCATTTTGCTTCCTCCTGAATTACCTTCTGAACCAGCTCGTTCATGCAGTCGAAAAACCGCTGTGAGCAGGCAGCGCCTTTGGCCTTGTAATACTGCAGACCGTCGCACCTGCCGTCTTTGATGGTGACGTTCGCCAGTTTGCTGCAGATCCAACCCTGCGTTCTCAGGGGAACACTCACCTTGTACCGGCGCATAAGGAACAAAACAATCGACTCGTTGTGTCCGACATCCCCCACGCGGTAGTCGATGCGGTCGTTGTTCAGGCGGCCACCCTCTCGGATGATTTTGACGGCTGCCTCGAACTCCTGCTTTGCCTTCGCGTTTATCTCCTCAGCCTCTCGGCGCCGCTTCTCTGCCTCTTCTGCGGCCATTTTTTCTTTCTCTTTCTGGATGTGCTCCCGATGGGCCTCAGACAGCTTCACGCACTCGTCTAACTTGTTCAAGACGCAGGCTCCGACATAATCGGGATGTGTCAGGCCGCCGTTCTTCTCGCTCTGGAGATAGAACTTAACGTGGCTTGCAAGTTGCTTACTGATGCTGGCAACCCACCTCTCAGGCTGGCTCCCAAGGCGCGTAACGACTTCTTCCTCTCGCTTCATTGCCTCGGACACGCTGGCCGGCTGGTTCCACCCATCCCGTTCTCTCAGCTCATCGAAGAATGCGACCCGCCCCTCCTTGCTGCCGTACAGTTCGTTCACCGCGGGCAGGTAGCCGCAGTTGTCGATCATCTGGAACTCCGTCATGCGCAACGGAATCAGGTAACTGTTCACCTCAACGTGCAGTATATAGCGGTCATTGTCGCACCGCGGGTACTCTATCTCAGGCTTTCCGTCCTTGCGCCACAGCCGATAGGTCGTGGTTCCGTCAGCAACCTCCTTGATGAACACAGCTCGCATCCGACGGCCGGTGCGATTATACATACCGCCGTCGAACAGCGGCGTCATCAGCTTCACTTCAGGCATCTTTATCCCTCCCTAAAATTTGGATTGAAGGTGTCGCTGTACGCGGCCGTTTCGTTCCAGTCGTCGTATCGCACCTTCTCGGTTTGCTTCCCATGTCGGAACGTGATGTTCGGGCGGATGCGGTTCCCGTCTTCCCACCAGCCCTGACGCTCACGGCAAACCAGCCAACGGGCGAATGGTTCGTTGCAGAGTTTCCGCATGAGGTAGCCGCCGGTGTCGAGCCTGCGCCAGATTTCTGTGCGTTCGCTATCCATGTCACAAACGAACTCTACGTCGATGGTCTTCGGTGGATTTCTCTGCGGGTCGTTCTTGTATGCGTTCCATGACACCTTCGGGAACCATTCTTTGCAAACTTTGCTGTACTCCAGCGTCGAGTTCTCGGCGATATATTGCTTTCCGAGCAGGTCAATGTCCTCCTCTTTCATGTAGAGCCTTCCGACATTTCCGTCGGCGTCGGTGAACACGACCGCTTTTCGCCCCGTCAGAACAATGTCTGCATTCTCGTCATACGGAGCAGCTTCTTCGGGCGTGATGTCTCTGATTTCAATTTCCATTAAACAGTCTCCTCAAAATGAAAAGCCAGCCGCTTCGCGTAGCTCCTTTGCCGCCACCTCAAGCCCGTGTCGGAGCCGCTCGTTGTTTTCGATCTGCTCCATCGTAAAGCCGCAGGCTTCCACGGTTTCCTCGACCTCGCAGGTGTAGGTGTACTCGTGATTGCTCAACTCGCTCAGGAACATATCCTTGATGAACCCATCCCCGGTTTCGTCAGCGGAAATCGCTTCTTCCATCTCCCTGCGGTGTCCTCTGAGCGTATCAGCGATCATCTGGGCGTCGCTTGCGAGGCAGAACCCGCCGCCAAAGGTCTTGCAGAGTTTCCCGGTATCATTCCGCGTAAGACCCAACTCCTTCAGTTGCTGGTCGAACTGTTCGTCAGAAAACGCCCAGTACATCGGAAGCGCGTTGACCTCCTCCTGATGGCGTTTCTTCATTTCTGCGTATGCGTTCATCGTTCGATGGCCTCCTTTGCATTTTCGTTGGCCGTTATCGGCGTCGTATGGTGAAGCCGTGTCCGCTTCACCATGAACTTCTTCTTGCAGTAGAAACACGGAACCTTGTAGTTCCCGTTCCATCCTACCATGTTCGCTCTCCCGCAATGCGGGCAATCAATGATGCCAAGCACCGGCTTGTTCGCCATAGCTCGTTCCCTCCTCAATACCAAATCAGGTTGATACCGCCGAGCTGCTCCACGCGGCCGGTCATCGCCTCCACGTCCACAAGTTTCTTTGGCAGCCGCTCGTCTTCGTTCCACGCTCGGATCAGTTTCTCCAACTCCTTATCGGGAGTTGGTACGGCGAAGTCGCACCCGAAATTGTAGACCATCTGATCGAGCAGCTCCTCGTAGATGCCTTCCTTGCCGGCCACAACCTTCTTTCTCTGGTCGCCGTGAAAATTGATGCTGCCGAGGAACAGTCGCCCGTGCATCATCTTCAGCGCCCGCAACTGCTCGCGGTTCAGATTGTTGTAGGTGTCGTCAGCTTCTCGCAGCGCAAGAAAGCCGCCAGTGCCGCGGACATAGTCGAACTGAGTCTTTCTGGCGAGCGCGAACGCGATGCTGCCCTCCAGCCTTGTCTTCCATGCCAAACTTTTCAGGTTCAGCTTCCCGTTGTTTGCCCACCCCATGTCAAGCCGTCCGTTTGCATCGCTGTTTTCGAACGACCAGAAGTGGTCGCGGTAGACGCAGTCTCCGTTGACGTCCATTTTCCTGTCTCGTGCCTCCGAACGCGAATATCGTATCGGCTGACGGTCAACCTTGCGGTTGTGCGCCTCGTCCTCCTTCAAGTAGAACAGAACCGTATTCTTGTCTCCCTCAGCCCCGTGGTAGTTCGGACGATAGGCAACGACGCCCAGCTTATCCGCAATCTCGTCGAGGGTTTTCTGCTGCTGCGTGTACCAGACATCAGTTGCCGTTACCAACTTCATCGTCATCCTCTCCTTTCAAAATCATTTCCTCCGTGAATATCAGCCGGCCGCATCCGTTACAAACGAACCCGCCGCTGTTGAACCTGATCCAGTCGGTGCAACCGCACTCCGGGCAGGCTGCGAAAATCTTCATGCCGCCATCCTCCGTTCATAGTCCTTGATTTCCTCAAGCGTCAGCCACTCAGGCTTGCCGCTTTCGGGGAAGCTCCACCAAAGAGCCTTCATGTACTCGATATGGTCAGCTACGTTGCCAGCCCAAAGATACTTCGTGACTCGGTTGCCACACCCGAGGAAATACTCGCAATCCTGCCTCATGCGGTCGAGCATCTGGTATCTGAGCTGCAGGCTCCACGTAAGAACCGTTCCGACCTTATCAGCCACGGCCATTACTGCTCACCTCCAACCAGTGCTTTCCATCCCGGCTCCTCGCCAAGCCACATCGCCCGCAGCCAGTCGTTCTCGCAGAAGTACCGGCGGTAGTGGCTCGGCATCGAGTTCACCGCGAAATTGCGGATCTGGCGCTTGCGCTCCTTGCCGGTCTGCAAGCGGGTCTCCCAGCCGATAAGCTCAGCCTGAGACTCATTGATGAACTGGCGGTTTCCATCGACCTCGACGCCGATGCGCTCCTCTGTGCAACCGGAGTACGGGTTGCGGCAGGTGCCGCACCAGAAGACCTTGCCAACGCTCCCCTTCTTGAACTTGCGGCCGGCAATCACACGCACGGTATCGCCGACGTGGATTTTCATGGCCTGCATCCGGTTCGTGCGCCCGTCGAACAGAGACTTGCCGAGCGCCTTCCAGTAGTGGTAGACCTTGCGGAGCACCTCAGGCGTGGCGTCGATCTCAGCGCGGCCACTGCAGGCGCAGCGGGTGGTGTCGAATAGAACCTTGTCGATGGTCTGCTTCTCTTCGTTCCAGCAGATCGCGTACCAGTCGGAATCGTCGTAGCCGTTGTGCTCGTACCAGTCGAGGACGCAGCCCTCGTAGTCAGGGGTGTGACCGTCCCCGTAGACGTTGGTGAAAATAGCCATCACTTGCCCTCCTTCATCATCAGGTCGTACAGCTTAGCCTTCAGCTCCATGATCGTCATGTCGCGGTCGTGAACCTCCGCTTCGAGCTGGCCGATTTTCTTCTGAGCGGCCTGCTCAGCGTCAACAGCCTCCCGGCATCTTCTGTGTTCCACATCGCGGTCATCCTTGGCCCGTTTCAGTTCTCCGTTCAGCTCCTTGACCTGCTGGTGAAGCATCTTGTTCTCTTCCAGCGCATCAATGACCGGGAAGTTGCTGTGCTGATTGTAGAAGCGAGTCGCATCCTCCCAGCTCCAGATCTTAAAAGCGACCTGATAGAAATACTTGCTCAGTCCAACGCGGCCAGAGGAATAAGTACCACGCGGATCAGGTTCGCCGTCGAACCCATTCAGGCGGCCATTGTCATTGGCGAGCCGAATAAGCTCTTTCACTTCGCTGCGACCGAAAATGTCTTGCGCTCTGCAAATGTCCTCAGGCTTGGTGCTCAGACCGTGTGCCGCTACTTCCTTCAGAAGTTCCTCCGCGGTTTTGATGCTGTCATACTGGCTTGCCATATCGCTGTCTCCTTTTCTTTGTAAGAGAACCGGAGACTTTCCTGAACTGTTGCTCTGGCTATCTCCGATTATCCATCTGGTTATTTTGTAACTTTATTATACTGCGATACCTACCTATGTCAATATGTTTTCGTTAATTTTTATGAAGAAATTTTCTATCTATATACGTTTCGTGATATGCCCGTAAACAGCCCGTACAGGTCCTATACCGCCTCGTAGCGTCAGCGGTGTGAATGGATGCAGAGGGCCGTGACGGTCGTGTGCGTGGCCGTACGGGGCGCAGCGGGTGTACGATTTGGGTATAAAAAATCACCCTCCCGGTCGTAACCGAGAGGGTGGCTTCATCGTGCGCTTATTCTTTTTTCGGCCCCTTTTCGATCTGGGTGCCATACTTCTCCACGAATGCGGCGGCGACGCTGGATTGGACTGTCCGCAGCCTGTCCTTGGACGTGTCCGTGTGATACTCCGCCATGAAATACCGGCCTTCGCTGTCAACGTACAACTCAGCGGCTTCGCCGTCTGCATTGAACTCGTTGACGCCGTCCTCATAAAAGCTGTTCGAGATGGCCTCCGCAGCCGCGGTATCGAACGTAATCTTGTCGCAGTTACCGCACAGCCTGCGGCCGTGCCCGCTGACGTGAGGCTTCAGGATCTCGCCAGTCTTGCGCATCGTGAAGGTCACATCGACGCCGAGAACGTCCATCAGTGCCAAAAACTCGTCAGCCCTGATGCTGTTCCGGTTCAAACGCAGGTTGAAGTTCTGCGGAGTCCAACCCATTTGACGGGCGAGCCACGCCTGCGAGTTCTTCGTTTTTGCCAGAGCTGCATCCATAAGTTCTCTCGATGTCATATCTTCACCTCCGTTTCGAGTATCTCTGTGCTTGCTATGATACATCGAAACAGATGCAAAATCAAGATTTTCTTTGCCAGCATTATCGTTTCCGTTCATATCGTGGAAATTACTCCCCCTAAATCTTCGGAATAGTGCCGCCGTACACGCCGGCCATTTTCAGTCTTCGCAGCGTCGCAACCTGCTTTCGGTTGATGCCGCGGCCACAGCAACAGTCGTTGTTCCACACAGCCACAGTATTTGCCTGCATACAGAGCCACGTCAGGAAGTCGTAGTAATACTCCCGAGGGCACAGGTCGTTCAGTTCTTGCCGCGATACGCCCTTCTTCTGGCAGGCTAAGGCGATCAGCTTCTCTTGGTGCGACGGAACCGCGTATTCCACAGTCCCATCCTCCAAAATCACGACCTCCAAATACTGCACATACGTCTGCTTGTGCTTTTCGAGGTCAAACGCGCAGTAGATGTCATAGGCCATCGTGTCAGGCCCCCGCCGGTGCCGTCGGGATGAACCCACGGATCAGATCCTCGTACAGTCTGCGGTATGTATCACGCTCAGCCTTTACCGTCGCCAGTTCCAAAGCGGCCTTTGTATCGGTCTCCTTGCCGACGACAGCTTCCCGCTTTTCGACCCGCTGCTCGCGCTCTTTCAGGCGCTCAATCAGGCCGGGGTATTTCTTGAGCCCCAGAGCTGTCGCAACTGCGATGTCGATGTCACGCATCTCTTCGGCCGTACACCGACCGATGTAATTCCCGAGCCGCTCCAACGACACCGTATTGATCTGCTCACACATGACCGTGCTCGCCCTGCCCGTGCTCAGGATCTCAACGTGGGTCGGCAGGTTACTTTTCGGCTGCGTCGTGCAATAGGCCACCTGCACGGTTTCGGAGTAGCGGTTCCCTTCGTCGCAGGAAACAACCACGCCGGGGCGTCCCGTATGTTCCTCGCTCCCGACCTGAATGCCGAACTTGTGGACATAGAAGATGTCGCCACGTCTGATGCTGAAGCTCACACTCCATCTCTCCCTTCAAAATATCGGCTTCGCTCTTCCGGTGTAGGCCAGTCTGGGTCGATGCCACGCTTGCGGCGGTTGCGTCGCCAGCCGTTGTAGACCTTCACATCGCGTTCGTCAATGCTGTACCCGACGCCGCGTTCGGCGCGGTCGTGGACTAACAGCGGGCGCGGATAGTTCGGGTTCCGCGCCCTCAGAACCTCGTATGCGCCAACAGGCTCTTCGAGCTTCCATCCGCTTTGCTTCAGGTATGTTTTGAGGTCGGACAACATCCCGTGCCTGACCGTCACTCTGTTCTTCATCTGCTCCTCCATTTCCTGCTTCCGGTAAAACCGCTCTCGGTCGAGGAAGCCTTTCGTGGCGTAGTATTCGCCAGCATCCATGCCGCAAAAATCAGCCTCGCTCATTCGTCATCCTCCATCGGGTGCCAATGGTAGCGGCAGTCCGGGTTCTCGCACTCTCCGTTGAACATGAGCTGTCCGCACAGCGGGCAGGTCGTCACTTCATACATCTGAGATTCCACAGCTTTTCTCCTCCTTATCCGTCAGCCGCTTCAACGCGGCCGCTTGCTCTTCGATAAGGTCTGCGGCAGCCTTTGCCACCGTGCCGGCGCATTTGAACCGTGCTGGCCGCTCAAACGCAGGGCATTGCTCCTTCGGGCAGCGCCCTGTTTCGATGGCCGATTGATGGCATCGAAGCGCCAAAAGAACTTCTTGCGGTGTCATCAGCCCACCTCCTTGCTGTGGCTTCTGCAGCACTCGCGGAGGCGGGTGCGCATCACGTCGTAATACTGCTTTTCATTCTCAATGCCTATGTACCGCCGCCCCGTTCTGCAGCAGGCAACACCGATGGAGGCGCTTCCAGCGCAGCAGTCGAGCACGACCTCGCCGGGGTTGGTGTATGTGAGCACCAGTCTCTCGCACAGCCATACCGGCTTCTGCGTCGGGTGCAGGTGGCTCGTCTGCTTATCGCTGGGGCCTTTGACAACACTTCGCGGGTAGCGGTCTGTGTTGCCGCCGCCCTTGACTTCCTTCGTCGCTTTCTGGTAGATCTCGGTTCGGTTCTGCGTGTCGATGTAATGGGTGTAGCTGTTCACCGGCTGATGGCCGTCCGTCTTCTGCGGGTTGTACGTCGGCTGACGGCGGTAGAAAATCAGGATGTTCTCGTGCGCCCGCATGGGCATCTTCTTCGCGTTCAGATGGCCCGTGGCGTTGCTCTTCTCCCAGATCCACTCATACCGCAGATTTCTCAGGTTGCTGCATCCCAGCACCTTGTCGAATGGCGTCTGTGCGAACAGAGCCACAGCTCCGTTCTTTTTCACTACGCGGTCAGCTTCGCTCCAGAACGCCTCAAGGTCAATCGGTGTGTCCCACTTGCAGTTTGTTCGCCCATACGGCAGATCCGTGAAAAGGAAATCCACGCTTCCCGCCGGCAGGAGCCGCATCCCGTCGATGCAGTCTCCCAAATAGGTCTTATAGTTCCAGTCTTTGCGCTCCATGTGGCACCACCCTCACTCGAAGTACCCGCAGGGTGGCTCGTCACAGTAAGCCTCGCGGTCGTGTTCTTCACACCACCCGACACCGTTTGCGTCCTCGTCCCCGAATCGCTGGCATCCACCGCAGCACATCTCCCGCGGCTCTTGCAGGGCGTGTAAGGCAACGCTGATTGCGGTGTCCAGCTCAGGCTCGAAGTGGCCCTTGCTCTGTTCTCGCTCGATGATGGCGATTGCGTCACTTCGTTTCATCCATCACGCCTCCTTTGCGTCGTAGTGTTCGCACCCTACCGATACGTCGAGGCTTTTCTTGGCGTTCTCGACCTCGTTGTAGCGCCCGGTGACGATGAACATATTGAAGATCACCAACGACCGCTTCAAGCAGACGTCAACGTGGCGGCAATTCCGACACTTTCGTTCCATTTACTCCGCCTCCTTGTAGCAGTAGTCGGTGCATCCGTCATCGTTCAGGCCCGGAGCCCTGCCGGTGACGAACGGCGCTTTGCAGATCCCGTCAGGATTGAACACGCAATGCTCGGAATCGCACTCGCAGCACAAGCTCGTCAAGAACAATGCCTGTGCAACCTCTCGATCCTTTGGCTCGCCCACGAGCAGCAGCTTTGCAACGCCGCGGCTGTATCGTTCGTCGAACCATTCCCAGACCTCCTCCCGGTTCGTTCCAGCCGGGAAGCAAAGGAACTGAGCCTCGATTTCTTCCGTCTCGGGGTTCATTGGCACATCCCCAAACTCAGCCCAGAGCCGCTCCAGCCGCTTGTCTCGCTCTTTCAGCGTCGGGATTGCCTTTGCTCTCTGCTCGTTCAGGTAGGCTTCATAGTATGCATACTCGTCCTCGAAGGTTTCGCCGCTCTTTCGGAACTCGTCAAGCGTGTTGCGAATCAGGCCGACCACATCAGCCTCGGGCGTTGCCTTGACGTATTCGTCAGGGTCGAGTTCCTCCGCTTTCAGGTGTCCAAAGTAGAACCAGTTGTCGCCGATCTGGCAGACAGTCCCATGATCCATATTCGGATCTCTGACGAAGCGGACGCTTCCGTTTCGGATGCCTTCGCGCACCATGTCCTCAGTAATCATCCAAACGTCACCTCCCCGAACAAAGCGAGCTGCACAATCTTGTCAGCGCAGGCAGCGTCGATTTGGCAGCAGTCCACAGTGCCGTCTTTCTGCACAGCCCCGTATTCGTCGAGGCCCTGCTCGACCCACAGTTTGAAGCCATTCAGGAACTTCTCCAGATCCAGCTCCCACTTCTCGTCGATGTCCTCGACGTCGTGGAGAACCAGGGCGCCGCCGCGGGCAATCTGCTCATGCCCCCAGTCGGCACAGCGCCGTTCTTCCACAACCTCGGCTTCGGAGCACCAGTAGTTGATGCCGCCCTCCAAAGCCGCAACCATGATGTCGTCGATGTCCTCTACCGTCAGTTTGACATCGCGCTCAGTGTGAACGCTGAAGGTTTGCTTCTTCTCCATGTTGTCCCTCCTCAAAACTTCGTTTCTCCGAAAAGGGCGAACTGCACGATCACGTCCGCCTCGTTCGTTGTCAGGTCATCCAGAACCAGCCGTTCATCCTCAATGCGGATGTGGCAGCTCTCCTCTATGTACTGCTTGATGCCAGCGGTCAGCTTCGCCTTGTCCAGCTCATACCACGTTCCATCGGTTCCTCGGATGGCAATTTCGCCGCCGTTGGACACCTGCTCGCAAACTCGCTTGCCCAGAATGTTACCAACGGCCATCACGCGGTCGGCCCAGCCAGCGATGCCGCCGGCGTTCAGAGCCTCAAACAAAATGACGTCAAGATCTTCCTTCGTGATCTGTACCGCTACTTCCGCTCTCAGGTTGATGTTGTTCATCCAGATACCTCCTCATTTCTTCCGCATCATCGCGGACTTGTTCGTTGAGCCACCGCTTCAACTCAGATCGCTCCCACGATTGCTTCTGCATCGGGCGTACCGGCACCATCGCAGCAATGCCGCCCGTATCTCTGGCAAGCCCTCTGAGAGCGTCGCACCTTTCCTGTGCGGCGGGTACATCCTCGAAAACCAGCGTTGTGCTGCCGCCAGATGTATATACCGACTTTACCGTGAACGGTTGGTCGCTGATGTTGACGATGTCGCCCGGTTGCAAATCGGCTACCGTTTTCACGTCACTCGCCCTCCTCGTCGTCGATTTCAGGCAGAGCCGAACTCGGATGCTGCCAGTCGCAGTACCAGAACAGGTGTCTTGCCTTCTCCACGTCCCCGCCGCACTCTTCAATGAAGTCGTTGCCGGTGTAGCAGCAACCGACGATTTCCTCCACGTCCTCCGGGCCGTTCGCGGGTTCCGTGACCGGAATCAGGTTCAGGGCAAGGTCGGGAATGTAAATGATGTCGTCGCCCTGTTCAAACCGAGCAGCCTTGAAGATTTCGCAATCCTGACCGTTTCTGAACGCAAACAGGTTGTCCATGACGGCTCCGCCGAGCAATTTCTCGCGCAATTCTGCCTTTGTCATTCCTGAGTGCCTCCTCTGCAAAGACTTTCGCCACAGCCGGGGCAGTAGTCGGGGTAATCGGGAGCGTCGCAGTCCTCGTACCAGACGTGGTTACACCGGAGGCATCTATACTGCCGCAGTTCCACATCCTCGGCAGGCCCGTCGCCTGTCTCGTATTTTCTCTGTGCTTTTGCCGCCTGAGCGGCTTCCTTTTCCCCGGCCAGCCACATCATGCACTCGGTCAGGTCGGAGAACTCTTCCGTCCAAGCGTCGCCGGTGCTATTGTCGATGCCGATGTACTCAACGCCAGTCTCCAGCACGAACAGGCCACGAGGCCCGCGGTGTTCGATGATGGCGTTTGCCTCCTGCTGGCTGACGTATTTGAACCACCGATAGTCCTCATGTACCACGCCGCAGTTTGGGCAAACCCAAAGTGGGACGTTGTTGCGCTTCCCGAACCTGCCAAAGTAGATGTCCCGCGAAACGTAGCTTCCGCAGTCATAGCATCTTGTAGCCTGAGCTGTCATTTCCACACCTCCTTCAGTTCCAGCACAAGTTTCGGATCTCTCGATCAGAAAGTCCAATCGTTCCATCCAACATCTCGGTCAGGAAGTCGTACTGTTCGTCGCCTCCCATGCGGTCGGCGTACTCCAAAACGTTTCGGAGGATGCGAGCCGCAGCGCCGTCAATGTCGAACTCTTCCAACAGCCACTCATACGCCTTTTCCATATTAGCGGCCACCAGCCCTTTCGTATTCATGCACCGTCCGGCGCTCGCCGTCGTCTTCAATATACGGGCGATGGATGTCGAACCCGTGGTCGAGCATCACCTGCTGCACCGCATCGACAGCCTCGCCGATGTGGTACATATCCCAGTCGAACTCGTCCTCGTCCTGTTCCAGAAGAACCAGCAGGAACCGGTACATAGCGTTGTCGATCTCGTCCAGACGCTCAATCTGGCGAGGCGACAGCTCTGCTCGGTCATCTTCGTCATCAGACTCGCCTTGCAGCACATCCTCCATCGCAGACGCCAGCTTGTTCAGCATCAGTTTGATGTCATCAGCATCCTTCACAAGCGTCTTGAGGTCAGGGACACCGGACACCCGTCCCTGTGCCTCAATCCACATCTTGGCGTGTTCCTCAGCGTCGAAGCCATTCGCATAGGAACGGATCTCGCGCACCATGTCGTCCGCGTTGTTGACATCGTCCGCGCCGACGTCGAAAGAGAAATCTTCACCGGCGGGGCTGTTCTGGATGAACTCCCATTCGGTGTCGCTTTCGCGGACGCACCAGCCAAGTTCCTCGGCTTTATCGAGCAGATCGTCGATGTTCACGTTGTTCCCCAACTCACCGAGGTCAATCTCAATGACGGGCATCTTCTGGCTGAGGCTCGCACAGTATTCGCACCAAGCGTCAGTCGGTTCGTCCGTGTCTTCGTCGTAATCGCAGAGGGCGAGGCTTTCGATGCCAGCGGCCTGCGCAATCTCGCGCATCACGTCTCCATAGCAGGAGCCGTTGCGCTCGAAGCCACGCATCCGCTCTTTGATGCTCTGCTCAATGTCATCGGCCTGTTCCTGCGGAACGACCATAACGCTGTCCATCCAGCGGTTCATTTCGGATTTGCACCGAATGGCTACCGTGTTTTCACTCATATCGTCTGTCCTTTCCTACACATCCGCATTGACGCGGACGTAATTTCAAATTAGCCACGTGGAAACCAACGCCCGTAGAAGCCCCTGAGAGGCTCTGTATGGCACGTTTCCGTGCGGTGGTGAAAGTGTATGCTTTCCGCCGTAGAGCACGTTCTCGGTCTTGTGCGTCGGTTTTGGCAGGTGTTACGCCTTGCTGTTGGGACTGCTCAGTAGCTCCAGCTCTCTCTCGATGGTCTCGTCGAGCCTGTGCGAGAGGTTCTGGGTGAGCCACAAATCGGTCGGCGTGTACTCCGTAACATCTTCCCCGGTCTGCCGGTAGAAGCCATCCTTCGCTGCCCGACCCATGCCGTACTCAGCTCTGCTCTCTCGCCAAGCATCAGTCAGCTTGACCCGATGCCTCTGAAGCTGTTCGAGCGTCATCCGCCCGATGTCCTCGGTAAGCAGCTTCCTCGCCTGTGCTATCTTCATCTGTGCTTCCTCCTACAAGATGCCGAGCTGCCGGTTACGGTTATGTACGTCAACGCCGATCTCACCAATGGCGGCGAGCAGGTCGCGTTTCTCTTCCGCGTCGTTTGACGTCTCCCAGCGTTCGATGGCCTCCTTTAAGGCGTCGATGTAGCTGGCATTCGTGCGGAGCAACTCCACCGCCGTCTTATTCATTCCGACGCCTCCATTTCATCGACCAGTTCCCACCGGGTCTTGTACTGCTTCTGGATTTTCCAGTCAACGATGCGCATATCGTTGGCGGTGTCCTCGTCGATCACAATGTCGATGCCGAAGCCGCCACACATCTGCGTCTGGGTATGGGTGCCTTTGCTGCGTTCGCGGATCAGCGCGTTCAGAGCATCGACTGCGGCCTGCTGGCTCTTGAACGTATGGCGGCCGACCCAGTTCATTTCCTGCCAGCCCTTCGCCATGTTCTCCAAAATCCAGAACCCGCGGCCGCTGCGCTTCATCCACGCATCCTGATAGAGAACGCGCCATACCGGAATCAGTTCCACGCCGTCAACAACGATCTTCTTGTCTTCCATGTTTACGCTTCCTTTCTGGAGCAAAGCTCCGGTTGATACTGCAGAACCTCTTCGATGATGTGCTTGGCCTTGACGATGCCGAACTCCTGAAGAAGCTGCTGCGGCGTGTAGATGTCCGCCATCCTGACCGACCGGCGGCCGGTCGTGTACGCTTTCTTGAGCGCCGTCTTGCTGGTGTACTCGGTGCTGAACGCCCAGCGCATATACTCGGAACCGCACTGGTTGTTGCCGCTACGCTTGACGAAGTAATACGCCTTCCCCATATCTGTTCTCCTTATCCGTAAATCTGAGTGACGATCTCAACGCCGGCATTGATGGCTGCCGGGATGTCCGTCCCGAGCTGCCGGTAGAAGTCAGGATGAACAATGCACTCATAAGCTCTGCACATCGTATCTCTCTGCTCCGCCGTGATGTTGATGCGGAAACCCTTCGCAATCCGAAGGGCCTCTTTGAAGTTGCCCGCGGCTACGGCTTCGCGCACGATGTCAGATTTACGTTTCATGGTCTCCGTCCCTTTCTAATTAGCCGGTTGGTTAATTCGTGACTTTATTATACTGCGATACCTACCTATGTCAATATGTTTTCGTTAATTTTACAAATTATTTTTCTGTATCATATTCACATACGTTTATATTCGGCAGGCAGAAAAAGACGGCCCCGGCACAAGGCCGAGGCCGCCCACTCACGCTTCTGCGGTCACTATGTACTTCTTGAGCTCAAGCAGCTCCAACAAAATCGCGTCGATCCGCCGGTTGATGGCGTCGCTTCCAGCTTTAGGGGGAGGCGTCGGCTTCTCGGGGACAGCCACCTGCGTCGGTGCTGGCAGCTCCGTCGGCGTCTGCTCGTCTGGCTTTCCCAGCTTACAGGCGAACACCTTGCCCTCGATCCATGCCCTCGTTTCCTTGCTGCATCCGAAGATATCCAAAATCATCCGCCCGCAGCGTTCGGTTACGAAGTACATCGGCACAGACCGGCGGGATGCGCCGCCCGTCTTCCCGTTGACCGGAAACGGCAGTTTCACCAGCTTCACGTCGCTCTCGCTCTTTGCTTCGCGCTGGCACCACTTGGTCGGATAGGCGCAGCCACAGGCGGCCAGCAGATCCCGTGCCGCGTACATCGTCTCGCCTTCGTTCAGGAGAACGCGGACTGCGCTTCCCTCCTGCTCCACAACGGCTACTCTGCCAATGAAGCTCTTGACGGTCTCGCTCATACCGCACCGCCTTTCTCCGCTTCACGGTTCGCAAAGTTCACCGCGAAGATGGCGTTGCAGACCTCCATGTGGCCGGCGAACTCTTCCATCTCACCCATCAGCACGTGAACTCTGTCCTTGATCTCGTAGAAGGCCAAGGCGCCTCTGTCCCTCTTCTCTGCCTCTCCCTCGGCCATGTCGAGGAAGTAGAAGTAGGTGGACTCGAACATCTCCAGAAATACATCCAGCTTTGCCGCGTCCGCTCTCAATTTGTCGGGGGTCGTCATCATAAGTGTATTGCTCCTTTCGTCGTTCTTGACAGCGGCCGGCAGCCATGTTACACTTACCTTGCTCGGAGGTGTGTAACGCAGTCACAGGTGGCTGCCGAACCGCCGGAACCCTTGGTGTTGCAAGCACTGAGGGTTCTTTTTTGTTTCCTGTGATTTGATTATAACATTTTACCTGCCTAAAGCAAGATAGGTGCGCGGTAATAACATTTAACCGTTCGGATAACAGCAAAAACGCGAAAAAGCCCTGCGTCAGACGACGCGGGGCTATACTCGTTTTTACGCTCATATACTTTGCCTATCGCTCTTTCAGAATGACCCCGGCCATCTCCGCAAGCATCTCGATCTGGGACGGCGTCGGATCGGACTCAGAAAAAATTTTTTGAATTTTTTCGGCCTCCGTGCCTTCCACGAGGTCTGGCAGGTTATAATTCGGTGAAACTCGTAATTCGCGGCATAAAGTGGCGAATACCGGCAGGCTCGGCAGCTTCTTACCGCCCTCGATCTGGCGCAGATACGTCGAATTGATGTTGCAAGCCTCTGCCAGCTTCTCAGCCGTCAGGCCGCGGTCTTTTCGGGCTTTGTTGATTCTCGTTCCAAATAGCTTCTTGTCCACTTTTTGCTCCTCCAATGATGTATGCCGTCGGTTCATACCACCTCTTCTCATAGCTTACAGCCCCGTTGACGCTCACGAAATCCACTGTTAGAATATAGGCCATGAGCCAGTAGACTATACCACATGAACGGAGGATATTTTCATGGGTCTTTCAGGGTCTAAACTCTACCGCCTTTCCGGTGGCACCGTCATCCCGGCCAGCGAGGCTCTATATCCCGCAGAGGCCGACCTCCAGCAGCTTATTGCGGAAAATCCGCAACTGCTGCTCAGCTCCCCAAATGAGGGCCAGCGCCTTTACCTGTTGCGTCGAGAACAGCCCGTGCGCGATGTTCCAGACGGGCCAGCCCTTTTCTCCATTGACCATCTCTTCATTGACCAAGACGGTCTTCCCGTGCTCGTCGAGGTGAAGCGGAGCACCGACACCAGAATCCGCCGCGAGGTCGTAGGCCAGATGCTCGACTACGCCTCCCGTATGCGGGCGTGGAGCGCCAGCGAACTCAGAGCGTCCGCGCCGCTTCTGGATGTTCCCGACGATCTGTGGGCCGCTCTCGACGGCAATCTGAAGGCTGAACGGATGCGGCTGATTTTCGCAGCCGACTCCATCCCTGACTCTCTCGCCTCCATGATAGACTTCCTCGACCGTAGCATGGACAGTATCGAGGTCTGCGGCGTCGAGATCAAGCGGTACGTTTCCGAAGACGGCGCCGAGCTGATCTCCTCAACGATTGTCGGCGGCGGCAATTCGCCTGTCAAGCAGGCGGCGCGATACTCTACTATCTGGGACGCCGACAGCATGGCCGAACAGCTCAACCAGCGCGGCAACGAGGCGGTCGTGCCCATCCTGTCCGCGCTGACTTCCTTCGCGGTCAGCGCCGGCCTGCAGATCAGTTATGGCCGCGGTACGAAGTTTGGCGTGTGCAGGGCGCTTCGGAACGGCCGCAAGGTATTTAGTGTGACCTCGTGGGAAAAGGGACATACGGGCATCAGAACGGCCGTTGAGGTATCTTTACCGTCGTTGGTAGACCAGACTTGCGGCACGTTCGAGGAAAACGCTCTGCGTTCCATGCTTCTGACGTTCCCCGACGCCCCATCGGCCGATACCGAGCAATTTGTCTTCGGCTCCAGCCAGTTTCAATATATCGACCTGAGGCTCCTCGCTGATCCGGTCAATCTATCTCGTTTCCAGAACGCCATCGTGCAAATCGTTCAGGCCATCCCTGAGGCATAAGAAAAGCGGCTACGCCCCGAAACGGAGCATAGCCGCTATTTTACTGTCTTCTGGAACCTCTGGGGCACCGCAGAATGATGGATTGTATGCCGACGGCAACGTAAATCGACCTACGCTGGTCTTTACCGATGCCACAATTCCTTGGAAACTGCAACCGACTCTTCCTTGAGCGCAGAGAACTGTTCCTCGAACTCGTACTCCGTAATCTCGCCCGTCTTCCGCAGGCTGCGGAGTATCGAGATCTCCTGAGGGATCTCCGCATAGCGTTTCCGCAGGTAGTCGATACGTGAGTCCTGCTTCGCAATCTCCTGCCGCCACCCTTCCCAGAGTGGCGTCGTGAACTCCTTCCATTCCAGCTCAGGCAGCGTCACGCTCAGGTCATCCCGCGCTTTATCGTCCACGTTCAGCGGTGGATGAAGCCGCAGGATGTAGTAGATCTCGTACAGGTTCATATCTGCTTCGCTTCCCAGTTCCGCATACTCGATTTTCGTCACCTGCTCTATGTTGACGGTACGGTGCATCGGCTTGCTGAACAGGTGGCCGCGTATTCTGCTCTGCAACGGCTGCTTGGTGCGGCCAACGTACACGAGGCAGTTTCCGTACCAGATCCGATAAATCAAGAACCCTTGTACTCTCATTTGACGCACCTGAAACCGGCGAACTGCGCCAGACCTGCGCTCCCGTCTGGGCATTTGCAGGGAATGTGCATCGGCACGTTATTCCGCGTGAACGGGTTCGCTGCGAGCTGCTGATGCTGGATCACCTTGCCGAGCAGGGCCGGGAGCATTTCCGTCGGCACCTCCTGAGGCTGCGATCTGGACAACAGCCGACCACACAACGGGCATTTGTAAACCGGTTGATACTTCATTCCGCATACCCCTCCGGTCGCATCTCCCAGTACGCAGAACGCTGGGCAATCGCCATGTCGATCAGCCACAAGTTGTCGCCTTCATCCATCAAAATATCAACTGACCACTGTCCCGCAAGGCCCGTCACGCGCTTCATCGCAGTTTCGACCATCGCTTGAACGCGGTCTTTTTCGCTCTTAAACGCGCCTTCGATGCGCTCCCGCTCATGCTCGAAAACGATCTTGTCGGTGGCATCGTGCAAATGCGGGTAGACGTAGTCGTAGTCCCAATAGTTCGCGGTGAAAATCGGCTTTCTGGTGTCGAAGTCGTAGAACACGCGGAACTCAGGGCGCAGCGGCAGGCCGTTGTAGATGCAGGGTGTCGTACCGTGCGGGCTTTCGATAAACTTCCGTACCACGATCTCGTCTGCACCTTCTGCTCCGCAGCACATCGCCTCGTAGTTGATTAGGATGATCGCCCGGTACAGCTCGTGCAGTCCGTACAGGTTGCACGTCCCGTTCGCATTGAACTTGTTGCTGAAGCGGCCATTCTTGACGAATACATGGCCGGTCAGCTTCATCTCTTTCAGTTTCGGGATAACGCGTTCTTCCAGATACGCCTTGACGGTCTCTTCGTCCTCCTTCGGATGCTCCATGTAAAACGCCTCGTACAGTCGCTTCACATACTCCGGTTCCTCCTCCGCACTCGGCAGCTTCGTGTAGAACGTCAGCGGTGTCGGGATGCCGCAGTCCTTGATTTTCGGATACCAGAAGCTAAAGTCATTCTCGTGCTCCCTCGTGTAGTCAAACATCTTTTGTCTCCTCCTCTTCGTATTTGGCGAACTCCTTTGCCGTGTCGAGGAATTGCACTCGCTGGGCCTCCGCCAGTCCGACCGTGCCATCCCGTCTTTCCAGTACGGCATAGGCGCCGGCAACAACACCACCTCCATGCCCGCCACGCATGAGCGACGGCGGCACGATCTGCGAGATTTGCGTGAACCCGTGAAACAGATAGAACTCTTCACCCACTTTGCACGGGCGCAGCTTGTTTGTGTTCATTCTTGCCCTCCTCCGTAATTCAGTTTCACGCCATCTGGTAACGGCGGCATCTCTCGCCAGAACCTTGGCACCCACACAAACGGAACGAACGTCGGGTGTTCAGAGCCGCAGAGTCTTTTCCATACGCAGCTAAAGATGTGACCGTAGGAGTCCTTCGTCAAGACCTCTTGCCCCTCCCGTGGTTTTTGCTCTTTGAGCGTGTGCCATCCATTCTCCAGCATTGGCATCCACCATTTCACATGAACGTCCGGTTCCAAGCCGTCCGGGCGAAAGAGCGGTGCCTCCTTCGGGTCGTATGCTACGAGGGAGCCATCGCTCACATGGCCCCATTTGCTGATAATCAAAACTTTCTCGCCAGCAGGCGGTAGCGCCTCTTTCGTGGCCGTCCATCCGTGCGCCATCATCTACCTCCATCACCGAGCATAAGCTGGCCGGTCTGGAACGCCTCATAGAGCGTCTTCTCATTCCGGTCAACCAGCTTTGGGAAGAACAGTTCGTCCATCGTGGCCTGCTCAGTCTCCACGAGCGCGACCTGCGCTGCGATCCAGTCTTTCAGGTTGCGCCATGCGATGCGCTCAGCCTGTTCATCATCGCACTTGGTACGTTCCTTAGCCATTACTGCCTTGACACCATCCGGTCGCGCTTCCAGCCGAAAGCCGTGCAGGGAGCCGCAGCAGTCCAGCGCGAATGTGACCGCCGTGACCCTGCCGTTCTCGGCATAATCCATCATCACCTTCCGCGCCCCGTGTGCGGCGAGGATGCCTTGGATCTCGCCGACGGTCTGAACCGCCGGCACCTTGGTCGTGTAGTTCTTAATCGGCATCTGCAGTCCTCCTCTCAGTCGATGAACCGGATGTTCTCCGCCGCCGTGCTCCACACCTTGCCGTGCTCGTCCTCGACAATGCCCGTCGTGACAGGGACGGCCCCATTATCGAACTCCTCGAACGTGCTTCCCCATGTGTGGAACCATGCGACAAATTCATCCTCGCGCCACCCGTCGTTCGTGCGCTCATACACATGGGCGATACACTTGCGGCAGTCCGGCACAGGCGGCTTCCCACGCAGAGGCCCTCCCTCTTGCCACGGGCGGAACTGCTGGATCTTTTCCAGCAGGCCCTTCGGATTGCCGTCGAAGAGCAAGGCTCGGTCATCGACATAGACTTTTGCGGGTGGCTTTTCCGCCGCCACATCATCGACCTCAATGCCGTTCTCCCGAAGGTAGCGCCGCACCGCTCCCATGCCCTCAGGCGTGGCGCATCTGGTGGACACGACCACCACTCTGTACCCCGCGGCTCTGATCCGCTTGATTTCTTCGTCAATGAGCGGCACGGGCGGGTCGGGTACAACGTCTACGCCCTGCCAGCCGCTCACATAGGAATGGATGACGCCGTCAAAATCCAGCACCACATTCGGCTGATACTTCATCTCCCAAGCCATTACTGCGCCTCCTTGCCGGTTCCGGTGCTGCCCCAGCCACCGCGGTTCGGGTTGCCGAGATCCTCGACCTGCTCGAACTCAACAGGCTCGTCCTGCTTCACGAGGCGGAACTGGCAGATGCGCGTCCCCTTCGGGATCTCCGTATGGCGGATAGCCACCGCAGGGAAGCCCCAAATGTCATCGTTGCCGCAGTAGCTATGCTCGATGATGCCCACGCTGTTCGCCATGATGATGCCGAAGTTCTTGCAGGTCGAGCTTCTGGGAACGACCTGCGCATAGTAGCCGGCAGGTAACTCCATCGCAACGCCGAGCGAAATAATTTTGAAGCCCAGCGGCTCCAGAACGGTGTCCTCGGCGGTGTAGAGGTCAACCCACTCGCCATGCGACTCAGGCAGCGGGTTCCCGTGCGTGTTGATTCTGACTTTCATTTCAAGCCCTCCTTGATGTTTCGTATCTGTAATCGTAGCCGTCGAGCCTGTACGGGTCTTTTACTTTACCCGCACATCTGGCCCAGATGGCGTTTTGACTGATGTAATTCTTCTTGGCTGCCTCTCGTCCCGACGAGTAAATGGCAACCACTTGACCGGCCTGATCGACCTTCATCACAGCCTTGCGCCGGTTCGCACTGGAGATTTTACCGCTGACCTGCTTGCTGGCGAACGACAGGTTCACCAGCTCGCAATCCATCTTCGCCCCGTTCCGATGGATGATGTTGTACCCCGGCCGGCGGCCTCCCATGAAGGCGTCGGCCATGAGCCATACGACGGGCACATCCACCTTGCGGTTATCCTCCGTCCGCATCTTCACGCAGGCGCGGGTTCGTCCGCTGATGTACGGCTTCAGGACGTACCACTCGCCGCTCTCCAGTTCTTTTCGGACGACCGCCTCGCGGTTGATTTGGTATCGGAAACGGTAGCCGGGGATTTCCACCCATTCTGCGCTGTCAGGCGTTTGGCTTTTACACCGCTTCGCGCTCATGTCTTTTCTCCCGTCTCGTCCAGATAGGTCGCCTGCAGATCGGCGATGTGCAACAGGACAGCCAGCGGGAACTTCTCGAAGGCATTGCCGACGCTGTACCCGCCGCCCTTGAAGTCGTTGTCGGAGAAGCCCATGTGCCAACGGATCGCCATAGCCTCCTCACGGCTCAGGCGCATGAACCCAGAAACGATGTAGACACTCTTCTCGCCATGCCCGTAGGGTAGCTTGTCATCGACCACATAGAACGGGTACTGCTCCCACCTGCCCTGATCGTTCTTGCGGTTACGCATCTCGACCGCGTAGAAGTTCGCCTTGCAGATGTCGTGAAGCAGGCCGCAAATCGCAATCGTCTCCATCGACGGCTCATTGAAGCCCGGAGTGATGGTTGCTTCGTTGGCGCAAATCGCCTTCATCCGCTCAAACACATGGAGGCTGTGCTCCAGCAGACCGCCGGGGCTGGACAGGTGGAAGCGGGTGCTGGCCGGCGCCGTGAAGAAGTCCGAGGACTCGATCCACGCCAGCAGCTTGTCCGCGCCCGGTCGCGTGATATTTTCTGTGTACGCTTTGATGAACTTGTCTTTCATGCTCATATCCTCCTCAAAAATACATCATGCTCAGCGCCCATGCCGCCAGATGCAGAACGCCCGCAGCCGTGAACAGCGCGATATAGACGTGCTTGCCTCGACCACTCTCGCCGATGACGCCGACGGTTGCCAGCACCATTACAATCATCGTAAACACCTGAAAGAACTTCACTTCACATACGCCCCCTTCCATGCCTCGATTGCTTCGTCGCAGAACTCCCCATCGCACTGGCCGACGACGCCCTTCCTGCCTTCGCAGTATTCGCACAGATCCGTTTCGAGCATATCGACAATCTGGTCATCGGTCATGTCCCCGTAATACTCGGCGTTGGTGAGCTTCACCGCAATGAAGATGCGCCCGCCGTCAACGAACTGCTGACAGAGCTTCAGCTTCCACTCACCCAGCACAGCCTTGTGCATAGTCTTCTTGGTGCGAGGGCCAAAATGGACGATGAACCAGTCGTGCTCCAGCAATTCGGCCACGCTGTCAACACGGTCGCCCTGCTTGTACTTCCTTTTCATTTTCATACTCCCTCCTAAAATCCATTCCATATCTGCTTGCCGTGATACTCGAAGCACTCGGCGTCACAGCAGTCTTCGTGCGTCAGATCCGCAAGCCGTTTGCGGCTGCGGGAGATGAACAGGTCGGAGTCCATAGGTGGTTTTGGGTTCCTATCCCTCAACAGCTCGTCTACCTCCAGCAAACTCGCGTAGGTCTGTGGCTGATGTTCCTTGAGGTGCTCGAAGAAATGGTTCCGGTGGAACGGGCAGAAGCAGCAGGCAGACGCCTTGGTGTCCAGCCCCCAAACATCCAGTATGTAGGCGTAGTTGTCAGCCCTCGTCAGTTCCATATCCACCAGTGATGCGAATCAATAGTTGAACCGCAAGAGGAGGGCGGCGAAAGCGAGGGAGGAGAAGATGTGGAAGAGCAGACCGGCGCAGGAACGGACGTGCGAAGCAGACTGGATGTGCGTTTTGGCCTGCAGCCAGTTGAAAAAGACCTCAATCGGCTGCCGCAGGGCACTGATGCGGGTGGATACGGCATCTTCGGAAACAAGAACATCGTACTTTTTCCGCTTTCGCGGCGTGATGAGTGCGACGTTCCGCTCGGTTTGCAGATGGGATCTCCATTCTGCGTCGATATAGGCACGATCTGCATAGAGCCGGCCGTCTGTGACCGGTGCGCAGTCCAGATCGATCTGCTTTGCAGCCCACAGGTCGCAGAGACTGGCTTTGCTGATCTGTACGGCGCAGGGGATGGGAAGCTTGCGCGGCCGCAGCTGCGCAAAAACGTGCAGCTTGACGCCGTGATACCACAGGTTCTTCGTGGGATTTCGTGTTAAATTGCAGAGATCCCGTGCCGTTTTCGCAGTATTTGACCGGGAACCGACAGACACCATGACCGGGCAGGAATCCAGCACATACCCGTGCGTCGGCTCGCTGCTGGCAAGCTTTTTGCTCAAACAGAACCTCGGCCAGCGCGGCAAAGGCTGCCGCCAGCCGATTCAGCCGGCGGCAGAACGCCTGATAGCTGGGCAGCTTCTGGAACTCGCCCAGATGGTATGTTCTGATGAAATTGTAGATACTCTTCCGCGTCAATAAGCCCTGCTGCGCGCCCCATAAGTATGCGGTCATCAACTCCACGTCTGTAAATTGGGCAGACTTATTGTTGCTTCCGTGTTGCATTTTCTCCGCGATTCTGCTATCCTCACTGTGATGGCAAATCGCGCAATAGAGTTCGATCAGTTTGTTCACACCTTACTATCTCTCTTCTTGCGCCTTTTGTCATCTTTTTTTCGGTTTCTACTATTGATTCGCATCAGTGGGAAACGGTTCACAAACATCGGGTTTGGGCTATCCTTGCACCGCTGTTTTTCCTCGAAGCTGAACCCCATGTGCATCTCGTGGGCCTTCTTGTCCTCGTCGCGGAGCCGCTGGCCTTTCTTGTAGCCGAGCACTTCCCAGCGGACGAACTTTGAGATGCGCTCCACCTTGTAGTCGAGGGTGCAGTTTCGCGGCATCCTTGACTTGTGACCGTCATCCCGCAGCGTCCACCATGGGATGCTGACCGTGCGGCGTCTCCCGAAGTTCTGCATCAAATCCCGATGCAGCGGCGCGTCCAGCATCTCATATCGAATGCCGGCGGTGTCACAGGCTCGGTGTACGAACTCGGCCTGTTGCATGACCCACGTGGGCTCGAAGCCGAGGTCGCAGAAGACGACCAGATCGTAAACCGGAACCAACGGGTACGGGCGTTCGTGGCCTTTGCGCTCGGCGTCCACATTCTCACAGGACATCAGGGCCAAGGCCGTCGATTGCATTCCCGCGCCGAAGGACAAAATCTTCACGTCTGCCCCTCTGCGCTTTCCCCGCGTCGGAACTCAGCGGCCATCGTATCTGCAGCCTCGCGGCTGATGCCGATTACCTCGAACTGCTGGTAAATCTCCTCGCGGTCTTCGGGAGCTGCGGACACCAACGCAAAGGTCAATTCGGCATCCGTCGGAGCGGGCTTCTCGGGTTCTTCCGCCTCTTCGGCTTCAAGGCTCTGCGCCAATCCCTCTTTGTACTCAGCGATTTTCAGCTTGCCGAACTCAATCACGGCTGTCATGTAGTCCTCATGCTCAAAACCGCCTTCCTCGAACTCACGGCTCCAATTCAGGATGTGGTGGAACAGGTCGCGGCTGTCAATCTCGCCACAGTCGGACCCGAGCATCTGCGCCGCCAGCGCCGAGAGGTCATAGACACACTCGCAAAGGCGGATCTCGCTGTCTTCGCCCACCGTGGTCACGAACTTCTCGCCGGCGTCGCTGTAACCACAGGTCTTGCAGTCCCAGACGTCTTCCCTGTCCGGTTCGTGCGTGACCTCGACGCAGTCATTCAGGCACCGAACGAACGTGCCGCTGTCATCAAGTTCCCAGTCCTGCGTGACGTGCGCCGTCGCGCAAAAGGTCTTTCCGCCGCAACGCGGGCAGCGCAAAACCTCATTTTCTTTCAAAATCATCACTTGCTCCTCCATCACTCAGGCTCTTTTTCAGCCCTGCATATACTCCCTCAAGGGTTTCAACGAGTCCATCTGCCTCAAGGCTGTCCGTCGAAACCAGCCTGCAATCGCTCATGCTGATGTCGTCGATCAGATGGACGCCGTAGAACTGTTCGTCAGGCTCCAAACCGGCCTTGTTCTCAATCAGCGCCGCCGTTATCTCTCCGTTCTGTTCTTTCTCGGCCTTTGCCACGAGGAAGTAGGTCGAAGAGCGGTCGCCGTTGACCGTGGTTGGGCCGTTGCCCAGATCCGCCATCATCGCCTCTGCCAGTTCTTTCGGGGCGATTGCAAAATCGAACCCTTTCATCCCTCGGGCCACCCTTCCATTTCTTCCTTGAAGTAGTCCTCGTCGCCATCATCGCAGGCACCGGACATAATCTGCTTGCCCTTGTAGAGCACGAAGTACCACATTCCGTCGGGGTTTCCCACCATCTTGCGCCACGCCGCTGCAAAGTCGGCCACGCTGTTGAAGACGTAGCAGGTGCGGATCGTGGCCGCATCTTTGAAGTCGTCCACGAAGTTTTCCGCGTCCTTATCGGGGTTGCTGTCATCCGCGAACATCATCACGACCAACCCCCTCGGGATAGCCACATCGAAGGACTGCCCGCACTTCGGGCAAATCCCTTTCCAGCCAAGGCCGTCACGCACGATGGCCTCGTCGGACTCGAACCCGCAGTCCGCACAAGTCAATTTCATTTCAAACCCTCCTCAAACATTTCGATGTAACTGTCCGCGCTCTGAAGCTGGCGCTCCACTTCTACCTCCGTATCAGCCGTAAAGCAGTACCGCGCTACCGCGTAGCCCTTCTTGCTGATCCACCAGCTCGTCTTGCTGTTGAACGCATTTCTGACCGGGGAGAAAACGTAGTCCCCGAAAATCCGTTGCTCCAGTGTCGTCTTTGCCGCTGCTTCTGCGGCCTTGGCCTTCGCCTGCCACCATTTCAGCTTTCGGTCGAGCGAGTCAAACGCTCGGGCGAAGTCGCAGGGAGCGTCACCGTAGCAGACATCTCTGCAGTTCTTGCGGTACGGGCACTGTCTGCATCTCTTCATCAAAACGCCCTCCGGTACACACGCTTGACGCTGATGAACGTCGCCTCCGGGTGCTTCAGCAGGTAGAACCGCCGCTGGCTCTCGTTCGGGTAGGTGTTCCCGTTGTCGAGGCGGCCGAGCAGATGGTGGTTCTCGTCGAAGAGTTCCACGAAGTAGGCCGTCTCCACGCCCATGTTCGGGTCATCCTTGGCGTAATCGTCGAGGACGGGCAGGTGCTCAACCCGTGTTCCATCTCTTTTCAGGTACATATCAGATCCTCCTATTCCATCGCGGCCCTCAGGGCCTCGATTGCTTCCGTGATGTTGTCGTATGCCGTGTCCAGATTATCGGCTGCGGCTTCGATGGCCGCATAGCGTTCGCTGCCTTCCAGCCCCTCAGGAGCATTGTCGAACTTCTCCTGCTCGTCGTCGTGCAGGCTCTCCACCTCGTCGCCGAGGGTTTCAAGGGCGTTGACGATTTTCTCAATGGCCGCCCGCGTTGCTTTGTTCATGGCTCCTCCTCAATAGTCGGCGTCGAGGTTTTCATCTCGCTCGTCGTACTTGACTCCGTCGTAGCCGGTGGTCGTCATGATGCGCTCGTAGCACTTCGCACAGACACGACGGAACGGGATGCCGTAGTAGTCACGGGTGCCGTACATCTCGAACGGGCGCGCCTCCTTGCCGCACTTCGGGCAGGTCTCTTTCACCAGCCGATAGCCCGGAAGCGACGTCAGGTGGCCGCCGTCGTCGATCAGGAAGTCATCCCACGCGCCATCGTCGAACAGCTTACAGGCGGCTTCATACGCGCTGTCGAAGCTGTCGTGCTCAGACAACGGCTTGTGGTAGCGGCAACCGGCGGCCACATCTTCGACCTTCAAAATCACGCCGCCGCGCCCGCACTTCGGGCAGTCTGCACCGATCTGCTTCTCGTAGCCGCAGAACGGGCAATTCACGTTCTTCTTTTCCATCAGTTCTCCTCCTTGCCGAGCCAGACCAGCAAACGGATCTGGTCGTGCATCGCTACAAGCCTGCGCTGGGCATCTGCCAGCTCCTCGATCATGGCGGGGACGAACTTGATGATGTCGTCCACATCGGAGTTGGCGATGTAATGCCGCAATTCGATTACCTTCCGAGCCTGCCAGCACCCCGTCTCCCCGATCTTTTGGCTCAGTTCCTCAACCTTGCGGTCGATGGACTTCTTCAGGTCGCTCATTTCAAAACCTCCTTACCGTCCGCTTGCTCTGCGCCGCTGACGGGCAAGCCGTCTCTGGCGAAGTTCTTCTCTGTACTGACGCTCTACCTCTTCGTCGTCCTCGTAATCAGGCAGGCGGTCGAGGTATCGCTGGATGAACGGGATGTGCGGGAAAACGTAGTCGGCGATCAGAGCGCCGATGCCAAGGACGCCGAGGAACACGGCCAGAAATGCGAAGTCAACGATTGCCTCGCCCAACAGTTCGGGTGTCATTTTGCCGCCTCCTTCATCATGTTCGGAAGTTCATACTTCACGAAGTCATCGGCCAAACAGGCCGCCTCTTCCTCAAGCTCGTCGGCCCAGCCGCTCAGGTACTCCTTTCGAGCGGCCGTGTTCGTCCAATTTTCTTTTCTCAACCCAGCGGATGCGAGAACAATGTAGCCGTCTGCTCCCACACCGTACAGTTGAGAGCCGTGCTTTTGCTCCCACTCAATCTCCGCGTCGATGGTTTCCGCATCAGCCTTGATGATGTACTCGACCACCGAATGGTCGAAATCGTATCGGAACAGCTTGCCGCTGACCTTGACCGGATTGCTCTTCACAGGTGGTACGCCTCCTTGCCCGCTTTCCATTCCTTCATGAAGCCCTTGTAGTCTTCCTTGCCATCCACGGCCACTTCCGCCCAGAGGAACCCCGGTTCTCCAAAGATGTCGAAGTCGTAGCCCGTCTCCTCCAGAATTGCTACCACCTTGCCTTCCTCTTCTTCGGTGAAAGAGATAATTGCCGCCGGTTCAAGCGGTCTCACCAGCTTGTCGCCGAAGGAGTTCACCGTCTGGCGTCCCTTGTACTGCACGTTCATGTTCTTGCCTCCTGCCTCACATCTGAATTTCAAACCGGCTGAAATCATCGTTGGCGGTCAGCACATACTCTTTACGGTTGACAGCCACGGGAACTCGCTCACCGTCTCTGTATGCCGACGTTTCCATGTAGCCAGCCCAGCGGTCATCGCTCTCTTTGCGGGTCAGGGTCACGCGGGCATGGGGAGAAACGCTCAGCATATTCTCGGCTTCATACACGGTGAACACTGTCATGTGGCGCCCCTCAGCCTTGAGCTGCTTTGCAAGCTCTCTGGTGTTGTCGCTTGCAGCGGTCAGAGCGTCCAGCAGATCCATGAGAGGATAGGTCTGGTTCAGCTTCATAGTTGCCTCCTGATTTGCCGTCTGGCTTCTTTGAATTATCCATGTGGTTATCTTATGTGTTAATTATACTTTATTACCTACCTATGTCAATAGGTTTTTGCATATTTTTACGAATATTTTTACCATATATCATTATATCCGTTTACGCTTTTGAAACAAATTCAGAACCTTTCTGTACGGCCCGTAGACGGCCTCTGGCGGCGTTTTGGCGGCAGGGGTGAAAGTATATAGGAAAAGGCGTAGCGCATCGTAGCGGTCTTGTAGGCGAATTTGGCGGTGCGCTGGGGCCATTGTGGAGAGAAACCTCCTGAAAACGCAAAAACACCCCCATCCCGGCCGAAGCCGAAATGGGGGTGTTCAATCTATCCGCTATGCAGTTGTCAGGGCCAGCGAGGGGGCGCAAGCCCTCTGCATGGCGGGCGTATCGGGCCGGAGGTCGAAGCCCGTTTACGCTTTCTTCAGGACAGCCTCCATGATGGCTCGCAGGATCTCGTCCTTGCGGGTCAGACCGTCCAGCTCAATGCCGTATTCCTCCGCTTTCTTTTTCAGCTCGGGAACGGTCAGCTTGAGCAGCTCGATTGCGAGGTCAGCGGCGGCTACCGCCACATCGGTTTTCACCTCTTCGGGCGTCTTGACCACGCCTGCCTCGCTGTTCGCCTTGTATTCGTCGGCATACTTCCGCATCCAGTCGAAAATCGTCTGGGCGATGCTCTGAAGGCGCTCGGGGGTGAAGATTTTCTTCAGAGGGGCCGGGATCTTGACGTACAGGCCGTTGACGACCTGAGACATCTTCTCCGAGCCGGTCAGACCGGACGCCTCGGCCAGTGCAATGAGTTCGCTCACCGCACCGAGGACGTTGCCTCTGACCTTGAAGAAAAGCATGAAGCCGTAGGTGATCGCGCAGATCACGACCACAATGATTTCGAGTACGCTGAGAAAATCCATTGCATTTTCCTCCTGACTTGCGGCTCATGGCCGCTTAATATTGTTCCTGCTTCGGGTGCCGCTGGTCATACTCTGGACACGGAAAAGGCTCCGTGTCGTGGCATTTCTCGCAGCACTCTTCACAGGTGGGACCGTATTTCTGGTTGTAGATGCACGGCTTGACCTCTACGATCTCTTTTCCGCAGACCGCGCATCTCAGGGTGCTCACGACGGCAGCTTGAGCTTTTGGCCGGGACGGATCACGGTCGAACTCAAGCCGTTCAGCGTCATGATTTCCTTGTAGCGGTTGCCGTTGCCGAGACGCTTCTGGGCAATACCCCAGAGCGAGTCACCGGCGACCACCGTATAGACCGCCTGCTCTGCGCCAGAGTCGGCGCCGATGTCAGCGGCATTGACCCAGCCGTAGACGGTGCAGCCACCGCCCTGATTGACGAGGTGGTACGGGTGCTTCGCGCCCTTTGCGATGCTCGTCACCTTGGCTTTGCCGGGTTTGCAGGGCACTCCGTTCATTGCCTGACTGCTGACGTAGTGGGTCTTCCCCTTGAATTGGACGATGTCGCCGATCTTGTAGTCGGCGCCGCTCGTCTGGCCGCCAGTGCTGGGCTGCGCCGGAGCAACGGCGGGGGTCGTTCCCGCGCCGTCGTACTTCGGGCGACCGTAGCCGACGATCTTCGCGCTGTTCAGCGCATAGCTGCGACGCGCACACTTGTTGCTGGTATTGCCCTCGATTGTGTAGACCTTCGAGGAATCTGCCTTCTCCACGAGGCCGGTGTGGGTGCAGTTGTCAATCGACGTTCCGAAGAAAATCTGATCGCCCACCTGCGGGTTGGACGTGAAGAACTGCCCTTTCTGCTTGTAATACTTCGCAGACCAAGTGCAGCCAGCGCCGCAGGAGCGCTCGGGCTGGCAGAGCAGCCGCAGGGCGTTCTCATAGCCAAACGCGGTCACGAAGCACCAGTCCACGAACATATCGCACCATTCGTAGCCGTTCTTCTTGCCGTTGTACCACTTCGGGTACTTCTCGTCGAAGTCTCTGGCGTACTTTGTCCAGTTCGCACGACCGGGGTTGGCGGTCTTACTGTCGAGCTGACTGTTGGACGCCTTTTCGACGTAGCCGAGTTCGCCGATTGCGACGGCGACCACGGCGGAAGCGTAGCATTTGCTCACTCCAGACACTCCTTTCTGGGCCGGGGAGTCAGCGGCGTACTTATCGTAGAACTTCTGGCCGAAACCGGCGCGGCGGGCCTTCGCCGCATCGCTTTGGTCTGCCGGCCGCTCGAAGTTCAGCAGGACGCTATCGGATGCAGCCCGCACGGTCTTCGCCGTTTTCAGTGTCGAGATGACGACCGTGTAGCCTTGCAGCTCGTTCCAGAGGAAATCAAGCTGCATCTCCAAATCACCGATGCTCTTGCCCTTCTTCTTGGCGAAGTCGAGCAGGTTCTTCTTCCGACTCCAATATGTCCACTGCGCCAGACCGTAGCCGGCGCTATCTTTCACGAAGTTCTGGTACGTCCCGTTGTCCACCGCAGCCGTGTAGGCGGCGTCGGTGAAGCTGAGGGCCTTCTCGTAGCTGTTTTGCAGGTTGGTGGGAATCAGGCAGCTTTCCGCATACAAGTTCCCCATCAGACCGGCAATCCCGCAATCGGGTAGTCCCTTGGCTTTCAGGTAGTTCCAGATCTTCTCTTCATTTGTGCTTCCAATCAGCGACATTTCATGTCTCCTTTACTGGTCGCGGTTCTTCTGTTCAGCGGTGAACGACGGCTCGAAGTCCTGCGCGGGCCGCTGTGCCTCGCGCTCCATTCTCTGCCGGTCTTCCTCCGCCCATTTCCGATCCTGCTGTTTATCCTTGGTGGTCTTGATCCACCCCATGACACCGCACTCGCCGCCGAGCAGGGCAAAGACGCACTGGCAGAGCGTGTCAGGGATGCCGCCGGTCGTTTCATACAGCGTGAGCATACGGTGCGTGAACCAGACAAGCGATACGCCGATGATGACCAGAATCAAGTCCATCGTTTTGATGCCCTTCTTCTTCACGTTCATCTGCGGTTCAACGCGGCGCCGCGCCGTGCGATTGCGAATGCGCGACGCGATGTTGCTCACCAACCACGAAATGACGATGCCAAGCAGGAAGCCGGCGGCGCAGAACAGGACGATATTCAGGACGCTCATACGCCCGCCTCCTTACTTTTTCAGCGGCAGAGCATCGACACCCTCAACGATGATGTCTGCATCTCCGTTCCCGCCGAGTCCCTTGTGGTAGCAGTCGTGCATGGCGTGAAAGCGGCGTCTGTCGTCGTAGGAAATTTCTCCCTTGGCGATGTATCCCTGCCCGAGATAAAGTACCCTGTCGAGCAGAATCTGCTTCAGTGCCTCGGACTGAGCGGCATCGCTGCTACGAAGGCGCTTGATGTCCTCCTGCAAACCGGCGATCGTCTTTGTCAGTTCAGCGGTCTTATCCGCTTTCTCCTCCTCGCGGTCTTCCTTCGCTGCCTTTCGGCCAGCTTTGAACTTCCATCTCTCGTTGATGCCGTTGATAACGGCCGCTCCTGCCGCGCCGCCGGCGACTGCCATCAGCACGGCGATCAAGATTTCTCCGATATTCATACTCTCGTACCTCTCTCAACAGTTTCTTGGTTTGGACTCGCTCTTCGCCGGTGAACCGGGTAACTGCATGGCGAGAGGCATCCAGATTGCGTTCATGTAAAACGGGAGCCGGTCAGAACGACCGGCTCCCGCCGCTGGGAGGTCAGATCTCCACCTCACAGGCTTCCAGGATCTCCTCGACCTGCTTACGCAGACGAGCGGGCACCTGGTCGATGGTCTTCTTGCCCTTGATAATCAGGGTAGCGTACACAACAGCCATTTCGTCTTCCTCCTTTCTCAGCAGATATTTAAGACAAAACTCGCGGAGGGCGCTCATACGGCGTCCTCTGCGAGCAGAGCCTCCACGGCTGCCCGGAGCCTCTCCGGAACATCTTCGATGGTCTTCTCACCCTTACGAATCAGGGTCGCGTAAATTCTTGCCATAGCTTTATCCCTCCGTAGCCGAAGTCGCTGCGATGACCTGCTCGTAGACATCGCACAATGCCATCTGAGTTTCGGTCATCTGGTTCTCCAGAGACGAGATCTTATCCGCAAACGCACCGTCGCTGACCGCGGTGGTGATGCTGGTGAGCTGCGCCGTCGCGGCGTCGAGGATCGTCTTCATCTGCGCGGTCAGGTCTTCCGGCAGGTTGTCGCCATACTGGATGGCACCAATGACGGCATTATCCGTCTCGCGCTTAATCCACTTCTTCAAGAGGTTGCAGTAGGTCGTGTGCTTCGTGACGTAGTTCTTGTAAGCTGCGTACAACACAACCACATCGGCGGCAGAATAGGTCTTGACCTCCCCACCGTCGCAATGGTACTGCTGCTCCTTCGCGCCGAGCGTGACGGCGGTAAACATGGATTCGATGTTGGCCTGATCGTGCGTCTCCAGAGAGAAATGCTCCGTCCCGCCGCTCAGTTCTACGTCGATACCGGCGTAGATCTTCTGCTGGCAGGTTTCGTTTGCCATGCTGATCTGCTTCTCGGACAGCGTCAGCAGGTCATCCTTTCTCCATACGAGTCCCATGACTTTCCCTCCTTACTGGAACGCGCCGCTCACGCCGGAGATATATCCGCCGGCGGATGTGCCGCGCTCCACAGTGATGCGGAAGTTGAACGCAGCGCCGTTTACCGCGGTCTTATTCTTGAACACGATGTTGGCGCCGCTCTTGACTTCCGCCGTGACATCCTGCCACACCGGGCTGGTGTCCTTCGCGTTGTTGGTTGCCTCGACCTTGTAGACCGCGCCGGCCGGGATCTGCCCCACGACCGACATGACCGCCGCCGTGATGTCGCCGGAAACCGCCAGCGGCGTCTTCAGCGTGATGGTCGCCTTGTGGACGGCTTTCGTGAAGGTGGCCGTGAAGGTCGCACTCGCCTTGCCGTCGCTCACTTCGATGGTGATGGTGTGCGTTCCGTTCAGGATCTTCTGGAACTCCGCCGCGGTGCTGGCGCACTCGAAGGTGAGCTGCGTACCGCTGGTGACATTCGTGCGCGTCTTCTTCACGACACCGTCCAGCTTTTCCGTGACCGTCAGCTTGTCGCCGTCGGCATCGTTGGGCGTGTACTTGAAGCTGAACGCCGCCGTCTTACTGCCGAGGTTCACGCCACTCGCACCGCTAGTACTGGTGATGGTCGGGGGCGTATTCGTGGATACGGTGCCGTCATCAGAGACCAAGAGTGTAGAGGGAAGAATCAAAGCGGGGCGGATGCCGTACGAGTTGGATGCGCCGTTGTAGTCGTAGTCGCCATTGGCGTCGACGTACCACACGCTGATGGTGTAGCTGGCGCCCGGGGAGCGGAGCCACCAGAAGGCGGCCGAGCCGTTCAGGTACGCAATGCGCTTGTTCAGCGCAGACGAACCGGTTCCGGACTCGAAGTAGGACAGCTTCGCACCGTCTACCGGGAAGTAGGAGTTGTCGCTGGTCGTGAAGCCAATCTCGTAGCCGGACAGCAGGAAAATCTTGCAGAGCAGGCCGTTAGCACCGCTCTGATCCGAGCCGCCGGAACCACCGTTCTTGCGATACGGGAGCTTTACCTGCTTGATTGCGTCCCTGATGTTGCTCTCAAACAGGTTGAGGAACGTTCCATTCAGATAGCTGTGGATGGTACTGTTCTCCAGATTGTTCACATTCGAGTTGTGCCACTGTCTGTTCTCGTAGATGTCCTTCATCAACAGCCAAGTGCCGTCACAGGAGTTATCGTACAGAGAACTCGGCTTGCCCTGATGGACGACGATGAACTCTTTTGCCGTACCGTTGACTTTCAGCTTGACGGTGCTGCCGACGGCTTTGGTGCTCAAAAGCACATTTGCCATTTCGTTTTTCCTCCTTGATAAGAGTTAAGAGTCAGCCCACGGAGGAACGTCCGTGGGGCGTTGGGCATAAGAAAAGGAGCCGGATTTCTCCGTCTCCCTGTTCTGATGCTGTTTCTTGTAGAGGTTGCGGCATTGGCGAAGCCTTCGCTTATCGCGTACCGCACGGTTTCCGTTGAGTTTCCGGTGGATCTCCACCGGCTCACCGATGATAGCCTCCACCTTCTTTGCGTATTTCGCCCGCAGCTCGTGCGTATCGCCGTATGCCGCGTGTGCGTCCCACGCTCCGAAACTCTGGAGGATAGCGTCCTTCGTAACCTCGCCGCGCTTGTAGGCTTCCTCCCAGAACTTCACCTTCGCACGGATTCGCTGGATGCTGTCCCGTCGAAGTTTCTGGATGATGCCACCGCTTTCGGTAATGTACGAATGGAAGCCGAGGAAGTCGATGCCGTTCCTCAGCGGAAAGATGCCAGTCTTCTGGTTCAGTTCCAAGCCCCAGCCGTCCATCAGCGCCCGAATGTCCTTCAGGATCTCCTTCAACCGCTGTTTGTCTGAGAGGATGACGTAGAAGTCATCCATGTATCGCCCGTAATACTTCAGGCGGTATTTCTCTTTCATCAGGTGGTCGAACTCGTCCAGAAACATCAGAGCGAGTAGCTGGCTGGTCTGGTAGCCGAGGGGCAGCTCGTCGGTCGTATTGATGTAGACGCACAGCAGGTCATAGATCTGCGGGTCTACGCCACGCTTATCGAGCAGCGCCTTCAGCTTGCGTTTCAGCTTGTCGTGGTCGATGCTGGCAAAGAAGTGATGCACGTCTCCTTTGAGAATCCACCCATCGGTTCCGCGCGTCTCTCGCCGGTAGTAATCGACCATGTGCTGCTTCAGCCGCATCAAACCATCGTTGGTGCCTTTGCCGGTCTGACTGGCGAAATTGTCCCGAATGAAGCTCTTTGTGATGGCTTCATACAGAATGTTGTCCACGACCGCGTGGAGGACGACTTTGTCCACGAACGCGGGCGCTTGAACGAGCCGCTTCTTCGGCTCATAGACATAAAACACCTCGAACCTGCTCGGAACGTAGGTCTTGGTGCTCAGGATCGTTGACAGCTTCTCGGTACAGGCCAGAACATTCGCCTCGTACTGGGCGGTTCCCGGCTTTGACCGTTTCCGCTTTCTGGCCTCCAAGTAAGCTGCGTACAGCGTTTCAAAGCTGCACATCTCTTGATAGGTCATAAACTCGCTTCTTTGCTGTTGTTGCTTCCTCTGGTCTGGGTATAGGGCAAGCTCCAGACCAGCCATCACTCCTAACACCGGTCGTCTTGCCCCCGGCAGCCGCAGCATCCAAGTCGGGATGGCGAGCCTCGGTGTGATGTGTTTATCGTCCATCCATGCACAGACGGGCGACAGGATATGACTCCCTTTGATGATGGTGTACTGTGTTCGTCCCATCGGAGGGATTACTAATCTCACTTTCCATCAGAGCGGGGCGGATGCCGTTCGAGTTGGATGCGTTGTTGTTGTTGTAGTTGCCATTGGTGTTGACGTTCCACACGTTGTTGGTGTTGTTGGTGTTCGGGGAGCGGAGCCACCAGTTGGCGGCCGATGCGAGTCATACCCTAACTCAAGGCGGATGCCTCCGCCATGAACCCTGATTACTTCCGTGCGGACTGGGCTGCGGAGCAAGCGGACATCACCAGATTGTAGAGGCTCCTGTCCTCCTTTTCCTTCGCTTCCGAACGGAGCTTGTTGGCTCTGCCGCGGTCTCCCTTCAGCCACGCCATCGCCATATACTTGACGTCTGTGACTTTCTTGGTCCAGACGCCTGCCTTCTTCACGCTGATGATGCCTTCGTCCATACAGATCGTGATATACTCCAGCAGCAGCGAGCAGCCGTCCACCACTTCCTCGATCTTGTGGATTCTATCCTCATACGCCACCACGAAGTTCGTGTTGTTGGCGCGATGGATGTCCGTCAGGATCTTTTTCGCGGTTTCGCGCATATCCTCTCCATACATTCGGAAGGTACTCTTTGTGAAGCCCTCCTTGTCCTTGGTGTCAAGGACGTGTACGACCTCTTGGCAGACCATCTTGACATCGCAGATGTCGTCGAGCTCGGCAACCCGTGTGATAATTGCTCGAACGTCGGCCTTGCTGATGTCGCCGGAGACAACTCTCGTCGCCTGCTTGGTATATTTCAGAAGCTCCCTTGCTCTGTTGCCAAGCAGAAACTCCTTATCGGCCATGTCTGCACTTCCTTTCCGGGCATTGCCCGTTTAATACGGCAGCCAAATCTTCAGGCTCGCCGACGAAAATGCAGCAGTCGCTCTTGACGGTCAGCGTCCCATAATTTTGAGCGTGGGTCATACCGCAGATGACAAGATCGGTGCTGCGCTTGAGGTCGCACGGAGGCGTAATCGCTGAGAACAGGTTCCCGATGATGCAGGAAATTTCATCAGCGGGGCGTGAGAAAATGATTTCCTCTGCCATCAGAACTCGATCCTGCCCAGCGATGCGTTCCATACGCCGGTCACGTTGACCGCACTCAGGTCGGTGAAGCCGACGCTGAACGGATTTTTCGTGATCTCCGTGCCGTACTTCAGCTCGATAGCCTTGACGGCTGCGTCAACAGCCGCGATGGAAGCGCGGATGTCACCGTGGGCGGATGCGTCGTTGTTGTGGGCGGCGATGTCCTGATCCACGAGGTCATCGGTCTGCTGCTTCGTGTATGCGTCGATGTCGGGCCGCTGCGAAGCGGTCAGTTTGCCGTTGGCGTCCAGAGTAGCCAGACCACCCGGCGTACCGACCTGCTCGGTAGTGATATACTTGCTGTCGTCGGTCTGAGCCTGACCGACATTTACAGTTCCGTAAGCCATAACGTCAGGTTACTCCTTTCCTTGATTCAGCTTGTACTCTGCGGCAATCGCTTCGGTGGGGACGGATCTCGCCCACACGCGGATCTTCCCCGCCAGCGTTTCGTTGGTGGGGCACATACCGCATTCGATAGCCACGTCCATGCTGTTCGGGGCAATCGCAATATCAGCGCGGTCTTTTGCCGTCACTCCTTCGACCGTGATGTCGCAGTAGTTCGGGTAACTTTCCGACGCTTCATCGACGCCCCAGCCCGTAGTCGGAATGGTGATGGACACCGAAGCCTGCTTATCAGCCTTGACGTTCTCCATCTCCTGCATTGCCTCCGTCACGGTCTGCGCCAGCTCGGCGACAAGGCCGTTCGTGAAACTCTTCGCCGCTTCCGCACAGGCTTTCAGGTGCTCCGTGAGTGTCAATTTACCCATGCGCTAATACCTCCATGTCGGATAATAGAGGGCAGAGGGATTTCTCCCCCTGCCCTTTCGCGTGTTCCTGTGGATTAGACGCTGGTTGTGGTGAAGACCTCATTGAGCATCTCAGTCACTTCGTCGTCGGTGGCGATAGAACCGTGGATGACATCAGTGGGCTCCTTGTAGACCTCGGTATCAACGCCGTTGATCTTGACGCAGCCGTTGGTATCGGACTTCTCCGTCTTGGTGGCCTCTTCAGCGATCTTACCGAGCTTCGTGCCCTCGGCGTCGGTCATCAGGCGCTTGCCAGCCTCAGCCGCGACGAAGTCGTCAGCCTTCTTGCCAGAGTCGGTCAGGTTGCCGTTCTCATCGAGACCGGCGAAGTTGCCGGAAGTGGCGCTCTTGACCTTGTCGGCCTTACCGCTGATATCGGTCTTTTCGGGAGTGGGGACATACAGGCCGTCGCCCTTCAGCTCCAGGACGTTGCCGTCTTCCTTGGAGATGTTGACCTTGACCTCGACCTCATAGCCAGAGATCTCGATGGTGGTGGAAGCATCCTTGCCGGTTTCCTTGGCCTTGTAGGTATCGACCAGAGCGGCCATGTTCAGGAAGCTGTAAGCAACGCTGTCGGGGTTCTCACCCTTGACGGCGAGGACCATGACGGGCTTGCCATCCAGACTGGGGTTGGTGGAGCCGGGATAGGTGGCTTCAGCCCACTTGAACTTGGCGACGAACTCGGTCTTTGCCTGATCGAGGAACATTTCGGTCGGGAAGTCGAACGTGAACGCGGCAGTACCGCTCTTGTCCTCGCTCGTGTAGAGGGAGACGGTGTTGCCATCAACCTTGCCGGACTTGAACGCGGCAGCGGCAGAGTCGGACGCCTTCTTCAGGTCAGCCTTGGTAGCGTAGTCGCTCTTGACCTTCTCAGCCAGAGCCTTCAGTGCTGCGAGTTTTGCGAGTTTGGAAACATCGTAAGCCATTTTGTTTTCCTCCTAATGATGATTAAAAATATTTGTTCACCGAAGCGTCAGTTCCCAGTTTCCTCGGAATTGAACACTTCGTTGAGCATCTCAGTTACCTCGTCGTCGGTCGCGGGAGTACCGCCGAGGGGTTCCAGCTCACCGGCCGCGTTCTTGATCTGATACGGTGTGGACACACCATCCACGACAACAGAGAGTTTCTGGCCGACGTAAGCTGTGGGGTTGTTCTGCGCGTACTCCTGAGCTGCCTCAAGAGAGGGCCAGATCTCGGTGGGGTCGATGCTGAACGCATCCTGCCGCTTGATCGTCAGCGGGAACTCCATCTTGGCGTAGCTATTCTGGGTGTTAATGACTGCCATATTTCATTCCCTCCTCTCAACCGAGCGTGACTTTCAGGACGGCAGCGTTCTCGTACGGAACGGCCGGCTCGAAAACCCACACATTGTAGTCCTTCGCGGTGTAACCGTTGGCGCCTTCGACGGCGACCGTCTTCTTGGTGAAGGTATCGGTCACATCGGCATTCAGCGCAGTCTCGTTGATAACCTTTTTTACACCGGTCTTGCCAGCGATGCAGGCGATCACAACGCGATTCGCGCCAGCGGGAACGTTGACGGTAATGACGCCAGGAGCGTATGCCTTGCCGGACTTGGTCAGGCCGCGGATGTACGCGCTGTCCAGAGCCGGCTTCTCGGCGGTTGCGCCGAAGAAGTAGTTGCGGAACGGCGTGTACGCAGCGGAGTCCTTCGTCTTAGACCCAGCCGCAATCGCAACAGCGGGGTTGGACGCGCCGCCGAGGTTGTCCTCGGCCTGCACACCAGCGCCATGCGTCGCGGTCACGCGGTACTTCAGGCTTGCCACAGCGTTAGCGCCGCCAGCATCGCCGATGATGAAGCCGTTTCCGCCGTTGTTGTCGCCGCCCGCAGGCAGGGACGCGGCATCCACGGAGGCCACCTGCTCGGTGCCGCCGTCGGTGATACGCTCAACCTTCCAGTTGGACGCCACGACGCCAGTACCGGCCTTGGGGCCGTACTTGTAGGAACCGGGGTTCAGGGTGGCGGCCAGATAGGACGCGGTCGCAACCGCAGTACCGGCTTCCACCGCGGCCGCACCGCTCAGACCGAAGCCGTTGATGGACGGGTTCGCCGTGATGGTCGGCTGAAGGGTCTTCGAGGTCAGGTCTTTCAGGATCGCCGCAACGGACTTGCCAGACACTTCCTTGGTGGCCGTGCCGTTCTTGTCCTTCGTCCAGTTGCCGATGCGGTCGTAATCGCCCGCCAGCATCAGGTTCTCGCGCATGATGACCTTGTCAGCGTCCACGTTGCCGGTCATCGCTTCCCACGCCTCGCCGGTGTACTGGTACGCAGACTTCTCGTACTCCTTGTCGCCGACGATGGTGGTCACGACGAACACATCGCCCGACTTCGGGGTGATGTCGGTGTGCGCCGCGAAGTACGCCTCGATGACGCTGCTGTCGGATGCGGACAGGTCAGACTTCGTACCCTCATAGAGAGCGCCGCCGCCAAGACCCGCCAGAGCCGTGGTCAGCTCCTCGTCGGTGACATAGCCGTCGAGGTCAACCGTGGTGTCGTCCAGCCACTCCACGGAGCCATCCACCAGAGCGTAGATGTCGTAGAAGCCGGTCTTGGTGTTTTTCACGAAGTACAGGATGTTCTCCTGCGCTTCCTCCGCAGTCGGTACGGATTCGGCCTTCTGGAACGAAGCGTGACCAGCCTTGGAGATAGCCGCCAGATACTCCTTCTTGATACGGGTAGCCGTATCTTTAAGAGCCTGAAGGCTTGCGAGTTTAGAGGTGTCGTATGCCATTTAATCGCTCCTCTCAATGGTCTTTGCCGGTAGCTTAGGGGTTCTCGTCCTCAGAGGGGAAGACTTCGTCCAGCATGGATTCCGTGTCTTCGGTGGAGGCCATGTCGTCGGGGCTGACGCCGCTGGTCGATGCGGTGATCGTGCCGTCCGCTGCCACAGAGATGCCTTTGCCGATCTTTACGCCGCCGAGCCGCGTTGCCGTAGCCACGGGCAGCACATAGGTCGAGCCTCCGCCTCCCCCGCTGCTGCTGGCGCCGGGAGATACGAGGGCGATAGTCGCCTCCATATCCTCGTCAGGACTTCTCTTTGCCCAGAAGCGCAGCGCACCGGCAAGGGTCTGCACCGTTGGGCAAAGGCCAGCGTTTTTCGCGGTCTCAAGGGCCGCTTTATGCAGAGCGACGTTCGGGAACTGCGTTTCCGCAGCCTCCGTCACGGGAACATCGACGTAGTAGCGATACTCGTCCATGTCCCACGCGCCCTGTTCACCAGGACTCTCCTCCTGCCATGTCCAGCCGGTGTGGGGAATCGTGATGTCTTTGATGATTGCGGTGCCGACACCGCTGATCGCCTCCTGAACCATCGTCCGCACCAGCTCCTCAGCCTCAGCGGACGTGATGAACGCGCCGGGGTTGTAGGTAATCTGGACGTCGGCATCCAGCTCAAGGGCAATCGAAATGGGATAGCGCCGAATGTCAATGCGGTTGTCCTTGTAGGCATTGACCGGCTGCGGGCTGTCGCCCAGCGTTGCGTAGTAGAGCAGGATCTCTTCGGTGTCCTCGGTCTTGGCGAATACGCCAAACTCGCGGAGCCAGAAGCCCTCCTGCAAACCGCCATTCAGGTCGTTGCGGTATTCGACCACCATGCTCAGTACGCCGTTCTCCACAGTCGGGACGGACGAAACGCCCTCCGCAACCGGAGTGACCAGCGCGACCATGTCGATAGGCTCAACGCCTTCCGGCATGGCACCAGAGCCGACCATGATGCGGGTGAACTCAATCGTCTTCCCGGCCATGAGGCTCGTAATGAGATTGCGGCCGGCGACCGTTACGGTTCCGCCATAGTAGCTCATTTCTGTGTTCCTCCTTCAATCGTTTTATTGGACTCTGCTTTCGGGGCGCTCCTGCCCTCTGCCGTGCTTTCTCGCTTCAAGCGATCCGCGACGGCTCGGAGGTTTTGGAGTTTCGTGCGCTTCGCAGCAGACAGTTGCGGTGAGGCCATCTTCCCCGACTTCATCACCATGTCGGTGATTCTCGTCTCCATGACGCTCTGAACCGCGCTTCCAGCGCAAACAGAGGTGTCATAGGACACTTCGCGCTCCTGATTGGGCAGCGTACTCTCCAAGACCGCCTGCAGACCGGCGCCCAGATGGAGTTTGAAGCCAAACTTATAGTCTCGCTCGACGCCGGGGAGTGTGTCCTCGGCGATGGTCGAATACCCGCCCCTGACGTACACATGGGCGCGGTAATCAATATCGCGTTCGAGGATGGGCAGCAGCGTTTCCGTGACGGCAAAGCCGAGGCCGCTCAGAATGTAGAGCTTTGCCGTCTCCATCTCGGTCTTCGTCCGAGCGTAGAGCTTCAAGGTAACGCCAGCGGCGCGGAGCAGCGGCGTGGTGAACAGCGGTGTCGTATCGACGGTGCCATCCATTTCGCCGGTGTCGAAAATCATCGTCGCGGGTTCTGCAGGATCTTCCTTGTAGTACAGAGGCCGATCCCAGAACATCCGAAACGCCTTGATGATGTCGGGGTAGGTGCAATCGCAGGTGTTTTTCAGGATTTTGTAAATCAGATACCGGCGGTAGGTCTCGTCGTCGATGACCTTGAACGGGATCGGGTCGCCAGCGAGCTTGCCGGCCTCCATTCTGGTCATCACGACGATGTCGCCGACACCGTCCAGTTGCTTGCCAACGGCTGTATGTACTCCCCTGTCCTGCCGAAGCTGGTCGTAGAAGTCATACACCTGCTGAAGCTGGGCGCCTATGACTTCCATGAGCGCCTCGATATTGGCCTTGCCTCGGAACTGCTCGACAAGGTCGTTTTTCAGGGTCGCTACATAATCAGCCATCAATCTCCACCTCGATCATCTCCTCCTTGGTGTAGGCCCGCTGACGCGCCGTAATGTTCTTACTGCGGTCGGGGTACTTGGAGGGTTTTTCATCGGAGGCGTCCGCCGAAGCGTAAAGCTGAATGTCGATATAGCTGATGCCAGAGCAGGCTTTGTAAAGCTGGCTCATGAACTGCTGCGGAACGACATCCTTGCCGGCGTCCAGAGCGTCCATGTTCTCAAGGACGACCTCTCTCAGCAGGTCAACGTAGTTCGGCGGCAAAGCCTCGGAACGGTTGAGCGTGATGCCCAGGCGGAACCATGTGTAAATCGTCGTCGGCCGATTGAACCGGATCGTGATTTCCTCGTCGTACTCACCGGGCAGAACCACGACGGTCTCGCCGACCGTGTTGATGCCGCCCGCTTTGTTGGCGAGGATCTGCTGCGCGATTTCCTTCGAGTCGCCGCCGTCTACCACGATCTCGACGCTGTGCGGCGGACGGACGATGTCGCCTGCGGGCGTTTCGGTCACGTCCTTCACGTCCAGATAGGTGCCGTCCACATACCATTGGTGCGTTGCGTTCTCATACGGGGCGACGCTGCGGACGCCCTGCACGTTCAGCAGGATTGCGGAGCGGATGCTCTCAAGCATATTGCTCGAACGGTTGAAGATTTTGTCCACGTAGGACTGGCGGAACTCAACGTCAGTCTCTTCGTCACGGCCCGCGATGTAGCCGCAGAGGTTCTCGACGGCCAGCAGGCCAGCGTCGGCGTTGACGATGTTCGTAATGACCCCGCCGGGAATCAGGATGTCGCCGTTCTCTTCGGTGCCGAAGGTGATGATCGACGTCACCGTCTCCGTGGTCAGGTTCTCGGAGAGAATCAGCACATTGTTTGAGGCGATGTCTGCCGCCTCGATGTTCAGGAACTCATTCGTCTCGTCCACGGAGGCCGTGAACTTCTCGTCGGTGATGGCCGCCGCGATGCCTTTCAGCACCGTGAGCGTGTCCGCCGCCGTCGGGCTATAAGAAAACACCGCGCCATTGATGGCTACGGTGTAAACACTCTCTGTTCCGAGGGACGCGATTTTGATGCAGGCACGATTGAACGACGTACGGCTGATTTCTCTCGTGTCCGTGATACTCAGATAGGTTGTCGGGTTCGTCGCGGAGGAAATCCTCGTACCGGCGGCCAGCTTCGTGCCGTCCTTGCCCGTACAATGAATCGGGTAGTACGACTTCGCTGCGGCCTCACGGGTGGAGCCGCCGTACTGCGCGGCGTTGTCGAGGCTTCGGCCCTCTGCAGTGGCCGGGTACTGTGAGAAGTACACCGCTTCGCCAAACTCCCAGAGGTCAGCGATGGCGTCGGCCACATTCGTCAGCAGATGGTTCAGCAGGGACTCAGGGTTCTGGCGCGTGTTCACGCCCCATTTCTCCGACAGCCCCGAGTGCATTTCTTCCAGAATGACATCCAGCCGCTTGATATTCGGCCCCTGCGGGGTCAGGCCATAATCAGCCATACAGCGTTACCTCCTCTCTAAACGTGTCCTCTCCCACGGTGACGGTGTAGCGGAACGTCGCCGTTCGCTTTGCCGTGTTGTAATCGACCGATGTGATCGTCGCCGCTTTGACCTCCTTCACTTTCAGGATCTCGTCTCTCACGAGCGTTTTAATCTTGATGGTGTTCGGGTTCTTCACGAAGACTGCCTCGAACCACGGGAAGCCCAGCTCAGGGCCGAGCCGCCACTCGTCATAAATCCAGCGCAGCCGAATCATTACGGCCTGTCTGACGCTCTCCGTCGTGGAGATGTCGCCATTCTTGGAGATGGCAATATCGCCGTCCTCATTCAGTCTGATGTCTAACACGGTGAATACCCCCTCCCAGAAGTAGTCTGGAATCGCCAGAAATCACCCAGACGGTGTCGTAGCGCCTCATGGGTGTAGATTGTTGCTTTTGCCTGAAAGCTCGTAGCGAACTTCTACGGGCCTAATACGACAGGCTGCCGGTCACAGTCAGGTTTCCCTCGACGGTGACTTCGGGAGCAGAAATCGTCACGGAGCCGCCCTTGACTGTCAGGCGGGTTCCCTTGACATCGACGATGACCGCATTTTGGGCGCAGGCATCCGCGACCACGGGGTTCCCTTGGGCGAACAGGCCGGGAATACAAATCGCGTTCGTCATGTCGAAGGCCAGATCCGTGCTGGTTTCCTGCCCGTACTGCCAGTAGTCGAGGCTCTGCTCGGCCACCACCAGAAGGCAGCTATCTCCGGGCTTGACCGGAAACGCAATCGTTGCGCCCTGTCCTGCCCCCTGCGGGAACACGACCGGAACGCCGGTGACTTGTGGGAAATCCATCGTCTTCCCGTCCGGTTTCTTGAACTTCATCGCGGGCTTGACCGTTGCGATGCCCTTTGCGGCGTCGAAGCTGACGATCCGCCCCGGCATGGCCGTATGGATGCCGCGAAGCCCACGTTGGACGGTGTTCTGGATCTCCTGCACAAATTCCTGCATCATTACCCCTGCACCTCCATGAGCCGCGCCGTACACGTCCAGTCACCGGAGATATTGTCCCCAGCCTGCGTCAGCTTGGCGACGCGGAAATAACCCGTGACGGTCTTGCTCTCCAGCTTCACATAGTCGTCAATGTGGATGGCCCCGTTCAGGAAGAACTCGACTTCCCACCCGATGCTGGTCTTATCGCTCGTTTCGGAGTTGGCCTCGGTGACGCGGGCAGGGATGCCCAGCAGCCCAGAGTCCTCAGAGAGAACGAAGACCTCACGGCTCATGACATCCCCCGGTTTCTTGACCTGCATGACGCCGTTCTGCAGACTCCACACGAGGCCGCAGCAGGCGCATCCCTTCGTCATAATATCGCGGGCGAGGCCGACGAAGCTGAAGCCGTTGGCGATGTCGGCAAACTCAGCGTTGTACGAATACGTCACCGCCACACCCATCTGATTTGCCACATCGTCGAAGATGGTCTTCCAGTTCACCGTGCCCACATACGAAATCGTGACGTAGGTATCGCGGATCTCGACGAGGTTGTCTACCACCTCGATCTCCGTCTTGCGGTCTGCGCCGTCGTGGGTCGTGACGCAGTTTGTGACGATGCCGGCGAAAATCAGCGGCATACGGCTTCCGTAGCCCGCCTTCAGGGACAGGACGCAGTCCTTTTCGTCCAGAGTGGCAAGGTGCTCCTTGTTCAAGTTCCAGACGGTCACGCGCCCCGTGTTCTGCGTTTCAAGGTCGGTGCGCTCAATGGAGAAATTGATGTGCAGCGGGACGGGCTGGCTCTTCGACTTCTCGCCGATCTCGAAGCCCATGCCGCCGGCTTTACCTGCAGCCAAGCGATACTCTCTGTCGAAGTTCGCAGACATCAAAATCCCCCCTCTCGTTTTACAAGCGACTTTGCTCAAAAAGCAAAATCACGAAAAATAAGCAAAGAAAACACGCTCGTGCGTTTGCAAAACGCACACCAAATATATTTACTGGTTAGGTTAGATTACGGTATAGGTTACGGTTACGGTTATGCGCGGACTGTCCTCGGATTTCATGTGTGACCATCCCACGGAGCGTCCGCGGACAGTCCGTAGGACGGATAGAAAAGTGGGTCAGTCGCTATCTTCCGCAGGGCAGAATACGAAGCTGGCCTTCCCGTCGAGAAAATCATTCCTCCCGATGTGCTCCAGCTTGGTCATCACACCGAAAACACCGCTCGGCAACGCGGTCACGCCGTAGAACAGGTTCACGGGGAACCTCGGCACAATCTTGATGCCGATGACGATAGGCTGACTCTGCGTGTCATAGAGGCCGAACTTCCAGAAGCCGCCGCGGTCGTTCCATGTGAACCGAATCAAATACGCCTTGCCGTTCAGAACGACGCGGCTCATGCTGTCATTGAGGTCTGGGACTTCGATGATCGTATATTCCATCTCGTTTCCCTCCTCATGAAATCAGGCCGATTGACTTTGCGGCACCATAGAGGATGCTCGACTTGCTGCTGCCAGAGCCGCTGCCAGAGCCGCTGCCAGAGCCAGAACCCGAACCGGAGCCACCGGAGCCTGAGCTTCCGCTGCTCCCGCTGGACGTGTTGGCCGTGCCTGCAGAAGCGGCGGTTGCACCGCTCTTGCCGTAGCTGGCGGGGATGGTCGTCGTCCGTGCCGTCGTAATGCGAATCTTGCGGAACGAAATTGGGATTTCTCTGGCATAGCCTACCTCGGCGCTCTTGCTGATGGTCAGGTTCTCAATCGCCATGCTGGTGTAGGTGGCGTCGCTGGTGACGATTGTGACCGGCTCGGCGGCGTAGTACAGCTCCTCCAGCCGCTTCGTGACCTGCTCAACACGGCCGCGCCCGCTGTGGCTTCTCCATGTGACCGGAGTATCGGTGACATAGAGAACCATGTTCAGCGTTTCGGCGCCGTGGATGATTGCGTCGCTGACGGAGAAGCCGCTCTCAACGGCATACTCAGGAACGGTAGCCTCGTAGCCATGCTCCTCGCTGATAAGCGCGTCGAACTCGATGCCTGCAATGGTGACAGGTCTTTTTGCTCTTGCCATCTACGTCACCTACCTTGCATACGCGAGGGCGCGGGCCATCTCGCCCGTAGAGTCGCCTGCGGCCTTATCCATCGCCGCTGCGGACTTCTGCTGGCCGGCACGGTCGCCCTCGAACTTGTTGTTGATGTTCACGTTCTGCACGACGCTCTTGCTGACGCTGTTGCTGCCCATAGCCGTCCGCGCCGTGGTGGGGCTGGCTACGTTGGCCTGCGCCATGATGGACATATCGCCCGTCAGAGCGCCGAGCGCATCGCGTACCTTGGCCTTGCCCGCGCTGATGCCCTTGGTCATCAGGTCGATCATGTCGGGCATATAGGTGTGGAAGTCACTCAACGGGCCTTCATCCGGTTCGGAGAAGCCGAGGAAGCCCTTGATCTTGCTGGCGACGCCGGAGACTGCCTCTCCGACCTTACCGACCGCGCCCTTGATGCCCTCGACAATGTTGTTGATGATGTCAGCACCCCACTGCAGGGCCTGAGCAGGCAGACTCTTGATCCAGTCGATTGCGGCGGTGAAGCCGGTCACGATGCTGTCCTTGATGTTTCCAATCGTGCCGGTGATGCCCGACAGGATATTCGTAAACGCCGTCGTGATGGCCGTCCAGATGTTGGTGGCGACACCGGATATGAACTCCCAGATCGTCGAGAACACCGTGGAGATGGTCTCCCAGACGGCGGAAACCGCACCGGACACCGTCTCTTTGATGCCGTTCCACACGCTGGAGAAGAACGTGCTGATGCCTTCCCAGATGCTCGTGAAGAAGTTCCCAATCGACGTGAAGATGTTGACGAAGCAATCCTTGATGGCCGTCCAAATGCGAATGGCAAAGGCTTTGATTTTATCCCAGTTCTTGTAGAGCAGGATGCCTACGGCAATCAGGGCCATGATCGCCAGAATCACAAGGCCGACAGGGCTGGACACGAACGAGATCACCGCCGAGACGCCTTTCACGACCGAAGTGACCGTTCGCACCACGGCGATGACGGTCTTGACGGCAGCTACGACGCCTATGATGACGGCGATGATTTTTGCGATGGCCTCGCCGACCTTCACCCACTTATCTGTGTCGATGTTACCGTTCGCAAGCTGGTCGGCAAGGTTTGCGAACTGCGGGGCGATTTTATCTATAATCTTGCCGATGGCCTCGAACACCGTCTTGATGACGCTCCAGATGCCTTGAAAAATCGGGATCGCCACATTTTTGATGCCCTTCCATACGGCGGTCAGAATGGTCTTGATGTTCTCCCAAATCTTGATGATGTTGGCGCGGAACTTATCCACGTCAACGCCCGCCCTTTCAAGCAGGCTTCCGAGCAGGGAGTTGTTGCCCTGCATGAAGTTGATGAAATCCTCCACCAACAGAGCAATAATGATGATTTTTGCCGCCATCAAAAGAGCCTCTTTGTTGACTCCCTTTAGCCCCTTGATGATGGCTGCCACACCACTTGTAATCTTGTCGAACTTGAACGCGAATAGTAGTGCGCCTGCCGCAATGGCCAGTAGTTTCAGCAGATTCCCAGATCCGCCGAGCTTGTCGTTGAGCCATACGACGGCATTTCGGACGCGGTTCATCACGCGCATGGCTGTATCGGAAAACTTCACCATCGCATTGGCGATAGTGTTCGTCACTCCAAGCGTACTGTCCATCTGCGTCAGCCAGAGTCCCCATTGGCTTCGGATGACGGTCAAGGCGTCTGTGATTCTGTACTGTACGCCTCCAAACTTTTGCTCAATGGTGTTGGCATTGTCCACGAACGCAGCCTTCAGATCTGCGACCGTCATAGTTCTGGACGATGCCATCTCTTCCAGTTTATCGGAGGTCGTGCCGAGCTTCTTGTTGAGCAGTTCTACCGCTTCGGGTGAACGCTCCAAAAGCTGGCTGATTGTTTCGCTGTCAACATAGCCCTTGGCGAAGGACTTGTTAATTGCCTCCATAAGGCCGGCAATATCTTCATTCGTCTTACCGGCGGACTTAAACAGCATTGTTGCCGCATTATTGAACTTGACCGCTTCGTCGATGTTGCCAAACAGCTCTGGGCTTTCGTGCACGAGGTCGGAAATCACTCCTGCAGTTTCCGCATAGCTGCTTCGCGTTTGCCGAGCGGACTCCATGATTTTCTTCTGAATCTCCGCTTGGTCTCCGAGCGCGGCGGTCGAGTTCTTGACCTGTTCATTGACGCGCCCGAACTCTTCCACGAGGGCGTTGATCTTGGTCAGGCTGAACCCGATGCCGATTGCGCCGAGAAGTTTCGTCGCGGTGCTCTTGATGTCAGAGATTGTTCCGTTGACTTTTTTTACGTCGCCTTCGCGTACTTTGAAGCCAACCTCGTTGATAAACTTCACAATCGTCATGAGCAATTGTGTTGCGGCGGCCGCGAAAATCTCACCTGCGCCGCTATACAGGGCGTAGACTTGGCTTTTGGCGGTTTGATAAAGCACTGTGCCGTAGCCGTCGTTCAAATCGTAGCCTTCACCGTATTTCTGGCGCATGGCCTCTTCCTCGACTGCTACGATCAGTCCGATCTTCCTCATGGAGTCACTCCTCGATGCAAGAGAAAAGGCAGCCGGTTCTCCGACTGCCTTTCTCGTATTCTGGACCGGGCCCCAGCTTGCGAGGCTGGAACGCCTGCCGGGTAGGCAGGAATGATGCACTTTCACCAAGCCCGGATATGGACCGGGAATCCGCTTACGGGGCGGAAACTCTCGACAGGATGCCGAGTGTGATACCTTTCACTATTCCCGGATGTTGCCCCGATGGTCGGGGCCTATGGCACGGACGGTTGGGAATCGAACCCACCACACGCGGTTTTGGAGACCGTGTCGCCACCTTGGGACATTCGCCCGTATATGGACCGGAACCCTACTTGCGAGGTAGGAACTCCCTCAAGGATAGAGGGCGTGATGCTCTTTCACCAGTTCCGGGTATCTGATGTGCGGGCGGGGATTTGTCACCCCGCATAGCGCAGGCAGCGTACAACGTGCTTTCTTCCCGTCCGAGGTAGCTGCTTAACCCCAATAGGTCTGCGTTCTGTTGTGCCCTTCTGCGCCGCATACCCTTGCTGCGTCTACCTATTCCGCCACCGCACATCACCGGCCTGCCGGTTACAGCAGGCTCAGTTGCTCAACTTTCTCTTCAGGCGGTTTTGCCGCCTTAGGCTGCTTCAAAGCGTCAGCCTCAGGCATCTCCTCGATGACCTCGCCGGTGTGGGCCAGCCACCACTCCGCAAACAACGTGCGGTGGCACCAGTTCTCAGGCTTACGGATGTCCTCAAAGCAGAGCAGAACCAGCTTCTTGTCCTCCTCCTGAGCCTTGGCGTCAAGCCGCTGGACGATGCCGATAATCTTATCGACGCCGATCTTATCCAGCTTCTTGAAATACTCGGCCTTGTACTCCTCATAGCCCAGCTTCAGCATATCGTACCGCGGAGCCAGCGCGTAGCACTGTTCACGGATCTCGTACCCAGTTGAAAATCTGGGCTTGCCGACGCTGATGCCGACGGGATAATACCCATCGTTTCGGAGTTCCTTGTTGCTATACCGACCTGTCATAATTGCCATGTGATTGCCTCCTGAATATCTTTACTTTATTGTACCATACGGCCTACCTAAAGCAAGGTTTTACGGTGTCGCTACGCATTTTTGTGACCTTGTTCGGATGCCTCGCGCCTCGCTGTGGCAGGCTGTGAAATCCCTTTTTAGGGGTGACACATACCCAGCCGATGGCCCTCCGCCTCACCGTTCCGCCGTCGTGGCGTTTTCGATGCAGGTTTCAGGCCCTCAGGCGCCGTGTGGTTGTGATACTCAGGGGTTCTCACCAAGCAGCGCCTTACTGGGTCTGTTGCGCTTACTTGATGGCTTCGAGCAGCTTCTCTGCAGTGTCCGTCTTCTCCCAAGTACGTTCCTCGCCGATGACGTTGCCGAAGTGGCCGTAGGCGGAAGTGTTCTTGTAGACGGGCTTGCGCAGGTCAAGCCAGTTGATAATGCCTCTGGGGGTCAGATCGTAGACGGCCTCGATGGCGTCGCAGATCTTATTCTCGGCGTACTTGCCGGTGCCGTAGGTATCGACGCGGATGCTCACGGGATGCGCAACACCGATGGCGTAGGCAAGCTGAACCTGACACTTGTCAGCGATGCCAGCGGCCACGATGTTCTTTGCAATGTGGCGGGCTGCATACGCTGCGGAGCGGTCAACCTTGGTGGGGTCTTTACCGGAGAAGGCGCCGCCACCGTGCGCGGCATAGCCGCCGTAGGTGTCAACGATGATCTTACGTCCGGTGAGGCCCGAGTCTGCGGCAGGGCCACCCTTGACAAATCGGCCCGTGGGATTGATGAACAGGCTGTAAGTGACCACGTCCATATCAGGCCGATAGGTCAGCAGTTCGTCGAGGACAGGCTTGATGACGTGTTTCTGCAGGGGTTCGATCAGATCCTCCGGGGCAACACATTCCTCATGCTGGGTAGAGATGACGACGGTGTCAACCCGTACCGGGTTGCCCCCCTCGTCATACTCCACCGTCACCTGTGTCTTTCCATCGGGGAGGATGTGAGGGATCGTGCCGTCCTTTCTCTTCTTCATCAGCAGGTATGCCATCTTATTCGCCAGCGTGATCGGCAGGGGCATCAGATCCGGTGTCTCGTTACAGGCGTAGCCGAACATCATTCCCTGATCCCCCGCTCCGCCGACACCGTCGTTGGTTCCCATTGCGATGTCGGGGCTCTGCTCGTCGATGGCAACCATCACCGCGCAGGTGTTGCCGTCAAATCCCGCCTTGGGGCTGTCATAGCCGATGTCCTTCAGGACGCCGCGGGCGATACCGGCGAAGTCGATGTAATGCTCCGTGCTGATCTCGCCCATGACCAGCACCATGCCGGTCGTGCAGCAGGTCTCGCAGGCCACACGGCCATTCGGGTCATGCTTCATGACCTCGTCGAGCACTGCGTCAGAGATGCGGTCGCAAACTTTATCGGGATGGCCTTCCGTGACCGATTCCGAAGTGAAGAGTATCTTGCTCATGCGTTGAACCTCCTTGTTGTCTTTCCGTTTCGTCTGGATTTCTTGTCCCCCTCGGACTCTCCAGATTTTCTATGCTACACGATAATACAGGTTGATGGTGAACTTCAATCCCGTTTGCTCTCCATCAATTCTTGTTACTCTCTTTTTGTCTCTTTTTCTGTCTTTTACTCCCCGATACAGGTATTCAAACGCGCTGGCGATGAACGGCTTCGCCGTGGAAGCAGCACCCGCAGTAAACCCAGACGCCATCCTTGAAGGCGAACGTCATAAACGTCGGGCGCCAGCGGCCATTCTCGTCTACCATGTGGTCGTATGCCTCGCCCACCTGCAGATACCCGCTCGACATGGATGCGGGTGGGACGCAGTCGCGGAAGTCATTGACGATCTGCTCGTCCACGGTGTCTCCGGGTTGTGCTGCTTTGTAGAAGTCCCCGGCCGCCGCCCAAACCTCCCGAGTGATGTGTTTGCTCATGCCTTATCCTCCTTGATGTAGTTTTCATTGAGCCAGTCAATCCATCCAGAGATACCTCCGCAGGCATCCAGGACATCGTCCGCGTCATCCACGACGCTCGACCCATGCCAATGTCCCTTCGGGTCTTTCACGAATGCCTCGATCCAGCTATTGTTCTCAAAAGCCACCTTGTTTTCAGCCTCTTCGTCTGCATCGAGGGCGTCCCACAACTCCGCATCACTCTTGAAGGTAGTTCTCAGAGCGTCAGACGCCGCCATGTTCATCGCGCCGGTGTTCTGCTTGTTCTTATACAGGAAATCGCGGCCATTCATGAAGCCGGTAATCTCGACGTCTCCATGTACCTCGATGGACACCTCATAGCCCTTGTATCTCAGGCCGCCAATATAGCCGCCGTACCACACACAATCGAGGTGGTCATCGTCAATGAAAATGCTCTCCTCGGTCAGAAGTTCCGCGCCGAACGCTTTTGCGTCTGCCTGCATCTTATGGTAGCGCCGCTCAATTTTCTGTCTGCTCACACTCAGCCCTCCATTTCTACGATGTAGGAAAATACAGCTCTGGCCGTCACATCCAGATCCACGTTTCGGAACCACGCATCTGACATGAGGTGCAGCGTCTTGAATGCCGACCTGTCATACCTGATACGCGCATCGACTTCGTCCGGGTTGTCTCCACGGGCAACCATACGTTCCGCTCTCACCTCGGCGGGCACCCAAATGCCGATTACCACGATGCCCTTGCTGCCCTTGTAGCTGTGCTGCATATAGGCAATGCCCGCAGGGTCGATAACGTAGATGTCGCTGTTGTCAACGACCGACTGCGGCACCCCGTAGCGGTAGCCATTGTAGATGGTGAACGCACACATCGGGCCGGCGGCCTCGAACTCTTCCGGTGTCACGAAGATGTGGCCGGGTTCGTCTGGGTATCGCCGTGGCCGTTCTGTGTACGACCAGACTTCTTTCAGGCCGAACCGCTTCGTCAGTTCGTGGGCAACGCTGGATTTGCCAGAACCGGACGGGCCAGCCAGCAGGTAGATGTTCTTCATTCCGTGTCTCCTTCTTTCTCGTCCAAGTCCATTTTTGCTCCGCAACAGTCGCACCACGAAGCACGATAGTCGGCCCACTCATGCTCCTCCCCGCAGTTGGAGCAAATTTGTACCCCGTCATCTTCCAACCACCGGCCATGCACAACGTATCTGCGGTCTTTGATTGTTCTGAGCATAGCCTTGATGAAAATGTTCTTTCTGCTGTTCTCTGCACATTCCTCTGCGGTTGTGCGCCCTTCTCGAATCAGCACGTTCTCAAAGGCGGTCGGGCCGCTGGCCTGCTGTTCGTATCGCTCAAAGATCCGTTCTGCATTGATGAACTCGCCATCCCCGACAATCTGAGCAATTTCATTCAGGTCTTCGGCCATCTCCATTGCCATTTCCTTGTAGAGCAGCATCATAGCTGCCACATCGCTCCCTCTGGTAGCAATAGTCATGACCTCACCTCCAGCTCGGGCCGCAGTTGAAAACGAGGTACAGGTGCTCACCGTAGTCCTCGATCCTGTCGCCAGACTCTTCGAGCCCGTGCAGACACGCCGTATTCACCACATCAACGGCCAGCCGCAGCTTTCTTGTGACGATGTGGAAATCGTACCCGACCAGAACGATCACCTGATGTATGTCGTTCAGAAACCCGTTCAGGTCAAACTCAACGCTGGTCACGCCGTCGATGCTCAGCAGGTCGCGTTCAAGTGATGCGCACTTCTCGGTGATGCCGTACCGTTCGGCAATCCGTGTAGTCTCGTCGTTCATCGAACCGCCCCTTTCACATAGTACCGGCCGGCCTCCGCGACCGTGGTATCGTCGAAGCAGTCGGTCATCGCACTACTGACCTTGCGAATCATCTCCGGGTCAAGGCCAGCACGTTCCATTGCCATGATGGCGTAGCCCTTGCAGGCGTCGTTGTTCCACGGCCCCTCAATCATCTGGGCCAGTACGCCAAGTCTTCCGGCTGCATAGCCCTCCGCTCGGATGCGCTCCACCGTTCTCTCAGGCAGGGTGATGCGCATGGATTTGCAGTCGAAGTCCTCGTCATCCGGGCTACAGTCGAGCAGGTCAGCGAGTTTCGCTTCGATGGCGGCGTCATCCGCCTCTTCTTCGATGTCTGTCGCCTCGAAAGCGTGGTAGGTTTCGTAGGTATCGTGGCTTCTCTCGAAGCCGTAGTGCAGTTCAATTTCGTATGCCATATTCACTCCTCCTTGCCGTACTGCTTGAATGTGCTCAGGTCGTATGCCTCAGCCACACCGTTGCATTCGATCTCGCGGTCGATGAAATCCTGATCCGTCAGGCTGATGGTTCCGTCGTTACTCAGGTCGGCCGCCTTTTCCTCAGCCCCTTCGCGGCTGTCAGCCCAGATAATCACGCTTCTGGACAGCGTTTCTCGGACTGTCACGCTGTACGGGCGCAGACCGTCCGCTGGCGCGTCCGTGGACTCCGTCCATCCGTTCTCAGCGTCTACGAACTTGGCCGTCAACTCCTCAGCCGTCACATGAAGCGTCGGTCGGTCTGCAGTAGGCTCAACACCTACCCATTCAAACCACGGGTGGTCTGCCGCGGTGACGCTGCCAAAGCGGTCATCAGGCAAACCAACCTGTGACGGGATGAAGTAAACACCTTCATCAAGGCTGTCCTCGATGGCCTTTTCCTGTTCCTCGCTCATGCTGCCGGCAATCACAACCTCGTGACGCATCTTGTAGTTGTCGGCGTCGCGGTACAGGTAACTAATCTTGGTGTTGACCCGCGCCAGCCAGCCAAGCGGGTCACGCATGGCCTCTTCAGGCGAACCGTAGCGATTTCTGTCGTTCGCATTCTCGTTGAAGCCATTGAACGTATGCAGTAAGGCGTCCTTAACGCTCCAATAGCGCCTGCTGATTGTTTCCCCGGTTCCCTTGCGCCGGCCATTCAGGCCAAATCGGTACGACTCGAAGGCGTCATCTACCTTGCGGATGCCAATGTCCCAGTCCTTGTACTCGAAGTCCACGCCGTAGCCGACCGCCCAGCGATCCGCTTCTTCGATCCACTTCTGCGCCAGTTCTTTCGTCAGGCGTCTGCTCATGCTTCTTCCTCCTCGTCCAAATCGTAGTGATGGATGACAGTCGGTTCGTCATGCCCAATGTCATACACGGTCGTCAGCATCCTGCCATCGTGGCTGTCATATTCGACGCAGGCGATCATCTCTGGGTCGCATCCCTCACGGATCAGGTCCACATACACGCCGGGATAGTCAGCCAGAATATCCCCGCCGCCGTGCTTTGCTTGGATGCGCAGCTCGCCCAGCGGCGTCTTCACGTGGAACTCTCTTTTCTGCTGGGGTGCCTCCGCTTCGTTGAACATCTCCACTTCCTTCTGGCGGTAATAGTCGAGAGCATCGCGGAACTTCTCAGCGGAGAAGACTCGCGTCTCTGTCGTGTGGGCCTTCTTGTCCCACGCGGTCACGAGTAGCTCAATGAAACCCTTCTCGCAGTCGATGTTCTGCTTCATGGTCAGGTTGAAATCCTGCTCGTCCCGGACTTTCAGAATCATGTCTTCTCCCTCCTCAATACTTACACTTGATGCCGAAGTCGTTCTCGATACAACTCTGAATGAGTTGGCCCATTCGCCACACCTGATCTGCGACCAGCGTAAACCCGCTTGCTCCCCAGTGCCACGAGAAGCTCTTGCCGTTCTTTCGGAACAACGTGCAGGTCACATCTCTTCCTTTCGTCAGGCGCATCATCACTTCATCGCCATTGAAGCAGCCGAGCGAGATCAGGTTCATTTCCTGCCCGTCTTTCACCTTCAGTACCACGCAGGCATCGTTGTTTGACAACAGTTCCACCATGTCCTTCAGTTTCATTTCGCATTCCTCCTTATCTCTTATGTACGGCATAGACCGTCATCCCTGCGCTGTTCTTCACAACGCGATCCTCGAACTCCTGCTCCGACATCGGTTCAAGATAGAAGCGGACCGTGTCGAGATCCCCATCGCTGTCGTATTCTTTCACGCCGTACAAGACGTGATCTGCGCCGGTCTCTTTCAGGACCTTGAGGGCTTCAGCCTCAAACTTCTGAAGCTCCCGCCCGACATCTCGGATAGGCATCTGCCCGAACGCAACCAGCCCACTCTCCGTCCAATGCCTCCACCGGACCCACCCGCCATTTTTCATACCGCATACCTCCGTCCGCTCAGGACATCGACCACCGTAGTTCCGGTGCCGAAAGCCGACCTCATTTCGTGCATCTCTTCGTCGTTGGGCTGCCGGCTGGCGTAACCTTTCAGGGCCTCCCGCACTTCTGCTGCGTAGGTGGCGCGAGTAACGGACACGTTCACGCAGTCGGGAGCGACCAATTCAACCTTTTCGAGCATATCGTCAGCCAGCGCACGGCCAATGCTGTTGCGGGCAACGCCGTCGGCGTCAATGGTAATCTTGCACGAGTCCAAGTCGGACTTCACGCGCTCAAGTTCCTTCTGGGCTTCATTCTGCCAAAACTGGCCGAGCTTTCCGCTGAGTTCCATCTGAAATCTGGTCATCGTTATTTCCTCCTACTGGTTATCTCAAATTATCCATCTGGTTATCTTATGAGTATATTATACTGCGTTACCTACCTAAGTCAATAGATTTACGTTAATTTTTCTATATTATTTACACAATCATAAATCATTTCGTTAATGTTATCAGCAGGCAGAAAAAGAGCAGGCCGCAAAGCCTGCTCTCGGTTTCCTATTCAGTTTCGTCGTAGTCGTCGGGGTTCCACATCAGGCCGTTATCTTCGATGTACTGGGCCATGCTCAATAAAGCTCTGCCGTGGAGTTTGAACACCCGCTTGCGGTACATATCCTCCCGTTCCAACAGATCCTCCTCGTCCCCGTACAGCAGATCCACCACATCGCCCCAGCTTGCCCCGTCGAGGTATCGGCTTCGGATGACAGCTCGCTCGTCGGAGCGTTTCAGCCGACGGATGATTTTCTCGAAGAACATCCTCTCCCGCCGTCTGTGTTCCAGCGTCGCCCGGATGTCTTCCTCAAGGTCGAACTTCTGCTGCATCAAGTCTGAGATGCGGTCGTTGGATGGGCTCGGCGGTTTTGGCATATCCGTGAGGGCTTGGGCTCCCACGCCTACCAGCTTCGTCTCCAACCGCTCCAGCCTCTCGGACTGATTTTCGATTTCACGCCTCAGATCACGGAGGTCTATCAGCCGTTGCTTGACGGCCTCGACGTCGTAGTGTTTTTCCTCGTTCATAGAGTTCGGAAGCCCCGTTCACCTCACTTTCGCTCTGGCCCCGCGAGGCTTACGCCTGCTTGACCCACTCATACCTCTTCTCAAAGGGTTCAAAGTCCTTCTCGCCGAGGATGCCCTTCAGGTTCATGTCCATCTTGATCTGCCAATAGTCCTGCTCGTCACCCTTCTCAAGAGCGCCGTGGTACTTGTCGAAGACCTTGCCCCACGCCTCCACCACGCGGCGGATGCGCTTTTCGCCAAAGACATCCTTCCCCATGACGGCCGGGTCGTTCAAGGTGAGAATGAGCGTATCGGTCATAAACTGGATGTACGTCTCTTTCTCAGCCTGCCGGTAGACGTTGACCGTGTTCCTCTGCCGTTGCAGGTATCCGTTCTTTCCCATGACTATCCCTCCTTATGACGATGCTTTGAAGTTGTAGATGGGCTTGATAATCTCCAGCACGTCGCAGGTCGGGCCGATGCAGCCCATGATCTCCTTCATGTCCTTGTAGGCGAACGGCGCCTCGTCTATGGTGTCGTAGCTGATGCAGGAGCTATGCACGTTCCGCATCGTCTCGCGGTAGGCTCCAATGGAAATAGACTCTCGGGCTTTGCTACGGGACATCAGGCGGCCAGCTCCATGCGGTGCCGACTGGTTCCAATCGTCGTTGCCCTTGCCGACGCAGATCAGAGAACCGTCGCGCATATTCATCGGAATAATCAGGCGCTCGCCCTTCTTGGCAGACACAGCGCCTTTCCGCAGGATCATGCTCTCGTGGTCGATGTAGTTATGCACGGTCGTAAACTGCTCCTGCGGGACGATGTGCATAGCTTTCAGGATGGCCTTTGCGATGGCCTGACGGTTGGCCTCCGCGTAACGCTGGATGATTTCCATGTCGCTCAGGTAGTCATCCATCAGCTCGCCGGTCAGGTACGCGAGGTCGGGTGCTCCGAAGTCGCTGTGCTGCTTTCTCAGTTCTTCCAGCGCACCGGCGATTTCCTTCTGTCGGCCAGCGGCCTTGTACTCGGCAACAACGCGGCTGATTTCCTCGCTGGTGGGCTTGGTCATGGCCTCCATCGCTCTGCGCTGATGCCAGTTCGCCACCTCAAGGCCGAGCTTTCGGCTGCCGGTGTGGATCACCAGCCAGAGGCCGCCGCTCTTATCCTTGTCAACCTCGATGAAGTGATTGCCACCGCCGAGCGTCCCGATGCTGAGGAGCGCACGGCTGTTGTCGATGCCGACGCATTTCAGGCCGCTCAGGTCGAACCACTCCTTCGGGTAGTTGTGGGTGCAGAACCCGGCCGGCACATTCCAGCGGATGGCTTTATCCAGCTCGTCAAGGTCGAGCCTCACCCGCCCCAGCTTGACGGCCAGCATACCGCAGCCGATGTCCACGCCCACGAGGTTCGGGCAGACGCGGTCGTGAATGGTCATCGTCGTTCCGATGGTACACCCAGCGCCGGCGTGAACGTCGGGCATGATCCGCACCTTGGAGCCGTCACTCACGGGATGGTGGGACAGCTTCTCGATCTGCTCCGTCGCTTCCTGCTCGATGGTCTTCGCAAAAATCTTCACATCATTGGTCATCGTCTTTTCCTTTCACTCGCTCCACGGAAACTCTGTGATAATGTCGTCGCCCCAAATAGGCTTCATACTATCCTTCATAAAGACAGGCTTCCCGAGCGCCTTGGCCTGCTCGACCACACCCTCGATCCACTCGCGCTTCGGGACGACCTTATCCTTGCGGTTGCCCGTCTCCGCGCCGAGGATGAACCAGTCCATCGGCTCGATGATGTCCTTCTTGGGATTACCAAGCGGCCCCAAAATCGGCTCAATGCTGGCGAAGGTGTGGTGTTCGTCCGACCAGAACATCGGCACATCACGCTCGGTCGTCGTTGAGCCATACCAGAACTCGTCGCCGGCAGGCAGCAGGCCCGCCTCGTACAGTCGGATGTAACGCGCTGGGTTTTTGGTGAGGAACAGGTATCTGTGCCCGGAGGCAGCCTTGCAGGCGTCGAACACCTTCTTGATCCACTCGTCAGGCACCCAATCCCCGAACAGGTCAGCCATCGAACAGACGAAAATCGTCTTGCCGAACCCCTTCGTCAGCGGGTCATTGAGGCGGTACTCATGGAACGTAGGCGTGAAGCCGAAGGGGTACGCCGCATTTCGGACGACGCCGTCCTTGCTGGTAACAGTCAGCCGTTCCTTCAGGTACACCACATTCTCGTCGGTCTCTCCGCCGGCCGCACAGTCGCAGCCCTTGAAGCGGTTTGCGGTCGATCTGGCATAGCAATACGGGCAGGTATGATAGCAGCCCGTGACTGGCGACCACGTCGAATCGCTCCATTCTATTTTCGTCTTTATCAACGTAACCCCTCCTCTAAATAACCCCACTTAATGCCAAGCATCGCTCGCCTTATCGCAGTATGCGACACGCCGTATTTTGCGCCAAGCTCTCTGAGTGAGGCTGTACCCCGCGCCTTCCTGATTTCAAGCACTTCGGCCTCTGTCAACTTATGCGTCCCTGAGCGTTCACCGACTGGCATTTTGTCGTTGACTCTCTTGTCATCAACGTTTTCCTGCCTACTTCCCCAACAAAGGTTTTCCAGCCTATTGTCATCGTGGCAATCGTTAAGATGTCGGCATTCTTCATCAGGAAGCGGCTCTCTATCCCACGCTAAGAGGACGGCTCTATGTACCCGCAGCTTCTCCCTCGTTCCGTCGTATAGGAATACATGAAGGTATTCGCCATCTCTTATCTGTCGCAAAACCCTTGGTTTGCTTTGGCTCTTAGCAAGCGACAAGATTTGCCCGTTTCTTGATGCGAAGTATTTCCCGTGATGCCCCGGTATCTCGCTCCACAGTTCACCTTGGTAGCGGATAATTTGTCGTGCCATCGCGCATTCTCCTGTCAGAACGGCAGTTCACCGGCGTCGTCATCGGGAATCTCGGAAAAATCTCCGCTGGGCTGCTGGTAGCTGTTGTCGTAGCTGCCACCGTAGCTTCCGCCTCCAGACCGATTACCGCCGTCCTTGTTGCTGTCCCCGAAATAGACATTGTCGGCCACAACCTCCGCGCTGCGGCGGTTATTGCCCTCCTTGTCCTTCCAGTCGCGGATCTGGAGCCGACCTTCCACAACGGCCATGCGCCCCTTCGTGAAATACTTGCTCACGAACTCGGCGGTGTTTCTCCACGCGACCACGTCGATGAAGTCCGTCTCTTTCTCGCCCCCCTGCCCCTTGAAGTCACGGTCAACGGCCAGCGCAAACGAGGTCACGGCCGTCCCGCTTCCGGTGCGCCGCAGTTCGGGGTCACGGGTCAATCTGCCCATCAAGATTATCTTGTTCAGCATTCTCGGTTTCTTCCTTTCGTTTCAGTCTGTATAGCTTGCACAGGTGCTTATCCAGCAGGACGCCTCTCGTGAGGTGGTGCTTCTTCTGGAACGTCAACCACCCTATCACGTGAACTTCGGAATGGTGCTCCCTGCAAAGCGGGAGCACCTCCATTCCCTCGTGAATGATCTCCTCGCGGTCGCGGCCCGCGCCGACATGATCGACGTGGTGCAGGTCGCACGGTTTCCCGCAGATGCAGCACTTCTTGCTCACCAAGCAAGCGTACACATAGTCCTGAACATCATCCACGAAATCGAGCAGAGAGAAGCTGCACGGAATGTCCCAGTCGAGGATGAACCGCACCAAAAACCGCTGGAACGCACACACAAGGCTCATAGGGGCGTTGCTCAAGGAGAACATCTGGTCAGCCGTCTCCTGCAGGTCTTCTGCAATGAACTTCAGCTTCATGTACTCCTTGGTCGGGTCAAGCCCCATGCCGGTGTAGTTTGAGATCTCCCGAATGAGCTTGTAGCAGGTGCGCCTCTGCTTATCGGACAGCGGGCGGCTGTCGATCATCTGGATATTGCACTCCTTGTACTCGCGCTTCAGGAGCATCGGCCAGTCGTCGTAACGGGCCTTGATGGTCACGATGCCGTGCTTGTCGATGTCAACGATCCTACCTCGCACTATGTCGATTGGGCTTTTCATGCCAGCCCTCCTCTCTGCTCAAATCGCGGTTCGTTACGCCTCGGGTTCGTCGTACTCGTAGCCGCTGGGCTCGTTCTCGTCAGCAGGCTCCTCGGTGACAGGCTCTTCCTCTGCGGCAGCGTCGGTTGCATCCGTCTCCTCGGTCGGCTCCTCTTCGCCCGAAGCCTCTTCCTCGGCGGCACCCTCCATGCCGACATGGGGAGAGTCGATGTCGAACAGAACCTCGCTGCAATCCTCACACTCAATGGAGATGTTCACGATCTCGTCATCGCCATAGCCGACGCACACGACGGCGTGACCGACATGTGGACTCAGCTTCTCAGCAGAGCAGTAGAACGGGTTTTCGGGGCTGGTCGCAGAGGACAGGACGACCTTGTTGCCCTGCGTACGGACGGTGTAGTTGCCCATCGCCTCGGTGACGTTCATCGTCTCGCCGATGAACTGGCGGAGCCAGCCGAATGGCTTGGACGGATCATGCGCGGGGTCGATGCTTTCCTCCTCAAACTCGCCAGCAGCGTCAGGAGTGGCACCCTCTGCGTCTGCGGGTGCAACTTCCTCCCCATTGATTACGTTGCTCTCTGAGGCCGCAGGAAGCCCTCTGGGGCCTTCGTCAACGACGTCATATTGGGTGTTTGCAAAGTCAGCAGAATCGCCGTCACCATCAAAGAGCGTGGTCTGGCCGTTGTCGATGTCGCGGTAGAAATACTGTCCACTGGCCTTATCGAAGACCAGCTCGAAGTTACCGGAGAAGCTGCCGCTCTTCTTCTCCTTGCGCTGGATGACGTAGGCGACGGTGTGGTCGAACTTCGGCTTCGTCACCTCTCTGGTCTGATGGCCGCCGGCCACGGTGTAGTCGGGGGCCGAGTCATCGGTGAGGGTGATTTTGACCTTAATGTTGATCTCGCCGGTGTTCTGCTCCGTCTCGATCATGCCAGCCAGCACGTCGCGGAGTGTGGTGTCGAAGTCAGCGCACAGGCTGTTGAAAGCCTCGCCTCTCAGGGACAGAGAATAGTCCTTGCTCATAGTATTTTCCTCCTTCATTTTGTCGTGTCTCGGATGTACTTATTTCGGCATGCTTCACAGCAGAAGTCGTGCCACTCGCCATCCACCTTTGTCGTGATCCATCCGAGCCGCTCTCGCAGCTCTTTCCGGTGGGCCTTCGAGTCGATGTCCTCGCTATCGAACGGGAACGAAACGTCCTTGCCACAGCAGTCGCACGAGTACACGGCTTCGCCTTCCCAATAGCCGCTAAACTCCAGATCTCTCATTCGTCCGTCCCATCCTCACCCATGAAGACCGAGCCGGCCCGCATCGCTCTGCGCTGGATCTCCTCCAGCAGCGTCGCCGTGCTGATGCCGTCGAGGCTGGGCAGGCCCTTGCCGCCACAGCAGTCGCATTCGCCGCAGCAATCATCCTCAACCTCGTCGTCCAAAGAGACCAAGAGGTCAGAGTTAAGAAGCAAAGCGGGGCGGATGCCGTACGAGTTGGATGCGCTGTAGTAGTAGCAGCCGCCATTGGTGTAGACGTACCACACGTCGCTGGTGCTGTCGGTGTCCGGGGAGCGGAGCCACCGACACGCCCAAGGCGTGACGAGCCAGTACCAGTCATCCTCGTTCAGCGGGATCAACTCCTTGAACTGGCCGTACTGCCAAAGCGTCAGGGGCGCCGCCTTGACCGTGATGGTGCCGTAGCTCTTGCTACGGTCGGTACAGCTCAGATCCACCTCAAACGGGAGAATGGCCGCGGCCTCCTCCGAGGTGCGAGGCAGGGCCTCCACCCACTTGTCGATGCGCTCCTTCAAGGTTGAGCGGGTGTAGTCGTTGCGGTTCTCCGCATCGTCCTTGTCGTTGAACGGGCAGGACTCCTTGCTCTGAGCCAGCAGGACGAACGCAGCGCCGTCGCGCTGTTCCATGACGACGAACTTCTCACCGGCGAAGTTGAAGATGCGGCCGGGGCTGAGTTTTGCGAGTTTCTTCATGATTGCCTCCTATTCTGCTTCCTGAATTGTCACGACAACCCTCGGGTCGTCGCTGAAGAACTTTCTTACCTGTGCGTCTACAATCTGAGCGTCATCGTGATAGGCGATGTCGTTCAGAGAGTCACACACGATTTTGCCGATGTTGTCGAAGTCGGGCTTCTTCATCGGTCTGATTTTCCGCTCGCGCATGAGCTGCGCTTTCTTTTTGCTGGCACTTTTGGGGATGCCGTAGTACGCCGTGATGCGCACATCAAGCGGTGTGTCCTTGGGGAACTTGAAGTCGTTGCATTGACGGCGGTATTCGAGCCTGACGAGGTTCTCATAGCTGACCGTCTTCTCCGGTGTGTAGGGCTGAACAAACGCGCCAGCGTTTCGGAATCGCGGTCTGCCTTTGCCCGCCGGCTCTCCAAGGACGGAAAACTTCAGCTTCATTTTGGTATCTCCGCCCCCTCCACCATCGTCTCGCCAATCCAATACTTGACGAGGTATTCGTTGCTTCTCCCGTCCTTCTTCTGCTTCACGGGCTGGACGGAATACCCGTTTCGGAACAGGATCGAGGCGACCGTCACACGGTCGGCTTCACTCCCGATTTTGAGGTAGAAAACCTCTTTACTCCCCGCCATGTTCAGGCTCCTCGCTGAGTTTGAACTGCGGGCCCCACGTTGCAACGATGTGGCGACTCTCCTGATCGACGAACGCGAGCTTCCCGTCGTAAATCGTCATGTTCAGCTTGTACTTGATACAGGCCCTCTCGACATCAGCGATAAGATGCTGTACCCGCTGCTTCATTTCCATTTGGCTTCTCCTTTCAGTCAATATCGAACAGCTTCTCCATCTCCGTGAACCGCCGGCTGGCTTCCTTCTTCCGCCAACTCGGGCCGGTGAACTGCATCGAGTAGCAGGTCTCGAAGATGCGGTCATAAATGCGGCTGTACCGTCTGTCCTCCTCGTCCTTCATCTCGTCGATGGTCAGGTTCGTGGTCAGGAGCATCGGGAGCTTCCGCCGATACCGGCTGTCGATGATGTTGTAAATCTTCTCAAGCGCATAATCGGTGTTGCGCTCGGCACCCAGATCGTCGAAGATGACCAGCTTCGCGCTGTTCATCCGGGCGATGATGTCGCTCTCCTTCTCCTCGCCGCCCTGAATGAGCTCCAGCAGCTTCACAAGGGAGGTCATCATCACGGGGACGCCGCGGTTCAACAGGTGGTTGGCGATACAGGCAGCCGCAAAACTCTTACCCGTACCAACGCTTCCCCAGAAAATCAAACCCTGATTTTTGGACACCATCTCGTCGAACGCCTCAGCGTATCGGCGGCACAGCTTCAGATTTCGGGCGTTGTACTTCGTGACTTGGAAGCTGTCGAAGGATGCCTCGCGGAGCTTTTCATCCATGAGGCTCGCCTTTTTCAGACGGGCGACACGCTCCATGTCCTTTTTGTTCTGCTCGGCCTGCTTTTCGGCAGCCTCCTTGTCGCGGTCGCACTTGCAGGAGCGGGTGGCCTTGAACGTCATCTTGTTCTCGGGGTTGCCCTCCATCGGAGCGGACACCGTCACCATCCCCTGCCTCGGCTCACCGCACTTCCCGCACATGAGCATTCCGTCATCGTCGAACCAATCGCCGGGGCGGATCTCCTGCCGTTCAAGCCCTTGGGCGGCAATACGGGGCAAAATGGTCTGCGGGTCAAATCCTTGCATTTGTCATTCCTCCCCGTATTCCGCAAACGGATTTTTGTTGTCGGGCACCGCGTCCTCGGGCGGCTGGGCCTTCTTCTTATCTGGCAGATAGTCAAGGAACGGCCGGCTGTCGCTCAGGAACGTCTTCGGGTGCTTGATGTACTGCTTCTCGGTGCCGAGTCTCTTGCACTGGGTCGCATAGTTCCGAGCGGCCATCAGCAGCTCCTCCGGGGAGAAGCCCTCATGGATGCGGGCCTGATACTTCTTGAAGGCGTTGCCTTTCTCAGCCTTTTTCGGGTATGCGTCCCAGAACTCGTCGAAGGTCGGCGTGTACTTTGGTGTTGCCGGTTCCGCAGGGGGCTTCGGCGGTTCAGGAGGCTCGGTCGGCGCTTTTTCGGCTGCGGGAGTCTCTCCCCCGTCGATTTTAAGCTGCTTTTCCTCGCCGTCCGCGGGACCGTCCGTGTGACCGTCCTTCGCCGCATCCGCTTTTTCCTCGTTTTGGGCCGCCGCTTTGCTGTTCCGCCGACTCTCGCGCTTGCGGGCAGCGTCGCGCTCTCGGGCATCCTTGGCCTTTTGCCATTGGGCTTGCCAAGTCTCCCAGTCGTGGATGCAGATTCCGTGAGGCGACCAGTCGAGCCAGCCGCTATCGAAGAGTGCATCCACGATTTTCTTCGGATCGAGCACACAACCTGCGCCGACGCCGTACAGGTATCGCTCGATGTCCTCTTTTTCTGCATACAGTATGAGCCCGTCCCTCTCAGCGTTCGTAAGCCCCCAGAACCACAAGAAGTTCAGGATGCCCGTCGCCTCGAACTTTGAGCAACCGAGCTGCTTATACAGATTCCGCAGCTTCGGCCCGTCGATACTTTCGTGTACGCTGATCCATGCCATTTTCTCACCTGCCTGTCTGTGTGACGGCTATGCCGTCGGATCGCATCACTCTTTACCGGGGAAATCGGGCTGGTCGCTGGCAGGAACGGTATCGCTGGCTTCCTGCGGAGCTTCGGGTTCAGGTTTCTTCTCCTGAGCCATTTCCATGACCTTTTCGGTGATGCGGTGATACACAGACGTAGGCAGGCCCTCCGTGGACTCGTAGCCCTCGGCGGCCAGCAGGGATTTCAGGACGCCGTTCGCTTCCTGTCCAAAGGCGCTCGTCGCCATCTTGAAAAGCGTCTGGCGCTGATCCTGCGTGATAGGTTCGTCCTTTTCGGCTTCGGTCACTTCGCCGGTAGCAGGATCGACCACCAGAGCGAAGCCATCCGTCGGAAGCTCGCCCATGTCGAGGACTTCCTCCTGACTGTAAATGCCCATAATCATATCGGGGCAGTTCATGCGGCCGAAGAACGAAGCGGCGCGGTACTGGATCATCACGTCGGGCATGGTCTTCCACTTGCTGCCGTTTTTGCTCGTCCAGCCTTCGTCGTTCGCCATATTCATCGTGATTTTCGGGCCGTAGACCTTGTGACCGGAGTAATCCTCCGCCCAAGCGCGGCAGCTCAGGCCACCGTCGGCCCTATCACGCCCGAACTCGAACTGCAGCTCGGTCTTATACCGGCGGCTGCTGTTAATCATGGCGATAATCCACTGGCTCGACCACGCAGGGCGCCCGTTGACGATGTAGAGGTTCTGCATCACCATCATCGGACTGGTGTTGATGCGAGATGCCATCTCAATAGCGATCATGCAGTTGCCGACGTTTCCATGGTACTCCTTGGGGACTACCGTAGACGACGCAAGGCACTGGGCCATGCGCAGAGCCGTATTGAAGCTCGCGCCGTCAGCGAAGACGCTCAAGGCTCCCCCGCCGGCCGTTTTCTGAGCCACAGCCCCAGCGGGCGCCGTGCTCAGTTTGTTTTCGTTGCTCATGTTGACCTCCTGTTATTCTCCGGTTTTACCGGGTGCTGACGCTGGTGGTGTAGGTTTCGCGGAACTTGATGCCGGGGATCTCGACCTGGCCCTTGGACATCTTAATCAGGCGGAGCACCGCAGCCTTATCGACCGGCCGCAGCTCAATGCCAATGAGAGACACGGGAACCTTAGACCAGTCGCACTCGGACTCGCAGATTTCCCACGTCTTGCTCTGGGAGATGCCCTTGACCTTGGGCGTCTGATGCTGGACGCCACCGGCGATGGACACCCCTTCCATCATCTCGGCTTCGGCCATAGCGTACTCTGCGCCAACAGCGTCACCGTTAGCCTCGGCTTCGGCAGCTTCATTCAGGTGGCGGTCGATCTCGGCCTGAGCCAGTCGGCGCATGGCCTCCTCCTGCTCACGGCGCTTGCGCTCCTGCTCCGCGCTGTACTCGTTCACCTTGACCTTGACGATCTTCTCCGCCTTTTCCAGAGGCTCAATCATTTCCTTTCTGTGGTTCAGAACCTCGTCGTAGCTCTTCTTGGCGGACACGCGGAGAGGCTCCCAATAGTCCTTGACCTGCTTCTGGGCCTGCTTGATCTGCTTCAGGAACAGGCCAGCGTCCTCGAAATCCGCTCCAGAGGCGACGACGACCGCTTCGGCCCGCTGCTCAATCAAGCTGACTTCTTTGCCGAGCTTGCTCTCTTCAGCGTTCATCACGGTCACGTTCTCTTCTGCGGTGTCAAGGACAAGGGCATTGCTTCCGATGGTCTTTGCGTCGTTCATACTGACACTCCTTTTCGTTTATTTGTAAGACTGTTCATAGTCGTACAGACATTTCAGCGCCCCGACTACGCGGCATCTGGCGGGGTCTTTGGCCGGGAACTCGCGGAACGACCACTTCCCGTCCTTTTTCAGATGCAGGATGTGCTTTCTTTGCGGTGTGATGCCGTGGGAAATAAGTGCCTGCGAGTAGGCTTCAAGCTGGACGCCGCAGGCCATTTCCAGCAGCGTGTACGTCGTCTTGAAGTCGATAAGCTCCAGCAGGCCGCCGATCTCGCAGAGCAGGTCAATCGTCCCGCCGTAGCGCATCAGCTTGTGGTAGATGCGCACCTCAGAGCCGAAGACCCGCGGTTTATACTGCTTCCACCACTCCATGAAGCCGTTGAAGTAGCCGCGATGCTCCGACGGAATATCGTCGATGCCGAACTTGATCCAGTTCTCGATGCTGTTATGCACCGCAGAACCTTTGATGGCGGCGTTCTCAAGCGTCCGCTTGCTGATACCGCCGTAGCACTGGTCTTTCAGCGGCTCCATCAGCTTCGACACGCTCGGGATGATGTCGCCGTTCAGCCGGTAGATGTGGCTGGCCTCGTCGAACGTCAGCTCTGGCAGTTCAGGAACCTCAACCGTCATATCCATCTGGAATGTCCTCCTCGCTCGCGGTTCTCCATTCTCCTCCCAGCTTCGGTATCAGGACGCAGAGCGGCAGGTCTTCCAAGCAGTCCTCGCACCACGCCTCACCGTCGATGATGCCGTACTCGTCGCCGGGAATAATCGGCTCTCCGCAGGAGCAGCAGTGCGTCACCGGCGTCGGGTCTGGCGCGTTTGGGCAGCCGCTCAGGCAAGGGCTGTGCATACAGATGTCGCACATAAGTTTCTCCTCCCAATCGCATTGATTCTCTCGCGCATCACATAATCTTCCAGCTCGTTTCTGAACAGCAGAGGCACATACTCCTCGTCCTTGCCGTTCAGGTCTGCCTTGCGGACGGTGTGCTGCATGATGGCGACCATGTCATCCACATCGAACCAGAAGCCGGTCTCGTTCTGGACGTCCACGATGATGTTTCCCAGCTCCTCGGTGTTCAGCTTCGCCGTGTCGATCATGCCAGCACCTCCGCCCATGCGTCCGCGTATTCCATCACCGTGCGGCTGTACGACGTGGTCGTGTAGCCTTTGCTGAAGACGTGCTCCCGAGCTCCGCCCTCGCCGTAGTTGTAACAAATCAAGGCTTTGTGCCAGTCCCCGTACTTCCCATACAGGTCGCTCAGGATGAACACACCAGAGCGGATATTCTGGTACGGGTCGGTCAGATCCGTGACCCCGATTTTCTCAGACAGCCATTCGGAATTGATGCTGTTGATCTGCATATAGCCGTAGCAGCTTCCGTTCGAGGCTGTGGCCGTGAACGAGCTTTCGGCCTGAATGACGCCCAGAGCCACGTTCTGAGGGACGCCGTATTCTTCGCAGACCGCAATCAGATGGCACTGCAGGTCGAAGTCCAGCGGGATCTCCTCATGCAGATAGCCTTGCTCCAGCAGAGCGGCCTCGATTTTCTCGTTCTCGTCCTCTTCCTCTACGGGTTCCGGTTCCTGAGTAGGCTCTGCCGTCATCTGGACGGGCTGATATGTACTGTCGTGCTCTGCAACCAGCAGAACCGGCTCAGCCTGCAATGCGGGCGGCTGCGGTGTTGGTTCGGGCACCGTTTCGGCTGCCCCCCCTGTCAGGGCTACGATGCTGGCCGTGGTCATCGCCAGCACGGCCGCTGTGGTCGCCAGCTTGATTCGCAAGATGCGGCGGCGTCTTCTTCGCCGTTCCATTCGGGTCATGATGCTTTGTCCTCCTTTGTTTTCTCAGGTGTCGCGCAGAACGGGGCCAGATCCAACGGTTTCATCCGCCGAATGGCCTCCGCAAGCTCCCGTGGGCTTTTGATGCCATACTCTTCCGCGAGTATAGCCATCAGACTACTTTGATCCATGGGCATCACCATCTTCGTTCAGAGCCATCTCTCCGATGGTCTTCAGCTCGCTCACGGTCTTTGCCAGATCGTCGAGGTAGGCCAAAACCTCTTGAAGCGCCGGTTTCTCGTCTTCGGTGATTTTCCCGTCAGCCGCGATGTCAAGGAGCGTGTCCTTGACATCTCCGAGCTTTTCGGTCTTCAGGCTCTTCAGCAGCTTGACCGTCACGCGGTCAATGCCCACCACTTCATCGGAGAGCGAATGCCTGCATCCAATCGGGCACTCGTTCAAGCAGTAGTGGTTCAGCAGCCACGGGGCGTTGTACCTGTCAGCCATGAGCACCGCCTTATCGACCGGCATGAACTTTGTGTTCCCCAGCTCTGCATCTGCCAGCGAAGATACCGACATTCCGAGTTGCTCAGCCGCGCTCTCACGGCTACATAGCCTGTCATCATATTCAGCAGCCTTTTTTCTGGCTTGATACCACGGATTTCCCGCCGCTTTCGTAGCGTCACGTCCCATTTTCTCTGAGCCTCCAATCGCCTATAATTACCGTAGTGGCAAGATAAATTATCTGAGTGGCTAATCATCGGGCAAAAAAATATACACCGACGCCGATGATGGCCTCGATTAACCAGTTGGCAACTTGCCATCGAAGAAAAAGTCGTTCACCTGCGCATTGTTCAGCGTGAGCAGGCTGGCGACCTCCGGGACTTCATCCAAGGTAAACTCTACTTCGCCTCTCTCTTTTCTCCCATAGGAGACTTCCGTGAGGCCGAGCTTCTCTGCCATGTACTTCTGCGTAAATCCAAGCCTTGCGCGGGCTCCCTTGATTTCGAGTGGTTTCATAATGTTCACCCCTTTCTGCCTATCTTTTTTTGAAGATAATTGACCTATGTGATTATTATAATTATCCACGTGGCTAATGTCAATAGTTTTTTGCAGTTTTCTCGCAAAAAATGTTTGCGATTTTACCAAAAGAGCTATACAATGGCTAATACAAACAATCACGCTGGCAAAGGAGAAGCACATCATGGAACTCGAACTCGATTTTACCGCCTTCAAGAAGAACCTGCGCGACCTAATCGAAAGCAGGGGCCTCTACGCCAAGGACATCGCCGCAGAGATCAACGTCTCGACACCCACCCTGTCGAGATACCTTCAGGGCGTCCGTGAACCCGAACTCAAGTACGTCGTTCGGCTCGCCCGCTACTTCGGCGTTTCTGTTGACTGGCTGCTGGGCCTCAGCAACGACCGCTACGAGGCAGTCCCCACAGAAGTCCGCGAGTTTGCCACTCTGTACGCTCTGGCCTCGCCAGATGACCGTACCATCGTCGAAACTGTACTCAAAAAATATCGAGAGGAGAACTAACCATGATCTTCGGCAAAGACTTGGGACGTTCTGCCTTCTTTGCCGAAATCGGCTCGGAGGTTGAACGTCTGGACGGCATCCCCAGCAACTACACAAACCTCGTCTGCATTGGGCAGGGCGTCAGCCTCACCGATACCGTAGGACGTGAGTATCGCATCGACCTGTTCACCTCGCCCACCGGCTGTATCGCCGTTCGGCTCTCCCTTCCCCTTGCCGGTGCGTCGCCGACCGACGCCGATCCCAAGCATCTACGCCGCGTTGCCTCCATTGTGCGGGCGTGGAGCGTGGAGCAGCTCAACGAGGTCTGTGCCGACCATTTCTACCGCGCCGAAGGACAGGCTGCCGACATCATCGACGTCCTCGTTCGCGCCGGTCTTGCGGGTTTCTCCGACAAAGGCAATGTCAGCAAGGCTCTCGCCGCGACGCTGGCTGATGGCGAATTGCTCTTCGAGGTCATCGACTCAGCCTCCGCACACAAGGTCTTTACCAGCCGTGAACTCATTGACCGCTTCTCTGCCGCAAAAGGCGTTGACCCAGACGACGTGACCGAGTTCATCGGTGCCCTCGAAGTCATGGACGGCTTCAGCGCCGTCTCCATCGGCCGCGAGATCATCGTTCAATATGCTCCGCTCGGCGACGGCCGCCCGTACCAGCTCTTCAAGTTCACCATCGGGCAGCATCGCTCGGACGTGGTGGCCGAGCCCCGTGTCACCCGACACCAGCTCCAGAGCAACGGGCGAGGTCCTGCCGAGGCCGACAGTTTCTTCGAGGCCCTCATTCCCTATGCGGACACAGCCTCAATGCAGCCTGCACCCGACGGCTCCATCAGTGTCTTGCCTCTCAGCATTGACGCCCTGATTGATGGCACGATGGGGCTTGTGGCAGCGGCCAGAGGCTTCGCAAAATCAGTCTCGCAATAAAAACACATACGGGGCATCGCAGCAGCGGTGCCCCAAAACTATATCTAACGGTTACGTTACGTTTACGGTATAGGTTACGGTTACGGTATGGTTACGGTTATACACGGAACGTCCGTGGATTTTTGGTCGGACGTTCCTATGGAATATCCCGAAAAAGGAGGACTTCGTATGGCTTCTCGCATCGCCGAGAAACTGGCCGCGAAGAAGGCGGCCATCTATATTCGCGTCTCCACTCATTGGCAGGTGGACAAAGACTCCCTCAAAGTTCAGCGCCGCGAACTTATCGCCTATGTCACGCTGGTGCTGGGCATCACCGACTACGTCGTGTTTGAAGACCCCGGCTACTCGGCCAAGAACACAGACCGCCCAGAATATCAGGCCATGATGGATCGCATCCGCACAGGCGAGTTTACCCACCTTGTCGTCTGGAAGATTGACCGTATCAGCCGCAACCTGATCGACTTCGCCGCCATGCACGACGAGCTGCAGTCCCTCGGCGTCACCTTCGTCTCCAAGAACGAGCAGTTCGACACCTCCTCCGCCATCGGTGAGGCCATGATGCGCATTATCCTGATCTTCGCCGAGCTGGAGCGCAAGACCACCGCTGAGCGCGTCACGGCTGTTATGCTCTCCCGTGCCTCAGACGGTCAATGGAATGGTGGCCGTGTTCCCTTCGGCTATTCGTGGTCGAAGGAAACAAAGACATTCTCCATCGTCCCCGAGGAGGCCAAGGCCATCCGCCGCATGGCCGAACTGTACGAGCAGTACCAGTCCTTGCTCTATGTCGCCAAGTACCTCAACGACGCCGGTATCGTCACGAAAACGGGCGGCCAATGGACGCCAACCACGGTGCGCACCATCCTGACAAACCCGTGGTACATCGGCCAGTATGTCTATAACGTCCACTCAGACGGCAAGGGCATCGAGAAGCGCGACTCTGACGAATGGATCACCGTCGAGAACCACCACGAACCCATTCTGAACGAAGATGTATTCTGCCGCATGAAGTTCCTGCTGACTCGGAACAAGCGCGGCGGCGTTCCCTCTCACAAAACATACGTCAGGAAGAACATCCACGTCTTTGCTGGCCTGCTCCGCTGCGGTCAGTGCGGCTCCAACATGACAGCCAACCTCGACCGGCGGCGAGCGAACGGCTTCCGCCCCTCCCAATATGCCTGCGGCAGCCGGCGGCGCAAAGGAACCTCCTGCACCAACAAGTACATCTCCGACACCACGCTCGGCCCGTTCGTCCTGAACTACGTCGCCAACATCATCAGAGCCTCCAAGAACTTTTCTGAGGCCACGACGCCCGATGTTCTGGAGCGTAAGCTGCTCCGCGGCGAAGCGTTCGAGGACGTGGCCTCCGTCAGCACCGACTCTCTGGGCCAGCTTCTCGATGCGTTCCGCTCCGCCGGTGACGCCGTGGAGTACCGCCCGCAAATCGCCTTCTCCGGTGAAGATAACGCTATCCGCGAGATCGACACACTCCACGCTCGACGTCGCAAGCTCGATAATGCCCTCGCCCGTTTGAACGCCCTGTACCTCTACGATGACGAGGCCATGCCAGAGAAAGACTTCGTCATGCAGCGCGGCCAGATCACCAAACAGCTCGAAGAAGTCAATGCCCGCATTGAGGAACTGCAGAACCAAGAGTCCAGCGAGGAACTGGGCGACGACTTCATCGGCAAGGCCAGCTACTACATCATGGCGAACAAGCTGATTGAAGACCGCTACATCGACTACGAGAAGTACATCCGAGCCATTGACCCCTCCATCCCGCACAGCTTCCTCCAGCAGATCATAGACCGCATCGTCGTGAACGATGGCCGCATCACCTCCATCACATTCAAGAACGGTGCGACCCACACATTCACCTACAAGACATGAGAAAAGCCCCGGCCTCATATACTGAGGTCGGGGCCATCTTATGCAGTCTATGCAGTATCGCCGCAACATTATTCGTCAAAAAAGTTGTTCAATTTTATAAGCATCCCCTCAAAGCTAACGATGCGTGATGCTTTTCGGTTATCCACGCGGCTTTTTCTGCTTTTTGTGTCGGTTAAGCCGTTTTCCTCGAAAACCTTTATTTTTCGGGCTTTTCGCCGTTTTCAGCCTTGGATGGCATCACGTCTCCAATGAACATCGCATCGCCGAAGGAGAAGAAGCGGTAGCGCTCCTGGACGGCGATGTTGTAGGCGTTCAGGATCTTTTCCCGGCTGGCGAACGCGGAGACCAGCATGACGAGCGTACTCTCCGGCAGGTGGAAATTCGTGATGAGCGCATCCATGGCCTTGAATCGGTAGCCGGGATAGATGAAAATATCCGTCCAGGCGGAGGACTCATGGAAGAACCCGTTCTCATCCGCAAGCGATTCCAGCGTCCGGCAGGATGTCGTGCCAACGCAGACGATCCGGCCGCCGGCGCGCTTGGTCTCGTTGATCATATCTGCCGTCTCCTGCGAGATCATGCAAAACTCGGAGTGCATATGATGCTCGGTGATCTCCTCTGCCTTGACGGGCCGGAAGGTCCCGAGACCGACGTGCAGCGTGATATACGCCTCTTTGACGCCCTTAGCTGCGAGCTTGTCCAGCAGCCCGCGGGTAAAATGCAGACCGGCTGTCGGCGCGGCGGCAGAGCCGTTCACCTTGGAATAGACCGTCTGATAGCGCTCGCCGTCTTCGAGTTCTTCCTTGATGTATGGCGGCAGGGGCATTTTGCCGAGACGCTCGAGCACCTCAAGGAAGATCCCCTTGTAGTGGAACTGCACGAGCTTGTTACCGTCTTCCTTCTCTCCGACGACCGTCGCAGTGAGCTCTCCGCCGCCGAAGGACAGTTCGGTGCCGGTATGGGTCTTCCGTCCCGGCTTCGTGAGGCATTCCCAGACGCCGCTGCCCTGATCCTTGAGCAGCAGTACCTCGACGGCGCCGCCGGTCGGCTCCCGATGGCCCAGCAGCCTTGCAGGGAGCACGCGGGAGTTGTTCATCACCAGACAGTCGCCAGGCTGCAGCAGGTCGACCAGATCATAAAAATGCCGGTGCGTGACCTCACCGGTCTTCCGGTCGAGCGTCATCAGGCGTGACGCGTCCCGCCGCTCCAGCGGCGTCTGCGCGATCAGTTCTTCCGGCAGATCATAGTAAAAATCATGAGTTTTCAACAAACAACAGCCCCTTCTCCGCGCTGATTTTTTCTGCGATTCACATTGACAGGCCAATTGGAATATGATATGATGAGGCCGTTGGAATTCGCGGACATTTGTTCACCGTACAGAAACATTTTCTCCTGCACAGACAACTGTATTATATTACATTCCAAAGTGACATGCAACCGGAACTTTCCGGCGAGTTTGAAGATTGGAGCTTTCATCATGGAAAAATTCAGAGTCGGTATCATCGGCGCTACGGGTATGGTCGGCCAGCGGTTCGTCCTGCTGACGGCGAATCACCCCTGGTTCACGCCCGTCGTTCTTGCAGCCAGCGCACACAGCGCAGGCAAACCCTACGCCGAAGCGATCGGCGAAAAATGGCACATGGCGGATCCGATTCCGGAGAGCGTCCGCTCCATGGTCGTGATGGATGCAGAGGCCGACGCAGAGGAGATCGCAAAGCAGGTCGACTTCGTGTTCTGCGCCGTCAATATGAAAAAAGACGAGATCAAGGCGCTCGAGGAGCGATATGCCAAGCTCGAATGCCCGGTCGTCTCCAATAATTCGGCTCACCGCCACACCCCGGACGTCCCGATGGTCGTGCCGGAGATCAACGCAGACCACATCCGCATCATCGACGCGCAGCGCAAGCGCCTCGGCACCAAGCGCGGCTTTATCGCCGTCAAGTCCAACTGCTCGCTGCAGAGCTACGTGCCCGCGCTGCATCCGCTCATGAAGTACGGCATCGAAAAGGCGCTGGTCTGCACGTATCAGGCCATTTCCGGCGCTGGCAAGACGTTCGATACGTGGCCTGAAATGCTCGACAACGTCATCCCCTATATCGGCGGCGAGGAAGAAAAGTCCGAGCAGGAGCCGATGAAGCTCTGGGGCCATATCGAGGGCGATCAGATCGTCAACGCAACGGAGCCGAACATCACCGCGCAGTGCCTGCGCGTGCCGGTCTCCGACGGACATATGGCTGCCTGCTTTGTCTCGTTCAAGGGTGAGAAGCCGTCCGTCGAACAGATCAAGGCTGACTGGGCCGCGTTCTCCGGCCGCGCGCAGGAATTGGAGCTGCCGTCGGCACCCAAGCAGTTCCTGCACTACTTTGAAGAGCCGGACCGCCCGCAGACGAAGCTTGACCGGATGATCGAAGGCGGCATGGCGGTCTCCATCGGCCGTCTGCGGCCGGATACGCAGTACGACTACAAGTTCGTCTGCCTGTCTCATAATACCCTGCGCGGTGCAGCCGGCGGCGCGGTTTTGCTGGCGGAGCTGCTCTGCGCGGAAGGATATATCACAAAGAAATAAGCCCGAAGGGAGCGATTCTTTGAAAGATCCTGTGTTTGAGGGCGTTGCGACCGCGATCGTCACGCCGTTCAATCAGGGTACGATCGATTTTCCCGTCATGAACCGGCTGCTGGACCTGCAGCTCGCGGCTGGCGTCGACGCCATCGTCGTCTGCGGCACGACCGGCGAGGCCTCCACCATGACGGACAACGAAAAGCTCGCGCTCATCGCGCACACGGTCCAATATTGCGCCGGACGATGCAAGGTCATCGCCGGTACCGGTACGAACGACACGGCTCACTCACTGCAGTTGAGCCGTGTCGCTGCGTCTATGGGCGCGGACGCCGTGCTGATGGTCACGCCGTATTACAACAAATGCACGCAGGCGGGGCTCATCGCGCACTATACCGCGGCGGCGGATACGCTCCCCTGCCCGGTCATCGTCTACAATGTTCCGAGCCGGACGGGAGTGGATGTCTCGGTCGAGACCTGCCGGGTACTTGCCGGGCACCCCAACATCGGCGGCATCAAGGAGGCCAGCGGCAGCGTGCCGAAGGCCGCGCACATCCTCGACGCCTGCGGCGACGAGCTGCCGGTCTGGAGCGGCAACGACGATCTGACGGTCCCCCTGCTTTCACTCGGCGCGAAGGGCGTCATCTCCGTTCTGTCCAATGTCCGGCCGAAACGGACGCTGCAGATGGTGCGCGCGTGTCAGGCCGGAGACTATGCCGCAGCCGGGCGGATGCAGGTCGCGCTCACACCGCTGATCGACGCGCTGTTCAGTGAGATCAATCCCATCCCCGTCAAGCAGGCGCTGTCACTCATGGGGATCCCGGCCGGGCTGCCGCGGCTGCCGCTGACGCCGCTCAGCGCAACGCACCTGCCCGCGCTGGAGCAGGCGCTCTCCGCCGCGCCGGAGCCATAACCGCAGATCAGTTCACCATAATGATAATAAAAAAATCTGCGCAAGTAGTTATTCACACTGTCAACAGAGTTTTCAACACGTGAAAAAGCTACATATTTCAACAAAAACACGGATTATTGTTAAATGATGACAGGGTCGAAAAATGAAGAACTTTCACGACGCAACGCAGATATTTTGTTGACATAATGCCTTTTATGCAGGAGATTTTGCAGACAGAGGCTGTAAAAACCCGCTTGCAGACGGCATCTGCAAGCGGGTCCTTTTATCCGTTTTCGAGGCTCATCGTGGCGTAGGCGTTGAGGTCCTGTCCGGCGCGTTTGCCGGAACGGTACTCGTAATAGCCCTGCGCACCGATCATCGCGCCGTTGTCGCCGCACAGACGCAGGGGCGGCATGCACAGCCGGATGCCGAGCGCCTGGGTCCGGCGGGTGAATTCCCCGCGGATGCGGGAATTTGCCGCCACGCCGCCCGCGATGGCCAGCGTCCGGTAGCCGGTCTGCTCCAGGGCCTGCATCGTCCGCGGCACGAGCATATCGCTCACCGCCTTGGAGAACGAAGCGCAAAGCGACGGGATATCCAGCGCCTCGCCGCGCTGCTCATGTGTGTGGATGAGGTTCAGCGCCGCCGTCTTGAGGCCCGAGAAGGACATATCGAGCGGATTGCCGCTGAGCTTGGTGTGCGGCATGGGATATTTGTTTTCGTCGCCGGTCTTTGCCGTCTGGTCGAGCGCCGCGCCGCCGGGATACGGCATCCCGATCACGCGGGCGATCTTATCGAAGCATTCCCCTGCCGCGTCGTCACGCGTGGTGCCGAGGATATGGAATTTCGTGTAGTCCTGCACGTCGACAATCAGCGTGTGCCCGCCGGAGACGACGAGGCACAGAAACGGCGGTTCCAGATCCGGGTACGCCAGATAGTTGGCCGCGATATGCCCGCGGATATGGTGCACTGGGATGAGCGGCACGCCGAGGCTGTAGGCCGCGGCCTTGGCAAAGTTGACGCCGACGAGCACCGCGCCGATCAGCCCCGGCGCGTAGGTGACGGCGATGGCGTCGATGTCCTGCCGGGTCAGGTGCGCCTCGTCAAGCGCCGTATCCGCCAGGGCGTAGATGGCCTCGATGTGCTTGCGCGAGGCAAGCTCGGGCACGACGCCGCCGTAGAGCCGGTGCAGGGCGACCTGAGACGCGATGCAGTCGGTCAGGATGGTTCTTCCGTCCTCCACGACGGCGACAGCAGTCTCGTCGCAGGAGGATTCCACGGAGAGGATCTTCATAGCAGTTCCTTTCTGAGGATGCGTGCATCCTCTTTTGGATGTTGGTAGTAGTTTTTCCGCAGGCCGATCTGCGCGAAGCCGAGCGAGGCATAGAGCGCGGCGGCAGGTGCGTTTGAGTCCCGGACCTCCAGGGTCAGGACCGTCGCCTGCATCTTCTGCCGCAGCGACTCACACAGCGCCAGCACGAGCGCACGGCCAAGCCCCTGCCGCCGGTAAGCCGGGCTGACAGCGAGGTTCATCATATCCGCCTCGCCCAGCACGGTCTGGCTGCCGACGTAACCGGCGATGGAATCGCCGTCCATCGCGCAGAGCCACAGGCTCAGCGGATTATCCAGTTCCTGCTGCAAAATCGATTCCGGCCAGGGATCTGAAAAACAGGCGGCTTCCAGCGCGGCGATCTGCGCCGTGTGTTCCTGCCGCATGGGGACGATCGTCACTTCCATCACTTTGCCTCATACCAGCTCGCGCCGACCTTCGCCTCCGCCAGCAGCGGCACGCGCAGCTGCGCGACGTTTTCCATCTCGGCCGTCACGATCTTCTTTACCTGCTCTGCTTCCTTCACCGGGCATTCCACGATCAGCTCATCGTGGACCTGCAGGACGAGCCGGGCCTTGAGCTTCTGCTTTTTGAGCGCTGCGTCGACGCGCAGCATGGCGAGCTTGATGATATCCGCGGCCGTCCCCTGGATCGGGGTATTGAGCGCAACGCGCTCGCCGAAGGAGCGGATATTGAAATTGCTGCTCTTGAGCTCCGGCAGCTCGCGCCGGCGGCCGAAGAGAGTCGTGACATAGCCGTCCTGCTTTGCCTGCTCGACGATATCGTGCATATAGGTCCGGACGCCCGCATAGTGGGCCAGATAATTGTCGATATACTGCCGCGCCTCCTTGCGCGTGACGCCGATATCGTCTGCCAGCGAGAATTCCGAGATGCCGTAGACGATGCCGAAGTTGACGGCCTTGGCGTGACGGCGCATCAGCGGCGTGACCTGCTCCGGCTCCACACCGAAGACCTGCGCGGCCGTCGCCGTGTGGATATCGGTACCGGAGCGGAACGCCTCCTGCATGGTCTGATCGTCCGCGATATGGGCCAGCACGCGCAGCTCGATCTGGCTGTAGTCCGCGTCGACAAAGACGCAGCCGTCGCTTGGCACGAACATCTTGCGGATCTCGCTGCCGAGCTCCGTGCGGACGGGGATGTTCTGCAGGTTCGGGTCGGTGGAAGACAGTCGGCCCGTCGCCGTGACCATGTTCTGGAAGGTCGTGTGAATGCGGCCGTCGTCCGCGATCTGCTTGACGAGGCCGTCGGCGTACGTGCTCTTGAGCTTGGTCATGGCACGGAAATCGAGGATCGCGTCGATGATCGGGTGCTTGCCTCGGAGCTTTTCCAGCACGTCCGCGTTTGTGGAGTAGCCGCTTTTCGTCTTCTTGCCCGCGGGCAGGCCGAGCTCGTCAAAGAGGATCTGCCCGAGCTGCTTGGTGGAGTTGATGTTGAATTTCTTCCCGGCATAGCCGAAAATCGTCTGCTCCGCGGCCTCGATCCGGCTCTGGAGCATATTGCCGAAGGAGATGAGCGCCATTTGGTCCGCCTTGACGCCCGCAGCCTCCATTTCAGCGAGCACGCGGCAGAGCGGCAGCTCGATCTCGTAATAGAGCTTCTCCATGCCGTTCTTCGTGAGCTTTTCCGGCAGAGCTTCATAGAGCGCGCCGACGGCCGCGGCCTCCGCCAGACGGGAGCAGACGCGCGCGGCGTCTTTTCCGACCTGCTCGCTGTCCGCGCGGCCGATGGCAAAGCCCAAGTGCTGCTGCACAACGCTGTCCAGGTCGTAGCTGCCCCGCGTCGCGTCAAGATCATAGGCGGCCAGCGCGGTGTCGAAGATGAAGCCCTCCGCCGGGTATCCCTGTTCCAGCAGACGGCGCATCAGCGGCTTGCAGTCATGCGTGACCTTTTTGACGGAAGCGCCGAATATAGTTAACATAAAGTCATCACTCAGCGCAAAGTCAGAGAAATAGTATCCGCTTTCCCCGGTCTCAACAGCGATCCCAGAAAGATCCGGTTCAGTAATAATGTTTACATAATGTTCTTTTTGGAACGCTGCGGCCAATTCTGCCGCCCGGGCGGCATCCGTCACCGTCTCACTGGTGCAGGTACCCGCAAACGCCCCTGCCTCCACAGTTTCCTGCGGGGCATGCAGGCCGTAGCGGGCGATCTGCCGGGTAAATTCAAGCCGGGTGAAGAGCTGATAGAGCGTATCGTTGTCCGGCTGCTGCACACGGCAATCCTCCGGAGAAAAATCGATCGGCGCTTCGCAGCGGATCGTCGCCAGATCATAGGACATGTAGGCGCTTTCCCTGCCCTGCTCGAGCTTTGCGCGGAGCTTGTCCTTGATCGCGTCCAAATGCGCATAGATCCCGTCCAGCGTGCCATAGTCCAGCAGCAGCTGCGTCGCCGTCTTCGGGCCGACGCCCGCGACGCCCGGGATGTTATCGGAGCTGTCGCCCATCAGAGCTTTAAGATCAATCAGATGGATGGGGTCAAAGCCGTATTCCTCACGGAAGCGGGCAGGGTCATAGTTGACCGCGACGGACTGTGAAAGCTTGGAGGACACCAGCTTGACCGTCACATGCTCGTCGATCAGCTGCAGGGAATCCCGATCGCCGGTGACGATCACGCAGTCCCAGTTCGCCCTGCCGCACTGCTTGCCGATCGTGCCGATCACGTCGTCGGCTTCCCAGCCTTCGCATTCAAAGATGGGGATGCGCATGGCGCGCAGAATATCCTTCATCATCGGCAGCTGCATGGCAAGCTCATCCGGCATCGGGTGACGCGTCGCCTTGTAGCCGTCATAGGCCAGATGGCGGAACGTCGGCGCCTTGAGGTCGAACGTCACGCACAGGGCGTCGGGCTGCTCCTCCGTCCGGAGCTTTTCGAGAATATTCAGAAAACCGTAGATCGCGTTTGTAAAAAAGCCGTCTTTCGTCGTGAGCGCCCGCACGCCGTAGTAGGCGCGGTTGATCACGCTGTTTCCATCGAGAACCATCAGCTTCATGGGCAGAACTCCTTTGCATTTCTTCGCTTAGTCTACCACAATTCCCGCCCTGTTGCAAGGAAGCCGCCGCGTTTCATTGACAGTTTCCGTGGGAAGCACTATACTGAAGACAGATTACGATAAAAGGAGTTGTTCCCCCATGATCTATTCTTCGGAAGATATGCAGACCCGCGCCGTTCTGGATACGGCCGCGCGCATGTGCGCAGCCGCCCGCACCGCGCCCAAGACGCGGGGCATGGACGGTCTTGTCACCTGCGTCGTGACCGGCGAAGACAAGGACCGACTGGCCGCACATATGCGCGAGCTTGCCGGGCGGCTGGACTACGCCTTCTTTGCCCGTGACGCCGACAATGTGGACTACGCGGATGCCGTTGTCCTCTTTGGCATGGAGGAACAGCGCCGCGGGCTGAACGCCGGCTGTCAGTACTGTCATTTTGCCGACTGCGCCGACTGTGCAGAAAAGAATGGCCTCTGCGCGTGGGACGCTATGGACGTCGGCATCGCCATCGGTTCGTCTGCCGCCGCGGCGGCAGACGCCCGGGTCGACAACCGCGTGATGTTCTCCGTCGGCCGTGCCGCCCGGAGCCTCGGTCTGCTCGGCGCCTCCGTCACGCTCGTCCTCGGCATTCCCCTCAGCGTCAGCGGAAAGTCCCCGTTCTTTGACCGGAAGCCGAAAAAGTAAGCGGAAAAGGACACGCGGAGCGGATGGCATAATTATATTGTCATGATATAGATCTGACAGGGGTTCCATGCGTCCCATAATGTTGGGAAGACCTCAAATTCCTGGAATCCGAGGGAAAGATAGAAGCGATTTGTATCGTCGTATTCCTCATATTTTCCCATCTGTACCGTTTTTACCTGCATAAAGGAATATCCGGCTTCGCATGCCGCTTTTCTGGCGCTGCGGAACAATTCCCGCCCAATCCCCTGCCGATGATATTCCTTCAGTACGCCCATCACATATAGCTCGACCGTCGCTTTTCCCGTTTCTTTCAGATATAAAAAGCCCACAGGCTTTTCCGCAGCATAGGCGCAGAAAAACAATTGATCGCGGCTTTCTGAAATATAGTTCTCCCTTGCTTCCGGGATACCAAACCATTCTGGAAGCGCCTCCAGAACCTGCCGTGTTATCCTCTGTTTTTCTTCGTTACTTGTTACCTGACATATTTTCATTTCGCTGATTTCTCCCACAAGTTCAACTTTTGTTCTTTTGACGCGCAACCCCGGAGCAGGAGCTCCGGGGTTGCGTATATTTCAGATATGCTTCCACTTGGCGCCGCCGGGGATGTCGGTGATCTCGATGCCCTGGGCTTTGAGTTCGTCGCGGATGCGGTCGGCCTCAGCGAAGTTTTTGGCCTTTTTCGCGTCGTAGCGCGCCTGGATCTGCGCAGTGACGGTGGGATCGTCGCTGCCATCCTCGCAGAAGATGGAATACGCACCGGCCGCCGGCTTTTCCGCGGCATTGCGCTTGCGGATCTCCGCGGCCTTGCTGCAGAGGTCCAGACTCAGGACCTTGTCGAAATCGTCCAGCACGAACAGCTTGGTGGCGTCGTTCGTCTTGTACTTGAGCACGTCGTAGAGCGCGGTGATGGCCAGCGAGGTATTGAGGTCGTTGCCGAGAGCGGCGTTGAATTTCTCACGCAGGGCCGTGACAGCGGCCTCGTCGATCTCGCCGTCGCCGGGCTTCAGGGCGGCGATCTTGGTCAGGAGCTTCTGGTAGGTCCCGGCTGCGTTGTCGAGGTTTTCCCACGAGAAGACCAGATTGCGGCGGTAATGGCTCTGCAGGCAGAACAGGCGGTAGCACAGCGGGTCATAGCCCTTCTGCTCCAGCAGCGAGACCGTCAGGAACTCGCCCTTGGATTTGGACATTTTGCCGCTGGCCGTATTCAGGTGCATGACATGCATCCAGTAGTTGCACCAGTGGTGGCCGATGTAGCTTTCCGACTGCGCGATCTCGTTGGTGTGGTGCGGGAACGCATTGTCGATGCCGCCGCAGTGGATATCCAGATCCTCGCCCAGATACTTGAGGGAAATGCCGGAGCACTCGATGTGCCAGCCGGGATAGCCGACGCCCCAGGGCGAATCCCACTTGAGCGCCTGGTCCTCAAACTTGGACTTGGTGAACCAGAGCACAAAGTCGTTCTTGTTGCGCTTGTTCGTGTCCTCTTCCACGCCCTCGCGGACGCCGACGGCGAGGTCTTCTTCCTTGTGCTCGTTGAAAATATAGTATTTTTCGAGCTTGGAGGTATCAAAGTAGACGTTGCCGCCCTCGATATAGGCATAGCCAGTATCGAGCAGCTTCGTGATGATCTTGATATACTCGTCGATACAGCCGGTCGCGGGCTGGACAACATCCGGCCGCTTGATGTTGAGCTTGCGGCAGTCGTCAAAGAAGGCATCGGTATAGAACTTGGCGATCTCCATGACGGTCTTGTGCTCGCGGCGGGCGCCCTTGAGCATCTTGTCCTCTCCCTCATCGGCATCAGAGGTCAGATGGCCGACGTCGGTGATGTTCATGACGCGCTTGACCGGATACCCGGCGTAACGCAGATACTTTTCCAGCACATCCTCCATGATATAGCTGCGGAGGTTGCCGATATGGGCAAAATGATAGACCGTGGGGCCGCAGGTGTACATTTTGACCAGCTTCGGGTCGTTGGGGATGAATTCTTCTTTTTTATGGGTCGCAGAGTTGTACAGGTACATATCAATTCTCCTTTTGGACGTCGTTGATCTGTTGTTCCAGCAGCGCCATGCGGCGCTTGAGTTCTTCGATTTCCAGCATGACCGGGTCCGGGGTGTGGATGTGGTCGAGCTTGTCGCCGCACAGCCGGACAATCCGGCCGGGGACGCCGACGACGGTCGCGCCGGGCGGCACCTCGCGCAGGACCACGGCGTTGGCGGCGATGCGCGCATTGTCGCCGACACGGAAAGGCCCGAGGACCTTTGCGCCGGAGCCGACCATGACGTTGTTGCCGAGCGTCGGATGGCGCTTGCCGACGTCCTTGCCGGTGCCGCCGAGCGTCACGCCCTGATAGAGCAGACAGTCGTCGCCGATCTGGGTCGTCTCGCCGATCACGATCCCGGCGCCGTGGTCAATGACCAGACGGCGGCCGATCTGCGCGCCGGGGTGTATTTCAATTCCGGTCCACATTTTCGACCACTGCGAGATCGCGCGCGCGATAAAAAAGCAGCGATGCCGGTAAAACCAGTGCGCAATGCGGTAATCGATCGTCGCGTGCAGGCCGTTGTACAGCAGCACGACCTCGATTGCCGAGCGCGCGGCAGGGTCGTTTCTTTTGTATGCCCGGATATCCTCCAACAGATGCAAAGACAGCTCCTCCAAATCACAATAAAACCCGCCTCTTTTTCTCAAGAGGCGGGTCATTAAACTCGCGGTTCCACTCTGATTTCTCACTCAGGCTTTGACGTAAGCCCAGACGGGGTCTCCCCTCGCTCACGAATGCACGTTCCCGCAGAAGCTTTTGCTCCCGTTTGCAGCCGACGGCGGAAGCTCTCTGAAAAAGCGGATATGCGGTACTCTTTTCGGTCAACGCGATATTCATTTTTCTTGGGAAATCATATCATTGGAATACGAAAAAGTCAAGCTTTCTTACCGAGACTAAGGCAATTCCAGTTCTTGACGAAGTATTCTACGCCGGAATACACCGTCGTGACAAGGATGACCACGTTCACGACCGTATCGAGGACCGGCACATTCGGAAGGACCATCATGGCGATCAGACCGACCATGGTGCAGGAGGTCTTGATCTTGCCGCTCCAGCCGGCGGCGATGACCGTACCGTTGTTGGCGGCGACCATGCGCAGGCCGCTGATGGCAAATTCCCGCGCGATGACGATGAACACCAGCCAGGACGGCATCCGGCCCCAGCCGACGAAAATCATCATGCAGGCCGTAACGAGCAGCTTATCTGCCAGCGGATCGAGGAATTTGCCGAAGTCGCTGACCTGATTGTAATGCCGGGCGATATAGCCGTCCAGGAAGTCGGAGACGCTGGCGATGATGAACACAGCCACAGCCGCCCAGCGCAGCCACTCCGCCCCACCGGCCGACAAAAGCATCAGGACCATATACACCGGGATCAGCACCACACGGACAAGGGTAATTTTACTCGCAGTCGTCATTGTATTCTTCCTCCAGCACACCGACAAGCTCACCGTCATAGGCGTCCACCACACGGACGTCGGCAAAGTCACCGGTCTTGATATGTTTTTCCGCCGTGAACCAGATCTTTCCGTCGATATCCGGCGAGTCGGCAAAGGTCCGGCCGTAATAGCTCTCTTCATCGGGATCGTAGCCCTCGCACAGGACCTGCATGGTCTTGCCGATGCACGATTCGTTGTAATCGTCCATGATGCGGGACTGGATCTCGGCGACCATGTCCGCGCGCTGCCGGGCGATCTCGGTATCAGGATATTCCATCTCTGCCGCGCGCGTGCCCTCCTCCGGGGAGAACGCAAACGCACCGACGCGCTCGAGCTTGTATTCCTTCAAAAAGTCACAGAGCTGGGCAAATTCCGCCTCGCCCTCGCCGGGAAGGCCGGTGATAAGGCTCGTGCGGAGCACAAGGCCTGGGATCTCGCGGCGGAGCTTGGCGAACAGCTCCTTGACGTATTCGCCGTTTCCGCGGCGGTTCATGCGGCGGAGGATATCGTCGTTGATGTGCTGGATCGGGATATCCAGATACTTGACGATCTTCGTCTCGTTCGCCAGCACGTCAATCAGCTCCTGTGACATCTCATCCGGATAGAGATAGTGCACGCGGATCCAGACAAGCCCGTCGATCCGGCACAGCTGCCGCAGCAGCTCCGCGAGCTTCCGCTCGCCGTAGAGATCGAGACCGTAGCGGCTGGTATCCTGCGCGACGACGATCAGCTCCTTGACGCCGTCGGCCGCAAGCTGCTCCGCCTCCTTGACGAGCTCCTCGATCGGGCGGCTGCGCAGCTTGCCGCGCAGCTTCGGGATGATGCAGTAGGCACAGTGGTTGTCGCAGCCCTCGGCGATCTTCAGATAGGCATAATACTCCGGCGTGGTCAGGATACGGCCGTCCTCCGACTGGTCTGCATTGATATCGTCGAAGCGCTTGTAGCGTTTGCCGCTCAGCACCTGCCCGACCGCGTTGGCAACGTCAAAGTAGGAGCCGGTGCCAAGCACGCCGTCGACCTCCGGCATTTCCTGCAGAATCTCCTCCTGATAGCGCTGCGCAAGACAGCCGGTGACCAGGATCTTCTGGATCCGGCCCTCCGCCTTGAGCTGCGCCATGGCGAGAATGTTGTCGATGGCCTCGGTCTTTGCGGACTCGATAAAGCCGCAGGTGTTGACGATGACGAGCTCCGCACCGTCGGGGTCGGGGCTGATCTCATACCCTGCCTGCCGCAGCAGCCAGAGCATATGCTCGGCATTGACCTGATTTTTGGCGCAGCCAAGCGAGATCATGCCTATCGTGTGGGTCATGGTATGTAGTCCTCCGTGTTTTCCTCCAGCTCCAGATCTGCGCGGTAGCGCCGCAGACCCGCCTGGATATCCTTCCAGCTGTGGCCACGGCGAATGAGCGCGTCCACAGTCCGTTTCACTTCTTTGTCGTCCGGGTCCTTCCCCTGCCAGCGGCGGGCCAGAAAACGGTCGATGGCATCATCCATCTCCGGGAGGTCGGCGAGCGCGTCGTCCCAGAATTCCTGGGGGATCCCCTTCTCATACAGGATATTTTTGATGCGGCTTTTGCCATAGCCTTTGGCGGCGGCGCTGGCAACGAGCTGCCGCGCCGTCTCGCCGTCGTCGAGCAAATGCAGCTCCTTGAGCCAACCGACAGCCTCTTTCGCGTCGGCCGCCTCTTCGCCCTTCTGCACCAGCCGCTTCTGCAGCTCCCGTTCGGACACACCGGCCGCCGCGACGATCCGCACGGCCCGCGCCCTGGCCGAAGCCTTCCCGGCCGCGGCCAGCAGTGCCTGATAGTCCTCCTCCGACAGCTCCATCCCACTGTAGAGACCGAAGTCCGCGAGCAGATAGGCTGCGTCTTGAGGACGGTCTCGTCGTCGAAGACGAGCTTCACACGCCCAGACTGCGGAAGCTCCTGGATTGAGAGCAGACGCATCAGTCGTCGTTAAAATCGTCGGCAGAGACGCTGACGGGCTTGGCCGCAGCAGACGCGGGCGGCTTGGCGTTCTTGCCCTGCAGCTTCCACATGTTGTCGCGGATCTCCTGCTCGATGCGGTCGGCGACGTCGGGATGGTCGATCAGATACTGCTTGGCAGAATCGCGGCCCTGGCCGATGCGCTCATCGCCGATGGAGAACCAGCTGCCGCTCTTGTTGATGAGCTCGAGCTGCACGGCAAGGTCGACCATTTCGCCCCACTTGGAGATGCCTTCGCCGTACATGATATCGAAATATGCCTCTTTGAAGGGGGGGCGCGCACTTGTTCTTGACGATCTTCGCGCGCGTGCGGTTGCCGATGACCTCGGAGCCGTTCTTGATGGCCTCGGTGCGGCGGATGTCGATCCGGACGGACGCGTAGAACTTCAGCGCGTTGCCGCCGGTCGTGGTCTCGGGGTTGCCGTACATGACGCCGATCTTCATACGCAGCTGGTTGATGAAGATGACGACGCAGTTGGTCTTGGAAATGTTGCCGGCAAGCTTCCGCAGCGCCTGCGACATGAGCCGGGCCTGCAGGCCGACGAAGGTGTCGCCCATCTCGCCCTCGATCTCCGCCCGCGGTGTCAGCGCCGCGACAGAGTCGACGACGACGACGTCGACTGCGCCGGAGCGGACCAGAGCGTCGGTGATCTCCAGCGCCTGCTCGCCGGTATCCGGCTGGGAGACGAGCATGGAGTCGATATCGACGCCGATTCTCGCCGCGTAATCCGGATCAAGGGCATGCTCCGCGTCGACGAACGCGACCTCGCCGCCGCGCTTCTGCGCCTGCGCCACGATATGCAGCGCCAGCGTGGTCTTGCCGGAAGATTCCGGGCCGTAGATCTCAATGATCCGCCCCTTCGGCACGCCGCCGATGCCGAGCGCGGCATCGAGCGCCAGCGAGCCGGTCGGGATGGCGTCGACCTGCAGATCAGGGCGGTCGCCCAGGCGCATGACCGCGCCCTTGCCGAAAGTTTTTCTCGATCTGCCGGATGGCGGTATCGAGCGCCTGTTTCTTGTCGTTATTGGGAGTCTGATCGGCTGTTTTTTTTTCTTTCCATCGTCTCAGTTCCTTCCTCTTTGGTGTTTACAAACACTATACCACAATGTTCGAATAAAATCAAACGTTTGTTTTATTTTTTCGTACCGCGGGCTGCGCGGATCACGCCGCGCAGGTCCTTGCGCAGGACGATATCGGTGTAACCGTATTCCTGAAGGATCATCGACACGGCCACGTGCTGGCCGAGACCGAACTCAAAGCAGAGATAGCCGCCGCTGGCGATCAGCCGCGTAAAGTTCTCCGCCACTGCGCGGTAAAAATCCAGCCCGTCCGCTCCGCCGTCGAGCGCCAGCGCCGGTTCGTAGTCACGGACGGAGGGCTCCAGCTGGGTCATCTCCTCCGCGGTCACATACGGCGGATTGCATACCAGCGCGTCGAGCGTGCCGACAAAGGACGGCGCGGGCTTTTTCGCGTCGAGGCCGATGGCGGTCACGCGGTTCATGAGCTTCAGCCGCTTGATGTTCCGCTTGGCCACGGCCAGTGCCGGGCGAGAGATATCCGCCAGCGTCACATGCGCATCCGGCAGCTGATGGGCGATAGCCAGCCCGATGCAGCCGCTCCCGCAGCAAAGATCGAGCACGCGCGGCGACGGATGGCCGGTCCGCAGCACCTCCAGCGCCAGATCCGTGACGGCCATCGTGTCGTCACGCGGGATCAGGACGTCCGGCGTGACCTCGAGCGAGATCCCGTAGAAATCCCATTGCCCAAGGATATAGGGCAGCGGCTCATGGGCGAGCATTCGGTTTACATAACCGTTCAGATCTGCTTCGATCTGCTCGCTGGCATACAGGTTGGCATCCGCCAGCACGGCGGCGACGGATTTCCCGGACGCAAACGCCAGCAGCTCGCGCGCGGCGGCTGCGGCATTCTCACCTTCTGTGGGCAGCAGAGCCCGCCGGGCCTGCAGATACAGGTCTCCGTACTTCTTTACCATCGGTCGGCCCCTGCCTCGTCCGGCAGGACGAGCTTCAGCGCCTCGATACCGACCTCCAGCATGGAATCATCCGGTTCGTTGGTCGTGAAATTCTGGAACCACATGCCGGGGGCGGTCAGGATCCGCGTCAGCCAGTTGTCATGGCGGCCGACCAGGCGGTTAAACTCATAGCTGATGGCCACCACGAACGGCAGAAGTGCCAGCCGGACGACCAGCCGGACGAGCATATTGCTCGTCGGCAGCACCGCGCTGACCAGCGCGAAAAGCAAAATGGAGATCATGACGACGACGAACAGGAAGCTCGTGCCGCAGCGCGGGTGGAGTCTTGTCATGCCGCGGCAGTTTTCCACGGTCAGGGGCAGCTGTGCCTCATAGCAGCGGATGGTCTTATGCTCCGCGCCGTGGTAGGAGAAGACACGCTTCATGTCCTTCATTTTGGAGATCAGGATCATATAACCCATAAAGATCGCGATGCGGATCACGCCCTCGATCAGGCTGCGGATCACGGCGCTGTGGATCACGCGGTCAAACAGGCCGCTGATCAGCGTCGGCAGCAGGAAGAACAGGCCGACGGAAAACAGCACACCGAGCACGACGGAGAACGAGATCACCGCCTTCTCCATCTTTTCGCTGCCAAGCTTTTTCTCCAGCCACTCGTCAAATTTGGAGGGCTTGGCGTCTTCCTCCTCGGGGAAAAACTCCGCCGAGTACATGAGCGCCTTCACGCCCGAGACCATCGACGAGGCGAAATTCACCACACCGCGGATGAGCGGCCATTTTGCGATGCCCGTGCGCTTTTTGAGCGGCTCGACCTTCGTGACGATGCCCTCAGGCCCGCGCACGACGATCGACCGCTTGTCTGGCCCCTGCATCATAATGCCCTCGATCAGCGCCTGACCGCCGATGAGCGTCTTGAATTTTTCCTGGATGACAGATTCGTTCTCTTTTTTCATGAAAGCCTCTTATTCCTCCCCCGTGGGGATACAGATCGTGACGAGCGTGCCGCCGCCCTCTGCATTTTCGAGCGTCAGCGTGCCGCCGTGCATGGTGACGATCTCCTCGCACACGGCAAGGCCGATGCCGCTGCCGCGGGCTTTGGAGCTGCCCTTGTAAAATTTGAGTTTGACGCGGGGAAGCTCTTCTTCCGGGATGCCGGGGCCGTAGTCCCGGATGCGGATGACGACGAAGCGGTCTTCATGCGCGATGGAGGCGTCGATGCGCTTGCCCTCGCCGCCGTGCTTGGCCGCATTGTCGAGAATGTTGAGAAACACCTGCCGCATCCGCGCCACGTCGCAGGGGATCTCGGGAATGTCTTCCTCGCAGCCGTCGTAGTGCAGGCAGATGCCCTCCTGCTTCAGCCGGTTGCCGTACATGAAGACGGTATCTTCAAACTCCGCCAGGATATCGGCCGTTTCGACATGCAGTGTAAAGCGGCCGTCCTGCATCCGCGTGAATTCCAGCAGCTCCTCGACCATACCGGTCAGGCGCTTGGCCTCCCGCGCGATGATGACGACGCCGCGGCGCGTCTCCGCGTCCAGGTTTTCCGATGTCAGCAGCGTCTCGCCCCAGCCGGAGATGGCTGTGAGGGGCGTCCGCAGCTCGTGCGAGACAGAGGAAATGAACTCCGTCTGCGTCTTTTCAGCCTGCCCGATCTTGACGGACATATCGTTGATCGTGCTGACCAGCTCGCCGATCTCATCATCGTACTGCCCGGGGATCTGCACGCCGTAGGAGCCGGCGGCGATGCGCTTGGCCGTCGCGTTGATCTGCGAGACTGGCACAAGAATGGAGCGGATAAAAAAGCTGCTCAGAAAGAAGATCGAGCCGATGAACAGAAGCCCGACCGTCACCGCGATGAGCGCGATCATAAGGACCTGCAGGTCCGCGTTGCGCAGGCTCGTCACATAGCGCAGCACGCCGATGACCTCGCCGTTGGTGTAGATCATCGGGCTGGACACAGCGAGGATGCGCTCGCCGGTCAGGGGGTTGCGGCCCTTGTAGTGCCGGGTCTGCTGGCTGTCGATGGCCTGCTGGATCTCCGGCGTGGAGGGCGATCGGCCCGCGAATTTCCCGTAGGAGGAGGCGACGATCTTGCCGCCCGGCGAGATGAACTGCAGCTCCAGCCGGTCTTTATCTTCAAACGTCTTGGCAAATTTGATGCAGGACTGATAGTATTCGTTGTAGCTCTGGCCAATATAATTGCTGAAAAAATCGGTTGTCGTCTTCGCCCTGTTTTCAAGGCCGGAGCGCAGGTTCGTATCGTAATAGGCCGCCATGGAGAGCACGACGCCAAGCACGCACGCCAGCACCAGCAGCATGATGACGCCCACATTGTTCACGAACCAGCGCCGCTCGATGCCGGACAACCGTTTCTTTTTCTTCAAGCGTTTTCACCTCATGCGCCGTACCGGCGCTTCCCTGCTTCTTCTCAGGCGCCCCATTTGTATCCGAAGCCCCAGACCGTCGTGATGTAGGTCGGGCTCGCGGTATCGTCTTCGATCTTGATGCGAAGACGGCGGATGTTGACGTCGACGATCTTGAGCTCACCGTCATAGTCGCGGCCCCAGACCGCCGCCAGAATGTCCTCGCGAGACAGCGCCCGCCCGGGATTCTGCATGAACAGCTTCACGATGGCATATTCCACCTGCGTGAGCTTGATGCGGCGGCCGTCCTTGTCGAGTGTGCGGTTGCGCGTGTTGAGTACGAACGGGCCGTGCTTGAGCTCGATCTGGTTGGACGAGCCGTCCGAGTCGATGCGGCGGTAGAGCGCGTCGATCCGCGCTGTCAGCTCCGCGGGGCTGAAGGGCTTGGTCATATAGTCATCCGCACCGGTCATGAGGCCGGTGATCTTGTCCATCTCCTGGCTTCTTGCGGTTAACATAATAATACCGATCTTTTTATCCGTCGCCCGGATGCTGCGGCAGACCTCAAAGCCGTCGATCCCGGGCAGCATAATATCCAGAATGGCGACGCCGACGTCCGGATTGGCCTTCAGAAGCTCCAGCGCTTCCTCGCCCGTCCCGGCCTCCACGACTTCGTAGCCGGCGCGCTTGAGGTTGATGACCACAAAGCTCCGGATGCTGACCTCGTCTTCCAGAATCATTACTTTCTTCATTCCATTACGCTCCTCACGTCTCTCCCGAATTCCAGTCAATATGAATAAAGTGGAACATGCCTCTGAGCGTCTGCTCGGAAAGCTCGCCTGCCCACTTCCCTGCTGCAAGCTGCGCTGCGTATGTGATATCGCCCTTCTCGGCAAGGAGGAACCGGCCGTCAGACGAAGCGAGCTGCGCCCGGTCGTCGCCGGAGAAGGCATAGATGGTGAAGATCGGCTCCGTGTGCGTCTCATCCTTCCACTCGGAGAAGACGTAGCCGCGGACCCCGCCGACCTCTTCGCTGCGGGTGATGCAGAGCCGGTTCTGCCACCGGTCCGGCAGGGATAAGAACCAGCCGCCGGAAAAGCTGTGATAGGTCGTCATCTTCGGTGTGCTGCGGCCCTGCAGGTCTAAATTATACCAGCTGATGACGCTGTAGTTCTCCTCCGAGCCCGCAGCCGACGGCAGCGGAAGGATCTGCGGCAGCTCGATGAGTCCGTCGCTGTCCACATCGGTGGCGTAGACGTAATAGCTGCGCACGGTGGAAAGCGCGCTGCCCGGGTCGGCAGCGGTAATGTTGCGGAACACGCCGTCCCGGAAGGCAAACACGTCGGTCGCAAGCCCGTTCTCTTCATAGGCGCTCGCCACAAAGACAGCCGGGACATCTTCCATCAGATCACCGGACACAATGCGCTTGACCGGCGACGCGCCGGCCGTCAGATACGCCTCCGGCTCGCGCTCCATCTGGTCGCCCTGCCAGCGGTAGAGCTCGGCCACGCCCTGCGGCTGCTCCGCGTCAAAGCGGAGGACGAACAGATCCGTCCGCCCGTCTTCGTCGAGATCGACGCAGCGGTATTCCGAGTAATTCGTGCTCAGCAGCTCGACCACGTGCCCGCCGGTGTACGAATACGCGCACAGCGACTGCAGCACGTCCGTGGAAAGCTGCCGCCCGATGACCAGCTCAACACCGGGGCCGCCGGTCAGCGGCACGTATTCCACGCTCGCAAAGCTGGTGCCGTCTCCCTCGATCACGTCCATGAGCTGATAATCCTCATCGACGCGGGAAAAGATGCAGGCCTTGAGCGGCTTGTCGCCCGTCGTTTTCAGGAAAGCGACCGCCTCTTCCGTCCCGTCGCCGTCCAGATCGGCCAGCTGGACCGACTGCTGGTTCATGCCGGAGACCGGCGCGGCGTAGGACGCGTTCTGGCTGGACATGACCTGATCGATGGCCTGTTCCAGCCGGTTATATTCATCAGAGTGCTTAGGGAGCGTGTACAGCTCGTCGACGGTCTTGACAAAGCAGCCGGACAGGACCAGCGACATTGCCGCGGCCAGCACGGCCAGCAGCATCCGTTTCATCCGCAACCGCAACGCAAATCCCCCTTTTCCCATAAAATACAGTATAACATGCCAGGTTGCAAAAGTGTAGCGAATTTGTAAAAAAGCGACTACTTTACGATCACATTTTTTTCGCCGAGCAGCTCGCGCATCTCGCGGAGCATCCGCTCATCGATCGCGCACTTGCCGCCCATTCTCGCGCCGCTATCCGCGTAATAGACCACGGCCTTCGCCTTGCCCGGGAACATTTTCAAAACCGGGAAGACCTTCCGAGCGCTGCTCTGCGCCGAATCCTCGATCCGAAGATACACGGTATGCGCCTGCGCGGCAGCCTGCCGCGCGGCCTGGGCCACGTCCGCATCCTGCATATCGGCGATCGGCAAAACCCGGTTGACGACCAGCTGCGGCGGCTTTTCATCCCGCACGGAGATGCGTCCGTTCAAAATTACCGCCGAATTTTCATACAGCATCGAGCCATATTGGCCGAGCGCGCCCGAGAATACCAGCAGCTCCATCGAACCGGTGTCGTCCTCGACCGTGACGTAGGCCATCATGGAGCCGGATTTCGTGGTCTTCATCTTGACGGCCTCGACGATCCCGGCGATGTTCACGGTCTGCTCGTCCTGATAGGTATCCTCGCCGTTTTCAAAGCATTCCAGGATCTCACCGATCGGCACGACGTCCATTCCGCGCAGCAGCGGCCGGTAATCGTCCATCGGGTGGCCGGAAAGATACAGGCCGGTCGTCTGTTTTTCCAGGCTCATTTTCTCCTGCGCGCTCAGCTCCGGGATATTCGGCACCGGGATGGCGGGCATGGCCGCAGGTGCATCCTCACCGGAGAGCAAGTCGAACAGGCCCATCTGACCCTCGACATTTTTGCTTTTCTGGTTGGCTGCGGCGTCCATGATGAGCTCGTACATGCGCAGCATCTGCGCGCGATTGAGCCCGAAGCCATCGCAGGCGCCGGCCTTGATGAGGTTTTCCAGCGCGCGTTTGTTGAGGTCTGTGCCGTACATGCGCAGGGCGAAATCCTCAAGGCTCGTGAATTTTCCGCGCTGCTCGCGCTCGTCCATGACCTTCAGGATGAAGCCGCGCCCGATGTTCTTGATGGCGGCCAGACCGAAGCGGATGCCGCCCGGTACGACGGTGAAGTTGTCGTTCGATTCGTTGATATCCGGCGGCAGGAGCGCAATGTCCATGGCGCGGCATTCGGCGATATACTCGGAGATCTTGACAGAGCTGTCTAGGACTGAGGTCATGAGCGCCGCCATGTACTCGCGCGGATAATAGCACTTGAACCACGCCGTCTGGTACGCGATGACGGCATAGCAGACGGAATGCGCCTTGTTGAACGCGTAGTTCGCGAAGTCGTACATCTCGTTGTAGATGGACGCCGCGACGTCCTCCGGGATGCCGTTGGCCACGCAGCCGGAGATGTTGCGGGATGCGTCGCCGCGGATGAACGCGCCGCGCTCCTTTTCGATGTCCTTGACCTTCTTTTTGCTCATGGCGCGGCGCACCATGTCCGCCTGCCCGAGAGAATACCCGGCAAGCTTGCGGAAGATCTCGATGACCTGCTCCTGATAGAGGATGCAGCCGTAGGTGACGGAGAGGATGGGCTGCAGCATCGGGTGCTTGTATTTGACGAGCGACGGATCCTGCTTGCAGGCGATTAGGCGCGGGATCGATTCCATCGGGCCCGGCCGGTAGGCGGCGACGATGATGGACAGATCTTCGATCGACTGCGGCTTCAGGCCCATGCACACGCCCGTCATACCGGTCGATTCCATCTGGAACACACCGGCGGTCCGGCCCTGCGTGAGCATGTCCATGACCTTGGGGTCGTTGTCAGTGACGCGGGCCATGGAGAAGTCCGGCTCGGTCTTACGGATATCGCGGATGGCATCGTCGATGACGGTGATGTTGCGCAGGCCGAGGAAGTCCATTTTGAGGAGCCCGAGCTCCTCCAGCGTCGTCATGGTGTATTCGGTAACGATCGTGCCGTCGTTCGTCGCCAGCGGCACATAGTCATAGACCGGGAGCTTGGTGATGACGACGCCCGCGGCGTGCGTCGAGGTGTTGCGCGGCATGCCCTCGATGGCCTTTGCCGTGTCGACCAGTTCCCTGACCCGTTCGTCAGAGTCGTACATCTGCCGCAGCTGCGGCGACTGCTTCAGCGCGTCCGCCAGCGTCATGTGCGGCGTCGGCGGCACGAGCTTGGCCACCGCGTCCGTCTCGGCGTAGGTGAAGTTCATCACGCGGCCGACGTCGCGGATGGAGCCGCGCGCAGCCATGGTACCGAAGGTGACGATCTGTGCGACATGGTCCTCGCCGTATTTGCGCCGGACGTAGTCGACGACCTCGGTGCGCCGGGTGTCACCGAAGTCCATATCGATATCGGGCATCGTCACGCGCGCCGGGTTGAGGAAACGCTCGAAATAAAGCCCGTATTTCATGGGGTCGATCTCGGTGATATGCAGGCAGTAGGTGACCATCGAGCCCGCGGCGCTGCCGCGCCCGGGGCCGACCGGGATCCCGGCCGATTTGGCAAAGCGCACGAAATCCCACACGATGAGGAAGTAATCGGTAAAGCCCATCTTCTCGATCATGTCGATCTCGTAGTCGAGCTGCTGCATATATTCCGGGTGCTCCGTCCCGTAGAGCTCGTCAAAGCCCTCGCGGCAGAGCTGCTTAAGATACGAAAGGCTCGTCACGCCCTCCGGGAGCTTGAATTCCGGCAGGAAATACTTGCCGAACGTAAACTCCACATTGCAGCGCTCCGCAATTTTTACTGTATTGTCAAACGCCTCCGGCACATCCGGGAACAGCTCGCGCAGCTCCTCTTCGCTCTTGAGATAGAATTCCTCCGTCTCAAATTTCATGCGGTTCGGGTCGTCGACGGTCTTGCCGGTCTGGATGCAGAGCAGCACGTCCTGCATTTTCGCGTCCGACTTGCGCAGATAGTGTGCGTCGTTCGTCACGACGAGCGGCAGAGACAGTTTTTCGGCGAGCTTGCGGATCTGTGCGTTGACGGTCCGCTGCTCCGGGATGCCGTGATCCTGCAGCTCCAGATAAAAATGGTCCGGCCCGAAAACTTCGGCATACTCGCGCGCCGCCTGCTCGGCGGCCTGCAGGTCGTCCTGCATGATCGACTGCGGGATGCGCCCAGCCAGACAGGCGGACAGGGCGATCAGGCCCTCGTGATGCTCGCGCAGCAGCTCCATATCCACGCGCGGGCGGTTATAAAAGCCCTCCGTGAAGCCGAGCGAGACCATATAGCTGAGATTGCGGTAGCCGGTCTCGTTTTCACACAGGAGGACGAGATGGTAGGGTTCTTTGTCGACGCCGTGGACCTTGTCGAAGCGCGTGCGGCGGGCGACATAGACCTCGCAGCCGACGATGGGCTTGATCCCGGCCTTCTTTGCTGCGCGGTAAAAGTCGATCGTGCCGTACATGACGCCGTGGTCGGTCAGGGCGATGGCCTCCTGGCCGATCTCCTGCACACGGTCCATCATCGAGCCGATACGGCAGGCGCCGTCAAGCAGACTGTATTCGCTGTGGACGTGCAGATGCACAAATGCCATGGCGGGCGCTCCTTTCTCAGCTCTCGTTCGCAAGCGCAACGAGCTTGCGCATACGGTGGTTCATCGCGGATTTGGAAACAGGCGGATCCTGCATGGCGGCAAGCTCCTGCAGCGTCGCCTCAGGGTTCTCCAGACGGAGCTTCGCGGTCTCGCGGAGCTTGGGCGGCAGGTCCTTGAGCTGGCCGCGCTTCTGCAGCTTCCGGATGGCCGCGACCTGCTCCATCGACGCGTCGACGACCTTGGTCAGATTCGCGGTCTCGCAGTTGACACGGCGGTTGACGCCGTTGCGCAGGTCTTTTTCGACCTTGGCCTCCATCACGCCCATCGCGCAGACGGGCGCGCCGATGGCGGTCAGAAAATCCTCGATGAGGTTGCTCTGCTTGAAGTACAGGATGCTGTTGCCGCCGCGTGTGGTCTCCTTCGGAGAGAAGCCCGCGTCCAGCAGCAGCGCGCAGGTCTCGCGGCTGACCTTGTAGTGGGAGGTCGTGAGCTCGAGATGATAGCGCTTGGCCGGGTCCGTGACCGAACCGCCGGATAAAAACGCCCCGCGCAGGAACGCCAGCCGCTCCTCATCCTCTTCCAGGATCCCGTAGTTGACGTGCAGCGTTACATCCTTCGCCGCGGACAGACCGAACTGGGCGAAGATCTTATGGATCTTTTCCTGCGAGTCGACCGTGAAGACCAGCTTCCCGGTCGACTCCGCTTCCGGCTCCTGATCGAAGGAAAAACCGGCTACCTTTTTCATCAGCCGCGGCAGCCGGTCAGCCAGATCCCGCGATTCGGTCGTGATGCGGATCAGCTCGGCCGTAAAGGCGTTGCAGTAGAGCAATATGCCGTACAGCTCGGCCGCGGCCTCCTGCCGGCGGCTGATGGGCAGGCGGCACAGCTCCTGCTTGACATTGGAAGAAAAGGACATGACAGCGCCGTTCCTTTCTGTGGTTATTTCTTTCTGAATTCCTGCCACACGGACAGGATCGCGCGCGCGAGCGCGTCGGAATTATGGCGGATATACCGTCCCGGCTCCAGCAGCGGGAACGTGCGCACGGCAATGCCCAGCTGCTCGATATCCGTGCGGTTCAGCTCGAGCTGGGCCACGCCCTCTTTTGCGTACGGCTCCATGATCTCCGGCGGGACCGGCGTGCTGTTTGCGATGCAGACGTCGATGACGCCGGGGCCGGCATGCTCCAGAATGGCGCGGACATGATCGTCGGCGTCGTAGCCGTCGGTCTCACCGTCCTGGGTCATGATGTTCAGCGCGTAGATCTTGCATGCCCTGCTCTGGCGGACGGCGTCAGAGATGCCGCTGACAAGGAAATTCGGAATGATGCTCGTATAGAGGCTCCCCGGCCCGATCACGACGATATCGGCGTCGCGGATGGCCTGCACGCTCTCCGGCAGGGCTGCCGGACGCTCCGGGACCAGCCGGACCTTGCGGATGCGGGAATTGTTGATCTTTTTCGCGTAGAAGATCTTGCTCTCACCGAGCACGCGGCTGCCGTCGTGAAACTCCGCCTCCAGCCGCACATCCTGATTGGTCACGGGCAGCACCCGGCCGGTGATGGCCAGGACGTCCCCCATCCGGTGGACCGCCTCGTCAAACGAGCCGGAAATGCCGTTCATGGCCGCCAGGAACAGATTGCCGAAGCTCTGCCCGGCCAGAGAGCCGTCGGTAAAGCGGTAGTTGAGCAGCTGCTGCATGGTGGGCTCGGTATTGGCCAGCGCCATGATGCAGTTGCGGATATCGCCCGGCGGCAGCATCCCCAGATCCTCGCGCAGCATGCCGGAGCCGCCGCCGTCGTCGGCGACGGTGACGATGGCGGTGATATTCTTCGTGTAGGTCTTCAGGCCCCGCAGCATGGCGGACAGGCCGTGCCCGCCGCCGATGGCCGCGATGCGCGGCTGCCTGCGGTGGGGCTCATAGAGCCGGATCTGTTCGGTCAGTTCTGCCATCGCGCTTACCTTCTGCCCATATCGCGGTGGCTGAGCGTGGCGGCGTAGCCCTTTTTCGAGACGAATTCAAATAGCTCTTTTGCGATGCAGACGCTCCGGTGCTTGCCGCCGGTGCAGCCGACGGCGATGACGAGGTCTGTTTTTCCCTCGTCGAGATAATTGGGCAGCAGGAACGACAGCAGGTCCTCGACCTTGGCCGTAAAGTCCAGCGTCTGCTGATATTTGAAGACAAAATTCCGCACAGGCTCGTCCAGCCCGGTCTGATGCTTGAGCTCCGGGATATAATAGGGATTCGGCAGGAAACGGACATCAAAGACCAGATCGGCTTCCAGCGGCAGCCCGTATTTGAACCCGAAGGAGACGACGCGCACGTCCATCGAATGCTCCCGCATCCCGCCCGCGACCAGATCGATGAGGATCCCGCGCAGCTTACCGGTGGAGAGGATGGAGGTGTCGATGATGGCGCTGGCCCGGTTGCGCACAGGCGCAAGGAGCTCGCGCTCCCGCCCGATGGCGTCCGCCAGCGTCGAGCCGTCTTTCATGAGCGGGTGCAGGCGGCGCGTCTCTTTATAGCGCTTGATGATGACCTCGGTCGAGGCCTCGATATAATAAATGGAATACTGCAGATGCATCTCATCGAGCTTCTGCAGCGCCTGAAACAGGGCGTCGAAGGTCATGCTGGCCCGTACGTCGGTCACGAGCGCGACCTTTTCATACCGGCCCTTCGTTGCCAGACACAGCTGGGCGAACTGCGGGATCATCTCCGCCGGCATATTGTCGACGCAGTAAAAGCCGAGATCCTCAAGGTCGGACGCGGCCTTGCTCTTGCCCGCGCCGGACATGCCGGAAATGATAACAAACTGCATATCTCTCTCCTTTTACCAGATGCGGACCTCGGGTTCGAGCTGCACGCCGGAGGTCTCCAGCACGCGCGTCTGCACGAGTTCCATCGTTCTACGGATATCGTCGGTGGTGGCGCCGCCGCGGTTGACGACGAACCCGGCGTGCTTTTCCGACACCGCTGCACCGCCGATTCCCTGCCCCTTGAGCCCGGCCTGCTCGATGAGCGGGCCCGCGAAATATCCCACCGGACGCTTGAACGTGCTTCCGGCGGACGGCAGTTCCAGCGGCTGCGAGGCTTTGCGCTTTTCCATCAGCGCGCGCATCGTCTGCGCGATCGTATCCGGGTCGCCGGGCCGCAGCTGCAAAGACGCGCGCACGATCACGCACGGCAGCGTCTGATAGACGCTCGTGCGGTAGCCGAAGGCGGAAGCCTCGGCGCTCAGCGTCTGCTCGGTTCCGTCCATGCGGAAGACCGTCACACTGGTCACGACCTGTTTCATTTCCCCGCCGTAGGCGCCCGCGTTCATATACACGCCGCCGCCGAGCGTCCCGGGAATACCGTGCGCAAATTCCAGGCCGGTCAGCGCGTGATTTTTGGCAAAGACCGCCGTCCGGGCCAGGCTTTCACCTGCGAAGACCTGAAGTCCGGTCTGCCCTTCCGGCCGGATTCCGGTCAGCGCGTCCTTCAGGCAGATGACCAGCGCCTGCAGTCCCGCGTCCGGCGCCAGAACGTTCGTCCCCGCGCCGAGCAGATACGGCGTTACCCTCTCTGCCGCGGCGCTGCGCAGAAGCAGCTGCAGCTCCTCCGGCGTTCTTGGGAAGGCCATCAGCGCAGCCGGACCGCCGGTGCGGAACGAGGTGTGGCGGCTGAGCGGCTCCTGCGTCCGCAGGTCCAGACCCGCGCAGGTCCGCGCGATGTTTTGCAGTTGAAGTTCAGAAGCCCACATAAACGCCTCCGGGTGGATAGTTTTTATCATCATATCACACTCCGCATAAAAATAAAAGAGGAACCGGCGGATCCTTGGCATTGGTTTGACTTTCTTTTCCGCCGCAGGTATAATGAAGCAGACTGAAACGAAAGGAGCGCCGCCATGCCGATAGATGACCGCCGCGTCACGCTGAAGGATATCGCGGAAAAGACCGGCTTCACTGTCAATACCGTCTCGCAGGCGCTGCGCGGCTCGCCGAAGCTGCGCGAGGAGACGAAAGCCGCCATCCGCGCTGCGGCGAAGGAGCTTGGCTATGTGCACAACGCGCTGGCCGGGTCTTTGCGCTCCGGCAGCAGCCGGACCATCGCCATCATCGTCGGCGATACCTCCAACCTGCGCTTTTCCATCCAGCTGCACGCATTCGAGCTCGCGTTCCGCACGCTCGGCTACCAGGTCATCGTCATGAACACCGACGAGACCGCGCAGTATGAGCTGGACGCGGTCAAAAACGCCGTGCGCAGCAGCGTCGACGGCGTGCTGCTCTGCCCGTGCCAGAAAAGCCGCGCGGCCATCGACCTGCTGGAGAGCTGCCGGACGCCGTACGTCCTGTTCGGCCGCTGCTATGACGATCTTCCGGCCGTGATCTGGGACGACGAGCGCGGCGGGTATCTGGCCGGGCAGCAGCTCGCGCAGGCCGGCTGCCGGCATATTCTGATGCTCAACGTGCCGGACTCCATCTCCTCCGCCCGCGAGCGCGAGAGCGGCTTCCGCCGCGCGCTTAGCGAGGCGGAGCTCACGCCGCACCTGCTGCGCACTGCGCCGGGCGGCGCAGATCTGGAACCGACGCTGGGCCGCTATCTGGACCGATATGGCTGTCCGGACGGCATTTTTGCCTTCAGTGACCTTTGGCGCTGGACGCCGCGTGCTGCCTGCAGGGGCGCGGCATCCGGATCCCGCAGGACGTCCGGCTCATCGGCTTTGACGATATCCTCTCGCACATCCGCCTGCCCTTCCCCCCTGTCCTCCGTCTCCGCCGACAAGACGCTGGAGACCAGCCTCGCCGTTGACCGGCTGCTCGCCTGCATCCGCGGCGAGGCGCCGCAGCAGACGCTCATCCGCATCCCGGTGCATCTGGAGCTGCGGGAAAGCAGCTTATAAGCGTTCAAAAAAGCTCCCGGAGACCGGGAGCTTTTGTTTGTGCTGTATGTTGTCAGTCGTCATTGCGGGAGGTAAAGTATTTGCTCATCTGCTCGGTGAATTCCACCGCGGCGTTGTAGCCCATGCGCTTCTGGCGGTTATTCATGGCGGCGACCTCAAAGATCACGGCGAGATTTCGTCCGGGGGTGATCGGGACTGTGATGGACGGGACCTTCACGTCGAGGATCTCGGTGTACTGCGTCTCCATGCCGAGGCGGTCATAGGCTTCGCCGTCGCGCCACGGGACCATGTTGATGATGAGGTCGATGTTGGAGCTTTCCTTGACCGCGCCCATGCCGAACAGCTTCGCGACGTTGATGACGCCGATGCCGCGCAGCTCGATATAATGCTTGAGTACAGGCGGCGCGGAGCCGACCAGCTCATGCGGCGAGACCTTTTTGATCTCAACGGCGTCGTCGGCGATCAGGCGGTGGCCGCGCTTGACGAGCTCGATGGCCGTCTCGCTCTTGCCGATGCCGCTGTCGCCGTTGATGAGGATGCCCTCGCCGTAGATCTCGACCAGCACGCCGTGGCGGGTCACGCGGGGGGCCAGGGCGCTCTTGAGGTAGGTGATCAGGCTCGAGACGATATAGGACGTCGTGTCCTTCGTGCCGAGCACGGTCACGTCGTATTTTTTCGCCATCTCCAGGCATTCCGGCATCGGCTGGAAGCCGCGGGCGAAGATCAGCGCCGGGCACTTGTAGGACAGGAAGTGGTCAAAAATGATGATCCGCTCCTCCGGCGAGAGCTTCTGCAGGTAGGCCGTCTCCACCGTGCCGCAGACGTAGACGCGCATCGGCTCATAGTGGTCAAAAAAACCGGCCAGATGCAGGCCCGGGCGGCTGATATCGTCAACAGTCACGCGGATCTTGTCAAAGTCCGTGGACTTGTAGAAAAAGTCAAGATTGAATTCCGAAACCAGCTCGGAGAGCAGGACGGTATAGGTATTTGCCATGCGATCACCTCGTATGATAGTATTCTGATTATACCCGCTTTGCCCGCATTTCGCAACAGGGAAATTCCCCTGTCGGATTTTTTGAATTTTTCGAATTTTTCCGAAAAAAGTGCTTGCAATTTCCAACCGTATCTGCTAATATATTTGTCGGCGCTTTGTAGCGCTTCAAACTGATTTCCAAGCGGCAAGGAGGTGCAGCTGATGGCAAAATGCGATATCTGCGGCAAGGGCGTGACATTCGGTATCAAGGTCTCCCACTCTCACAGACGTGCTAACCGTGCATGGAAGCCCAACGTCAAACGTGTCAAGGCAATCGTTGACGGTACTCCGCGCCATGTGTATGTCTGTACAAGATGCCTGCGTTCCAACAAGGTTGAGCGCGCGATCTGATCAGGACAAGCCGAAAGAGCAAGCCGAAAGGCCTGCTCTTTTTTCGTGCGCGGATATACCCCAGGGGCTCCCCTTGTCAAGGGGCGCTGGCCCGCAGGGCCTGAGAGGTGAACCCCGCCGCAGCGAAAAGGCTCCCCTTTCAGGGGAGGTGGCTCGGCGGAACGTCGAGACGGAGAGGTTGCTGCAAATTTGCAACGGCCTCTCAGTCACCTTCGGTGACAGCTTCCCTGGAAGGGGAGCTAAGGGGTGCGGCGCACCCCGTTGCCTTCCCCTATGAGGGGAAGGTGGCACGGCGAAGCCGTGACGGATGAGGTGGGGGCACTCGCATTTACGCGACGCCGTCCACCTCATCCGTCGCCTCCGGCGACAGCTTCCCCTCATAGGGGAAGCCATTGGCCGGAAGGACTCAGACAAAGAGATAGCCCTTCAGGGTCTTCAGGGTGTTGAGGACGCCGGCTTTGTGGCTGCGTTCGTAGCCGTGGCTGGCGTAGACGCCGGAGCCGATGAGGCCGTGGCGGATGTCGTAGCCCGCGCTGAGCGTGGCCTCCACGTCGGAGCCGTAGTGGGGGTAGACGTCGACTGCGTAGTCCGCGCCCTCGCGCTTGGCCGCGTCGATGAGCTTGCCGACGACTTCGTAGCTGTACGGGCCGCCAGAGTCCTTTGCGCAGATCGACACCTGCCGCTCCGTGCAGCGCAGCCCGTCGCCCACGCAGCCCATATCGACGCTGATGGACTCCGTCACGCCCGCAGGCACGGAGCCCGCGCCGCCGTGGCCGACCTCCTCATAGACGGTCACATGGACATAGGTCCGGCGCGGCAGCTGTTTGTTTTCGTCCCGCAGGTACTTTGCAAAGCCCAGCAGAATGCCGACGGACAGCTTATCGTCGAGGAAGCGGCTTTTGATATAGCCGGAGGCCGTCACACGCGTGCGCGGGTCGAAGCAGACGATGTCGCCGGTCTCGATGCCGAGTGCGCGGGTCTCGTCCGCGGAGGTGACGGCCTCGTCGAGCAGGACCTCCGTTGTGTCGAAGGTCCGCTCGGTCTTGCCGTAGTCGCCGTTCACGTGGACAGACGCGTTGCACAGCTGCAGCGTTCCTTCATAGACCTTGCCGCCGCGCGTGTAGACGCGGACGTTCTCCGTCTCGCCGTTTTCCGCGCGCATACCGCCGAGGTTCGTCACGCGCAGACGGCCATTGGCCTTGACCTCCGCGACCATCGCGCCGAGCGTATCCGTGTGCGCCTGCAGAAGCAGCGCGCCCTCCTCCGATTCCGCGCCGCCGAGGTCGATCAGTACACCGCCCTTGGCGGTCTTCTTTGCCGCAAAGCCCAGCGCACCGAAGGCGTCCTGCACCCAGGCCGCAGCCCGGTCGGTAAAGCCCGTCGGGCTGTCGATCGCGAGCAGCTCGACTGCCTTCTGGGCGGCATATTCTGCATACTTCTGTTCCATCGTCCTGTCTCCTTTTCAATCAAAGAAATTTTACCATCTGGATCTCGTCGCGGTAGGTGCCGTCTTTCAGGCGGAACGCGCGCAGCGTGCGGCCCTGTTCCTGAAAGCCGAGCTTTTCGTAGATGTGCCGGGCGCGGGGATTGTCCTCGAACACGCCGAGCTCGACCTGCTCAAAGCCGTTTTCCTTCGCCTGGCGCAGCGCCGCTTCGATCATCGCCGTGCCGAGTCCGCCCCAGGCCTTCTGCTCGACGGAAATACCGAGACTGCCGCGGTGGCGCGTCTTGATGTGGCCGCTCACCGCCATCACGGAGCAGCCGCCGACCAGCTCGCCGCTTAGCATGGCGACGATCATGAAATTCTGCGGATGCCCGGTCAGTGCTTCGATGAACCCGGTCTCCTGCTCGACCGTCGCCTGGCATTCCTCCGGATAGCGCGCCATGAAGTGCGTCTCTCCGCTGGTCACGCGCATATAATCGAGCAGCGCCTGCGCGTCAGCCGCTTCCGGGCTGTGCAGCAGGACTTCCCTGCCGTCCTTCAACCGGACGGTACATGGCTGGATCTGCATGAAAAGCCCCTCCTTTTGCAAAAATCCCGGCAGAAAGCACCTTCCGCCGGGATCATTTGGTCACATGTCTTCCTTGTCGCCCTTCTGGCGGATGGTGATCCGGATCGGCGTACCGGTCAGGCCGAACACCGCGCGGATCTGGTTTTCCAGATAACGCTGGTACGAGAAATGGAACAGTCGGCTGTCGTTGCAGAAGAACACAAAATGCGGCGGCTTGACGCCGACCTGCGTGATATAGTAGATCTTCAGACGGCGGCCCTTGTCCGTGGGCGGCTGGACGCGCGCGGTTGCATCTTCCAAAATGTTGTTGAGCATGCCGGTGGTGATGCGCATGCTGTTCTGGTTGGAGACCGCGACGATCATGTCGAACAGCTTGTCCACGCGCTGGCCGGTGAGCGCGGAGATGAACACGACAGGCGCGTAGGTCATGTAGCTGAGATCCCGGCGGACCTCGGCCGTCTTCTCGTCCATGGTGTTCGTGTCCTTCTCGACCGTGTCCCACTTGTTGACGACGATGATGCAGGCCTTCCCTGCCTCATGCGCCAGACCTGCGACCTTGGTATCCTGCTCAGTGACACCCTCATTGGCGTCGATCAGGATGAGGCACACGTCCGCGCGCTCGATGGCGGCGATGGAGCGCAGGTTCGAATACTTCTCGACTGCATCGTCGACCTTCGACTTGCGGCGCATACCGGCCGTATCGATAAAGAGGAACTTGCCGGACTCGTTTTCAAAGTAGCTGTCGATGGCGTCGCGCGTGGTGCCCGCGATGTTGGAGACGATCACGCGCTCTTCGCCGAGGATCTTGTTGAGCAGGCTCGACTTGCCGACGTTCGGCTTGCCGATGATGGCGACCTTGATGACGTCCTCGTCGTATTCCTCGCCGTCGTCGGGCGGGAAGCTGGCGACGCAGGCGTCGAGCAGATCGCCCGTGCCGTGGCCATGGACCGCGGAGACCTCGATCGGGTCGCCGAGGCCGAGGGCATAGAATTCATACACGTCGGGGTTGGCGTGGCCGGTCTGGTCGCACTTGTTGACAGCCAGCACGACCGGCTTCTTCGAGCGCTTGAGCATGGACGCGACCTCCGCGTCCGCGGCGGTCAGGCCGACCGTCACGTCGACGACCATGATGATGACCGTCGCCGTCTCAATGGCGATCTCCGCCTGACGGCGCATGAATTTCAGCATTTCATTGTTCGTGCCCGGCTCGATGCCGCCGGTATCGACGAGCGCAAAGCCGCGCCCGTTCCACTCGCATTCGCCGTAGATCCGGTCACGGGTGACGCCCGGCGTATCCTCCACGATCGCCATGCGCTTGCCGGTCAGCTTATTGAAGAGCATCGATTTGCCGACGTTCGGCCGGCCGACGATGGCTACGATCGGTTTTGACATACCGGTTTGCCTCCTTTCATAGACAAGAAAAGAGGAAGGCGCACGGCCTCCCTCTCATCTCTTTCAGCGAAATCACTTAGCTTCAACAGAAATGACTTCACGGCCATTGTAGTAGCCGCAAGCCTTGCAGGCTCTGTGAGGCAGGCGGGGCTCGCCGCACTTCGGGCAAGCTACGACGCCGGGGATCGCCAGTTTCCAGTGGGAGCTGCGTCTCTTATCTCTTCTTGCACGGGATACTTTTCTCTTGGGTACTGCCATGTGGTACACCTCCTTGGTTCAAATGCCCGAGGGCACATTATCTACTTATTTATCCAGTAACTGCTGTAAAACAGCAAAACGGGAATCAACTTCAGGCTTGCAGCCGCAGGGCCCCTCATTGAGGTTCTTCCCGCAGCGGAAGCAGATGCCTTTGCAGTCCGGCCTGCACAGAAGCTGGCTGTCAAGGCCGAGCACGAAGGCCGTCGTCACGATATCGGTCAGATCCGCGCAGCCGTCATGGATGCCGAAGGTCCATTCGTCCTCCGCCTGCTCGAGCTCCTGCTCCGGGACCAGGACCGCGTGGACCGGGATCGTGATCGCGCGCGTGAACGCGGCGGCGCAGCGGTCACACACGCCGTGCAGCGTGGTGGAAAGCTCACCGGTCAGCTCCAGCACACCGGCGGTGTTGCGCACCTTGCCGCGCGCAAGGACCGGCTCGTCTGCAGGCTTGCAGCTGCCGAAAACAAGATCGGACAGATCTTCGCTCGTCTCGAACGGAAGGCTTGCGCCGGGCGTGACAAGAATCGGCTTTAAATCCAGCAGCATAGCGCCCTCCAATCCATAATCGTGCGATGGATATTATATCGAATAATCGCGTGGAAGTCAAATACTTTCACAAATTTTTCGTTCCTTTTTCCGCAGCCGCGGATTCTTTACAGGAACCGGGCCGCGTGGTAAAATAGGCGCAGAACAAGATCGGAGACGTCAAGACTGCCATGAAAGAATTCACGATCACCCAGAATGACGCCGGGCAGCGGCTCGACCGCTTTCTGGCCAAGGCCGTTCCCCTGCTCCCGGCCTCGCTGGCGCAGAAATACATCCGCCTCAAGCGCGTCAAGCTCAACGGCAAGCGCGCCGAGCGCGATACGCGCCTGACCGCCGGAGATACGCTGCAATTATACATCAACGACGAGTTTTTTGATACCCCCAAAGAAGAAAATGCCTATCTGACCGTCGCCGCGCCGAAGCTGCACATCGTCTATGAGGATGAAAACATCCTGCTGGTCGACAAAAAGCCGGGCCAGGCCGTCCACCCGCACGACGGCGCGGAATACGGCCGCACGCTCATCGACCATATCCAGGCCTATCTCTACGCCAAGCGCGAATGGCGGCCGCGGGAGGAGCACGCCTTTACCCCCGCCCTGTGCAACCGCATCGACCGCAACACCGGCGGCATCGTCATCGCCGCGAAAAATGCGGAGGCTCTGCGCATCCTCAACCAGAAGATCAAGGACCGTGAGATCGACAAGCGGTATCTGTGCATCGTCCACGGCACGCCGCGTCCGGCGAGCGGACGGCTCGAGGGACAGCTGTTCAAGGATGCGAAGGAAAACCGCGTCTATGTCACCAAGACCCCGCAGAAGGGCTCCAAGACCTGCATCACGCTCTATCAGACGCTGCAGAGCCGCGGCGGGCTGAGTCTGGTCGAATGCGAGCTCATCACCGGCCGCACCCACCAGATCCGCGCGCAGATGGCCGCCGCCGGCTGGCCGCTGCTGGGCGACGGGAAATACGGCCGGCTCGACAAGCGCTATGACCGCAAATATCAGGCCCTCTATTCCTACAAGCTCACCTTCCGCTTCACGACCGACGCCGGATGCCTCTCGTACTTAGACGGAAAGACGTTCGAGGTCGAATCTGTGGATTTCGTGCAGGAATACTTTACATAACGTACTTTATTCTGTATTTTCTCCAAAGTTGGAAGAACTTCCTAAAAGTTCTTCCAACTTTTTTGCACATTTTTTCGTTTTGTTATTGACAAAACACCCCCTGCCGGATATATTCAATCCAGTATGTTTCGGGCGTTTTTGTCAGCTTCCGACGCATACGAATTTTTTTCGAAATGGGGGAGGATACATGTCCAAAGAGCTCATTCGCCTCACGAATCTCACTATGACATTCGAGGACGGAGAGACGATTCTCGACAACATCAATCTGTACATCAACAACAAGGAATTCCTCACATTGCTGGGTCCCAGCGGCTGCGGAAAGACCACCATGCTCCGGATCATCGGCGGCTTTTTATCGCCTACCTCCGGCGATGTGCTGTTCAACGGCCAGCGCATCAACGACGTACCGGCCTATAAACGGAAGATTAACACCGTTTTCCAGCGCTACGCACTGTTCCCGCATCTGGACGTGTATGACAATATCGCGTTCGGCCTGCGGATCGCAAAGGTGCCGGAATCGGAGATCGACGACCGCGTGACCGAGATGCTGGAGATCGTCAGTCTCAAGGGCTTCGAGAACCGCAGGGTGACGAGCCTGTCCGGCGGTCAGCAGCAGCGTGTGGCCATCGCCCGCGCGCTCGTCAACCGGCCGCAGGTCCTTCTGCTCGACGAACCGCTGGGCGCGCTCGATCTGCGCCTGCGCAAGGACATGCAGAACGAGCTGAAAACCATCCAGCAGCGGATGGGGATTACATTTATATATGTGACGCACGATCAGGAAGAGGCACTGACCATGTCCGACACCATCGTCGTTATGAACAAGGGCAAGATCCAGCAGATCGGCCGCCCGGAGGATATCTACAACGAGCCGAAGAACGCGTTTGTCGCGGATTTCATCGGCGAGTCCAACATCCTCGACGGCGTCATGCTGGAGGATTATCAGGTCAAGTTCTTCGGCCGGAAGTTCCAGTGCGTCGACAAGGGCTTTGCGCCCAACGAGCCTGTCGACGTCGTCATCCGTCCGGAGGATATCGACATCGTCCCGCCGGAGCAGGGTCATCTGTGCGGCACGGTCACGTCTGTCACCTTCAAGGGCGTCCATTACGACACCATTGTCGATTTCAAGGGCTTCAAGTGGCTCATCCAGACCACGGACTACTGCCCTGTTGACGCGTATATCGGCATCCGCCTCAATCCTGAGGATATCCATATCATGCACAAGAGCGAGTACTCCGGTCTTTACGGCGACTACTCCTCCTACAGCGCGGAATATGACGAGATCGCCGACGCCTCGGAGGAAGAAGACGATGAAGAATAACAAGCTGCTTGCCTGCCCGTATATCGTCTGGATGATCCTGTTTACGATCATCCCGCTTGGCATCGTCTTCTACTACGCGCTGACCGATTCGATCACCGGTCGGTTCACGCTGGCAAACCTGGCCGGGATGGGCACGTATCTGCCGATCTTCCTGCGCTCGATCTGGCTGAGCCTGTTCGCCTCGCTTATCTGCCTGGTGATCGGCTATCCGGTGGCCTACTTCATCGCCCAGTGCAAGCCGCTCACGCAGCGGTTTCTGGAGATGCTCATCATGCTGCCCATGTGCATGAGCTTCCTGCTCCGCACGCTCGCGTGGGTCGGCATGCTGGAGGATACCGGTATTCTCAATACCATCCTGCAGCGGCTCGGCATCGGCCCGCTGCCGCTCATCCGCACGAACGGCGCTGTCATCCTCGGCATGGTGTACAACTACCTGCCGTATATGATCCTGCCGCTCTATTCCGTCATCATGAAGATCGACAACCGCCTGATCGAGGCCGCACTTGACCTCGGCTGCCGCCCGTCGCAGGTGTTCTCGAAGGTCATCCTGCCGCTGTCGGGCCCCGGCATCCTGTCGGGCCTCACGATGGTGTTCGTCCCCGCGGTGTCCACGTTCTATATCTCGCAGAAGCTGGGCTCCACCGGCACGACGCTCATCGGCGACGTCATCGAATCCCAGTTCAAGACCGCCTATAACCCGAATCTCGGCGCGGCCATGAGTCTGGTCCTCATGATCCTGATCTTCATCTGTGTCGCCGTGATGAACCGCTTCGGCGAAGGCGACGGAGAGGAGGTCATCAAGGTATGAAGCACGTCAACCGTACCATTACCATTCTGGTCTTCATCTTCCTCTATATCCCGATGATCGTTCTGGCTGTGGCCTCGTTCAATACCGGCACGGATATCGCCAGCTTCAAGGGCTTTACGCTGCGGCAGTATGCCAATCTGTTCCGCGACGGCACGCTCCTGACGCTGCTGCGCAACTCGGTCATCATCGCGCTGCTCGCCACGCTCATCTCGACCATCGTCGGCACGATGGCCGCCGTCGGCATCCATGGCATGAAGGGCCGGCTCCGCTCCGCCGTCATGACCATGACCAACATCCCCATGACGAACCCGGATATCGTCACCGGCGTCGCGCTGGCGCTGCTGTTTGCGTTCGCGGGGACAGTGCTGAAGACCAATTCCGTGCTCGGCTTCTGGACGCTTCTTATCGCGCATATCACGTTCAATCTCCCCTACGTCATCCTGAACGTCATACCGAAGCTCCAGCAGATGGACAAGGATCTGGTCGAGGCCGCGCTGGATCTCGGCTGCACGCCGATGCAGGCCTTCACCAAGGTCGTCATCCATGAGATCATGCCCGGCATCATCTCGGGCGCGCTGATGGCGTTCACAATGAGTCTGGACGATTTCGTCATTTCCTATTTCGTCACCGGCTCGAGCTTCATCACGCTCCCGGTCGAGATCTACAATTACACGAAAAAGCCCATCCAGCCGAAGATCTATGCACTCTTTACGCTCATGTTCATCGTAATCCTGGTCCTGATGGTCGTCATGAACCTGCTGCAGGCGAAGTCCGAGAAAAACCGCCAGCAGCCGAGGAGGGCCCGCGCATGAAAAAGAGAGTCTTTTCCCTCCTGCTGGCGCTCACGCTTCTGCTCTGCGCCCTTCCCCTGCCCGTCCACGCCGCAGCCAACGAGATCACGGTCTATAACTGGGGCCAGTATATCTCCGACGGCACGGACGAGAGTCTGGACGTGATCCAGGCCTTTGAGGAGGAGACCGGCATCAAGGTCAACTACCTGACCTTTGATTCCAACGAGTCGATGTACACCAAGCTCAAAACCGGCGGTACGACGTTCGACGTCATCATCCCGTCCGACTATATGATCGCCAAGCTGATCTCCGAGGATATGCTCGAGCCGCTGGACTTCGCCAACATCCCGAACTACGAGTACATTGACGAGGCCTTCCGCGATCAGGCCTATGATCCGCAGAATGCCTATTCCGTCCCCTACACCTGGGGCACGGTCGGCCTGATCTATAACAAGAACTACGTCTCGGAGGAAGACGCGCAGAGCTGGTCCTGCCTGTGGAACTCCAAGTACCAGGGCAAGCTCCTGATGTTTGACAATCCGCGCGACGCGTTCGCCATCGCCGAGTCGATGCTGGGCTACAGCTTCAACACCGAGGACGAGCAGGAGTTCAAAAACTGCGCTGATCTGCTCGCCACGCAGTCCCCGGTCCTGCAGGGCTACGTCATGGACCAGATCTTTGACCGCATGGAGCGCGGCGAAGCCTGGGCGGCCCCCTATTACGCGGGCGACTATCTGACCATGGTCGAGGAAAACCCCGATCTCGGCTTCAGCCACCCGAAAGAGGGCTTCAATATCTTCATCGACGCCATGTGCATCCCGAAGGGCTGCCAGAACAAGGCGGGTGCAGAGGCCTTCATCAACTTCCTGTGCCGCCCGGACATTTCGGCTGCAAACCTCGACTACATCGGCTACTCCACACCGGAGACCGCCGCGAAGGAGTATCTGGACGAAGAAGTCATCTCCAGCCCTGTCTCCTACCCGGATGACGAGACGCTCGCGCGCAGCGAATCGTTCGCCGAGCTCGGTGTCGAGGCCACGCAGACGATGAACGATCTGTGGCTGTCGGTCAAGACCTCGACCGCCAATACCACGACCTACCTCATCCTGACGCTCGTCGCCATTGCCGCCGTCGCCGCGTTCTTCATCATCTCCGGCATCGTCAAGCGCCGCAAAAAAGCCCGCCGCTGCCGCAAATGGAAGCAGGCCTAAACCAACAGCACCGGTCCGTATCCCGGCCGGATCTCCCATAAAAAACACCGCCCGCCAGATCCTGTCTGGCGGGCGGTATTTCGTCTGTCTGGTTTCAGCCGCTGTGTTCCTCGTCGCAGCAGTCGATGGCGAGGACGACGCAGAGGGCGAGCAGGGCGTCCTGCGGGTCTGCGACCTCGAGGGCGTAGCGGCTGCCGAGCGTCAGAAATTCACGCTGGATCGACGCCACGGTCGCGCCGTTTTTCATGATCGCATATTCCAGGCTCATGAAATCGCCCTCGATCTCCCAACCCAGCGCATCCAGACTGTAGCTGCGGGAAAAGAAGGTAAAATTCCGCGTCAGATCGTAATCCTGCCCTTCAATCGTCAGTACGTAGGTGCATGGGATGGAAAACGGCACGTGCTGGATCGCGGCGATCTGCCGCCCGGAGGCGTCTTCGACATTGAGCTTTTTGCCGAAGGTAAAAAACTCGCGGTCCGCACTGTAGACGAGCTGATCCTGCTCGTCCCAGATATCAAAATGGTCAAACGACAGAAATTCTTCTTTCAGATAAAAGGTCATCGTGCTCTCCCCTTTCTGTGTTATTTGACGTGCCGGGCGGGAAAAGGTTCCGGCTGGAAAAGTCTCTGCATCTATGATATACTATTAGGACTTTCAGCACAAGGAGTCTTTTTCCATGACCAACAAAGAGATCGGCGAGCTGCGGCGCCGTATGAAGCCTGACCGCACCAATCTGACCGCCGTCTACGGCTGCTATGTCGCCTCCAGCGGTGAAGTTTTGTCCACGTTCCGTGAGCCGTTCGGCCTGATGGCGGAGGAGGACAAGGAAAAGTATCTGGCGATCTTCCGCCGGGCCCTGTCCGGCACGCCGGACCGGAATCTGCTCGATCTGTCCTTCAGCACAAAGCAGGTCGCCGATTCCGACGAGCACCGCCTGCTCATGCGCCTGCGTGAGACCGCGCTGGACGACGAACAGGCCCGGCAGCAGCTGTTCCAGACGATCATCGGCGCGGTCAGCTTTGAGGAAAACTACCTCATCCTGCTGACGCACGAGCGCTACGACGTCCCCTTCAAGGCCAAGGATGGCGCCAGGCTTGAAGACGGCAGCGAGGTCTTCTCCTACTTTGTCTGCGCCATCTGCCCTGTGAAGCCCGGCAAGGAGCTGCTGAGCTATATCGCGGAGGAGAAGACCTTCCATAACCGCTCCGCCGGCTGGGCGGCCGGGATGCCGGAGATGGGCTTCCTCTTCCCTGCCTTCGACGGGCGGCGGACCAATCTTTACAACTGCCTGTTCTATACCCACTCCTCCGGCGCGGACAATCAGCCGCTCATCGACGCGCTGTTCCACGTCCAGCCGCCGATGCCGGCGGACGAGCAGCGCGACACCTTCGGCGGCGTGCTGCGCAATGCGCTGGATGAGGAATGCTCGCTGGCCGTCGTACAGCAGGTCCGGCAGGAGCTCAAGGACCGGATCGACGCCTGGCAGGAGACCAAAAGCGACGATCTGCTGGTCGTCAGCGGCGACGAGCTCAAGGACGTGCTGGAAAGCTGCGGCGTGTCAGAGGATAAGCGGATGCAGTTCGGCGCACAGTTTGATGAGTCCTTCGGCGGCGGTGCGGTGCTCAATCCCCGGAATCTGATCGATGTGAAAAAGTGCGTGCTCAAGACGCCGGATGTGTCGATCACGGTCAATCCGGAGCGGCCGGATCTTGTGGAGACGCGCACGATCGGCGGCGTCCGGTATCTGCTCATCAAGGCGGACGAGGGCGTCGAGCTCAACGGCATCGATCTGGCGGAGGACGCATAAGGACATAAAACGCGCAGGGCGATGCCCTGCGCGTTCGTTTATCGTTTATTCTGTTTTGGGCGGCTTCGGCGTCCCGGCCATGGCTGGAAGGACCGTCAGCCCGGTCACGGCCAGCCCCAGCAGCGCGCAGAGCAGCGGCTCGCCGCCGAGATCGGCCGCCGGCGCGAAGATGCCGCCCGCGCAGCCCGCCAGCAGCACGGCGAGCGCCGCAGCCGCGCCGGTCAGCATTCTGTTGCTCCGTACCGCGCGGCGGCAGACGCGAAAGACCGCCGGCGCGTCCGCCAGCGTTTCCAGTGTCAGGACCGGCCCCGTCTCCTCCAACTCTGCACAGAAATCGCCTGCGCGCAGCAGCGCGGGTCTTCCCTGCTTTTTGAGTGCCTGCCATGCGGTCGCCGTCTCCCCCTGCTCCGCAGTGGACGCGCCGATCCGCGCCGCCAGCTGACGGGTCAGCAGCGGCTCCCGCCCTGCCGGAAGGACGACGGAAAGCCCCTGCGCCGAGAGCGCCTGTACAGTTTCCTGCGCGTCCGCGCAGATCGGGCACTGCAGGGCGATCCGCCCGAGATACAGTCCGCCCTCCATGCCGAAGCAGAGTGCTGCCTTGCCGCTGAGTGCCAGCTCATTGGCCCGCGGCGCCGCGATCCCGGCGCGCCGCAGCTGCTCCGCCGTCCCGGTAAGATAATGCTTGCCGTCGATCACAGCTCCGGCTGCATCCGTCTGCGCTGCCGGGCGCAGCGCAAGTCCCCGGTCCTCGGCCAATGCCCGGATACAGGTGGCCTGTCCGTCGCCGCTTCCCTGCAAAATCGACGCGGCAAGGGCCAGGAACTGCCCTTCCTCCATCCCGGCCGGACGGATATCGCTCACTGACGGCGCACCGGTCAGAAGTCCCTCCGGTTCAAGCAGGACGATATCCGTGTCCCCAAGCGCCGGGACGGCCTGTGCATCCAGGACCCTGCAGGTCCGCACAGCCCGCCGCACGGCACACGCTGCGGTCAGTGAAAACGGGCACAGCGCGCCGACGGCCAGAATGCCGACCGCACGGCAGACGATCTCATCTGCTGCTGCGCCGAGGATCCCCCAGACGACCGCCGCGCAGACAGCCGCGAGCAAAAAGCCCCAAAACCAGAGCCGTGCACCGGCTGACGACAGACGCGTGCCGGGAAGTTCTCCGTCTACACGCGCCTGCAGCTGCTCCAGCCACGCATCCGCGCAGAGCAGCAGTGCGGCCGCCGCGGCGCTGCTGCCGCCTTTGCCGAGCGCAGCCAGCGCGAGCGCTCCTATGGCTGCCAGCAGGCAGAACAGACGGCCGTCCGGCTTCCCTGCCTGCGCCGCGCACAGTCCCGCAAGCAGACGCCCTGCCTGCACGGCGGCGGCGAGCAGCGCCAGCAGCGGCAGAATGAGCCACTGGAGCAGCATCGGCGGGATCCCTGCGGGCAGCGGCAGGCCGCAGGTCAGGCAGAGGGCCAGCGCCGCCAGGGCGGTGCTGATCCAGCAGATGACAGTTACTTTTTTCTTCACACGATCACCTCATTTTTTCCCATTCTACCCTTTCGGCAGACAAAAAGCAACCGGCTGTATCTGCGCGGTGCACATTGACAGGGCTGTTCCCTGCCAGTATAATAAATTTAACACCAAAGGAGGTTATACGCTATGAAACGAAGCGAACAGGATATCCGGTTCCAGTGGGACCTGACGAAGATCTACCCGGACACAGCCGCGTGGGAGACCGCCATGCAGGAGGCCGAGGCCGCGCTTGCGCCGCTGAAGAACCTCCCTGGCACGCTCGGCACGTCCAAGGAAGCGTTCAAGCACGGGCTCGATACCGTCTACGCCTCCATGCTCAAGGTCGAGCTGCCCTATATCTATGCGTTTTTGAAAAAGACCGAAGACGGCTCCGTAGCAGAAAATCAGGAAATGGCCGCCCGCAGCGAGAGTCTGCTTGTCAAGTTCAGCGCCGCGACGGCGTTTCTGAACCCCGAGATCCTTGCTATCCCGGCAGAAAAGCTGGATGCATGGATGCAGGACGAGGCGCTGGCGACCTACCGGCACACGGTGAACGATATCGTCCGCATGCGCGCACATACGCTCGACGCTGCGCGGGAGCAGATGCTGGCGCTGCTGGGCGACGCAGCCGGAACGCCGAAGGCCGCGTTTGAGATGCTGACCGACGTCGATCTGCAGCTGCCGATGGTCAAAAACGACGCGGGCGAGGAGGTCCGCCTCACCCCCGGTACGTTCCCGGTTTACCGTGAGAGCCGCAGCCGCGCCGTGCGCGAGGGCGCGTTCCGCGCCATGTTCGGCACCTACCGGCAGTTTGGCGACGCCATCGCCGCGCTCTACGGCGGCTCCGTCAAATTCGACACCTATTTCTCCAATCAGCGCGGCTACGCCTCCGCGTGCGAAGCGGCGCTGGACGGCGGCAATGTGCCCGTGTCCGTCTATGACAGCCTGATCGACGCCGTGCACGAGAGCCTGCCCTCCATGCGCAAGTATCTCGAACTGCGCCGCCGCGCGCTGAAGCTCGACAAGATCGACGTATTTGATCTGTACGTCCCCATCGTGGAGGACGTCGACTATCCCATCGCGTTTGAGGACGCGAAGGACCTGGTCAAGAAGGCGACGCTGCCGCTGGGCGAGGAGTACCAGAAGCTGCTGGACCGCGCGTTCGCCGAGCGCTGGGTCGACGTGTATGAGAACGACGGCAAGCAGTCCGGTGCGTTCTCCTGCGGCGTGTTCGGCGTGCATCCGTATGTGCTCATGAACTATGCCGGGACGCTGGGCGACGCGTTCACGCTGGCACACGAGCTGGGCCACTCCATGCATTCCTGGTTCTCGGATACGACACAGGATTATGTCAATCACGATTACCGCATCATGGTCGCCGAGGTCGCTTCGACGGTCAACGAAGTTCTGCTGACCAAATACCTGCTGAAGACCGAGACGGATGAAAAGCGCCGCGCATATATTCTCAACCACCTCCTTGAGAGCTTCCGCACGACGCTCTACCGGCAGACGCTGTTCGCAGAGTTCGAGCGCAAAGCGCACGATCTCTATGCCGCGGGTCAGCCGCTGACGGCCTCTGCGCTCAACAAGGTCTATCACGATCTCGAAGCCACGTATTATGACGGCATCGGCATCGACGCGGATATCGACCCGGAATGGTCGTATATCCCTCACTTCTACCGCGCGTTCTATGTCTATCAGTACGCGACCGGCTTCTCCTCCGCCGTAGCCATCGCCGAGCACATCCTGACGACCGGCGACGCAAGCGGTTATCTGAAGTTCCTCACGACCGGCGGCAGCGATTATCCGCTCGAGGAGCTCAAGATCGCGGGCATCGACCTCACCAAGCCCGACACTGTCCGCAGCGCGCTGCGCGTCTTCGACGAGACCGTCGACGAGCTCTCTGCGCTCCTGCTGTGATCTTTGCCTGAAACGAACATCCCCGGCTGCGCCTGCAGCCGGGGATGCTTTTATGTGCCCGCGACCAGTACGGTCGTTTTCTGGCGGATGACGGCAAGCTCCGCTTCCGGCGCGGTCTGGTCGGTGATCAGGCAGTCGATCTGCTGCCAGTCGGCAAACTGGATGACCGCTTCCTCCCGGAATTTGCTGCCGTCGCAGAGCACGATGCTTTTTTTCGCGCACTGGACCATAGCCGTCTTGATCTCCGCCTCGCTGTAGATCGAGGTGCAGGGGCCGGTATGGCCCAGCACGCCGTTCGTGCCGATCAGCGCAATATCCACGCGCAGCGTCCGCAGCGCAGTGAGCGTCCACATGCCGACGCAGGCCAGGCTCGTCGCGCGGACCTGTCCGCCGAGGGCGTAGACCGTATTGTCGCTGTCTGCGAGCAGCGGCGTGATCTGGGCCGAGTTCGTCACGATCGTCAGCCCGTGCCGCAGGGCGAGCAGGCCCGCCGGGCCAAGGTCCCCGTCGCCGTCCATCTGGACCACACCTACAGCTTTGAGCTTCTGATGCAGGCGCTGCGCGCCGGCTTCGGCTCCGTCATGTATGACGGCTCCCGTGAGAAGACCAGCGAGGAGAACATCCGCAAATCCGCCGAGATCGTCCGTATCGCGCATGGCATGGGCGTCGGCGTGGAATGCGAGCTCGGCAGCGTCGGCGGTCTGACCGACAGCAACGGCAAGGTCGACCAGATGGTCTACACGGAGCCGGAGGAAGCCAAGTCTTTTGTCGACCAGACCGGCACGGACTTCCTCGCCGTCTCCATCGGCACGTGCCACGGCGTCTACAAGGCGACGCCGAAGCTCGATATCCCGCGTCTGCGCGAGATCCGTAAGACCGTCTCTGTGCCCCTCGTGCTGCACGGCGGCTCCGGTCTGTCGGATGACGATTTCCGCAACACCGTCGCGGGCGGCATCAGCAAGATCAACGTCTTCACCGACGTGATCCTCGCCGCCAAGCGCGCCATCGCCGAGCATCCGGACGCCGGCTATACCGACTTGAACCTGCTGGCGGAGGACGCCATGGTCGAGGCGACCGTGCGCAAGCTGGAGCTGTTCGGCGGCTGCGGAAAGGGGTAAGGCATGAAGCGGTTTGACGTTCTGACCATCGGTCTGCAGGTGATCGACCTGATGATCCCGGGCATGGACGGACACATTCTGGACCGGGAGATGACGCTGCTCGACTACGCGTAGCTGACGCTCGGCGGCGACGCGCTCAATCAGGCGATCGTCCTCTCGCAGCTCGGCGCACGGACAGCCCTGATGGGCGCGGCCGGCGTCGACCGGCTGGGCGACGTGCTGCTGCAGCAGCTCTCGCGCTATCCCCTCTCGGTCTTTGACCGGCGCATCGACGTACCGACCGCAATTTGTGTTGTTTTGATCGACGAGGCACACGAGCGGCATTTTCTCTTCCAGCCCGGCCAGAATCTGGCGCTGCGCTATGAGGATCTGGACGAAGCCGTGATCCGCGATTCCGCCTTCGTCTCGGTCGGCGGTGCCATGGCGCTGCCGGAGCTGGACGGCGAGGGGCTTCTGAAGCTGTTTACGCTCGCCCATGCATCCGGCGCGCGGACCACGCTCGATATGCGCGTGAGTGAACGCGAATATGACCACGCGCTGCTCGAAGCCTGCTTCCGCAAGACGGATTATTTCCTGCCGAGCGAACGCGAGGCCGTCTGGCTGACCGGCGAGACCGGGAGCCCGGAGAAGATGGCGCAGGCGCTGCACAAGATGGACGCGGCCAACTGCGTGATCAAGCTCGGCGCACAGGGCTGCTATGTCTCGGCCGACGGGATCGAGGCACACATTCCCGCGTTCCCCTGCCGCTGCGTCGATACGACCGGCGCGGGCGATACGTTCGTCGGCTCGTTCCTGTATGCAAAGTCACAGGGCTGGGATGCGCTGGCGAGCGCCAGATTCGCCTGCGCGGCCGGGTCTGTCGCTGTCGAGCATGTCGGCGCCAACACCGCCATCCGCACCAAGGATCAGGTCCTGGCCCGGATGAACGGACAATAAAACTGCAAACCACCTGCCTGAAGGCTCAGGCAGGTGGTTTTTTTCTGTATTACAGAATGGACATGAACCACTCCACAGTCTTGGGATCGTAATGCGAGAAGAACAGGCTCTCACCGCCGTCGAGCGCCTCGATGGCCGCCATATCCTCCGGCGTGAGGGTAAAATCGAACAGGTCGAAGTTCTGCTGCATCCGGTCCTTGTGCGTGGTCTTCGGGATCACGACGACATCACTCTGCAGCAGGAAGCGCAGGGCGGTCTGCGCGGCGGTTTTGCCGTACTTCTCGCCGATCTGGGTCAGCACAGGGTTCGTGAACATATCCTTGCGGCCTTCGGCAAACGGGCCCCAGGATTCGATCTGGCAGCCATACTTTTTGAGGTATTCCTTCGCCGTTTTCTGCTGCTGGAACACATGCGTCTCGATCTGGTTGACGGCAGGCTTGATCTCTGCGAAATGCTGGATGTCGAGATACCGGTCCGGGCCGAAGTTGGAAACGCCGATCGCGCGGAGCCTGCCGGCCTTGTACAGTTCTTCCATCGCGCGGTAGGTGCCGTAGTAATCGCCGAACGGCTGATGGATGAGCAGCAGGTCGAGATAATCAGTGCGCAGCTTGCGCATGGATTCCTCGATGGATGCCCTGGCTTTTTCATAGCCCGCACTCGTGATCCAGACCTTGGTGGTCAGGAAAAACTCCTCGCGCGGCAGACCGCTTTCCGCCAGCGCGTCACCGACACCCGCCTCGTTGTAATAGGCCTGCGCCGTGTCGATGCTGCGATAGCCCACGTCGATGGCGTCCAGCACGCAGCGTTTGGTATCCTCCGCGGGCGTCTGGTAGACGCCGTAGCCCAGCTTCAGCATCCGGATGCCATTGTTCAAAGTTACATATTCCATACTTGTACCTCCTGGATCATGAAATGCAGGTTTTCTTCTGCTTCCTACTTTACAACGCCGGAGTCAGGAAGTACACTATCGATATCGCAATCTGCGTTTCAAAATATGAAATGTAACAGGAGGCTGTCATGGTCGATCTGTATGAACTCAAGCAGCTCACGGCGTTCGCCGATCTCGGCACGCTCCACCGCGTGGCAGAAGAATTTCATCTCTCCACACCGTCCATTACGCGCTCGATGCAGCATCTGGAGCAGTATTTCGGCGTGCCGCTCTTCACCCGGGGCAAGAACCGGATCGAGCTGAACGAGACCGGCAAGCTGGCCGTGGCGGCGGCGCGCAAGCTGCTGCAGGAAGCGGAGCTGGCCGTCGCGCAGGTCCGCGCGTTTGACCAGCGGCAGCGGACCATCGTCATCCGCGCCTGCGCGCCCGCGCCTCTGTGGGAGCTGCTGCGGAAGCTGAACGCAGCGCAGCCGGAAAAGATGCTGGCCTCCGCCGTCTGCCAGAACGAAGATGTCCTTGCCGCGTGGAAAGACGGCTCGTGCGACGTCGCCGTCCTACCCTTCTCGTTCGCAGGGGCAACGCCCTTTTTGCAGGAGCAGCTGTTTGTCTGCGTCCCGCCGGAGCACGCGCTGGCAAAGCAGTCGTCTTTAACCTTTGCGGAGATCAACGGCTTCAATTTTCTCCTGCGCTCCGAGCTCGGCTTCTGGGACACGCTCTGCCGGGAGAAAATGCCCGCTTCCAAGTTCCTTGTACAGACCGACACTGCCGTATTCGACGAGCTGGTAAACGCCTCGTCTCTCCCCTGCTTCACCACGGATTACGGCCAGCGCCGCCTCCAGACCGCGTATCCCGGCCGGGTCAATATTCCGCTGACGGACACGGAGGCCAGCGTGACCTTTTTCCTCGCTTCCCGGCACAAAATGCCCGGGCTTTGACGGGGTTTCCGGTTTTTCCGTCAGCCCGCTTTCCTTATACCGGGCTGACAGGCTTCAGGAATCCGGACCTTGCGCGCTGCTCGGTATCGTCCGATTCATCGTACGCGTCATAGGGCGCGCTGGGATCGTGCACGCGCTTGCTGAACGGCGAGCAGAGCCGGTCCTTGTGGGCAAAGGCGAAAGCAAAATCGTCTGTCCAGCCGGTATGGCCGGTGATGAAATACGGGTGAAGGCCGCGCGCCTGCAGCTTTGCCTCCAGCTCTGCCAGCGAGCGGACCGCCAGCTTGTTGTCCTCCGCCAGGGCGGAAATAAAGCTGTAGCCGCCGTCCGCGCCGAACCAGATGGTATCGCCGGTGAACAGATACTTGTCATCGACCAGATACACCATATGCCCCCAGGTATGCCCCGGGACCAGGAAGCCTTCGACCCGGATGCCGTCAATATCCATCACATCGCCGTCCTTGAGCAGCACCTTTTCGTTGCGGATGGTCACCTGCGGCAGCTTGTAGAGGTGATAGATCACCTTGCGGCGCACCTCGCCGGTCAGGTAGCGGTTTTCTGTCTCGCCGACATACAGGACCGCATCGCGGAACAGCCCCGGGCTGTCGGCCTCCACCGCGCCGACGTGGTCGGTATCCTGATGGGTGATAAAGATCTGCCGGATGCTTTTCGGATCGATGCCGAGCCAGCCAATCTTCTCTTCGAGGCGGTCATAGTTGTATCCGGCGTCAAACATGAGGGTGGTATCGCCCTTGCGGTAGAAGAAGATATTCGCCACCCACTCGCGCACGCAGGCCACATGCTCGTCGATCCAGCCCGTCTGCAGCGGCTTGAAGATCTCCTTGCCCCGGTACATTTTGCTCATTTCTTTTTTCTGAAATTCCGTCGCTTTTCTGGACATCTGCAGGTCCTCCTGTTCTTTTAGTTAGTCATCTCTAACCGTTTGCATTTGGAAAAGCTGCCCTTTGGCAGCCGCTTCGATCTGTTTTCAGTTTACCACGCCGCTTGCTGCTTTGCAAGCGTCTGACGCGCCAAACAGCAAGCAAAAATCAAAACGGCAGAGCGGCGGCAAGATCGCCGCCGCTCTGCCGATGCATAACCGGAAGCTGCAGCCTCCGGCGTAACATTCTATTTTCTGGAGCCGAGCTTGCTGAAGGCCAGAATGATGCAGTCCACACCGAGCAGGATCAGATAGAAGCTCACAAGATACCGGGCGGACAGCCACGAGACCAGCGGATCGACCAGCATCAGACCGCCGAGGATCAGCCCAAGCACATTCATGATCAGCGTGAAATAATAGGTAAAATCCCCGGCCCAGAGGCGTACCGTATGCAGGCCGGACAGGCGGCCGATGCAGTGCGCCAGAAACCACAGCGGGAACAGCAGGCTCATCACCCATTTCCCGGCGTTCGGATAGACGAGCAGCATCACGCCCGTCATCACGCTCAGCGCGCCGGAGATCAGGGAAACGATCGGGCCGAAGCCTGTGAAGCGCTCCACACGGACGTAGAGCAGGATATCCGCGATGCCCATCGTCACAGCGACGATGCCGTACATGACGATAAATCCCGTCAGCGCACGATCCGGCTGCGCAAAGGTGTAGCTGCCAAGCCCCAGCAGCAGGAGTCCCTCAATGAATTCCATCCATCCGAATCCAGAACGTCGTCTCATTGTGCTTTGCCCTCCTGTCCCAGAATGCGCATAAATTCCTCACCGGTGATCGTTTCTTTTTCATAGAGGTACTTCGCCAGCTCGTCCAGCTTTTCGCGGTTTTCCAGCAGGATATTCTTCGCTTTCTGATGCTGCGTCTTGACCAGCTCCACGACCTTCGCGTCGATGCGGTTCTGCGTGTCGGCGGAGCAGGCCAGCGACGTATCGCCGCCGAGGTACTGGTTTGTGACCGTCTCCATGGCGACCATATCAAATTCCTCGCTCATACCGTAGCGGGTGATCATGGCTCGTGCCAGTTTCGTGGCCTGCTCAATATCATTGGACGCGCCGGTCGTGATCTCGCCGAAGACGACTTCTTCCACGGCTCTGCCGCCGGTGAAGGTCGCGATTTTATTCTCGATCTCCTCCTTGGTCATGAGGTTCTTATCTGCGGTATCGACCTGCATGGTATAGCCCAGCGCGCCGGAGGTACGCGGAATGATGGTGATCTTCTGCACAGGTGCCGAGTGCGTCTGCAGGGCTGCGACAAGGGCATGGCCGATCTCATGGTACGAAACGACCTGCTTTTCATGGTCGGACAGCACGGCGTTTTTCTTCTGATAGCCCGCAATGACGACTTCGATACTTTCTTCCAGGTCAGCTTCCGTCACAACGGTGCGGTGATTGCGCACGGCGCGCAGCGCGGCCTCATTGATCATGTTGGCAAGCTCCGCGCCGGACGCACCGGAGGCCATGCGCGCGATGGTATGGAAATCCACATCGTCGGCAGTCTTGATTTTTTTCGCGTGGACCTTCAAAATGGCTTCGCGTCCCGCAAGGTCAGGCAGCTCGACGGGCACACGGCGGTCAAAGCGGCCGGGTCGCGTCAGTGCCGGGTCGAGCGATTCGGGCCGGTTCGTCGCGGCGAGGATGATGACACCGTTGTTGCCCTCAAAGCCATCCATTTCGGTGAGTAACTGATTGAGCGTCTGCTCGCGCTCATCGTTGGAGGAAAGCTGATTGTCACGCTTTTTGCCGATAGCGTCGATCTCGTCGATGAAGACGATGCAGGGCGCCTTTTCCTTGGCCTGCTTGAAGAGGTCGCGCACCTTGCTCGCGCCCATGCCGACGAACATCTCGACAAACTCCGAGCCAGACATGGAGAAGAACGGCACGTTTGCCTCACCTGCAACAGCCTTTGCAAGCATCGTCTTGCCGGTTCCCGGAGGGCCAACGAGCAGCACGCCCTTCGGCATCGATGCGCCGACATCGGTGTATTTCTGCGGGTTGTGGAGATAGTCCACGATCTCGGCGAGGGATTCCTTTGCCTCGTCCTCACCGGCCACATCCTCAAAATGGATGCCCTGTGTGGACTGGACGTAGACCTTCGCGCCGGATTTTCCGGTGCCGCCGAACATCAGGGAGTTCTTGCCGCCGGCGCTTTCTACCAGCTTCTTTCCCATGTACTGGCCGATGGCAATGAAGATCACCAGTGGCAGAACGGCCGTCAACACGAAGCTCAGCACGGGCGACATCGTCTTCTGGATCTCCTTTGTGAACGTCGCGCCGGAATCATACAGGCGCTGCGTCAGCGTCGGATCGTCCATCGCGCCGGTCGTGTAGATCTGCTGCTTGTCCTTGTCGGTAAAGAGGATCTCGTCGTCCTCGACCTCGACTTCTCCGATGTTCTTTTCCTCGATCATGCGCATGAACGTCCCGTAGTCCACCTCAGTCACCTGATTTTTCATCAGCAGCGGGGACACGATCAGATTAAACAGCAGCACAATCAGCAGGATGATGCTGTAGTAGTAGATCAGCGGTTTTTTCGGGGATTTTACTTCCTTCATTTTGAAGCCTCCTTATCTTTCGTTTTCAGCCGGTTTCTGCGCTGCTTCCTCGCAGCTCATCTGCAGGTCGATCGCCGACAGCGCGGCGAGCAGCGCATGCCGCATGGCCTGGGCTGCAAAATCGATGGCATATTCGCCGTACAGGCTCGCCGCTTCCGCCTGATCTGCGATGCGGTCGTTCCCTTCCTCATGCAGATATCCCGGCAGCTCATCGTGCAGGATATGCCGGACCTTCTGGTCGTAGTCAAGCTGCGCAGCCGCCAGCGCGGAAACCGCGGGAGAACGGCAGTCTGCAATGCTCTGCTCCAGCAGCGATTCGGTCCCCCGGCATTCCGCTTCAAGCTGCCGGATCGTCCGCCGGATCTCGTCATGGCTTTCATACTGAGCCACGCGAAGACGGCTGAGAATCCGGCCGTATTGACCTTCTATCTCATGGAGCTTTCCTGCAAAGATCCCATTGTTTTCACACAAGATCCATAACGCCTCCTTCTTGATCAGATCACCCTATTTATAACAGGGATCCCGGCGCAGCGCCATTCGCAAAACAGCGTTTGTGTATAGACAGATCCCCCGATGTGTAAAGCCCTTTTACACATCGGGGGATCTGTCAATCTATCCGTCTATACGCGGACCGGCTCCGTTTCTCCGATCCGCCCCTGCAGGAGGCGGTACATCTGACGGGCCATTGTTTCCCGGTCGACCGCCTTTTTCTTGTCGCAGCATTCCAGCAGCAGCCCAACAATGCCGTACGTGCAGAAATTCAATGCAATGTCCAGATCCTCATACGGGATCCGCGGCAGTTTTCCTTTCGCAGAGATCAGCTCCTGCAAATAGCTCCGGACGCAGCGCGCCATCAGCCGCTCCACCTGTTCCCGCTTCTGGGAGCGAAACAGTTTCTGCATAAACGGCGCGGCATTTTCCGAAGCCGTGATAAAATCGTTCAGCACGATCTCCGGATCGTCCTCCTGCAGGCTCCGGTCCAACAGCTGCTCAAAGGCCTGCTCCATCGACCACTCGATGACCTCCAGCAGGTCCTGGAAATGATAATAAAACGCCTGCCTGGAGATCCCGCATGCCTCCACGATGTCTTTTACCGTGATCTTGTCGATATTCTTTTCGTCCGACAGCCTTATAAACGTTTCGGCGATCAGGTTTTTCACATTTACCGGCATCTGCGAACCTCCCTTGCGCGATAGAATGATTTTATCACACCAGGACGCCCCCTGTCCAGCAGGGATTCCGTCCGACCGGGCAAAGTGCAGTTTGAATACAAAACGGATACAAAAAACCGGTTTATTCCGATGGAATAAACCGGTTTTTGGAGCTGCTGGGCAGATTCGAACTGCCGACCTCGTCATTACCAAAATAGCTGATGCTCCATTAACTGGTATCCGTTCGTGTTATAAAATGCCGAAAAGCATTGAAAACAAAGGACTTTTCCCCAATGTCTATTTTACGATGTGTTAACCCATATTATCCCATATCCGCTCGTTTTAGGCGGCTTATTGGAAGATTTCCTAAAGATGGATATGCCTTTCCGTGCTGAAATGGAGGAAATACTATGGTAGCTGTTATCAGCATTACCAACCAAAAAGGCGGCGTTGGGAAAACAACGACTGCTTTGAATCTCGCCTCTGCGCTGGCGGATGAAAACAAGCGCGTACTTCTCATTGACAACGACCCGCAGGGCAACCTCACCGCGTCTATGGGCTATACCCCAGCCGAGCAGAAATATACGCTGGCAAATCTTCTGCTTGCCGCTATCGACTACCCGGAGGATCTGGAGCTGCATCTGCCGCGCTGCATCCTGCATACAGACAGTAAGCCGGATCTCATTCCCGCGAACCGTCGCTTATCGGATGCAGCCGCGCGGCTTCAGGTCATGCAGATCTCGCAGTATAGCGCCGTAAATGGCTCCGGGCGCTGCGCGGAGAAGATGCTGACGCAGGTGCTTATGCCGCTGTGCGACGCCTATGACTACATCATCATCGACTGTGGACTCAAGCAGGAGCTTTTGACCGTCAATGCGTTGAGCGCGTCGGATTACTGCATCATCCCCGTGCAATCCCACTTCCTCGCATCCGAGGGTAAGGAAACACATTCGAGGCGTTTCGCGGAATCCTTGAACAGTTTCCATAATTCAAGCGCAAAAACGCCGATGCTGATTGCAAGGATCAGCATCCACACCGTAATAGCTGCGCTATCGTACCAGTCCGGGAGGGCGCTTACAGAAACAAGACCGAACGCAGATAGTAATACCGACGCTTTTCTGCGTCGTACAGTTCCAGCACATCAGACGGCGCGATGCAGCGCCCTGGATAGTCCGCCGGCAGCTTGCCGTTATAGTGGTCAAATACACGCTCCAGCACAGCCAAGTCCGGCTCATCTTTTGGGCAAAATATCGCTTCATCACGCACCAGCCGGTATTCGCTCGCGGGTGGCTGCTGAAAGCCTGCCTTGTGAAGCGCGTCGATCCCGGAGAACGCGAACGGTTTCGTTTTCTCCGTGTCCGTAAATTCCAGCTGATAGATGCGGCAGCCGAGCTGCTTACGCTGTGCGTTCAAAAGCGCTGCCAGCCGTGCGTTGCCGCCGGGCTGTAAAAAGGCTTGGTATTCTTCGTCCGGCAAGCCGAGGTATCCCGGATGTGCTGGACATGGTGCGTTCCGTACAGAAGCATTTCAATCCGGATTTGAAGATCGCAGGCATTTTGCTGACGATGTACCAGTCCCGGCCGCAGCTCTGCAAGAGCGTGCAGCAGAGTGTCCGGGAGGTCTACGGCGACGATCTGCACGTCTTTGAGCGCCCCATTGAGTACACCATCCGCATTGCGGAATGCCCCATGGCTGGCATGAGTATTCTGGACTACGAGCCGGGCAACCCGGCAGCGGAATCCTATCGGAATCTCGCTTCGGAGGTGCTGCGGCTTGGCTATACTGGCAGTACGAATGGATACCAGACTCTCAGCTATGCAGGGAAAGGAGGCCACAGCTCCGATTTACAAAAAGGAGTGAGAGTATGGTACCTAGAAAGAAAGGTCAAAAATACGAAATCAGCTATCGCTGCGCCGGTTACGAAAATCCGTTCTATGAGCGGTTTGATACCTATGAAGCAGCAAAGCTGCGTATTGCACAAATTGAATATGAAAAAAGTATCTGTGCATTTGATCCGCCAAAGAAATCCATTCTGACGCCGAAACGGAATCATTATGTTACGATTGGAGAACTGCTGGACGAATATGTGCAGATATACGGGCTGAAACACTGAGGAGACTCTTATTTATCTACCAATCAGCATTATATTCTCCACTACATCAAACCGATTATCGGAGATGTCCCTGTAAAAGATATGACAACGCACGATCTGGATCTGTTCTATGACAGTTTGCAGGATCAGCCTGCGGTTGTACTGAAAGGTCATTTGAAAAAAGATCAGATGATCTCCCCATCGGTTATCCTGAAGATTCATGCCCTGATGCGGGGCGCGTTCCGCAAGGCCGTTGCGTGGAAGTATATTACGGCAAACCCGGCTGAAAATGTGACGCTTCCAAAATACAGTTGCAAAGAGCGTGCTTCATGGTCAGCGAGTGAGGTCAAATACGCGCTGGCGATTTGCGAAAACCCTGTTTTGAAGCTGGCAATGCTTTTGGCGCTTGGCTGTTCTATGCGGATTGGAGAGATCTTAGGACTGACATGGGATTGCGTAGAGTTGTCGTCAGAAGCACTGGAAGCAGAAACGGCGTCCCTGTCTATTACAAAGGAACTCAAGCGCTGCCAGAAAAGCAGTCTGGAAGCATTGGAAAAGCGAGGCCGGAACAAAACGCTGTTTGTGTTTCCGACATGGAAGCAAACGGACTGCACGACAGCGCTTGTGCTGAAGCCGCCGAAAACAGAAAGCAGCATCCGAACTGTCTTTCTTCCCAGAACCGTGGCAATGGCGCTTCTGGATGCGAAAAAACAGCAGGACGAAATAAAGCTGCTCCTTGGCTCTGATTATCAGGATTTCGGTCTTGTTCTTGCACAGCCGAATGGACGACCGTATGAAAGGCGCCAGATCGAGCGGATGCTGGATGTGTTCATTGTGGAAAACGATCTTCGGAAGGTCGTGTTCCACAGTCTCCGACACAGCAGCACATCTATTAAGCTCCAGATCAGCTGCGGCAATATCAAGGCAGTTCAGGCAGACAACGGTCATGCACAGGCACGCATGGTAACAGAAGTCTATGCTCATACAAACAATGAGGAGCGGCAGCTTCTGGCGCAGAAGGTTGATGAAAAATTTTTTCAGAAACCGCTTCTGGAGGCGGCTCCACCGGCGGGCGAGATGCAGAAGGTGCTTCAGATTCTTGCCAAAAAGCCGGAGCTTATGAAGCTGCTTGCCGCTATGTAGCGGGGTGTGCAGGAAAATTTGTTGGAAGATTTGTTGGAAGCGGCAAAAAATCCGTTTTACAGAAAAAAGAAAAAATCCTCGAAACCATTGTGGTTTCAAGGATTTTTCTGGAGCTGCTGGGCAGATTCGAACTGCCGACCTCGTCATTACCAATGACGCGCTCTACCGACTGAGCTACAGCAGCAGGTTGTCTTTCTCAAGAGCGCTCCGTTATTATAGCATAAAGTCGGGATTTGTCAAGTGTTGTTTTCAATTTTTTTCGCCGGGCGATCTTCCGGGGCAAATGCCGCCTGCCCTGCGGGGTGCGGGAAATCGGTGCAAATGTTCACAATTCCTTTTCTCCTCGTTCATAGTTCGGACATGATTGTCCTGTATATTCAAAATCAAGGATTCACCCAATCCTCTCTTTCTTCTCTTTTTCTTTTCTTTCTTCAAACAAAAGCCCGCGGCTCATGCCGCGGGCTTTTGTTTGCTCATTATTGTTATTTCGTGTAGTCGAACTCAAAATCGTAGATGCTGACCGTATCACCGTCTTCGATCCCCTGCTCTTCCAGGCGGTCAAAGAGGCCGCTCTTGCGCAGCTGGCGGTCAAAGTACATGCGGGACTCGTAATCATCGAAGTTGATATCGTTCAGGAGCTTCTGGAGCCACTGTCCGGACACGACCCACAGATCGTCATAGCGCTCGATCCTGAGGTCGTTCGCGTCTCCAGCCTCCGCCAGCGGCTTGACATACTCCGGCTCATAGATTGTCACGGGCGGCAGCGCCGCGAGCTTGCCCGCGAGCGTCTTCATGAGCTCGCGCGTGCCCTGTGTGGTGGCAGCAGAGATCACGTAGAATTCGTAGCCCTGCGCCTCGACGTGCGCCTTCAGCCGCTCGAGATTGTCGCTGTCCGGCGGCAGAAGATCCGCCTTGTTGGCCGCGACGATCATGGGACGCGCGGCAAGATCCGGAGAATACTGACGGAGCTCCTCGTTGATCTTCTCAAAATCATCGACGGGGTCGCGGTCTTCACTGCCGGAGACGTCGACGATGTGCACGAGCAGGCGGCAGCGGTCGATATGCCGCAGGAAGTCGTGACCGAGGCCAACGCCGTCGGCCGCGCCCTCAATGATGCCGGGGATATCGGCCATGACGAAGGATACGCCGTCGGCGACGTAGATGACGCCAAGGTTCGGGTAGAGCGTGGTAAAATGATAGTTTGCGATCTTCGGGTGCGCGTTGGACGTGACGGACAGAAGCGTCGATTTGCCGACGTTCGGGAAGCCGACAAGGCCCACGTCGGCCAGCAGCTTGAGCTCGAGGATCACGTCGTGTTCCTCGCCGGGAAGGCCGGCCTTGGCAAAGCGCGGCACCTGGCGGGTGGGCGTGGCGAAGTGCTGGTTGCCCCAGCCGCCGCGGCCGCCCTTGCAGAGGACGAAATCGTCGGAATCGGACATATCCTTGATGATCTCATTCGTCTCCAGATCGCGCACGACGGTACCTCTGGGGACCTTGATGATGAGGTTTTCGCCGTTTTTGCCGCGGCAGCGCTTGCCCTGCCCGTTTTCGCCGTTCGGCGCGGTATATTTGCGCTTGTAGCGGAAGTCCATCAGCGTGGACAGGTTGTCGTCCACACGCAAAACGATGGAGCCGCCGTTGCCGCCGTCGCCGCCGTCCGGGCCGCCCGCGGCCACGTATTTTTCCCGGTGAAAGGCCACCGCGCCATTGCCGCCCGCGCCGGCCTTGACCGAGATGCGTACTTTATCAATAAACATGAGGTTCCTCCTCTGTCAGTAAGGTTTTCGTAGTCTTTGTCCAGATTTCCGGATAGTTCTCCTGATAATAGTGCGCGCGGTCGGAATCCGGGGCTTTCCAGATCTCCTTTTTCCGAATTTCTTCGGAGATGGCCTTTTGCAGCCAGGCACGCTTCTTTGCGAATTTCTCCGGGTCGGACGCAAAATGCGCGTAATCGAGCAGCAGGATGTTTCCCGCCGCCTGTTCCCGTAAAAACGCCTCATACGCGTCCGGAATATATTCCGCGCCGGTGATGCGGACGGGCTGCGCGGACACGAACTCGTTCGGAATTTCTGTCTTCTTGTAATCACCGTCTTCGCAGGTGTAGAGCCAGCCGGATCTTCCGGCATAGAGCTTTTTCAGCGCATCGGGGAACGGATCGTCAAAGTACAGCTTCCCCTGCCGGGTATAGCCGTATGCGTATTCATAATTCCGGATGAGGTAGAACAGCGCCATGGCGCGCAGGGACGTCAGGCATACCTGCGTGGGCTTGTCAAAATACGGAGACTTCCTCGGTTCAAGCATTTGCAGTCCGCCTGCCGGAGAAGCGTGATAGTAGGTCATGCTGCCGCACCTTTCAAGAAAAAACCCCGAACGGGAGTCGTTCGGGGTTTTCACAACAAAATTACTGTTCTGCGTAGACGGAGCACATCTTGCGGTCCTTGCCCATACGCTCGAACTTGACCTTGCCGTCGATCAGAGCGAACAGGGTGTCGTCCTTGCCGATACCGACGTTGTTGCCCGGATGAATGTGCGTGCCTCTCTGACGAACGAGGATGTTGCCAGCCAGAACGAACTGACCGTCAGCGCGCTTCGCGCCGAGTCTCTTGGACTCAGAATCACGGCCGTTCTTGGTGGAGCCGCCGCCTTTCTTGTGTGCGAAGAACTGGAAACTCATATTAAGCATCGTTTTGCACCTCCAAAACTTCGATATAATCAGGATAGTCATCCCGCAGACTGCACAATGTGAGCATCATGCCGGAGAGGACCGCCTGTACGGCCTCTTCGCTTTCACAGGTCGCGGGAAGGGTTAAGGTGATCCGGGCCTCATCTTCGTTCACCCTGGTCTTTGCGTGCTCGCCCAGCACATCATTGATAGTACACTCGGCAAGCTTGACGGCTGTGGAGACGGCCGCGCACACGATGTCGCTGCCTTCCTCTGCATAGCCGCTGTGGCCCGAACAGCAGAATCCGGTGATCCTGCCCTCGTGATCGAAAAATTCGACGCGTGTCATAGCTTACAGCGCGATCTTCTCGATCTGCACCTTGGTGTACGGCTGTCTGTGGCCCTGGAGGGACTTGGAGTCCTTCTTGGAGCGGTACTTGAAGACGCGGATCTTCTTGCCCTTGCCATTCTTCAGAACCTTAGCCTCAACCTTAGCACCTGCAACTGTGGGCGTGCCGAACTTGGAGTCAGCGCCGTCAACAACTGCCAGAACCTGATCGAAGGTCACGGTTTCTTCAGCCTCCGCCGCGAGCTTCTCGATGTAGATCACATCGCCCTCCTTGACGTTGTACTGCTTACCGCCGGTAACGATAATAGCCTGCATATTCGTTTGCACCTACCTTTTCTTTGTAGACTCGCTCTTGAGGTGTGCCGGAGCAGCTTCTGACCTCTTTAATGCGGCTTAAGAATTATACCAGAGAAGTTTTGGCTTGTCAAATGATTTTTTGCAGAAAATCTAAGATTTTTGCGGCTTTTCCGCCCGGTCAGTCCAGATGGACGACCGGGCTGCAGATGGACTCCATGCACTGGGCCGTCTCCATGCTGAAATTCCCGCGTCTGGCCAGATCTGCCAGAGAGAGCATGCCGGTCAGATGCCCGTTCTGCGTGACGGGCAGGCGGCGCAGCTGCGCGCGGGACATCAGCCGCGCTGCGCGCGCGGTATCGTCCGAGGCCTCGACGGCCAGGACGCCGGTTGACATAATTTCTCGCACCGGTACAGCCTCTGCGTCCTTCCCTGCCGCGACGCAGCGGAGGACGACGTCCCGGTCGGTCACCATACCGCACAGGCGTCCGTCCGGCGTCTGCACCGGCAGAATGCCGAGGTTATACCGGCTCATCAGCCGGGCCGCCACGCTGACCGGCTCCTGCGTGCCGACGCTGATCACGTGCTTTGTCATACAGTCTTTGACTTTCATCGGTTTCCTCCCCTTTACAAAAGCCCCGGCAGCCAACGCTGCCGGGGCTTCGCGTTTATGGAGATTGTAACCGGATCCGGGCGGGATCAAACCACTTATTTGCCCTGCAGCTTGCGGTCGATGGCTTCCGCGGCCTTCTTGCCTGCGCCCATGGCCAGGATGACGGTCGCAGCGCCCGTGACGGCGTCGCCGCCGGCGAAGACGTTCTCGCGGGTGGACATCTCGTTCTCGTCGACGATGATGCCGCCCTTCTTGTTGGTCTCCAGGCCGGGGGTGGTGGAGCGGATCAGCGGGTTCGGGGACGTGCCGAGGGACATGATGACCATGTCGACGTCGAGGACAAATTCGCTGCCCTCCACGGGGATCGGGCGGCGGCGGCCGGACGCGTCAGGCTCGCCGAGCTCCATCTTGATGCACTTCATGCCGCAGACACGGCCATCCTCGCCGCCGATGATCTCGGTCGGGTTGGTGAGGGTCATGAACTCGATGCCCTCTTCCTTGGCATGATGCTGCTCTTCGAGTCTTGCGGGCATTTCGGCCTCGCCGCGGCGGTAGACGATGTACACTTTCTCGGTGCCCATGCGCTTGGCACAGCGGGCGGCGTCCATGGCGACGTTGCCGCCGCCGACGATCGCGGCCGCCTTGGAGTGCAGGATCGGCGTGTCGCTTTCTTCGAGATAAGCCTTCATGAGGTTGATACGGGTCAGATATTCATTTGCCGAGCAGACGCCCTTGAGCGACTCGCCGGGGATGTGCATGAACATCGGCAGGCCCGCGCCGGAGCCGATGAAGACGGCCTTGAAGCCCATCTCGAACAGATCGTCGATGGACAGGACCTTGCCGATGACCATATCGGTCATGACCTCGACGCCCTGCGCCTTCAGCTTTTCGACCTCGTTGGCAACGATGGCCTTCGGCAGACGGAACTCCGGGATACCGTAGACCAGAACGCCGCCGGCGGTGTGCAGGGCCTCAAACAGGGACACCTGATAGCCCTTCTTGGCAAGCAGAGACGCGCAGGTCAGGCCGGACGGGCCGGAGCCGACGACCGCGACCTTCAGGCCGTTGGACTCGGCCTTCTTCGGCATGGCGTTGACGTTTTCACGGTACCAGTCGGCGACGAAGCGCTCAAGACGGCCGATGGCGACCGGCTCGCCCTTGTTGCCGCGGACACACTTGGACTCGCACTGCGTCTCCTGCGGACATACACGGCCGGACAGGGCGGGCAGCGAGTTGGTATCGGTGATGATCTCATAGGCCTTTTCGAAGTTGCCTTCGGCGACCTCATGGATGAACTCGGGAATATGAATATTGACCGGGCAGCCCTCGACACAGTGCGGCTTCTTGCACTGCAGGCAGCGCTTGGCCTCATTGATGGCCATTTCGGCGGTATAGCCCAGGGTGACTTCCTTGAAATTCTTGTTGCGGACGTTCGGGTCCTGCTCCGGCATCGGAGTCTTGGTAGCCTGCATATTAGCCATGATTGTTCCCTCCCCTTACTTGATGAGCTCTTCGCCCATCTTCTGGATGCGGCAGATATGGGTCTTGCGCTCTTCTGCTTCTCTGTCACGATAGACGCTGTTGCGGCTCATGAGTTCGTCATAATCGACCTTGTGGCCGTCAAAGTCCGGGCCGTCGACGCAGGCGAATTTGACCTCGCCGCCGACCGTGACACGACAGCCGCCGCACATGCCGGTGCCGTCGACCATGATGGGGTTCAGCGAGACGACGGTCTTGACGCCGAAGGGCTCGGTGGTCTTGGAGACGAACTTCATCATCGGGATCGGGCCGATGGCGAGCACTTCGTCATAGTGGATACCGGACTCGAGCAGCTGCTGCAGCTTGACGGTAACAAAGCCGTGCTCGCCGTAGGAGCCGTCGTCGGTCATGAGATACAGATGGTCGCAGGCCTGCTTGAACTCGTCTTCGAGAATGACGATGTCCTTGTTGCGGAAGCCGACGATGACGTCGGTCTCGACGCCCGCCTCTTTAAAGGCCTTTGCAGACGGATATGCGATCGCGCAGCCGACGCCGCCGCCGACGACGCAGACGCGCTTCTTGCCTTCCACGTCCGTCGGCTTGCCGAGCGGACCGACAAAGTCCTGGATATAGTCGCCCTCGTTCAGACTGCCGAGCATCTCGGTGGACAGGCCGACCTTCTGGAAGATGATCGCGACCGTGCCCTTTTCGCGGTCATAGCCGGCGATGGTCAGCGGCACGCGCTCCGACTTCTCATCGACACGGAAAATGATGAACTGGCCGGCCTTCGCCTTGCGGGCGACGAACGGAGCCTCGATCTCCATGTAGGTGACTGCGGAGTTCAGTTCCTTTTTGCACACGATTTTGTACATAGTTGTTCATCCCTTCAAATCATCAGTAATATTCTTGCTTGCTCTGATAATCCAACATTTTTAGTATATCACAGACACGGTTCCTTTGTAAACCAGAAAATCGATAAAAAAATACCGATTCATTCCATGTTCTGAATCAACTTATTCCACTTTTGATATGCCTCATGTGAATTCAGAATGAATTACGATATTGTCGGACACGACCAGATCCCAGGAAAAGCGGCCCGCCAGCTCGGCAGCGGAAACGGGCACCGCTTCCGGCTGCAGACCTGCCAGATACGCCAGCTGCCCGAGCAGCTCCTGCGGCGAAAGACGCTGCCGCAGCGCGCCGAGGTCCAGATCCTTTTCCCGCTTGCTCAGCCGCCGCCCGTCCGGGGCGGTCAGGAGCGGCACGTGGTAATAGGCCGGGTGCGCAAAGCCGAGCGTTTCCTGCAGCCAGAGCTGCCGCGGCGTAGAAGACAGCAGATCCCGGCCGCGCACGATCTCGGTGACGCCGCCGTCGGCATCGTCGGTCACGACGGCCAGCTGGTAGGCGTACACGCCGTCGGAGCGGCGGATGATAAAATCACCGCAGTCGCGTGCCAGATCCTCCTGCCACAGGCCCTGCAGGCCGTCGTGCACCGTGATCCGCTCGTCCGGGACCCGCACGCGCCAGGCAGGCGCGCGCGTCTTTACCGCGCGCTGCTCCGGCGTCAGGTCCCGGCAGGTCCCGGCGTAGACGACCGTACCGTCCGACGCGTGCGGCGCGGAGGCCGCGTGCAGCTCCGCCCGGGAGCAGTAGCAGGGATAGACCAGCCCAAGCGCCGCGAGCTTGTCAAACTCCGCGCGGTAGGCCTCCGTCCGGCGCGACTGGGGTGTCTGCTCTGCATCCCAGTCCAGCCCGAGCCAGTCCAGATCGCGCTTGAGCGTCTCGGCGTATTCCGGCCGGCAGCGGTCCAGATCCAGATCCTCGATGCGCAGCAGCATCCGCCCGCCCCGGCTGCGCACCGACAGCCACGCAAGCAGCGCGGAAAAAACGTTTCCCAGGTGCATCCTGCCGCTGGGACTCGGCGCAAAGCGTCCGGTCAGCATGGTGATCTCCTTTCTGTCATGACGAACGGCAGGGTCTCCCCTGCCGTTCGGGCTCAGATCTGATAGATCCGGCTGTATTCCTCATAGTAGCGCGCAAAGGTATCGGATTTCATTTCCTTCACGCTGTTGAGATATTCGTGCGTGTCGAACGAGTCGGACTCGAGCTCGATCATCGCAACGGCGATGTTGGAGCAATGGTCAGCGACGCGCTCGTAGTTGGTCAGAAGATCGTTGAAGACGAAGCCCTGGCCGAGCGTACACAGGCCCTTCTGCAGGCGGTCGACATGGTGGAGCTTCAGCTCGTCACAGAGGTTGTCGATCAGCTCCTCGAGCGGCTCGACGCGGGCCGCCAGCTGCAGATCGTTATTGACAAAGGAACGGATGGCTGTGGACAGGATCTCCGTCAGCGCAGCCTCCACGACCTCGAGCTCATGCGCAGCGGCGTCGGAGAAGGAGAGGTTTTTCTCGTGCAGCTCCTTCGCTCCCTCGGCGATGTTCAGCGCATGGTCGGAGATGCGTTCAAAGTCGGAGAGCGTGTGCAGGAACTTGGAGACCTCGGCGTTCTGCCGGACCGTCATCTCCCGTTCCGTCACCTTGACCAGATACGTACCGAGCTTATCCTCATAACGGTCGACGGATTTTTCCAGATCCTCGACCAGCTTATAGCGCTCGTCAGAGAAGCCGTGCAGCAGGGCGACAGCCTCGACAAAGTTCCGCTTGGCCTCCTCGGCCATGGCGTTGATGGTCAGGCGGCTCTGCTCGATGGCCAGCGCCGGGTGCTGGATGAAGCGTTCTTCGAGCCGGACGGCCTCGGGCTCGACCGGCTTCTGCTGCGGCTTGTCCGGGACGAGAAGGTCGACGACCTTCTCGATCTGGCGCGTGAACGGCAGCAGCGCGACGACCTTGATGAAGCGGAAGACCGTATTGGCAAAAGCGATCGAGACGCTCGTCATGATGCGGTCCGCAAACGGGAAGCGGATGAGCGCGTCAAGACAGTAGTAGATCGCGGCAAAGAAGATCACGCCCGTGACCTCAGCGACCAGATAGACCATGGCCGTGCGCTTGCCGTCGACCGAAGCGCCGATGGCGGAGAGCAGGACCGGCATGGCCGCGCCGATGGCGATGCCCATGATGATCGGCAGCGCGATGGAAAAATCGATGATGCCCGTCGAGGCCAGCGCCTGCAGAATGCCGACGGCCGCGGAGGCCGACTGCAGCACGCAGGTAAAGAGCGTACCGAAGAGGATGCCGAGGAAGGGATTGGAGAACGAGGTCAGGATGCGGATAAAGGTCGGATCCTCGCGCAGCGGCGACACAGCCGCGGACATCGTGGACATGCCGAACATCAGGACTGCGAAGCCCATCAGGATATCACCGATGTGCTTCTTGGCAGGGTCTTTGCTCGCCATGCGCAGCACGATACCGATCACGGAGATCACGCCTGTGAGCGTCGCCGTTGAAAACAGGTCCATCCAGCCGCCGGTGGAGCCGATATCCGAAAGACAGATGATCCAGCCCGTAATGGACGTGCCAAGAATGGCGCCGAGCACGATGGAGATCGACTGCCGCACCTTCATCATCCCGGAGTTGACGAAGCCGACCACCATGACCGACGTCGCCGAGGACGACTGGATCACGGCCGTCACGCCCGTGCCGAGCAGGAAGCCCTTGACCGGGCTGCCGGTCAGCCGGTATAGAATCAGCTCCAGCTTATTGCCCGCCACCTGCTTCAGTCCGTCGCCCATCAGTGCCATGCCGAACAGGAACAGCGCGATGCCGCTGAACAGAGAAATCACATTCGAAATACCCACACCTAACATCCTCTCGTTGTATTAATTGTATGTTAAATGCCGAATCTTAAATGTATCGTAGGTTTTATCTTAAATTCATGTTAAATCTTGCTTTTTGTTTACATTTCACGTAAACTTAACAAAAAGAGGCACGACGATTTTACATTCTCATTCTATTGTATGTCCAAAAGGAGTGAAACAGATGATTTATTTACTGGAAGACGACGACTCCATCCGCAAGCTCGTCCTCTATGGGCTGGACAGCCAGGGCTTTCAGGCCAAGGGCTTCGCGCTTCCGTCGGAATTCTGGCGGGCGATGGACGCCGAGATGCCGGAGCTCGTTCTGCTCGATATCATGCTGCCGGAGGAGGATGGACTGTCCATCCTGCGCAAGCTCCGCGCCCGGCCTGCGACCAAGCGGCTGCCCATCATCATGCTGACCGCGAAAAATTCGGAGTATGACCGCGTCATCGGTCTCGACCATGGGGCGGACGATTTTGTTTCCAAGCCCTTCTCCATGCTCGAGCTCATCGCGCGCATCCGCGCGGTCCTGCGCCGGGCAGAGCCCGCACAGGCGAGCGGCGATTTTTCGCTCGGCCTGCTCTTCGTCTCTCCGGACCGCCACGAGGTCAAGGTCAGCGGCAAGGATGTGACGCTGACGAACAAGGAATTTGAGCTTCTGTGCCTGCTGCTGCGGAACAAGGGCATCGTCCTCACCCGCGCAACGCTGATGGACCGGGTCTGGGGCTTTGAATCCGAACGCGAGAACCGCACGCTCGACGTGCACATCCGCACGCTGCGCGTCAAGCTCGGCGAGGCCGGCAGCTATATCGAGACCGTGCGCGGCATCGGCTATAAGATCGGAGGCGAAAACGCATGACCGCAAAGATCTTCCGCAATGCATTCCTGATTGGCTTTACCGTTCTGCTCGCGTGCATCCTGCTGTTCTTCTTTATCATGTATTCCAATTATCAGGCGCAGGCATTCGACAATCTGGCGATCGAGGCGGAGCATATCTCCGAGGGCATGCAGATCTGCGGCGGTGAGTCGTATCTTTCCGCCGTGCAGTCCGGCGAGCGCATCACCTGGATCGTGGCAGACGGCTCGGTCCTCTATGACAATATGGCGGACTCCAGCACGATGGAAAACCATCTCCAGCGGCCGGAGGTCGCCGAAGCCTTTGAGACCGGCAGCGGCCGCTCTGACCGGTATTCCTCCACGATCCTGGAGAAAAACAACTATTATGCTCTTCTGCTGAAGGACGGGACGGTCCTGCGTGTGGCAGGAAAGCAGACGAGCCTTGCGGCCATGGCGCTGATGCTGGTGCAGCCGTCTTTGTGGATTGTCGTGCTCGTGCTGGTTTTGTGCGGCCTGCTTGCCATGCGGCTGGCGCGGCAGATCGTCCGGCCCATCAACGCCATCAATCCCGATAATCCGAACGCGACCCCGACCTATCCGGAGCTGCAGCCGCTCATCACCCGCCTGCAGGAGCAGAACCGCACCATCCGCACCCAGCTGAGCGAGCTTTCCACCCGCCAGCGCGAGTTTGACGCCATCACGGAGAACATGCGCGAGGGCTTCCTCATCGTCGACAACAAGTGCAGCATCCTTTCGAGCAATCGCAGCGCGCTGCGCCTGCTCGGCATCGATGACGCGCAGAAGCCGGAAAACCTGCATCAGGCAGTCTGCTCCGGCAAGCTGCTCGATCTGGTCGACAACGCGCTCGCCGGTACGCGCGGCGACGAGGAGATCACCGTCGGCGGCGGGACCTGGCAGCTGTTTGCCAACCCGGTCATCACAGCCGGGCATGTGACGGGCGCGATCATCATCTTCATGGACGTGACCGAGCGCGAGCAGCGCGAGGCGCTGCGCCGGGAATTCTCGGCCAACGTGTCGCACGAGCTCAAGACGCCGCTGACCTCCATCACGGGCTTTGCCGAGCTGATGAAGGAGGGCATGGTGCCCAAGGAAAAGATGCAGGAGTTCTCCGGCGATATCTATCGCGAGTCCCGGCGGCTGATCGACCTTGTCGACGATATCATCCAGCTGTCGCGGCTGGACGAAGGCACGGCGAACTTCTCCAAATCGCCGGTCGACCTGTACACGCTGTCCGGCCAGGTGATCGAGAGCCTGCGGCCGGTCGCGCAGAAACAGGATATCACGCTGACTCTGTCCGGCCAGCACGCCGTGATCGAAGGTGTTGAGCAGCTGCTGCAGGAGATGGTCTATAACCTCTGCGACAACGCGATCAAGTATAACATTTCCGGCGGCAGCGTCACCGTTTCCGTCTGGCAGAATGGCCAGACCGTCACGCTCTCCGTCGTGGATACCGGCATTGGCATCCCGTATGCCGACCAGAGCCGCGTCTTCGAGCGCTTCTACCGCGTCGACAAGAGCCACTCCAAGGAAGTCGGCGGCACGGGTCTCGGCCTGTCCATCGTGAAGCACGCTGCGCAGTACCACGGCGCAAAGCTCGAGCTCAAGAGCGACCCCGGCCGCGGCACAGCCATCGCCGTCAACTTTACTGTCCCGGTATAATAATCTGTTCATTCTGATCGGGCCGCTGCCATGGCAGCGGCCCTTGTTCGTACATTTTCCCGATCCTGACTGATTTCCCCATTTTCCGCTTGCATCGGCGTGGTTTATCCGGTAGAATACCGGTATCTGCTCAATTTGGAGGATATTTATGCACGAACTGACCTCTGCTGCCGTCGCGCTGATGGTCTGCGTGGCCGCCGGCTCGTACCTGGCTGGCTGCTGCAACGGCGCGATCATTACCTCGTTTCTGTTTTATCACGACGATATCCGCAAGCACGGCAGCCATAACGCGGGGCTGACCAACTTCTACCGGGTGTACGGCGGCAAGTTTGCCGTCAGCGTCATTCTGATCGACATGCTCAAGGCGTTCGTCGCGGTCAAGCTCGGCTCGATCGTCTTCGGCGAATATCTGGGGCTGCGGCTGGAGGGCGAGTACTTTTCCGCGCTCTTCTGCGTGATCGGGCACATCTTCCCCGCCTTCTATTCGTTCAAGGGCGGCAAGGGCATTCTCTGCAGCGGCACGCTTTTGCTGCTGCTCGACTGGCGCATCGCCGCTGTCGGCTGGGGGCTGTTTCTGCTGCTCTGGCTGACGACGAGATATGTCTCGCTCGGCTCTGTGACGGGTGCGTTCAGCTTCCCGGTCACGACGCTGCTCTTTTTCCGCGGCAACTGGACGGTCTTTGCCCTCTCGCTCGCCATCGCGGCGCTGGTCATCTGGGCGCACCGCTCCAACATCGGCCGGCTGCTGCACGGCACGGAATCCCGCTTCCAGTGGCACACCAACGGCCCCGGCCGCAGTTGAGGAATGAGGCCCGCATGATCATTGATTTCCATACCCATACCTTCCCGGACCCGATCGCAGACACCGCGATCGACCGTCTTTCCCGGCAGGCGAACATCACCGCCTACACCTGCGGCACCGCCGCAGGGCTTCTGCTGGCCGAACGCGCCGCGGGCGTCGACCGCTCGATCATCCTCCCCGTCGCCACAAAGCCGGAGCAGGTCCATCACATCAACGACTATGCCGCCGCGCACAACGAACACGCGTTCGTCACAAATATGTTCTCCTTCGGCTGCATCCACCCGGATTACGAAGACTGGAAGCAGGAGCTCGACCGCCTCGCCGCGGCCAACATGCGCGGCGTCAAGATCCACCCGGCCTATCAGAAGACCGATTTGGACGACCCCAAATACCTGCGCATTCTTGAGCGCGCCGGTACGCTCGGTCTCATCGTGGTCACGCACGCAGGCTATGACATTGGCTTCCCCGGCTGTGCCTGCTGCACGCCGGAAAAGGCGCGCAGCGCGCTGCGGCAGGTCGGTCCGGTGAAGCTCGTGCTGGCGCACATGGGCGGCTGGCGCTGCTGGGAGCAGGTGCCGGAGCTGCTGGCGGATACGTCTGCCCTGCTCGATACGTCCTTCTCCCTCGGCTCGCTCACCCCGCGGGACGAAGCGCTGCCGCTGGACCGGCAGATGCTTTCCGACGAAGCTTTCGTGTCCCTTGTCCGGGCCTTCGGCGCGGAGCGGATCCTGTTCGGCAGCGACTGCCCTTGGGGAAGCCCGCAGAACGATCTGCAGCACATCCGCCGTCTGCCCCTCACCGACGAAGAAAAAGCCGCCATCCTCGGCGGCAACGCCAAACGCCTCCTCGGCATCTGACTTGACGATCCTCAATTGTTCGCTCGAGAGCAGATCTTTTCCATATACAGCAGGAGCCGCCCCGGATGGGCGGCTCTTGTTTTGTTTTAGCGGATGGTCTCGCTGCTGTTGAGGACGGGGGCGCTGTAGAGGAAGAGGACGTCCTGGGTATCGAAGGTCAGCCAGGTGCCGAGGCGCTCGGGCTGGAGGTAGCGGATATCCACGAGCGTGATCTTTGCATAGGCCCCTGCGAGCAGCGGCGCGAGGCTGCTGGCGAACGAATCGCGGAAGACGACGAGTTCCCGGTCCGTCTTTGCTGCCGGGTTGGTGATGGTCAGGAGCGCTTTGGAGCCGGAGAGGAAGACCGCATACGCGTCCTCCCCTGCCAGCTGCTGCAGATCGTAGACGGGCAGCTCGCTGCCGGTCTCATAGTCATAGACCGTGCAGCCGCGCAGCGTGTCGTTTGTCAGATACCGCAGCGGCTCCGGCTCCAGCGGCAGCGCCGACTGCCCGCAGTAGACGCCGTAGAAGGGCTGATCGGCCGTTATGGTCTCATAGTCCTCCGTCAGCGTCACGCCGAGGGCTTTGGCCAGCGTCCGGGCGACCGGCAGCAGCTCCTCCTGCCGCCAGTGCAGGTCGGTATGGTAATAGCTGTCCAGCGTCAGCGCGGGGGTCAGGTCGATCATGGTCGCATACGGCATGCTCTGTGCCAGCAGCGCGGATAGGTCTGCCGGATCATAGGCCGGGTAGCCGTTCTGCCGGGCCAGGAAGGCGTTTTTATCCGGGATGACGGCCGCGTAGACCTTCGCATCGGTCCCAGCCAGATAGCGGTCGTAGACGAGCTGGAACCGGTCCGCCGCGTGCTGCACGGAGGCTTTGTCGATGGACGGGTCGAGCTTCGCCGCATAGCCATCGGCCAGGTAGATGCCGTTATTGTCCTTTTCCTGCAGCACGTCCAGGAGCGTCACGGCTTTGAGCCGCCGGAAGCTGTCCCGCAGCGGGAACTGGTCGAGCGTGTAGGTCTCAAATTTTGTCATGAACTCACCGCGCAGGACCGACGAGAGCGTCAGCTCCGGCTTCTGCGTGAGCTTCCGCCGCTCGCTGACGGAGACAGCGTCATCCGGCTTGCAAAGCCCCCAGATCAGGAAGCCGAGCAGGAAGGCCGCCGTCAGGCAGACAACGGCGAGGTTTTTTCGTTTTTCCATCGCGGGCCCTCCTAAAACCGGAAATACAGGAACGGATTGAACGAGCCGTCGACCAGAAACGCCGTACACACGGCCAGCAGCAGGCAGAGACCCACCGGCTCCAGCACGGCGAGCACTGCCCGTCCGGCCTGTTTCTGCTGCACGGCTGTGATCAGCCGCCGCGGCAGCGGCGTCGCGCCGACCGCGGCGCTCAGGAGCAGCACCGCGCCGCTTCTGAGCGCGTACAGGCTCTCCTGCCCGGCGAGCGGCAGTCCCCCGCCGCCGAACATCGCGCAGACAGACGCGGCCGCGCTGCGGACGCTGTCCGCGTCAAAGAGCACGAAGCCGAGCGTGACGAACAGCAGCACATAGATGTGGTTGAGCACGCGGAGCTTTTTCAGCCCGCGCAGCAAAAACAGCTTTTCTGCCGTCAGCAGCGCCGCATACAGAAGTCCCCACAGAACGAATGTCCAGTCCGCCCCGTGCCACAGGCCGGTCGCCAGCCAGACGAGAAGAATGTTCAGCAGCTGCCGTCCCTTCCCCTTCCGGTTGCCGCCCAGCGGGATATAGAGATAATCCCGGAACCAGCTGCCAAGGGAAATATGCCACCGCCGCCAGAATTCCGTGATGCTGCCGGCGCAGTAGGGATAGCGGAAGTTTTCCGGAAAGTGAAAGCCGAGGATGCGGCCGAGACCGATGGCCATATCGCTGTAGCCGGAAAAATCGTAATAGATCTGCAGCGTGAACGCGGCCGCGCCCAACCAGAAATACAGCACTGACTGCTCCTGCGAGGCGCGGAAGCCGGACACCAGCTCGCCAAGCAGATTGGCAAACAAGATCTTCTTTGCCAGCCCCAGCACGAAGCGCCGCGTCCCGGCCGCCGCGTCCGAAAGCGTGTGGGTACGGCTGCGCAGCTCCGGCGCGATATCGGAATAGCGGACGATCGGTCCGGCGATGAGCTGCGGGAACATGGCGATATACGCTGCCAGATCGATCAGGTTCCGCTGTGCCGGGACCGTCCCGCGGTACACGTCGACGGTATAGCTCAGGATCTGGAAGGTATAGAAGCTGATGCCGACCGGCAGCGCGAGCGAAAGCAGCGGGACAGACAGGCCCGTCAGCGCGTTGAGATTCCGGATCATAAAATCGGCGTACTTGAAATACGCCAGCGTCCCCAGACTCAGCAGCACCGACAGCGCCAGATAAAGCCCGGCCCGCCGCTTTCCGCGGCTTTTTTCGATCAGCAGGCCGAAGACATAGCCCTGCGCGATCGCCGCCAGCATCACGAGCAGATACCGCGGCTCGCCCCAGCCGTAAAACAACAGGCTGGCGAGCAGCAGCACACCGTTTTTCAGCGTTCCCGGCACCAGAAAATAGACGAGCAGAACGCACGGCAGAAAATAAAACAGAAACGGAACGCTTGAAAACAGCATGGCAGCCCCTTACTTCAAAGTTGTTATGCGATCGGGTCGTCAGAGACGATCTGCGTGCCGGGATAGGCAGTCTGCAGCTTGTCGCGGAAGGTATCGACCAGATCCTCTGCGCCGAAGACGGAGATCAGATAGCCGTCCAGGCTGGCGACGACCAGCTTGTCCGGGAAGCCGCACATCCATTGCGTGTTCATCACATAGGTCTTGACCTCTCCGGCTGCCGCGTCCAGCTGGCCGGCATCCTTCAGATGCAGAACGCCGCAGGTGAACGTGTTGCCGTTCATCATGTGGAGCAGCGAGGCTGCGTCATCCGCTTCCTCAATCACGGAGGCCGGGAGCGTCAGCAGATATTCGATCTCCGACGGCTTCTCGAGCGAGACCTTGCCGGGCTTGCCGTCGGTCATGTTCTCTTCGGAATAATCGCCGCCCGCAGCCGGGAATTTTTCGTCTTCGGAATAGCTTGCCCAGACAGTATCCAGAATCGTCAGCGCGTCCGGAATGTCAGACGCCGTCTCCTGTCCGCCGCTTTTCGCGGCGCAGGCCGTCAGAGAAACTGCCGTCATCACGGCAAGCAGCATTGCAATCCATTTTTTCATACGTATGATCCTCCTGGAAAATATTCTGCGCGGTCATCCGCGCTGTCCTTACAGACGCAGCGCCGCCGTTGCGGTTGCAGCCGATTTGTAAACAGTTTGTAAACGAGCGGCGCATACGCGTTGTGACAGCATAGCACAGTTTCCCCCGTTTGGCAAGCGCTCTTTTTCTTGACACGCGGCCGCCGCCCGGGTATGATGGGTGCATCAAAGTACAAGGAGGCTTTCCATGCGTGACGTACAGCTGGGGCAGGTCTACCGCCATTTCAAGGGGGATTATTATCTGGTGGAGGCGCTTGCCCGTGATTCCGAGACGAACGAGCCCTGCGTGATCTACCGCAAGCTTTACGGCGACGGCGGCCTCTGGGTCCGGCCGCTGGATATGTTCCTGAGCCCGGTCGACCGCGAAAAATACCCGGCCGCCGGACAGACCTACCGCTTCGAGCTCCAGACGATCCCCAGCCAGGCCGGGCACTGAGGAACACCCCCATCAATACATGCAAAAAAGACGCAGGAATTTGATTCCTGCGTCTTTTTGATCGTGCCATATAGCCGCGAAGGTGCAGCTGCCAATAAAAAAGCCGTCGCGAACCTGTGCAGTTCACGACGACAATGGTGGACCTGAAGAGACTCGAACTCTGAAAAAACACTGTATTTTCAATGTTAATTTGCAAACTGTGTTTATTCTGTGTCCAGTCCCTTTTCTGTGTTCTCAGCTCCTTGCGATATGCTCATAATACGCCATGAGCTTCTGTTCCGGCCCCGGGCCGTCTTTATCGAGCAGAAACGCTTTTGCCAGCGCGGCGTAGAACTCCGGGCGGTTGAGTCCGAACTCTACGGCGACGGGGTAGTAATCCGAGTACATCATGTTCATGGTTACGCCCCACGCCCAGCGCGGGACCACAGGCGCCTGAATGCCCATGCTCTCGGCCACGGCCGTCGTCTGTTCCATCGTCCAGTGCGGGCCGGTCGAGCCGTCGGCGTTCTTCATGCGGGCCTTCCACGCTTTTGCGTCGTCCTCGGTAAATTCCATCATTTTCGTGGACTCACGAAAATGGTCGTCACCTAGCTTATGCAGCGCGCAGATAGTATCCGCATACACCATAACTTCCTCCGCGCGCCCCAGCGTCACCGGACGTTCCATGATCTCATGCAACTCCTTATGGAGTTTTTCAATATATTCCTGCATATCATGCCTCCTGAATGTACTTGTATAGACTGTCAATATCGTCCGCAACAAAAGTTAGTTTGCCGATAAACGGAATCCTTATCGGGAGTTTTCGTCCATCGAGCCGAGGTCTTGCCTTATTATAGAGCCTGTCAATGTCAATATCCCCGTGCTCATCCATAATTTGCATTGCTTTGACCCACGGGTTATCTCTCAGTACAAGCAGTTGCTCTTTGCTGCCGTCTGCCAGCAAAGACAACCCAACGCCTGCCACAAAGGACCGCACCTCGTCCATATGTGGGGATGCTACTGTATCAAAAAAGCGCAAAATTCCGCGCATGGCCTGATCTATCGTCACTGTCATTGCAGTTTCCCTCCTTTAAGGATGGGGCGGCGATTGCCGCCCCGTTTGCTTATTTGTTGCAGCAGCGCTGGATCGGGTTGTAGAGCGTCTGCGCCGTGGTCGCGGTGCCCGTGGTGACGTCGGCGACCTGCTTTGGATAAAAGGTCGCGTTGACGTATGTGACAATGGAGTTATCACCGCAGCAGCGGCGCTCGGCCTCCATCTTGACCGCGTCAAGCGCTTCCTTGCGGACAGACTCGACGTCCTGCTTGACCAGCGTGAAGCTGTCCTCGGTGCGCTGGTTGTGGACGGCCTGCTTGCACAGCGCCTCGTGGACGTCCTTGAGCTGCCTGTCGATATAACCGTACACCTCCAGCATCTTGCCATCGTTGTACGTGTTGGCCTTGAGCAGCGCGATCTCGCTGTCCTTCGCGGCCAGCTTCTGCTCCCGTTCAAGATCGTAGCGCGTGACCGGCATGTTCTCGCTGCACGTCGGCTCCTGCTGCCGTGCGGCGAGCATGGCGGCGACCGTCATGGCAGGCGTGACCGCCGCAGCGATGTCAGCGGCTTCCGATCTCTTGTTCTGGTTGAGTCCGCCCAGCAGATTGCCGAGCCCGCCGTTTGCCAAACTCATCGCGGCGCCGCCGATGCCAAAGCCCAGCGCAGTCCCCGCGAGTCCCTTACTTGCGTATTCCATAGAAAATCCTCCGGTAAAAGTAGTAAGCTGGCCAGCTCCTACTCTCATTCTGCCGCTTCCCCGGTTTTTATGGGGGACATTTCCGGGACATCTGTGTACCATTTGTGGGACATGCTTTTCTCTTAAAAATTTTCCCAGTACCCCTCTTGACTTCTACACTTTTTTGAGTTTATACTATGGGTGCGGAGAGATCCGCGAAAGAATCCTGAAATCTGGCACCGCACGATCCGCGGCACAACCATTTCAGGAATCTACAGAGATTGAACGTCGCCGTTCATCATCTGCCCATGAAAGCGGAGATCCCTTGCCGTTAAATAGGGAGCTAAAAAAGCGGAAATCCCTTGCCGTCAAGTAGGGAGCCAAAAAAGCGGAAATCCCTTGCCGTTAAGTAGGGGCTTAAAAAATCATGGGCAACTAAAAGCGAGACTTCTGCAGTCTCGCTTTTTCTTTCCCGGAAAGGTCGAATCTTGGAGAATCTTTTTATCTGCCACATCAGTGAGCGCTATATTTCCTTCCTCCATTCCCGTGACTTCCGTGTCCCGTTCAACAAGGGCCAGCGTCGCCCCTATGTCGGCGTTGTTCTCACTGTCGGGAGCTTCCGTTACTTCGTCCCCATGGAATCCCCGAAGCCAAACCATGCCAATCTAAAGCCCGGCAAGCACATTCTGAAGCTTGACGGTGGCCGCCTCGGTCTTCTCGGTTTCAACAACATGGTCCCTGTCCCTGATTCTGCGATCCTTGAATACGACATTTCCGCAGAGCCGGATGTGAAGTATCGCAACCTTCTCCTGAACCAGATCGAGCATTGCAACCGTCAGAAGCTTGCCATTCTGGATCATGCCAATCGTACATACTACGATGTCGTCAATGGAAAGAGCAGCTTCATCTGTAAGATCTCCTGCGACTTCCGCGCGCTGGAGCGCGCATGCAGATCGTATAACCCGAACTATCGTCCAAAAGCCAATCCCGGAACATAGAAAAAGCGCCATGAGCCGTTGCTCATGGCGCTTTCTCTTTGTCCGTTTTCCCTGCCAGACGGCGGGCGGTGTTGTAGATGTGCGGCAGGCGGCGGGAGATGGTTTTTCGGTCGACGCCGATCTCGGCGGCGGCGTCCATCTGCGGGAGCCTGCGCACGATATAAAGCTTCACGATCTGCCGATCGATCACGTCCAAAAGTCCCTCGTCAGTGACGCGCTCCCAGTCGCTGCGCGTGAGGTGTTCCAGCTCCTTCGGCAGAGCCAGCCGCGCAGTTATTTGCTGTCACTCCCTTCGGCCCGCCGTCCTGGCAGGTTTTATCTCATGGCAGCAGCCAGTTTTTTCAGGAGATCATCGCCGTACTTGTAGTCGGCGAGATATTTGATCGTGTTGTCCGCAAGTCCTGCCTTTGCCTTGATGGTCTTCTTGGCGTCCTCGACTGCCTTGTCGACGGTTTCCGTGTCGTAGTCGACCCACGGGAGCTTTCCGTGCTTTTTCCATACGCGGCTGTTGTAGCCGCCCTTGAGGCCGATGTTGCCGACGCCGGTGATCTGCACGCCATTATCCCAAATGGGCGTACACTCAACGGCCAAGCCGTCTCCGATGTACAGGCCCCAGTGGCCGGGCATCCACAGGCCTTCGCCTGGGACGAGCTTGTCCCAGCCGGATGTGGATACGTCCTTGCACTTGGCGATCATACCGTCTGCGGAGACGTCCGGTACCGCGTTTCCGGCGTAGCGGGCGCCGCCGTGGTAGGCATTTTTGTTGCCGTTCCAGCCCCACAGAATTCCCTTCGTGAGGTTCACGCAGTCAAAGCCAAAGTAGCCCTTTCCGATCAGCCCGCGGAATCTGGCCTGCTCTCTCCCCGTCTCTCCTTTCCTTAAAAGCACCATGCCGCCGCGATGCCGTCCACCTCGGACGCGACGCTCCAGTCCGCTTCACCGCTCCATCCCGTTCTGCAGAAGCAGCTGGTGCTGCTGATCCTCGGCGAGCGCAGATACCACGCGCGGTTTTTCTTCCTGGTTGGCGGCCGTCTGGTAATACGCGTACTGCGTGCCCTCGCCCGCGTAGGAATGCGTCCGCGTACCCTGCACCTCGATCTCCGACAGCAGGAACAGCGTGTCCTCCGTCGTGTCGATGGCCGAGCTCGCGCCGCCTGCCGTGGTCTTCTTTGTCACGGCCTTCAGCGCGGCCACGACCTCTGCCGGCATTTTCGATTTGATCGTCTTGAAACCACCAGTCGTCCGCAGCAGACAGTCTGCCCAGCCCCCGGTGTTGCTGTCAGAGTTATTCATCTTGTACTCTGTCGCATACCACATCTGCCGTCTTTGTTGTGCTTGCTGTCGCGTGTGCATCTGGAACGTCAGCGGAGTCAGGTCGGCGTTCAGCTGCGCGGAATCTACTGCTTTATCCAATGCCATCAGTAGTTTCCTCCTGTCCATTCTGGCAGCGCGGCAAGCACGTCCTGCACCAGCGCGGCCTTATCCTCCGCCGTAAAGTAATCCGTCCCCTTGACGGGCGTTGCGCCCGCAGGCCCCTGCGCGCCGGGATCGCCCTTGTCGCCCTTCTCTCCGCGCGATGGCTTCCCGGTGTCTGTATCTTCCAGATACCAGTTGCCGTTCGCGCCGATCGTCGGCGTCACGCCGTCTGCGCCCTTTGCGCCGGTCTCTCCTGGGTTGCCCTTTTCGCCCGGATTGCCCTGCGGGCCTTTGATGTTGACGCTGTCCGGGTTCGTTTTCCCGCCGTCGTTCGTCCAGCTGAGCGTCCCGTCCGCAGCGACCGACGGCGTGAATGTCGTTCCGGCCGCGCCGGTGTCGCCCTTCTCCCCGCGCGACGGCTTCCCGGTGTCGGTCTCGCCCAGATACCAGTTTCCATTCGTGCCGATCGTCGGCGTCACGCCATTTGCGCCTGGCGCGCCGTTGTCTCCGGCCGGACCCGTTGGCCCCTGAGGCCCCGTCTCACCCTGCGGACCCGTAGGTCCTTGCGGTCCAGTCTCGCCCGGTTCGCCCTTTGCGCCGGGATTGCCTTTGTCTCCCTTATCGCCTTTCTCGCCGCGCGACGGCTTCCCGGTGTCGGTCTCGCCCAGATACCAGTTTCCATTCGTGCCGATCGTCGGCGTCACGCCGTCGGCGCCTGCCGGGCCGGTGCTGCCCGTCTCGCCCTTTGCGCCGGGGTCGCCTTTGTCGCCCTTTTCGCCCTTTGCGCCCTGCAGCGGTCCGTTGTTGACCCACGCCTTCGTCACGCCGTCGTAGATGTAAATGTCATAAGGTGCAGCCGCGCCCACGCCGTAGGCGTCGCCGACCTCTGGATTCTTGACCGACGCCTGCAGCGCGGAGGCCGAGCCGTAATAGCCCTTGACCGTAAAGCCCGTTCCCGTATCGCCCTTCGGGCCGGTCGGGCCTGCCGGGCCCTGTGGGCCGGTCTTCCCCTGCGGGCCGGTTTCTCCCTGCGGGCCAGTCGCGCCCGTGTCGCCCTTCTCGCCTTTCTCTCCCTTTTCGCCGGGTTCCCCCTTCGGGCCAGTGTCGCCGGTCGCGCCCTTCGGGCCTTCCGCGCCGGTCGCGCCGGTGTCGCCCTTCGGCCCCTGCTCGCCCTGCGGGCCTGTCTCGCCCTTTGGCCCCTGCGAGCCGGTTTCTCCCTTCGGGCCCTGCGCGCCGGTGTCACCCTTCGCGCCGGTGTCTCCCTTCTCGCCCTTGACGGTCTCGACGTTAAAGTCAAATGTCTTCCCGTCCGAAAGCGAGATCGTGTACGTTGCCGTCGTCCCGCTCTGCGATTTCTTCGTGATCGACGTGATGCTCGCGCCTGCCGCGCCGGTGTCGCCCTTTGCGCCCTGCGGCCCCGTCTGCCCCTGCGGGCCGGTCGCGCCGGTCTCGCCCTTCGGCCCCTGCGGGCCCATGACCGAGCCGAGGTCTATCACGCTGCCGTCCGTCAGCGTGAAAATCAGCCTCCCCGCGTCCGTGACCTCCACGGCCTTCACCCCGCGGGAGATCAGCCCGCCGATCGTCACCGTGATCTGATTTGGAATTTCTACCCTCATACCTGCTCCTTACTCCACAAACGCCCGATTCCCGCTCGCCAGCGTCGTCTTGTCGCCGTGCGTGTACCGGATATCGTAGGTGTACTTTCCCTTCGTGAATTTTGCCGTGACCGTCGCGTCGAAGTTCAGCGTGACCTGGTCATTCTCCACCTTCGCAAAGCTGAACGTGTGGACGGTCTGCCGCGTATCGTCCAGAAACACGACCGCCATACTGTCCGTCGTCCCGATCGTGACGGCCTCGCCGTCCTGGTCCTTCAGGTCGAACCGCAGCACGATCGAGAATGTGTCTCCCTCGTACCATCGCAGTACCCCTTTGTCGATCCTCGGGCTCGGATAAGCCCCCGGAATTGGCGTCGCCATGCCGCATCCCTCCTTTTCATCCAGTGTAGCAGACCCCCGCGCCGGATTCACCCCACGCGCAGCAAAGCCGGGGCTTTCGCCCCGGCCCGCTCATCATTCCTTCAGCCACTTGTCAATGTCCTTGGACTTCTTGCTCCTGTCAAAGCCGAGCGCCGTATAGGCCGCCAGCAGCTTCTCCTTGAGCTTCTTCCGCTCCTCAGGCGAGGCCGCAATGTACTTCGGCTTGTATTCCGTCGTGATCGCGTTGCCGATATCGCCCTTCTCGGTTCCGTGGTCAAAGTATTCCTTTGCCGCCGCTTTCAGATCTCCGCCGTCCTCGATGGTCTGCAGGATCTTGCCGTACTTCGTATAGTCCTTCCCGCCGGTCCACTCCTTGTAGAGCCAGTACGCCTTGTTCTCATCCTCGGCGTAGTCGTTCGCAAGGATCTTCTGGATCGCCTTCTCCTGCGTCACGGTCCCGGCGGCGACGGCGTCCTTGAAATCCTGCTTCTGCCTCGCGTCCTGCGCGTCCTGGATCTTCTCGTTCATGTAGTCGATCCGCTCCTGCGTGCTCTTCGGTTCCATCTCCGCCTTCTGCGTATCCCCGGCAAGGACCTGATAATAATACTCTGCCTTCGCCGCGTCGCTGATATCATAGGCCTTCAGCAGCATCATCTTGTCATAGTTCTTCTCCAGCTTTCGCGCCGCCTGGATGAACGCATAGGTCTCCCGCTGGTCCTCGCCTCCCTCGGTCATGTCCTGATAGGCTGCGGTCTCCTTCGCGGACAGCGACTTGAACCCGCTCTCCACCCAGCTCTGCGCCTCTTCCGTCGCCGTCTTGCCGAACAGCAGCGCCTGCGCCCAGCTCTTCGCCCGGTCGGCTGCGTTGTCGTTGTACACGGGATACTGCAGAATGTCGCGGCCCTCGTTGTCCACTGTGTAGCTGCCGCCTTTCCATGCCGCCATGCCGCCCTGGATCAGCTTTCTCGCCTGCCCGCCGCCGAACGGTGTCGCCAGATACAGGCCCGGCTTCAGAAGTTCGTTTCCGATGGTCTGTGCCTTCTTCGCAGGCGCCATGTCCTCGTTCTTTGCCAGCAGCGCCTTCTCGATGTTTCCGAGGTTCGGGATGGCCGACGCGACCGCGATTCTGCCGCTGTCGATATCCAGCCCAAGCGCTTCATCCACACCGAGGATCGTCAGCGCCTGCGTGCCCGGGAACTCAGAAATGATGTTCCCCTCAAGGTTCTTGATCGCCTGATACGTGCCCGGCTTCTCCTTCGTGAAGTCCCATTTACCGGATACCGCCGCCTGCACCGTGTTCGGCAGCTGATACCCCGTGAAATCTCCGACCGTATTATTGATGATATCCAGCGGATCCAGCGCCGCGCGCCTGCCCGCAATGCTCTCGTAGAACTCATTGTAGATCCACGCGCCGATGAGGAATTTGAACATCGCCTTCGCCAGCGCCGCCACGCCCTTCTTCCGTTCCTCCTGCGCCATGTCCTTGAATATCCAGCTGAGCTCGTTGTTGACCTCCAGCTGGAACTGCGTGAACAGCTTCACCAGCGGGTTCCGCGCAGAGTACAGCGTCGGCGTCGAGCCTTTGCTGCGGTCTGCCATGACGCCGGATGCAAACTGGTCCGCCTCCTGCATCGCGCTCATCTCGCTCATGCCCCGCCGCAAATTCTGGTAATACCGCGCACGGACGACGCTCCCCGTCGTAAACGTGTCAATGGATTCCATCATCCGTCCTGCACCGGCGGAGACTTTATCCATCTTGCCCATGGCCAGCCGCCTGTAACCGCTGCGGTTGTTGATGAACGTCGACGCAGAATCCATCCCGTCAGCGGTCTTGTAGTTTTTCAGCGTATCCCACATGCCGCGCAGCACGTCCGCCGTCGACACCTGGCTCCACGCCTGCGTAATCGGGATGACGTTTGTGAGTGCCGAGCCCACGTTGGCCGCGACCATGTTCGCGCCCACGCGGGACTCAAACTTCTTCATGACGTTGTAGAACTTCCGCCCCATGAGCTTTTCCATGCCCCGGTCGAGCCGCGACTTCTTGCCCGCCAGCAGATTCGTGTATTCGTCCAGCTCATCCACAAAGTTCGAAAGCCCATACCGCCCTTCCTTCGTCAGGTTCGTCACCTGCTCGTTGGCTTCGTCCGGGTTGAGGAACGGGTTCATCATGATCGCGTCGATCCGCTGTTTCAGGCCCTCGTCCGACGCCCGATACCGGATCTGCGTTGCCAGCGCCCGCAGCCGCTGAATGTCCGCCGTGTGGAAGATCACGTCCGTCGCGACCTCGATATACCGGTCAAAGCCCTGCAGCGCGTCATACGCCGTCGCGTAGCCAAGTCTGTTCTGGATGTTCGCCATGTACCGGATGCCCGGTTTGAAGTTTGCCGTGAGGCCGTTGATCGTCGCCGGCAGCGGCGACACATCGCCCTCGATCCCGGCCGCCCTTGCGAACTTCTGCAGAATGCTGCCGCCTTCCTCGTTCTCCTGGAAGTGTGGGAAATATCCCTGCAGATAATTGACCGGCTCATAGCCGTTCTCAATGCGCACCCGGTTCATATCCTGGAACAGCTTGTCGTAGACCTCATGGAAAACCTTCACGGCTGCCCGCACCTTGCCGAGATCCAGATTCGGGTTTTGCTTCTCGAATTCCTGAATGGCCGCGTTCCACTCGTCAAACGTCATCCCCCCGCGCCTTTCGACACGCGGATGCTGTTTGAGATAGTCCCGGTTGAATTCCGCCTCGCCCAGCCACTGCACCGCATAACTCTCGGATACCAGATTCCCCTTCCGTACCTGCCGGTCGAGTCCCAGCGCCCGGATCCTGTCCTGCTGCTCGACCAGATAATTCTTCCGCTTGCTCTCGTTTTCGTGTACGGGCCAGAAATACTTGTTGATAAAAGCATTGGCCTTTTCGTCAGAGACCTTTCCCTTCCGCGCGATATCCCGGATGTTCCGCTCCATCGTCTCGCGCTGGTACTGGATCCCCATAACCTTGTCGACCCACTTGACTGCCTCGGCTTCCGTCAGCGCCTGCTCGGCAAAGTCCCGCAGACCCTGCTTGCGCTGCGCGTTCCATGCCTTGAGCTTCAGCGCCAGCATATCATAGTCAGCCTTTGCCTCGTAGACCTTCAGGATCTGCTGCCCGTTTTCCAGCCCTGCCACATAATCCGGGCTTGTCTCCCCGCGCAGCAGACGGTTCACGATCTTCTGGTCGGCTTCCGTCAACAGCGTCTTGCTCTGCGCTTTCTCAACCACTCGCCTTGCATCCTTCAGCTGCGCCCACATCTGCTTCGTTTCTTCCGCTGTCTGCGGAATAGCAAGCTTTTCTTTGGCCTTGTTCTGCGCGTCCAGATACCGCTGCGCCACGCGCAGCCCGCTCGTCAGCCGGTCAATGGATTCCGTGAAATTCGCCTGCTGCCACTTCTTGAAGCTCGCCGCCTGCGCCCCGTAGTATTCATCCAGCGTCTTCTGTACCTTCTGAATGCCGCGCGCCACATCGTAGATCTGCATCAGCTGGTCGCTCGGCGCGGTAATGTCTGCCGGAAACAGCTCCGGCGCCATTTCCCGCAGCTGCTGATACGCCACATCCACCGGCAATCCGTCCTTGCTGATCGTCAGCGTCCCCATGGCCGCCTTCCGGAACAGATTGTAGTCCGCAATATCCTTTCGGTCTGTCTCGGAGATCGAGATCTTCTGATCCCTGATGAATTTTTTCAGGTCCCCGTACTGCTTGATATACTGCTGATCCTCCTCCACGCCCGCCTTGTAGGCCGTTTCAAAGAGGTCGTTCAGCTTCGCCCGGTCAAGCTGCCCGTCCGTAAAGAACGACCGCAGCGCCTCCTCGGCCATCGGCCGCAAAACCTCCCGCTTCGCCTGCCCCGGCACGCTTAGATTCTCCGCCAGCTCGTTCACCAGTCCGGACTCCAGCCGCCGCACATACTGCGCCGCCTTCTCCCCCATCAGATCCCGATACCGCCCGTCCTGCGAAGAATACCGGATATCCGGGTTCGTTAGGCTGAAACTTCCGTTGTTTGCAACCGCGGACTTCACCTGCGCAGAATCAAACACAGCCCATGCCTTCACGCCGTTCTCAACCGCCTGAACCCCGTCGTATCCATGCCGTTTTAGCATCTCTACCATCCCCGGCGTATTGATCACCTGCCACATGAGCTCCGGCTTCCCCGCCTGTTCCCATACGGCTTGCAGTTCGCTAGGTCTGATCTGTAGCCGCTTCGCAAGATCCACATAATTCCCGCTGTATCCGCCGTCAGTGTTTCCAACATCCGCCGGATTCTCCACGCGAATATATGCCGGGATAATACGATCGACGTTTCCTGCGTAAATCGATGCCTCCGGCAGAATTCGCTCAACGCTGCGCGTCGCAGTGGAGTATTCTTCCGCGTACTTGATGTTTGCAGTCAGCCAGATCGGTTTCCCGCCTACATCAAACTTTGTAAATTTCGCTCCGGCACCGTGGAACACCAGCAGTGGCTCGCCTGTCGTGTTCGTTGCCTTGCTGTCTGCGAACCAATCCCGGAACGCCGTCGTCTGCGTCTTCTCCCGCTCATCAATCAGTTTCTGCATGAGCCTCGGATTCCGCAGGAAAACGGCGTCCTTAAACACACCGCGCCCGCTCCCATCGTCCAGCATCGCAGAGACGGTCTCAAGGTTCTGTTTATCCCGCTCCGACGCCTGCCGCGCGCTGGCAGAAGAATACCGGATATCCGGGTTCGTCTTGTCGAACGTCCCGATGTTATCCGTCGCGGATTTGATCTGTGCGGAATCAAATACAACATAGAATTTGTCGTAAGCAAGATCTTCTTTGCTTCCATCATATTCAAAAATCACGCCGTCGTGCCCATGTTCTTTGGCGTAGCGAATAAACGGTGCTTCTGCAATGTTATCCGTGAATTGTTCCGGGGACAATTTCACCTTGTACGGATTTTTCATTTTGAGATAGGCTTCAATGATACGGTTTCCTCTGCGTTCATCTGCCATGCTCTCTGCATAATCCCTGCTTTCACTGAAGAAGTACGCTCCGTTCTCCTGCTGGAAAGTATTAAATTCCGCATTCGTCCCGTGGTACACCACCTTCGGTGTCCCGTCCGCATTCACGACCTTACTCGCGCTCTCCGGGTGATTCTGCCAGTCCCCAAACCAGCGCTTGAATTGTTGCGATTGTGTTACATTTTTTAACTTTGGCTTGACAGTCGACCCCTCATCCCTTATACTGGCCACAAAGCCGTTGTCAGTATCAGGCATCTTGGGCATTGGGACCCTTGCCACCTGGTACAAAGCAGCGGCTTTTACTTTGTCCACATAGAACAATGTTGTTTCGCCGTTATTGGACTTCTCAATCGCGTTTGTGAGCAGTCCCGTCACCGCATTCTTCTTTTCATAAATGCTGGTAACGGCATTGCTGTCAATGACAATCGAATTCTGTCTGCCGAACCCGTCAATGTACACCGGAATAATCACAGTTTTGGCGTCTTTGATGAACGGCAGCAGCGCAACGACGCCTGTTCCTCTCTGTGATTCAGATGCGATGATCGCGACCGGGCTTTTCATCGCACGCGGGAGCTGCTTCAACATCGGTTCCCCAATGTGATGCTCCTCATCTTTTGTGCCATTGAGTGCGTAGTCCACATGCGTCTGATTGATCGTGACCGGCAGCGCATTAAAGCCCACCTTCTGAAATACTTCCGGTGTCGGCCCGACCACCAGCGTATCATTTTTTTCGATTTTCCCGGCTTTCCAGTCGTCCACCTGTTCTGCAAACGGCTTTGTGAAATCATACTTTTCTGCTTTTGATGCAGACATCTTCGCCGGCGGTGCTCTCGCGCTGCCGGATTTTTTCTGCCACTGGCCGACCTCCATCTTCACGTCCGCGCACAGTTGGTTCGTGCCGTAGTCCGTGCGGTTCATGCCGGCGTAGGTATCCGCGATGATCTCCTCGACGTAGGCGTCCGTGTCGTCGCCGTAGATCCCGGCGTATGCGTCCACATAGCTCTCGATCATCTCCTTTGTGATCTTGCCCTCGCCCAGCAGCCGCTTCTGGATCTTCGCCGCCATCTCCGGCCAGCGCTTGACGAGCAGGTGATATCCCTCGTGCTTCGCCAGCTCGAACGCGGAATATTCCTCGCTGTCTGCCCGGATGAGCACGGAGCCATCCTCCGTCACGGCGGCATCCGCATAAAACGTCTGCCCATCGATCTCCTGCGTCAGCTGCCCGGTGAAGAACCGCGCGTTCTGCACGCCCATCGACCGGAAGAACTTTGCCGCCGCCTGGATATCCTCGCTTCTTCCCTCCTGCCCCTTCGGCATGACGCGCACTTTTTGCGCGTTGTTCTCTCCAAAACCGAGAGCCGAAAGCGTTACTTCATCCCAAGCTTTTGCGAGATCTCTTGCACCCTGCGCTCTCTTTCTTCCGGCGTCAGCTCTTTGCTGCTGCGCTGTGCTTTGGCGAACGCCTCCATCCTGTCCTTCGGCACGCTGACCAGCCTGCCCGACTTGTCCTTCATCAGTAACCTCGATACTGCCATTGTTTACCCCTTTCTGCCCTGCGGCAAGGCCCGCTCGATAGGCGGCTGCCGCCACGTCCTGATTCATTCCTTCGGCGTAGCGCATCGCCCGCTGCTCACTCGCGCCGAGTCTGCCCTGCTCATAGACCTGTCCGAAGCTCTGCGCATACTGCTCCGCCGGCATGCCCGTCGTGTTCCCGTTCAGGAAATACGCCGCCGTCTGCTCGTCGTAGCCTGCTCTCTGTGCCTGCGTCTGCAGATACTGTTCCTCCTGCTGCAGCGCGGCTTCATCGAGCTCCTGCTCCGCGTCCGCCGTCTGCCGCTGGGCATACTGCACCGGATCCAACTCTCCCATGTTCTCTGTCCCCGGAATTGGCGCAAATAAGCTGTCCTGGTCGTACTGCCGCTGCGCCGCCTGCTGGGCCTGCTGCACCGCCTGGACGCTCTGCTGTGCCCGATTCTGCTCCTGCTCCTGCTGGTACTGCTGCGCAAGCCTCTGGTTCTCCTGCGCCGTCTCCGCCGCGCTCTTGTAGATCTGGAACGTCTTCTCGTCCGCCTCGGTCTGCGCCTGCTCCTGCCGGGCCTGTTCCTGCAGCTGCTCGAGCCTGGTCAGCGTCTCCGGCACGCGCGGCTCCTGCCCTTCGTCCACGGCCGCCTGCTGCTCCTTCGCCACCTCACGCAGCGTGTTCTCCACGGCCTTCTGCGTCACCTCGCCTCCGTCGTCCACGGTCTGCTGCAGTTCCTCGGCCAGCTGGTGCGCCTTCGTGCCCTCTTCCTGCGCCATACCATAGTCAATGACGTCCTGCACTTCGCCAGCCTCGATGACCGCTCTGGCCGTCTGCGTGACGTTTGCTTCCAAAATCACGCGGTTCACGCCCGCATACGTCCCGGACATGGCAAGGCCGGACAGGCCGCCCGCGAGGAACGAAAGGCTGTCTTCTTTTGCGAAGTCTCCGACCATCGCCGCCAGCGCCTGCGCAGGCGTTTTTCCGTCCGCAATGTAAGCCGCGTAGGCCGACATGACCTCGCCCCGGTCATGCTTCGCCACCACGTCATACGCACGGTTTAGCCAGTTGGACGCGATCTCTTCCGCGCCTTCCGACGCGAACGACCGCAGTGCCTTCCTCCACACGGCCTTCCCGCTCAACATGTTCTCGATGATATCGCCCACAGAATACTTTTCCGTGAAGCCCTCGATCGCGCCCTCGACGATACCGTCGACCAGCGCGTCCGCGTTGGACTTGCCGTTCTGGATCCCCTCATAGACCGAATCCGCCGCGACCTGCGAGCCCATCACCCAGTTCATCGTCTCCGCAACCGCGTCCTTCGCCCCCGCACCGGCCACGCCGCCGAAGGTTCCCACGAGCCCCGTCGAGACCGCCATGTTGACCGCGCTGTCCAGTGCCGACGTGCCCGCCTGATAGAGGAACTGACCCGTCGGGTTCATATTCTGCATCACGCTCTGCCGAATGCCGGAGGACAGGCGCGTCGCATTGTATGCCGGGCTGTAAACATTCGTCGGCATATCCTCGTTCTGATAGCCGCCGGCCCACTTCGGCAATACGCCACGCAGCGACTCCACATTGCCCAGTGCCTTCCCCGGCGCCAGCGCCGCAGAGAACAGCGTCGCCGCAGCTTTCCCCGCGAAGGATCCGCTTCCCATCTCCTGCGCCGCCTGGTCGAGCTTCTGCGCGTTGTCGTAGTCGTCCAGCACCTTCTGCCATTCCGCCAGCCGCTTGAGCGTGTCGTCGCTGTAGCCTTTTTCGTTGAGCGCCGTCTTCGCGTCGTACTTCGCATACGCCCGCACCTGATATCCGTTCAGTTCCTGCCCGCGGTACTGCCGGAGCAGATTCTGGTCTTCCTCGCTCAGGTTCCCGATTGCCTCCTGTGCCCGGGCCAGCACGCTCTGGCTGTCGACCGCCGTCTTCTTTGCCTGCAGGTTCTCGATCTCGTTCTGCAGCTGCGTCACGCTCTTCCCATTTTCCGAAAGCCCGGTCCCGGAGAAATGCGTGTCCGCCTGTTCGATCTCCAGCGCCTCAATCTGCCTGCCCAGCTCCTGCGACGTCCGCCGCATCCCGCGCACCTGATCCCGCTGCACGGTCTGCGACGCTTTTGCACGCCGGTTCTGCGCATCCACGTCCCCCCGCACCTGCTGCGTGGCTGGCGCAAACCGGCCGGCCAGCAGTGCGCTCTGTCCCTGCAGCGCCAGCGTCCCAAGCTTCAGCCCCTGCGCCGCCTCCACGCCGCGCAGATAATTCTGGTACGTCCCGTACTGCGTCTGCATCGCGGAAGACCGTCCGTATTCCTGCTCTGATACCTTCCCGTCGGTCTCCGCCCCCGCATTCTCCGTCTTCTTCTGTCCGCTCGCCCGGCCCTTCAGCGCGGCCCCCGGCTCGATCTGCGCGAGCTCCGCTTCGCGCACGGCATTCTGATATGCCATAAACGCCGCATACTGCTTATGCAGCGGGTCGTCCACGGTTGTCTGCCCGCTCTGCGCGTTCTTCCCGTAGTCCGGGTTCGGCAGGCCGTACTTGCTCGCGATCTGGATCTGCTTCTGGTTCAGCGTGATTCTTCCGCCGCGATAGGCGGAGGGAGCCTGCTGCGTGCTGGCTCCCTGTCCGCTGCGGATGCTCTCTGCAATCCGCTTTTGTTCCTCTGTCAGTGTGATTCGTCCCATGCTTCCCTCCGTTACCGCTGCCGTAGATACGTCGCGCCGTAGTATTCCAGATACGCCTTGAACGTATTGGACTCCAGCGCATTGTAGCCCTTGCTGTTGAGGTAGTTATCCAGCGTCCGGCTGTCCAGATATACATTCGGGTTCTTTGCCCGGTACGCCTGCGCCGCTTTTGCAAGCGTGTTGTTCTTCTTGTCGCTCAGCTTGGAAGATGAACTGCTTCTCCCACCGCCGCCTCCGCCGCCGGATTTCTTCGCCGCAGCCTGCTCCGCCGCCAGCGCCTGCAGGTAGGCGGCGTTCTCGTTGTTTGCCTTCTGCGCCCAGTAGTCGAGCATCGTCGCCCACTGGCTCTGGTCCAGCGACCGTTCCGAGCTATACGCGCTCCGCGCATCCGATAGATCCGAATAATAATCGCTGACCGTATCCCGGTACCGGCCGTAGTCCGTATCTTCCCGGCCCTTCACGAGGCTGTACTGGTTATAAAGGTCCGTCCCCTCATCCTGATACCGCTGATACGCCTGCTGCTGCAGCTGCGGCACGATCTCGTTCAGCTGCTGCAGATACGCATTGTACGCCTGCTGTCCGGTCTGCTGGCCGTAGCTCGAGCCGTAGCCGCCCGTGAGCGCTGCCGCCTGCCCCATCGTGTCCTGCATGGCAAGCCGCCCGAGCCGCTGGTATTGCTCCCTGTACTGCTGGTACAGAGGGTCCGTCCCCATGTCATAGCTGAATTTCTTCCGGTTCCGGATCTGGTCATACAGGCTCGTCAGCTCATCGTCCCATCGCGACTGATACGCGCCCGGCTTGCTGGCCTTGACCTGCTCCAGATACGCCTGCGCCGCCTGCACGCTGCCCGACGGCGTGTACCCGCTCTCCAGCCCGTTCAGCTTGCTTCTCGTGTAGTCCGACACGCCGGACATGGTGTAAGGGCTGTTCCTGGTCTGATAGCTGCCGCCGTAGTTCCTCGTCGTCTGGTTCTTGTTCACCAGCTGCGACTGGTAGCTGCCGTCCGCGTTCACGCCCGTGATGCGGTACGTGCCGCCGCCGGTCACGACCTCGTCGCCGGCCGAAAGCCCAGCCGGGGCCCTGCCGCCCGACTCTACTCGATATACGCTCATAGTCTCACCGCCTTAAAGCTTGAAATGTGTCGCGTACTGCTTCGGCATGTACGCCTGGTTGTAGGCGTTGAAGTACCCCTGATAGTAGCTGTTGTACTTCGCCGCCTCGTTCGAATACTTCGTCGTCTCCCCGTTGGCGTCGCAGATCTTCATCCCCAGATACCAGCGGTAGATCTCATCATACGGCCACGGGATCAGAAGCTGGGTCTCTAAGTCCACGTCCTCCCCGTAGCCCGTAAACGGCTCCGGTTCCTTCTCGTGCTCGTGCGTACAGATGATATCCCGGTACACAATCCCGTCCAGCTCCGACAGCCACCGGACCTTATCCGGCGTCTCGTACTGGTTCGACAGTAACCGGTCGACCGTCTCGATCGCTTCCCGAATTTTCATTTTTCCTCCTTACCAAAAGAAGGGGCATTTCTGCCCCTTCCTCTGCTTCATGCCGTCATGGGCATTCACTTGTCAGTTGTCCGCCTGCGCGCGGCGGAAAGCTTCCTCCTCAGCCATCCGCGCGTTCATCAGGACTTCATACACCGGCAGCGGAACCTGCACGTCCTTGCCCTTCGGCACCTGAAACGTCCGGCCGTTCACCGCCACGAAGCGGCTCTGCTCCTCATTTCCCTGCCCGCGGGGCAGGTAGATCGTCTTCATGACGTCCCACACGTCTTCCGGGTTTGCCTGTACAGCCGCCGCAGCGGTCTTCTCAGTTGCCATTGTATGTGCTCCTTTCTCAGTTTGCCTCGTCCGTGCCGGAGTATGTGCCGCAGCTCTCCACGCGGACCATTCGGTCCTCATACAGCAGCTTTGCCGCCATCTCGGCCTTGTAGCCGACGGTAGAAAACTGATCCAGCGGTCCGCCGACCTGGCCCTTGTCCTTGATGATCATCTCCATGTTGCCGCCCTCCGGGTCGATCATGCCGTAGGCGTCCTTGCCGAGAAACAGCGTCGCGTACACGCTGTAGTAGACCGTCGTTCCTCCGCTAGACGCTGCAGTCTTGACCGGGCAGGTCGAGTTGTTGAAGATCTTCGCCTCCGTCGTCTCGACAAACCGGACGCCGTGCAGCTCGCCGATCTCACCCGAGAACAGCGGCGTGACGTCTGCGTACTTGTGTGCCTCGACCCATGCTTTCGAGGATCGCAGGTCATAGGCGACCGACGGATGGATGATGGCGACATACTTGCCGTCGATCTTCGGCGCCTTGAGCTTCTTGAGCAGCGTGACGGCCTTGTTGACCTCGTCCGGCGTCAGCTTTGCCGTCAGGTCGAGGCCCGCACGGCTGGTGACTTCCGTATGCGCGCCGCCCTCTGCGACCTTGTCGCAGTACTGCACGTTCGAGCCTGCCACGACCGCGTCACGCACGCGCTTGTCGATGGACGTGCCGGCGGAAGCGCCGAGTTCTTCGGTCGCACCCAGGATGACGTTATCCAGCGCATGCAGCTCGAGCTGATCGGAAACCGTCACGTACAGGCCGATCTGCTTGAGTGCGCCGGTCATGCTGGTCTGTCCCATCTTCTGGCCGGTCGGGATGACGCCTTCGGTCAGCTCCTCCGCATCCGGCAGCGTGTTCCACTTGCGCCACTCCACGGTCTTGCCGTGGTTGCGCGGCAACAGCTGACGGCCTGCCAGCTGCGCATGCACGAGGTTCGGTCTGGCGTTTTCAAGCAGCTGCGTGTCGTAGAACGTCTTCATTGTCAGCGCCAGCGTGTCGTTGCCGCTGAATGCGGTCGTCTGACCGGTGCCTGCGTTTACGTAGTTGCCGGTCGCGTTGACGAGCGTACCGGCGTCAGCAAAAAAACTGAAATCCGACTTTGGATTTAAACATAGCTTCTTATCTCCTTTCTCAGGGGATCACTCGTTCCCCTCTTGCCGCGCGGCGGCGCATGTCCTCCACCTCCGCGCGTGACCAGTGTGTTTTCATCGGGACGTTCTCTCCGCCCGCAGCGCCGGAGCCGATCTCCTGCGGCCTTGCGCCCTGTGCCTGGATGGTCCGCATGACGTTCTCCCGCGCCTGGTTCGCCACCAGCTGCGCCTGTGCCTGTGCGATCTCCTGCTGGTGGATGACCTCATAGGCCGTCTTCGGCGGCACGCCCGCGCCCATGAGCCGCGCAAAATCCGGGTTCTGCATCTCGGTCTCAAAGTCCGCGCCGTACCGCGCCGTCACATCCCGGGCAAAGTCTGCCTGGATCCCGGCGAAGGCTTCTCGCATCTGGTACTCCTGCAGCTGCCGCCGCATGGCCGTATTCTCGGCCCTGCCGGCGTACTCCTTTTTGAGGGCGTCCGCCGACATGCCCTTTTCCATGGCCTCCGCGCTATAAAGCCGCTCGTCAGCGGAAAAGCGCTGTGCCAGTGCCTCGAAGTCCGTCTTCCGCGGGTCCGACGTGTCGATCCCATAGAGCGCGCCCAGCTGGTCAATGATTGGCGCCATCGCCTCGGCCTGCCCCTTGTACTGGTTCAGCCCGCGCACGCGCTGCTTTACGACCTTCTGCACCGCAGAATCAAAGTCCTGCTTGTACCGGCCCCGGATCAAGCTGTCGAACGTTTCTTCCTGTGTGCCCTGTCCCTGAGCGTCGGGGACGTTGGCCGGCTGCTGCTGCACCTGCGCCTGTGCGGCTGCCTCCTGCCCGCTCTGCTGACCGGCGGCGTCAGCTGCGTTCGTCTGAACGCTTACGCCCGTGAATTCGCCTTCCATGCTGTAAATTCCTTTCTGGCGTTTATTCTAAAATCATCGTAGCACAAACTTTTCCCAACTTCACCCCACGCCAGGCATAAATAATCCCGCCAGAACGGGCCGCCGCAATCGTCGGTTCTTATCCCGGCTGCGTGCTTTCTTCCGACTTTTTGCGCGCATTCTCCACGATCTTCGGCTCCTGCTTCTCTCCGGTGTTGATCTCCGGCTTCTCCGCTGCCGCGGCGCTCGCCTGCGGGACTGCCTGTCCGCCCTCCTGCAGGATCTGCTGCGCCAGCCCCTCACCCATGACCGGATCGTACCGGTCTGCCAACGCCAGCGCCAGCTGCTGCCACTCGACCAGCCGCTGCTGCAGGTCCGCGTTCTCCTGGACCTTCTGGATGATTGAGTCTTTCCCGTCAAAGTCCATCATGTCCAGCGTTGCAAGCGTCTGGTCCACCATCTGTGGGTTGAAGAACCCCAGCTGGAAGAACTGCAGCGCCAGCTCGTTCTGCGCCATGGACGTGTACTCGCTCGCCTTCTGCGCCGAGACCTCAATGTCGAAGACCGGTTTCCGTAGCCCGTCCGGCTGTCCATTCGCGCCGTAGAGCGTCTGCGGCTGCAGCCCCTGATTGCTGTACTGTACGAACTGCTCTGCCCCGCGCTGCCCGATGATCCGGAACTGCCGCGGCAGATCATAGAACTGCCGGATCCGCTCAATGACCATCCGGATCATCCGCGCGTAGGCCCGGTAAGCCGACTTTGTGGAGTCCTTGCTGCTCCGGCCGGACGCCTCCTGCAGCGCTGCAATGGCCGAGGCCGCCGTCACGCCGGAGCTCGTCGCGCCGTTGTTGACGTCCGTGTTTCCCGTTGTCCACTTGAGCTCCTCGATCTTGTTCTGCAAGATCGCAATGTAATTGCTGTTGAGCATGTTCACCTGGATCGGAACCAGACTGTCCTGCCCCAGATTCCCGTCCACATGTACAAACGGCTTCGTCCAGTCCGCGAATTCCTGCTCATTGACCGACCCGTCCGACCGCTTGAACCACCTTGGCGTCGTCGTCATGATCGCGTTCTTCACGATCGCCTGGTTCATCCGGTCGATCTGCTCCTGCGTCGACTTGCCGATGTCGATATACCCATACCCGGCAATGCTTCCCTCCACCGGGAACAGCGCGTCGACCACAAACGGGTATTCCCCGTCGTCATACAGGCCCGTCTCCGCCATGGGCTTTCCGACCGGCTGCTGCACAATGCTCCCGTCTGGCAGCGTCAGCGTGTCATATTTCTGTTCCGTATCGTTCTCCGTCGCCTGCAGGATGTTGTCGCCCACCAGCTTTGCAAAGTGCAGCACCTGCCGTCCGTTCTGATATTTCTTGTAATACCAGTCCACCACCATCGACTTGTTGTCGAAGTTGATGACGTCGTCCGTGTTGTACTTCTGCTGCACCTGCTGCTTTGGAGTTGAGTTTTCCCCGCAGCTCCGGGTACTTCTCGACCAGCAGATCGTTGTCCACCATCTCCGTCAGGAAGATGTTCTTCGACTTCTGCAGATCCCGGACGCCCGGCTCCCAGAAGAAAGACAGAATATCCACTGGCTGCACCGAGATATCCCCGAGGCCGTTCAGCTTCGAAGAATCCCACTTCACGTGCCAGATGAGCGTGCCCTGCTTGAGCTTCGTCCATTGGCTGTCCGAATAGACCTCTTCGAAGTCGTTTTGTTCCAGAATGACCGGCAGCACCGAGGAAAGCTTCGCCGCCTCCTCCCGGTCGTCCGGCTCCCGCGGACGGATATTCGGCCCCGGATAGGCCGCGATCGCGTCCGCGTGCTTACCCATGATGACGTTGAAAAGCCACGCCGACGTCCACTTGTCATCCTCCGGGTTTCCCTTCTGGATCCGCTGCCAGCTGCGCATGCGCCACCAGTCCTCCGACGCAATGACCCGCGCCTCCAGCGCGCTCTTGCCCTGCCGGTATTTCTGCAGCGTGTCCATGGCCTTTCTGGCCTGCTCTTCGCCGATGGCCTTTCGCGCCGTCAGCCCGCTCGCCGTGTCATTCTGCATGGTCGTCTGCATCTGCTCTGTCTGCATTGTCCGCTTCCTCCTTCCGCAGGTCTTCCGCCGTGAGTCTTGCCACTTCGTTCTGGATCCCGTCCAGCACAAAGCCCACGATGACCGGCGGCAGCCCCGCCTCGTTGATGGCCTCGATCAGCCGCCCCCGCAGCTGCACCACTGCTTTTGTGATATTCATAGCTCCTCCTATCCGTTATAACTGCTGATTGCCCGGTTGAGCGCTTCCTTGAGCGCAGAATAGCTGTTTGCAAAGTACGTCGCTTCCAGCTTCGTCCCTTCCGATACCGTGCTGACGCTTCCCGCGCCTGCCAGATTCCCGATGGCGTTTGCCGCCTCGTTGTAGATGGCCGCCGTGATCGTCTGCCCGGCGTAGGCCGTCGTGAAGGAAATGCTCCCGTAGCCTCTGGCGGCCCGGACCTCGTTGATTTTCGCCGTCAGCCGGTTCCAGCTCGCCGCCGTCAGGTATGTCACGGCCTTCCCCGCCGCGATATACGACGCATCGTCGCTCGTCCACGCGAAGGCCGCGATCTGTGCCTTCGTCTTGCCGGATACGGTGTTGGACGTCTTCGAGTCCGTCCCGGCCTTGTTGACGATCCAGAAATAATACGTCGTGCCCGGTTCCAGCCCCGAGACCGTCACCGGCGAGCTGCCGATCGACTGCGATCCGATCGCCGTATAGCTCGTCTTTCCCCAGTAGAGCGTCCAGCTTCCGTACCCGCCGCCGTTTTTGTCCCACGTGACCGTCGCCGTGTTCTTCGTCAGCGTGACCCCGCTGATGTATGGTGCGACTGCCGTGATCTTCGTCTTGTAGTACACGCGCACGGCCTGCCCGCTCGTAATGGGGATCGTCTCCGTCGCCGCGTGATTTGTCGCATACCCTTCCGACGCGAGCCTGAAATACTGGAATTCATACTCCTGCGAATACGTCTGGTACTGCGTGCCGGACATGGACAGGAAAAACGAATTGCCGATCGTGCCGGAGACGGACCCGTCTGACAGCGTGTGCTGCCCGTCCAGGTAGTTGTAGATCGGAATCGTCGTGGTCTTGCTCTGGTAGTAGACCTTGACGGTCTGCCCTTCCTGGATGGGGATCGGATAGCTCGCGTCGTGCTCCGTGTTGTAGTTCTGCGACGAGAGCCGGAAGTACAGGAAATGATACTGCTGCGAGTACGTCTGATACTGCGTGCCCGCGGCCGAAATGTAAAACGTATCTCCGATATCGCCTTTGAAGGACCCGCTCGCCAGCTGCGTCAGGTTATCCAGGAAGTTTAGAATGCTGACCGTTGCCTGCGAGGTCGACTGTGCCAGCGTCCGCACGCTGATGGAGTTTGTCTCGGCGACAAGTCCGCCCGCCCAAGGATATATTGCTCGTCGTTGACGACATACCGGATACCGTCAGCGTGATACTTGTCGGCGTCCTTGATGGAAAGCCCGCTCGTGCCGAAGTACATGCTCGCGCTGCCCCCAAATTCGTTGGCCGCTTGCCGTTCGCGTCCACCTTGAATTTGTCCTTGATGGAAAGCCCGCTCAAGCCGAAGCTGCTTTCCGAGATCGTCCATGGCCCGAAGGTCGAGTCCGCTGCCGCCGTGATTGTCCCGGACAGCACCGCCCCCGTACGCCTCCAGCGTCCCGGACGGGAAGTGCAGCTTTTATCGCTGAGGTACGCGACTTCCTGCCCGTCCTGCCAGAAGCCACCCGGTCCGGCGTCACCGTCACCAGCTCGTTCTTCGTCCGGTCGATGACCTTCTCGCCGCCGTCCATCACCGTCGTCTCGATGTTCCCCACGCCCACGCCGTAGACCGGCACAGCGTCCTTGTAGTACAGCAGCCCCGTCTTGATATACTGCTTCGAATTGACGGAAAACTGATTGTTGACGCCTGCCGTGTAGTCATACAGCTGCTTGATGCCGACGGAGTTTCCCTCGATCGTCAGCTGTGTCTTCTCGAGATACTTGCCGAAGTCCGAGATGGCCACATAGCTGCCGGACAGCTTCGTCGACCACGTCTCCGATTTGCCGCAGCGAAGTCCGCCGTCTTGATGATGAGCGCTTTCAGCGCTCCGTAGCCCGAGAGCTTGGTCTTCTTCTCCGCCTCGGAGAGGCTGTCCGCGTCGATGGCCTGCGAGATCTCCGTCAGCGTTGCCTTCGCCGACCAGTCCGCCAGATTCAGCTGCTCCGTCACGCTGCACAGATACCGCCGCATGCTCTCCAGCTGCTCCTGCGTCGTCTTCCCCGCGATCGACGGGTATGCAAGTGTCAAACTACCCATGTTGCACCTCCCATTACGCATCACTCCCCGCTTCCAGCACCCGTGCCAGACTGAACAGCTTCATCTCGCCCTTCCCGTCAGCCGGAACTTCAGGTGGTCGCACCGGGCCGGGCGGATCGGCAGCAGGAAGGTCCGCAGGCCCGTCCCTCGATATGCCCGCAGTGCCGCCACACGCCATCGGAATCGTACTGCACCCAGAAATCGACGCTCGATCCCTTCGGCAGCTGCATGCGCAGATTGATGCGCGAGACGTATTTCTTCCCGACGAGTCCATACGTCATGATTCCCGTCTCCGCCATCCACTGCACACTGTCTTCCAGCGTCCCGACCGAGCCATAGACAGTCCTGAGCGTCCCATCCTCAAGGAAGTACAGCTCATCGTCCACCCGCGCGAGCGCCGCGTGGGTATCGTCCTCCCTGTGCCACAGGCCCTTGCGCGTGTCGTAGACGAACAGCGACCAGTTATGGCCTTCATCCTCCATGCTGATGAAGTACTTCCCTCTGGCGCCGCCGGCCACGGCATTGTAGTAGAGCTTCGTCCCGAAGCAGCTCCGATTTCGCTCGGCAGACTCCCGTCGTACACGCAAACGCCCATCCGCGATTTGTAATACAGCCGGTCATCCACCACGACGAGGCTCTTGCTCAGACCCATTCTGCACACCCGCGCACTTCTGCACGACCACCTGATGCGCCCCCGAGGCCGACGGATACACCCGATGGAAGCAGTCCTCCTTGAAGAACACCGGGCTGTCCGCCAGCGTCGCCGCGCCTGTCCACTTCCCGTCCGTGCCGCAGCTCGCGCGCCACGAATCCGTCGACACGCCCTGGTAGCACTCCCAGTTCTTAAAATCGCCCAGCTTGCAGCAGTAGATCTCATTGACGGTCTCGCCGTCCGCCACGCCGTACTTGCAGCCCCACAGCCGGTTCCCGCTCTCGGTGATGAAGTCCATGCTTGGGACCTTCCGCGCCGTCTTCACGGTCCCGCTCGTCACCTTCGTCGTCTCGTCGACGAGGCCGACGATCACGAGGTAGCTCTCTCCCACATCGTAGAGGATCTGACTGCCGTTGAGCTTTTCGACCTGCTCGTTTCCGGTCAGCCCCGAAAGCCGGATGCCGTCGTACTGCTGAAAGCCCTTCCCGATGCCGTTCGCAGAAAGCTTCAGATACACCGTCGGCACGGATACCCACTGGCTCGTCGCCTCCGCCCACTGCTTGAGCGTGTGGAGCTTTCCGGACGTGTCGAGCCAGTACTGGCCATTCGTCGGGCTCTCCGGCTGGCTGGCTTGCTTATAGCTCACCGTCAGCGCCGTCCCGTCGACAAGACACAGGGAAATGTCAATGTTCGTGCTCGATGCGTCGACCACATTCTCCTGCCCCATGTACCCGTTGTCCGAGTACTTCTCGGTGTTGAAGTAGATCCCGTCCGGGAAGATGCACAGATACGCGCCCATGGAAATGAGCTGCTTTTCCCCCGCCGAGATCGACACGGACGGCATATACGCCTCCATCGAAGCGCCGTTGATATAAAGCACCTGGTTCTGCACCCAGCACAGCGCATCCTTCGCCAGAATGCCCTGCACGCCCTCGATTGCCTGCGCCGTCCCCCGCCGCGGCCGCGGCGCGAGCAGCGGATAATCATCCGCCGACAGATTCTCCATGTCGTAAAACTCCCCGTCCGCGAGTTCGAGGTTGTGGTTGTATCCGAGAAAGACTTCCGTCATCATGGTCTGCTTCTCAGTTTCCGTCAGTTGTGGTGCCAGCATGGCCTTACCTCCGTTTCATCATGTCCAGCGGATCAAAAATGATCCGCTGCTCTTTCACCGCGCGGATCGGCTTGATCGGCCGCGACATGCAGAAATATCTCCATTCGTCCGCGACGTGGTCTTCCATCTTCGTATCCAGATCTTCCGCCCGATGTTCGTCATAGATCAGCGTCGGGATCGTCCGGATGAACGCCCTGCAGGTGTTGAAGACATACATCCGCGGATATCCGTCCTCGTCAAACTGCAGCCGGTAGTGGCACTGCATCCAACCTGCAATGCGTTCATTGTCGCCAGGCGTAAAAAATACGCCGTACCGCGCAGCTGTGTCTGCGACCGATTCTCCGCGCGACGCATCCCAGATCGCGGGGTCCGCCACGCCGATGATGGTTTTCCCCTTGAGCCACGGGTGCTGCATCTCCGTTTTGTGGATCTCTTCAAACTGTTTGTCCGGCGTCCACTTGACGCCCTCGTTCGGCGTCCGCGTGCAGCCGTAGAGCTCCAGGATCCGGTAGAGGACCCCGTCATAGTCGACCGCCCACCACGCGCAGGAAAACGGCTTTCCATACCCGAAGTCATAACTCCGGCAGACCGTCCATCCGTCCGGAATCTCAAACGGCTCAATGACATGCGTCCACCGCCGGTCCCGGTAGTGCTCCGGCACGTCCCGGAAGTCCTCAAAGAACTGCCCCTCATAGACGTCCCAGCGTCCGTCCTTCCACGCTGCCCGCAGCGTCGGCGGCAGATTCTCCAGCTCGCGCAGGTAGTCAGGCTGCGTATCCATGAGGGCCTTGTTGTCCTCTACCTTTGCCTGAATGAAGAAATAGTCATCCGGGTCTTCATCGGGATTGAAATTCCGATCGACAAAGACACGCTTGAAGTATGCATGCCCCGGCCCGCCGGGGTTCAGCGTGTAATACGTCCGCTTTGGAAAGCCATTCGTTCCGCGCACGCAGAGATTGATCTTGCGGATCCAGCTCTCCTGTAGCTGCCCGGCCTCGTCGATGAACACCACGTCATATTCCGCGCCCTGATACTGCCCCAGGTCCCCTTCGTTTGCGCAGTATCCGAAAGAGATCGTCGACCCGTTCGGGAAGCGAAACATTTTGTCCGACCGGTTGTATTTTGCGAACCCGGCCAGCTCCGCTGTCAGTTGCTCGATGTGGTTATTCTGCAATTCTTTGTAGGTTTTCCGGACAATCAGGATCTTAATGCCCGGATACCGGAATGCCAGCAGCTTCGACTTTGTCCGAACGGCCCAGCTCTTTCCGCCGCCGCGCGCGCCGCCATAGGCGATGTGCCGGTGTTTGTCCTTGAGGAAGAGTGTCTGCTTCGGCTGCGCCCGCCCGAGATCCAGCGTTCTCATTCGCTCGCGTCCTCCGCGTCACATTCCAGCAGCACACGCGGCGTCTGATCCTGCTTTTCGTCCCCGGCGTCTCTGCGATACCGGAACGCATACTCCAGCGCGAACTGCGCGCCCCGCTGAGAATCCCGGTCGAACAGTCTTTCGGCCGTATATTGTTCCACGCGCGTCTGCGCGCGCGAAATCGAGTCCATAAATTCTTTCCTGGCCTTGTAGTTATACAGACTCTGCTTGCTGGAAAAGCCCAGTGCCAGCGCAAGCCCCGGGATTGTCGGCGGCTTCCGCCCCACCCAGACCGGAGTCCCGTCTTTCTGGTTGAAAACGATGCGCCCGTCCTCATCCCGCAGGATCTCTCCCTTGCAGCTCTCAAAATACGCCTCGATCAGCCCTTCGATCTGCTCCACGGATTCATACTTCGGTTTCCTCGCCATGGCTCACGCCTCCCTTCTGCTTTTCAGCATAGCGTATCCGGAAAATCTTTTCACCCCACGCACGCAGAATGAGCGCATACGGCGTTCCGCATGCGCTTCGGCTCTCATTCTGTTCTTTCGTAGTATCGGAGCTTCGCCGCCGCGATGCTGCACCGCACGTAGTCAAAGCTGGCGCAGTATCGCGTGATGTAGTCTGATGTCTCTCGCCGCTCAGGAAATGCGAGCACGCATTCTCCCTCGCAGCGAATCGTCTTTTTCCCGGCTGCCTGCCAGAATGGGCAGATATACTCCCTGTGCCAGTAGTCGCTCGTCTCTATCACCCTTTCGTTCTAAAACTCAACACATTTACAAGGTTTAAAGAAGGCGGCTCCCGGTCCGCTTATGTGTCTCGTTTTTGGGATCCCATACATATTTGAAATACAGGAATCCATACTGCGTGCCTCTGGACTCGACGAGGATGTAGCCGCGCGGGGCGACTGGCGGGCGCGTCGGGCTGTAGTCCCGGACCGCCTCGGTCGCAGGTTCCGGCTCCGGCCGGACGCAGCTGCGGCTGGCCTTGTACCGGTGGCCGCCGAACTCCTTGCGCCAGTGGCCGTGCAGGTAGTTGGCCAGCGCCGTGTAGTCCTGCCCGTGGTCTACCTTATTTCCGTTCTCATCCAGATAGTAGTTGTGCTTCCGCAGCGGCTTGCAGTCGATGACGTTGCCGAGGCCCCAGAGCCTGCCGAGCTCATCGGCAGGAATCCCGTCCGTGATCAGGTGCAGGTGGAAGCGGTTGGTCGATTTGCCCCGGCCGTAGACGATGACGATCTTGGCCTTCGGATACCGGTAAACCATGCGGCGGTAGAACTTATCCCGGATCCTGCGCATCTCCTGCGCGGTATGTACCTCATGTTCGGGGTCGAGCGTGAGTGTGGAGTAATAGCTCGACGTGGAGAAGTTGGCGTTGACCAGCGCCGCGAACTTTGCAGCCGAGATCCTGGTGTTGAATTCCTCGCGTTCTTCCTGCGACTGGAACCGCGGCTTCTTCGGCCGGCTGGTCTTCGGATCTGTGCCGCCCGCCACCGTGTACACGATCTGCTCGCAGACCCTCCCGGCAAACTTCCGGCGCTTGTGCCTCTTTGCCATAACTCAGCCTCTCTTTTATACAAATAGCGACAGCTGCGCCGTATGCGCGGCGAAACGTTCCTCTTGTTTTGCGAAATAATCCTTGTCGATCTCGCACCCCACGAAATCCAGCCCTGCGTCATACGCCGCGATCCGGCTGCTCCCGCTCCCAAGATGCGTGTCGATGATCTTGTCTCCCGGCTTTGCATACCGGGCGAAGATCCACGCATAGAGCGCGACAGGCTTTTGCGTTGGGTGAATCCGTTTCTCGTTTTTTCGCTTGTCTCCCTGTTGGGTATCGCCGTCGGCGATGCTTTTGCCCTGCATCATTCCGTTCCACATATACCGGATCAGTCTGACGCTATCATGGCAATTTGTCGCTGCGATCTCGCAATCGCTAAAGCTACTCTCCCCATTGCACTTATCCCATACAATTCGTCCGGGCGGAAAAATATATTTATAGTAGTTGCAGCCCCAGACTATGATCTTCTGCGCCACCCTGTTTAGCTCATCAAAATATTCTACGCCTGGGATTTCCCACTCCGGGGAGATCGGGTAATCCCTATGCACGCCGATCTTGCTTACCCTGCTGCCGTAATAGCCCCGGCGTTCCGGGCCGCTGAAATACGGAGGGTCTACCACGGCCAGATCAAACGCCTTATCCGGCATCGTCCGCATATACTCCATGCAGTCCATGTTATACGCAATGTTCATAGCGATCCCTCCCGTTCTGCCCGCTCAAAGCGTGGCCGGAAATTCCGGCCACATTTTCAACGGTCAGTTCGTGTATCCGCATGCCTTGCATGTGCATACGTCTGTCTCAGCGTCCCATTCGCAATCTGATGCCCCGCATTTTGGGCAGTGCCCCCACGCACCGCGCGCTCCTTTTGGGTCTGGCCCCGGTCCATTCAGCTTTTCATACCACAGATCCCCCTTCTGGCCCGGGTCTTCCCATTTTGCGGTATGCTCACGATTGTCCCCGCGTTCCTCTCTTGCCTTCTCGATCCGCATTTCCAGCCGTGCGAGTTTCTGCTGCCGGATTTTCTGCACTTTTTTCTTGGCGCCATACAGCTGCTCCAGCTCCTCCAGCACGATCTGCACGTCTGCAATCTCCTCGGCGATCTCATCAAGGTTATCGATCCGTCCATCCCCAAGACCTGTCCGCGCCGCAAATATCGTCCGCTGCGCCTTGCACAGTTCCTTCGTCAGCTCTGCCATTTCTTCGATGGCAGAGCTGACGACCTCCGTGTCCACGCTGCCGATGATCTGGATCGTCGGATTCGGCTCCAGCGTCTTTGAGCCGTCGTCCTCCACCCGGTAGAGCGGCGGCGTAGAGCGCTCCATGATGATCCGCGGCGGGTAAGTCTCGCCGTGGAAACTCGCGTCCCAGAATTGATTGTCATAGTCCGCGACAAACTCATCCAGTTCTGACGCGAACAGCCCCATGATTCCTGCCATTTTGATACTCCCTTCAAATTGTGATGATCTCCCGCCTTGACTGGCGGGCAAATTTGCGTTCCGGGCAGAAGCGGCACTCGGTGCAACTCCAGGCGCCGCGGTAGTTGTTGCGCGTCGGGCAAAGTGGGTTGTAACAGATCCCGGAGCCTGCCCGCTGCGGGCCGCGGCCGAATTTTTTCTTCTTCGGTTGTGCCGTGTCTCCTTTTTTGCTGGTATCCCGCCCGATGACATGCAAATATCCAAAGTCCATGCCCGTCAGGTCGACTACGTGCGACATTTCCATTCTCCTTTCGTCAGGGGCCGGTCTCCCGGCCCCTATGCAGGGCGGGCTTGCACCGCCTGCGCCTGCGCGTCCCCCTGTCGCCGCAGACGAGCTGCCCTTGTCTGCTCAGGCAGCTTTCCATAAGGAGGTAACACGATGCCGCCGGGCGATCCCGACACCCGGCGTGGGGTAACGTTGACGGTTCCCATCCGCGCGCACGTTCCACACGCGCTTTTTATCCCCGGCCCGCGGGCTTGAGGTGTCGCGGGCCGGGTGCAAAGCCGGGGTGATCCTCCCGCAGCCGTCTCATGGCGGAGCGGCCGCGGCATAAGTCCGAAAAAATATGGTCCCCGGCTGATTGCTGACATCAATCCTCGGGCTGGCTGATGTCCTTGTGTCGCAGCCCGTCGGCGTTCTCGGTCAGCGGCAGCGCCTGCCGCCGCGCGTGCTCATCCGGGTTCCAGCCGCACCGCGCGCAAAGATCCGGCGCGAGCTTTGCATACGGGCAGGCATTGCCCTGCTTCGGCAGCCCGCATGCCTCGCGCGGGCTGCTCTCGTTTTTTTCTGGCATGCTAAACCTCCTGGATCTCGATCCCGAATTTGGACCGCATGAATTTGCGGTTCCGCATATATTCCTTGGTCCGCGTGGCGGTCGACTTCACGTCCTCGACAACGAGCTTTCCGCCGAAGCGGTACGAAAAGTCCGCCGTGTACCGCACTGCGCGAATGCGCTCACCGGTCTCTGTCACATAAGATTCCTGCAGCGTGAATTGCGGCTGCAGGCGCAGATCGGAGATGATCCCGGCCCGCAGCATGACCATCAGCTCGTCATAGCGCCTGGCTTCCTTCTGGCTGTCGAAGCGCAGCTCGCCGCGCGTATCCTTCCGGCTGCCGTACTTCGTCTTCCCATGGCTCTCCTTGTGAAGGGTAGCTGGCGCCGCAGCGCCTGAGAGGTCGCGCATCTGCCGCGCGTAAGCCTCCCGCATCCTCGGCGGCATGTCCGCCATGGATTCAAACCGCAGCCCGCTCATTCTGTAACTCCGTTTGTTCGCGGTTTTCCGGCTGTGCATCCAAAATCTGCGTGATGATACTCTCCAACTGTTCTGCAGCACGCATATCCCTCGCACCACGCTGCATACTTACTGTGCCTGCAGTCCTTGCACCGCACCACCTCCGCAACGTCGGCGGCGGGAAATTCGTCAAATTCCTTTTCTGACATTTCCGGCAAATATCCGCAGCACAGATATTTTTGCTTGAATGCTTCTCTCTCGATGTATTCAGCCATTATTTCGCCTCATTGTCAATTAAATATTTATGACATTTGCAGATAATATCAATGGCGCTTTCTGCTGGGAAACAATCAATAATATGACACCCGTACCGCTCAATATCATCTGCTTCAGCTTTCTTAAATGCCTCTACCGCATCATCAAGTTTGATATAAATAGCCATCATTTACCCTCCTGTTCCATGCCTCAATGGCTTGTTCTTCCGTATCGTAAATATACACACCACCCAAAATCCCGCCATCGCACTCATAGCTTGCAATCGGGCATTCCGGGTTGTCCTCGTGAGCATGGTGAAGCATAAAGCCAAGCCCACTATAGGGATGAATGCTAACTTTACCGCCACAAAACGGGCACGGTTTCAGTTCAGCCATCCTTCTTGCCCTCCAATCTGTTCAAAGTAAAACTTGATCGGTTTCTCGTGCTCGATAACGTTGCCGTAGGCAACTCCCACCTTGTAGATGTAGTTCTCCCTGAGTTTGCGCGGGATCTCCTCGATATAGCGCCGGAATGTCTCCAGCGTGTTTGCCCGCTTGTAGTGGTTGCACATCCGGCAGGCAGGCATGAGGTTTGAAATATCATCTGTTCCGGCTTCTTCAATATCCCACGCTCGCAGCGGCTGGAAGTGGTCTACCTGCATGTCTCGGATATCGATAGACCGTCCGCAGTAGGCACAGTGGCCGTCATACTTCGCATAGACCGCTTCCCGTTTTTTCTTACTGAAGCTCATCCCTTGCCCTCCATTTCCTGAATCGCCCGCTCGGCTTCGGCGCGCGACAGAAATACGGTTTTTCCGAATTCTTGCATCGTGATGTCGCACTCTGTTGTGCGAATCATGTGTATATGTCCATCGACATCGTCCCCACGCACTGCGGACGGATGCCCGCAGAAGAATGTCCGAACTTTTGCGCTATACAATTTTCTCACAGTGCCTACAATCCACACCGTATCGCCCACCTTGCACGGCAGCACGACCACGCGCCCGTCCTTGTCGGCCTCGGCAAGCTCGCGGAGGCGGTCAATCGGCAAACCTTCGAATTCCGTGATCTCCGAAATTGCCTTGCCCATCATGGACAGTTTGAGTGCCTCTACGCTTTCCGGGTACAGTCCCGTGTCCTCGTAGGCTGCAAGTCGATCAACAAAATCCGCCTGGTACTGCACTCCGCTGAAATTTACCCGCCAGTATCCGTCTTTGAAATAAGTCAGTCGTTCCATGTCTCTTCCTCCACATACCGCCAGCTCTGCGGCGGGCGGGTGATTGGCTTGGGTTTTACCTTGAGCGCTACCTCTACCTCATTTGGCACAGCGTAAAATTCCCGCAGTTCGCGCGGGGTGTCGTAAATCTTGAGATTGGAGATGTGCCAGCCGAAGCCGGTGGCAGCTCCGAGATACTGGTGCAGCTCCGCAGGCTCTAGGCAGGTTGGCCGCGCAGCATCCGACGGGATCCTTCCCGCGCCGTTAATGTTGATGATCTGATCGCACAGAAATTCCCCGATGACTTTGCCGTTTCCACATTTGTAGATGTAGCACTTAAACGGCGTATCCATCTTCGGGCGCGTCTTGCGCACCTCAATGGTCTTCCGCCCGTTGATGATCTTCTCACACCACTCCGGGCGGATGCTGATCAAAACAGCTTTACTCATGCCTTGCCTACTTCCTCCTCTGTCATATATCCTCCATTCCTTCAAGAACCATTTGTCCCGGCAGTACGCCGTCCTCCAGGCTCCAATGCAGGACGTCTTCGCCCGTCTGCCAGTCGCAGGGCAGCCCCCGCGTCTGCCGTTCTGCAAGCATCCTGTCAAACGCCCGGACATACGCCGCTTTGATCTTTGGGTAACGCGTGAACTGCACCTTCCGGTGCTTGCCCGCCATTGGGCATCCGATACAGCCCACGCGTTCGAAACCGCAGGCGTAAAGCGGATTCATCGAAATCTTTTCTGCCGTGCAGTAATCCAAGATGTCAGCATTCTGCCAGTCAATGATCGGGTTGACCGTCCGGGTCCCCTTGAGCTGGCAGTTTTCCATCAACATGCGGCTTTCGTCATTGTCGTTCATCAGCGTCAGCCGCTTGGATTTGTCCCTGTGCATGGCCTCCATGACGCCGCGGGACTTGCGCTTTTGCGATTCGGCCCAGCGAACGCCGGTCGCGATCCACCGCCCGCGGCCGCTGGTCTCTTTGAGCGCCGCGCAGCAGTAGCGCACCAGGCGTGTCGGCGGCATGAGCTTTCTCGGGATCAAATTCCACATCGTCACATTCCCGCCGTCCGATGTGCGGTGGGTATCGATGGTGCATTTTACGCCTGCCAGCTCCAAGCGGCGGAAGGTATCTCGGACGTGCCAAACAGTCTCCGGCGCGTCCGCCGTGGTAAGACTGTGCAGCACCTCATACGGGATACCAGATTTCCCAGCCAGATGCAAAAGCACGTCTGAATCCTTGCCGCCCGAGTATGTAATCACAAGCGGCTGCTTGTACAGGCGCAGGCTCATATCCGAGGCCATCTTCAGCCGCTCAATCGCGGTTTGTTCTAAGTCCATTGCCGTCCTCCCTCCCCGGCGTAAGCTTGGCCAGCATGATCTGCCCCAAATCCGCCACGTAGACCAGCCGCCCGCGGCTGTACACCATCAGCTTGTCGCCCTGGATCTCCATTCGGTCTGCCTCGATGTTCGTGATATCCTGGCAGGCGTCGCACACGAACCTCATACCAGCGCCCCCGGCCGTGTGTCCGGCGTGTAGTGGAGCTTGGTCGCGCGGGCGTTCTGATGGTACTCCGGGCGGGTGAATTTATAGCCCCAGTGCTTGGCAGCGGTGAAAAGGGCCGCATAGCCGTCCTCGGCGCGGACGGTTAGTTTCTGGTCTCCATATGTAACGGAAAAGTGGTTCTGGCCGGTGTATCCGGCCTGGGTGATCACGGCGGGGCACCGCGGCGCCCGCTCGCCGGGGTAGTCGATGCTATTTCGCAATGTGTTTGCGCCTCCTTATCTGGTTGTCGGCATGGATCATCTGCTTTCCCGCTGCAAGATCGGGCTGCAGGCTGTCCCTGTCTCGGTGGTTGACGTCGTAGATGTGGTTCCGGATGCTCTCATATAGCGTCCAGGTGCAGCACCCGGCGCGGCATGTGCCGCTTCGGTCCGGGGCAGTTCCGGCCGCAGGGCGGCGGGATGGGCCGCATGCGCGGCGCAAAATAATTCACTCCGCTTCCTCCTGTACGTGCTGCAGCCATGCCGCGAGCGTTTGCAGCGCCGTCTCGCGCTGCAGCAGGTCTTCGACCGTGTCCCGGTCGACGCGCGGCATGCTCTGCAGGATCTCCCGGTCATTGGCGCAGTCATCGGCAAAGGCCAGGACGGCGTCGATGATGTCGGCCAGCTGATCCGGCCGGAGCTTGACCGTGATCTTCGGTTCGTCCATCACAGGATCCCGTAGGTCGTCAGACCCAGCGCGATCGCGCCGGTCACGACGCATGCGTCGGTCATCTCTGCGTACCCGGCGATCACCGCCAGCACAAATGCCGCGCCGCCCAGCCACACGCAGCAGGTCTTTGCCACCCGCCGCATGGCCTCCCGGTACCGCAGCTCCTCCAGCAGCCGCTCCTGCCGCTCCCTGGTCTCTTCCTCCGGCTCATATCCGAGCCGCTCTGCAAGATTGGTTCTCATTTCTTCTCCTCCGTTCCGTCCTGTACGCTGTCCGCCGCCTTGATCTTTTCCAGCACCAACTCGATATTCCTGCGCTCCTTCTCAATGCTCTCGAGCTCTTTCCCAATGGCTTCCCGCCTTGCTTCGCTGCCCGGCTCTCCCTCTTTGAGACGGAACGCATCCGCATCCATCCGGATCATGTTCCTTTCGAGTATCCACTTGAGATACAGCCATTCAGCCGTTGTCAGAATCAGCTTTTTCATGCCTTCGCCTCCGTCTCCGTCTCCGGCAGGCGTTCTGCCGATTCTACCAGTGCCATAAGCCGCTTGTAGGTCTCCGTCCTTTCCCTGGCGCGTTTTGCGAGGTTTGCATGCCGTTCAGACAATTCCGCCACTTGCGCGTGTGCAGCCATGTTCTCGTGCTCATTCGCCTTGTCGTTTACCATGATCACAAGCAGCTCCAGCGTGTGCTTCAGCTCAAACCAATCGTCTCCGCTGAGAATCAGTTTCCGCATTCTGTTTATCCTCCTTCGCTTCCTGCATCCGCCTGACGAGCCGCGACAGACGGGCGTTTTGTGTCGCGAGCTTCTGCGCGTCCAGATCCAGCCCTTTTCGCTTCAGCCCGTTTATGATCTGCGCCGCCTGGCACTCACACACCATCGCCGCCTCGATCAGATCGTGCAGCTCCTGCCCGCTCAATGTGAGGTTGTAGGTCTTTTCCTTCCCCATGGGCCAGCCTCCTATCTCTGCACCATCCACCGTGCCAGCTCCGTGAGTGACACCGTGTACTTGTTCCCGATGTGCCGGGCCGGGAACCGCCGGTCGGCCAGCAGCGTCCGCCGGTCGATCCCCAGCGCCGCCTGACACTCCGTGATCCCGATCGCCGCCCGGCCCGGAAACATATCCGTCAGCAGCTCCAGCTGCGGCCGGTATCCTTCCAGCTCTCTCGGCATCCCCTCACGCCTCCTTCTTCTCGCTCTTCGCCGGCTGCACCATAGCAGCCATGCCCTGCATAAAGATCAGCGCCTTCTCACGCATTTCCGGCGTAAGCTTGTTGATTTCCGCCGAGATCTTCTCGGCCTGCTGCTTCTGTTCCTCTGACATTGATCTCACCTCGCTTGGCTTATTCGTTATGTATAGACTAGCATGTGATACGTATATTGTCAAGTATTATTTTATACATTTCACATATTTTCTGATTGACAAATATGCGTGCCTGTGATACTCTCATTTCAGAAAGAAGGTGAATCCATGAACACAGTGAATGAACGAATCTCGTTTTTAATCAAAGATCAGGGTCTGACGCAGTCCAAATTTGCCGAGCGCATTCACCTGACACAAGCTCATGTCTCTCGAATATGCTCCGGCACTTATGTCCCAACCGAGCGCACGATCTCGGATATCTGCCGGGAATTCAACGTCTCCCTCGCCTGGCTCGAAGACGGCGAAGGGGAAATGTATGTGCAGCGCAGCGCGAATGAGGATCTGGCCCTGCTGGTCTCGAACATCATGTCCGACGCGGATGACTCCTTCCGGAAACGCTTCATCTCCCTCCTGATGGCGCTACCGCCGGAAAAATGGAGCGAAATTGAAAATTTCGTAAAAAAATTAAACGGAGACGCTTGACCGTCTCCGTTTATTTTTGTATTCTGGTAGAGGGTGGTATTTATGCGGGCTTATGCCGAAACAATGTCTGTGATCTGCGCCGTGCTTTTGGTTCTTCTCATTCTCTGTACGTCCTGTTCTCCGCGCCAGTACACAAGCGATGATCTGGCGGAAGCAAAAGCCGAGTCTTACCAGGAAGGATACCGTAATGGGTACGACGACGCACTCGACGAGTTTGCAGTCGATTCCCACTGACACGCCATCCCGGGGCATTCGTTTTTCCGCTTCTAGCAAACTCCCAGATCCCCCTGAGCGTCCATCTTGCAAAATAAGCAGAGAAGATTATCTGCGTGAAATCGTTTCCGTTCAAGGCGCTCTTTCGTACCCGCTTTCTCGTGGAAAGTACAATCCTTATTCCGGCAGAAGCATTGAGACATTGCAGGACTATGAATTCTATTGCCAATGCATCGCGCTCCGTCGGCTTTACGATGAACGAATGTCTGCCGCATTTGCCGTTGTAGATTCCACTCAAAACGTCCTTTCTGCTGCAGATTCCGTTGTCAACGAGTCTCGTGCGCGTGCATCAGCTGCACAGCAAGAAGCTGCTCTTGCCAAGCGCGAAGCTGCTTTGTACAAGCATGACGCAATGATCGCCAAATCAGATTATGCAGCGCTGAAAGCTCGTGTCGAATCCGGCAAAAAATTGAGACTCCGAATACTCATCATCTCCGTAATTCTATTCCTTGGGTTTCTTCTGTTTTATCCTTTCTCTCGTCCTCAGGAAAATGTATCGCAATCAACGGAATCTTCTCATGTGTCAAACTCTTCCTCCTCATCATCCGAACCCACCGGTGACGGGCCAGAACGCCCATCCGGGTACGTCTCCAACGAATATATTGGAAACAAAAAGAGTCACAAATTTCACCGATCGTCATGTTCCTATCTCCCGGATGAGGATAACCAAAGAATTTTCAAGTCCAGAGACGCGGCAATCTCCGCAGGATACGACCCATGCGAGCATTGTAACCCCTAGCTTCCCCGCCGGAACGGCTTCCCGTTCCGGCGCTTACTTTATGATGTTCCGCAGGAATCGCAGGATGATTTTCAGTTGATCCAGTGTGGCCCGCTCTAAAATGTTTTCAATCTGTTCCATCGTCTTTTCCATTCCCGTCTCCATTTCTCCACAAAAACCGCGTTCATTTTTTGTTAATCTTTGCCTCTTGTTCGTGCCTCCCAAAAGTTGTAAGATATAGGTAGGCGTCGCCCGCGCCGCTGGCCGAACAACGGCGCGGGCTTTTTCTTGCGCAGGCGACCGGGAGCCGTCCTTGCGCTTCCAGCGTATGCCTGTTTTTCGTTTTCAGCAACCACCAGTTATGAGAATTTATGAGATTTTTTGAGAAATCCGCATTTTCTGGATTCTCATTTTTGGAAAGGATCGTGGAAACCTTGGAAACCTGCGAAAATCGCATCCGTTCAGAGCGTTTGTCTCGCGGCATGACGCTGAACGAGCTGTCCGACGCCTCCGGCGTTTCCGTCGCCAGCCTCTCGCGCTATGAGCGTGGCTGCGACGTCCCTTCGTCCGCTCTGCACCGGATCGCGGACGCGATGGACACGGACAGCGCCGTGCTGCTGGACCAGCCGGATAAAATGCCGCGCATCGCCGAGCTTGAGCTGCGGCTCAAGCATGCCAACGCGATCATTTCCAAGCAGGAACAGATCATCCGCCAGAAGTCCGTCGAGGCGCGGCGCAAGGATGTTTTGATCGGTGTGCTTGTGTGCATCGTTCTCGTCGTGCTTCTGGTGCTCCTCGTCGACCTTCGTAATCCCAATATCGGCTGGGTCCGCGCATAAATAAAACCGCCCCGGCCCAGCGCCGGAGCGGTATTCTTGGAGGTTTTACGATGCCAATTCCCAAATACTATGTCAGGCCGGACGGCCTGCATGAATCCATCATCACAGTCAACGGCAAGCGCAAAGCGTTTCGCGGCAAGACGGACCGCGAGGTCTGGAACAAGATCAAGGCCTACCGCGCTGAAGCCGAGAAGCCAAAGACCGTCCCGTTCTCCGACGTCGCCCACGCCTGGTGGAACGAGATCGAGCCAACGCTTGCGCCGAATTCCCTGCGCAATTATTCCCCCGCCTATGAGCGCGCCGTCGCGCAGTTTGGCCCTGAGGATGTCGCCACGATCACAAGCAAAGAGATTGAGACGTACATCAACCAGTTTGCCAAGACCCACGCAAAAAAGACCGTTATCACCCAGCGCCAGATCATCCGGCAGATCCTGAATAAAGCCCAGCGCGAAGGTTACGTCTCTTTTAACGCTGCGCAGGCAGTTCTTCTCCCGAAGAACCTTCCGCAGAAGCGCCGCCACGCGCCGCCCGCTGATCAGATCCAGAAGATCAAGGACAACCTGAACGACGACTTCGGCCTGTTTGCCTTCCTGATCTATTATACCGGCTGCCGCCGCGGCGAGGCCGAGGGCTTGCGCTACGAGGATATCGACCGCGAGAAGGGCCGGATCTACATCCGCCGCAGCGTCTACCATACCGGTCCGACGCCCCAGATCAAGGAGCCAAAGACTGCCGCCGGCATCCGCCCCGTCCCGTTGCTCCCAGCGTTGGCCGCTGCGCTTCCGCAAAAGGAGCACGGCTATATCTTTTCCAACGACGGCGGAAAAAGTCCGCTCCCCGGCTGGTTCGTCACCGACCAATTCGACGCCTACCGCAAGCGCACCGGCGTCACCGTCTCCCCTCATGAGATCCGCCACGGCTACGCGACCGCACTCTACGAGGCCGGTGTGGACTTCAAACTCGCTCAAAAATTCCTCGGCCACGCGCAGCTCTCCACCACCATGGATATCTACACCGACATCCTCGATACCCGCATTGATAAAGTCGCCGCCCAGATGGACGCGGCCTTTTAATTGCACTTTTTTACTGTGTCGGTCACTGTGTTCATACCCGTGTATTTTCGTGCTAGGATATGCTACGTCTTGCTACCTTGCAATTCTCGCAAAAGGTTTTGTTCAATCATAAATAATCCGTCTTTTAAATGCTATTCCACCCAAAAAGATAAAAATAAGACGCAGGAATTTAAATTCCTGCGTCTTTATCTTTGGTGGACCTGAAGAGACTCGAACTCTCGACCTCTCGGATGCGAACCGAACGCTCTCCCAAGCGGGCCGGTTTTAGCTCACTTCAAACAGATAAAATGTTTGAAAGATGCTAAAACCGGCCCGCTTTCTTTGTTTTTGATGGGGATTCGTGCCACGGTAAAATTCGCTGCACTTTTTAGCTCTATATGCGAACGCAGCGGCAGCCATGCGGTGCATATCCACCAAAATAGCGGCTGAATGCGAACCGGGTGCGTATCGCCGCGTTCGCATTTTTAGGTCAATTCGCGTTTAATTCAAAAGAGTCGATATAGCCTAGGGTAGTATAAGCTGATAAAAACAATTCTTTAATTAAATTTTCCTGCGTGTATTTGACCTTGAAATTGTTAAACCACCGTTTATCTATTAGATTGTAACCGTTGACCGGAAATCTATTACCTTCAACAATTATGCTATTTCCGTATTTTCTACAATGTTGGAAATACAACTTCCGTGCTTCTTCTTTCATGGCTTGATTCTTCGTAATATCAATCGCAAAAAACGGGTTAAACTGTCTAATTTTTATTTTTACAGAGCAATATACATCTAGCATTTTGCGTATCTTTTTAACGCTTTTGTGTCATTATCTATAAACATATTTAGGAGGTGAACTTCAAAATGACACATACAATCGCCATTGCCAATCAGAAAGGTGGCGTGGGGAAAACAACGACGTGCGCCAATCTCGGTATCGGTCTGGCGCAGGCGGGAAAACGGGTCTTGCTGGTGGATGCAGACCCACAGGGTTCGCTGACGCTGAGCCTTGGATTTCCCATGCCAGACAAACTGCCCGTCACGCTTGCAACCGTCATGGGCAAGACGCTCATGGATGAACCAATGCCCTCGAAAGAGGGCATTTTGCATCATGCGGAGGGTGTGGACCTCATGCCCGCAAATATCGAGCTGTCCGGTCTGGAGGTTTCGCTGGTGAACGCCATGTCGCGGGAAAAGATTCTCAAACAATATCTGGACACCGTAAAGCGCGAGTATGACTACATCCTAATCGACTGTATGCCGTCGCTGGGGATGCTCACGATCAACGCGCTTGCGGCAGCGGATAGCGTTCTCATTCCCGTGCAGGCGCAGTATCTTCCCGCCAAGGGTCTGGAACAGCTCTTGCAAACCGTCGCCAAGGTACGGCGGCAGATCAATCCGAAGCTGCGCATCGACGGGATTCTGCTGACGATGGTAGACAGCCGAACAAATTACGCCCGCGAGGTCAGTGCGCTGCTGCGCGATACCTACGGCAACAAGCTGAAAGTGTTCGCATCGGACATTCCGCAGTCTGTCCGGGCAGCGGAGATCAGCGCCGAGGGCAAGAGCATCTATGCGCATGACCCCAACGGCAAGGTCGCGGCAGCGTACCGGGAACTGACCAAGGAGGTGATAAAAGTTGAAAAGCTCCGCCAAAAGCATAAATCTGACCTCGCTCGATGATCTGTTCTCCACGGAGGAAAGCCGCGCGGAAGAATCCTGTGAAAAGGTCGTGCGGATTCCGCTCACGGAGCTGCATCCCTTTCCGAACCATCCGTTTCATGTGCGCGACGATGAAGCGATGCAGAACACCGTGGACAGCATTAAGGAATACGGTGTATTGACACCCGGCATCGTCCGTCCGCGCGAGGACGGCAGCTATGAAATTGTCGCAGGACACCGCCGCAAGCACGGCAGCGAACTTGCAGGACTCTCAGATATGCCGTGCATCGTCCGGGAAATGGATGACGATACGGCGACGATCCTCATGGTGGACAGCAACATTCAGAGAGAAGATATTCTCCCCAGTGAACGTGCGCAGGCGTACAAAATGAAGCTGGACGCGATTCGGCGTAAAGCTGGCAGACCGGCAAAAACCGCTGAAATAGACGGTAAAAATAATTCCCGACAAGTTGTCGGGAATTTAGAAAGTGCCGCCATCGTTGGACAAGAAGCCGGTGACAGTGGACGGCAAGTACAGCGATATATACGCCTGACCGAGCTACAACCAGAATTGCAGCAAATGGTGGATGAGAAGAAAATTGCCATGACGCCCGCCGTCGAGCTGTCCTACCTCAAACCGGAGGAACAGCAAATGCTCCTGACCGCCATCGACAGCGAACAGGCCACGCCGTCGCTGTCACAGGCGCAGCGAATGAAAAAGCTCTCGCAGGCAGGCAAGCTCAACGACGATACGATGCTGGATATTATGATGGAGCAGAAGAAACCGGAGAAATGTGAACTCACATTCTCCGGTGATGTTTTGCGCAAATACTTCCCGCGCTCCTATACGCCCCAGCGGATGCAGGAAACCATTATTAAGCTGCTGGAGGCGTGGGTAAAAAAACGGCAGCGCGATCAGGAACGATAAGGATGCTGGACTTACGATGTCCGGCTATTTTTATACCCATTTTTTCAGTACGGAGGTCTTTTATGAACAAGAAAGAACAGCTTAAATGGCTTATTTGCACACTCTACCGTCAGGATGAGCCGGAAGATTACACGGATGAGTGTATGGAAGATATGCTTGACAATATTGATTTTGAAGTGCTGCTGCAAGCGGTCGCGCACAGCGCAAAGACCGTGTACGCCTATGAAGCCTGCGGCGTGCAGGATTGCAGCTTCAACTATCGCAGCGCGCCGCTGTTCCCGCAAAAAGCGGTGCGGCTCTATGAGGACATTGTGAAATTTGTCACCGAGGCGGTGATCTGCGCGCGGACAATGGAGGTCTGGCTGCTGGAGGATCTGACGCTTGCCATCGTTTCCAACTATTCCGTGCTGTCCGGCGGAGAGTTTACAACGGAATACCGAACCGTAAAGGCATGGGAGTTTCAAAAAGGACTTCTCTGCATCGAGCCAGATACGCTTACGGAGAAACTCATGGAGCTGTGCGCGCCGTTTTACTCGCACTACGACCAGACCTACTATGAGCTGTGACCGCTTTTTTCTAAGACACCAAAGATACCGAAAAAGGAGCTGATACTGTGGCTGTTTTCCGCGTGGAGCGCACACGGGATTATACCGTGATGAGCAACCACCATCTGAAAAACAAGGATTTGTCCTTAAAGGCAAAAGGTCTGCTGTCGCAGATGCTCTCGCTGCCGGAGAACTGGGATTATACGCTTGCCGGACTTTCTGCCATCAACCGCGAGAGCAAGGACGCGATCCGCTCTGCTGTCAATGAGCTGGAAAAGGCCGGATATATCCGCCGCCGTCAGACGGTAGACAGCCGGGGCAAATTCAGCGGCAACGAGTACATCATCTATGAGCAGCCGCAGCCGTCATCGGCTTCTCCGTCGTCGGGTTTTCCGACAACGGGAAATCCGTCAACGGAAAAACCGTCGTCGGAAAATCCAACGCAATTAAAGATAGATCAAGTAAATATCCAAGAAGAAAATACGCAAGGATCAAATACTCATTCCATTCTTTCCGGCACGCCGGATGTGAAGCGAAGCGAAATGAACCGAAATGAGATTGAGCAGTACAGAGCCTTAATTGAAGAAAATATCGACTACGATATTCTCTTGGAGGAAATGCCATACGAACAGGAACGCTTGGAAGAAATCGTCGGTCTGATGACCGATACCGTCTGTTCCTCCCGCAGCCATATCCGCGTCGCTGGCAGCGACTTTCCGGCAGAGGTCGTAAAATCCCGGCTTCTGAAGCTCAATGCGGAGCATATCCGCTTTGTCTTTGACTGCCTCAAAAAGAACACCACCGAGATCCGCAATATCCGGCAATACCTGCTGACCGCGCTTTACAATGCGCCGGTCAGTATCAACAGCCACTATGCCGCACAAGTAAATCACGATCTGTACGGATAAGCCTGCAAAGCTCAGTTTCTTTGCAGGCTTTTTCTATATCCGAAGAAGGGAGAACGTATGACGCTGCGCCATCTTCTGCGCCGTCTGGTCGTTCCGCCGTAGCGGACGCCGGACCCACAAAGACAACAATTACGCCGCAGACGCGGCAGAACGGAGAATTTTATGAACAAAGCAACCAAATCTCAGAAAACAGATAACAAGACTGCCAAAATCGCGGGCATCCTCGTCCTGCTGGCAGTCGTGATCCTCGTCATTCTGCTGCTCCTGCGCGGCTGCGGCAGCAAGGGCACGGAGCTGCCCGCACAGTCGGAAACAGGCGCGGGCATTTCCTATGATTCCGCCGCCGTGGTCGGCGGCTGGGATGAGGCCGACATGGATAAGATCGTCGAGGGCCTGAATGAACAGGTAGAGGCTGGGATGATTAACATTTCCATGAACACCTCTCCTGTGTTCTCGGATGGCACTTCCGCTGGCAATTTGATGATCGTCAACGAGGGCGTCAACCGCTATCCGCAGATTGTGGAGATCACGCGCAACGACACCGGCGAAACGATCTACAAATCCGGGGCAATTCCCGTCGGCAGCAAAATTGAAAAAGCCAAGCTCAGTGCCGACCTCGACGCCGGTACTTACGAATGTACCGCGCTTTTCTATAACGTCGATCCCGACACCGGCGACTACCTTGGCTGCGCCGGTGCGATCATCACCATTACTGTTTTGGACTAAATTTCAAAGGAGTTTTTAACATGAAAAAATTTCTCGCACTCGTTCTTTCTCTCTGCATGGTATTTTCCCTCGCGGCGGTCGCATCCGCTGCGGAGATTGACGCGGACGGCGGCTCCGGCAGCACGCCGGTCTATTTGAGTTCGACGGCGGACGGCAGCATCGGCGGCGATCCCGCGCCCACTGCCATGTCTGTCACCATCCCCACCGGCCTGCCGATGGCAATGTCACAGAGCGGTGATGTGACCACCGCGGACAACTGCCAGATCGTCAACCATTCCTACGGCGCGGTTCGTGTCCGCAGCGTGAGCATTTCCGCCGTGGACGGCTGGAAGCTGACCGCCTTTGGCGATAAGAGCAGCCTTGCACACGAAAAGGTGGATTCCGACAAGCTCGGCTTCGCGCTCTCCATTGGCGGCGGCGCACAGGTACAGACCGACGCTTCCGATGCCGCTTCTCAGGCACTCTTGACCGCGCCCATGACCGGCTGCTATCTGTCCGGCGTCGGTGACGCAAGCGGCAATGCGGTAGATGTTGCCTATGCAGCGATTGTCACGCCGCTGTCGCAAGCGGTCACGAACGCAACCGTTGCAAACGTTGTGTTTGTGGTCGAGTGGGATACCTGATCTATCAGATTTTTGAAAGGAGCTTTTGAATGATGGCTATGAAACGGAATTGCAGCAAACTCATTTCTCTCTGCCTCGCGCTTTGCATGATGCTGTCGCTGGCGGTCTGCGCCAGCGCAGCGGAGATCGACACCTCCGGCGGTTCCGGCACAACGCCGGTGAGCCTGACCACCACGAACGGCGGCATTGGCGGCGGTGACGACGGCGATATTACGCCGACCAAACTGAATGTTACCGTTCCCACCACGCTGCCCCTCGCCATGTCCGACGAGGGTACGGTTGTCACCGCGACGGACTGTAAGATCACAAACTTCTCCTATGGCGCGGTGCGCGTGAAATCCGTCACGATCTCGGCGGCGGCAAACTGGCATCTTACCAAGTTCGGTGACAAATCTCTGCTGGCGGCTGAAAAGGTAGACTCCAACAAGCTCGGTTTTGCACTCGCCATCGGCGGCGGCAAGCAGGTTCAGACCGCGACCAACGAGCAGACACAGGCGCTCATCACCGCGCCGGTGGACGGCTGCTACATGACGGGTGTTGGCGATCTGACCGGCAATACGGCAAAGATCGACTATGCTGCCATCGTCACGCCGCTTTCCAACACGATGAAGAATGCGACGGTTGCAAACGTCGTGTTTGTGATCGAGTGGGATACCGTGGCGTAATTTTTGCAAGTACACGCGGCGGGCGGCAAATACCGCCCGCCGCAGAAAGGAGCTTTTATGAAACGAAACAGAATCCCGGCATTGCTGCTGGCAATGCTTCTGACACTCTCGCTCAGCGTAAGCGCCTTTGCCGCAGGTTCGACCACGGCGACCGTGCCGGTCACGTTGACCGTGGACAATCAGTACCGGGCGGTCAATGTCACCGTGCCGTCCTCGCTGCCGGTCTACGTTACCAACGGCACGGTCATCACGGCGGACAATGCCAAGATCACAAACAATTCCAAGACCGGTGCGGTGCAGGTAACGGCGATCTCCGTGACGGACGGGGCGTACAAAGTCAGCAGCTATAACAGCTTCTCCGGCAGCAAGACGATTGCGCTCAAAATCAACTCCTGCGTCACAAAGGGCGCGGGTAAGATGAGCATTACCAAGGATGCGTTTCCCAAGATCGGCGCGGCACAGAATCTTCCGCTGACCTACTTTGCCAAGGTATCCGGCGACGCGCCGAACAGCAAGGACGTGCAAGCGGCAAATGTAGTCTTTACCATCTCCATCGTCGGATAAGGAGGCTGCCATGACGCATTTCAAGGCAAGAAACCTGACAGCTCTGCTGCTGGTGCTGATCCTGCTGGTATCCATGTTCAGCACCACCGCACTGGCGGCAGAGAATGAATACATCACGGATTTTGAAGCAGAATCGGAAATCATCATCGAGGAAGAACCCACCGAAGAACTCCCGGAAGCAGAAGAATCCAGCGAAGAAGTTCCAGAAATCGAAGAATCCTCGGAAGTTTCAGACGCACCCACCTCCGGCACGATTCCGGGCAGCAATATCCAGTGGGAGCTGACGGATGACGGAATGCTGCTCATTTCCGGCAGCGGCGGCTGCGCCGCCTTTTCCAGTGCGGCAGATCAGCCGTGGGCGGCGGTGCGGGAACAGATCGCGTCGGTCTTTTTTGAAGATCCCAGCCTGCTCTCCATCTATGACCTTGCCTTTTGGTTTGATGGCTGCGTTTCGCTTACAACGGCAGAAATCCCCTACACCACGCCGGTCATTGGTACGCACGCCTTTTATGGCTGCGTATCGCTGACGACCGTTATGACGTACTATGGAGATTCCGTTCTGGCGGAGATCGGCGCGGATGCGTTTTATCTGCCGTATGACAGCGGCAGCACGCTCTATATCGGCTATCTGATCGGCTACCCGGAATCCACGGTTCCGCTGCACACCTATGACTGGACCGGCTCAAACCGCTCGTCATTGTACTTTATGGACGTGTATAGCACCAACGCGCTAACCTCCGTTGTGGGCGCTTGCCCATCCTGCGGAAAGCAGTCTTTGCAGGGAACTTATGTTGCGCAGTCGCACACTTCCAGAGGTCATGCCGAATATTACGAGTGTTACTTATGTCATTACACAAAATATTTAGGCAGTTATGTGTATAAAAATCATGGCTCTGGCTCTTACGGCTCGTGGACTTGCCCCTCCTGCGGCAGCCATTCGTGGGTGCTGGATTACGAAAGTGACGCGACCTGCACACGCAACGGTTATCGGGAGTATAGCTGTGATTGCGGACAGTCCAAGCGTGAAACAGTCTACGCAACCGGTCACAATTACAGTTACGGCTCTTGGGAGCAGTATTCGTCCAGCCAGCACCGACGTGAGAATTACTGCCGGTACTGCGGCGCAACAGACTACGACTATGCTTCGCACAGTTACAGCTACGGAAGCTGGAGCAGCGCGGGCAGCAGCCAGCATAGCCGCTCCATGACGTGCCGGTATTGCGGGTACAGTGATACACAGTATGCCAGCCACAGTCTGAGTTACGGAAGCTGGAGCAGCTATTCGGACACTCAGCATCGCAGAACCGGGAGCTGTACGACTTGCTCATATAGCACGACGGACTACGGCGCGCATACGTTCAGCTACGGCAGTTGGACGGATCATTCCTCCACGCAGCACCGGCGTACCAAACGCTGCACAAGCTGTGCATACAGCGGCTATGACTATGCCGATCATGTTGACAGCAACGGCGACGGCGTGTGTGATGGCTGCGGGCGTGAAATGAGCCGCTTTTCCGTCACCGTTCCGGCAAGCCTGACGGTCACGGTGTCGGAGCATGGCGTTGTCTACACGGCAACCGGCGCGGGAATCGTCAACAATTCCAGCAGTGCGGTGCAGGTGTCCGGCGTGACGCTGCGCGCGGAAAATGGCTGGACAATCGTGCCGTATGCAACAAATATGGCTGAGCAAAAGGTTGACTCCAAGCGCATTGGCTTTGCGTTGGGTGGGATACAGACTGCCGCCACTGGCAAGAGCGAACTGCTCACCGCCTCGTCCATGACAGTAAGCGCCGGTGCAACGCTGCCGCTATCGTATGACGCGGTTGTTTCCGCCAGCTCTGCGGCGATCAACGAACAGGTATTGACCATCGTATTTGTGGTCGGGTGGGCGTAATGCCCACCTGCCATCATCGGGAGGTGATCTGATTGCAGGAGGAAGTGGAACACAAAACAATTTCTCTTATGATTTCCGCGACAAAGCTCTCCGGACGGGTTCTGAAAGCGGCAATTACCAAGCTCTTGGCGCAGTTGCAGGCAGAAAAGCAGCACCGGCAGCAAAAAGGACCCGTGGTGCATCATGGAAAGCAGACGGTCAAGCAACTCACCGGGCAGGATCAAGGCAGCAGCACGATGGAAACAACAAATCTTCGCGTCCGTTCCTTTGATCGGGTTGCGCGGAAATACGGTGTGGATTATGCCATTCATCGGGATAAAAGCGTATCGCCGCCGAAATATGTGATTTTCTTCAAAGGTCGTGACAGCGAAGCCATCAACGCAGCGTTCACCGAGTATTCTGCCGGTCAGATTCAGCGTGAATCCAAGCCGCGTACCTCCGTCCTGGCGCGCTTGCAGCAGTTCAAGGCGCTTGTTCAGAGCATCGGTAAAGAGCGCGTGCGGGAAAAGCAGCAGGAGCAAGCGAGATGAATATGCGGCTAAAAAAGTGGATTCTCCCGAATCTTCCCTACGTCGGGATCGCACTGTTTGCGACAAAGCTCGGTCAGGCCATACGCATTGCGCCCGGCGCGGATTTTTCCGGCAAGGTGCTGCACATGATGGATGGGATGCACGCTGCGTTTTCCACGGCTGCGCCCAGTTTCCATCCGCTCGATCTCTGCGCTGGAGTTCTGGTCGCGGCTGCAATTCGGCTGACTGTCTACGTCAAGGGCAAAAATGCGAAGAAATTTCGCAAAAATACCGAGTACGGTTCTGCCCGCTGGGGAACGCATGAGGACATTGCGCCCTACATTGACGCGGACGCCAGAAACAATGTCATTTTGACGCAGACAGAGAAATTGACGATGAACAACCGCCCGAAA